>Ga0123328_1000527_pt1 | contig 40777 bp, 34 predicted proteins | sample BioC12SIPDNA_2_FD_89702 | JGI IMG/M metagenome (GOLD analysis project Ga0123328, IMG submission 89702) | Anaerobic biogas reactor microbial communites from Washington, USA - Biogas_R1_A C12 SIP DNA | ecosystem: Engineered > Bioreactor > Anaerobic > Unclassified | place: Washington, USA...
AGCGGCGGCGGCTGGAACTTCGCCGACGGCGGCCCCGCCAACTACATGGACGTCTACATCGACAACGTCGCGCCGGTCGATCCGACCTTCGCGAGCGTGACCGCGGCCAGCACATCGGCCATGACCCTGCAATTCAACCTGCCCAACGATCAGGGTGTTGGCACCAGCGTCGGCAGCACCGAGGCCGCTGCCGAGGCTGGTGCGACCGGCAATAACTACTACCGTCGCGGCGACGTCGGCGTCAAGGTCTATACCGGCACCGGCAACACCGTCCTGCGGGACTGGGGCGGAGCCGGACCGGTCAGCCATACCGGCTTGACTCCCAACACCCAGTACCTCTACCGCCTGCAGGCCCGCGACAATACCAGCCTCGGACGCGGATCCTGGAACAACGTCACCGACATCGGCGCCGATGCATACAAGTACACCTGGATGGAAGGCCCCACCGGCCTGACTTTCGGGGAAGTCAGGCCCAATAGCATCCAGGTCAACGCCGAAGGCACGTTCACCAACCTCACCGTGCCCAATTCCGGCGTGCGGGTGATCAATGAAACCGCCAATAACAACTCAGGATGGAAGGCTACCGTGGAAGACGTGGCGAACGGGTACACCTCCGGCAGCCTGAGGGGCAATGTTCTGTACACCTTCCGGGCCGAGTCCCGTAACGCCGACAGCGTCACCAACACCGCTACCCAACCTACCGCCCAAAAGTACACGCTGGCGCCCCGGCCAATCATCAGCGCCGACGGCAGTACCGGGAACGTCTACTGCGACAAGACGCCCAACACCGTCTGGTATGGCCCCGGAACCACCTTCACCTTTAGCAATACCGCCGGCTGGGGTCCGAACCAGCACACCCCCACCACCTACAAGGTCAAGAAGTTCAGGTATGTTTGGAACACTGAGTCCAGCCACACCTTCGACGGCGACGGAACCGATTGGAGCAGCGGAACGATCGTAACCAATCCGACGCCCGGCACCGAAGGAACCAGCTACTATCTGCACCTGCAGTCCTACAACGAAGATGGCCTGCCCACACCGGCCGGCGCCTCACCACTGGGCACCCTGAGCTACGGCCCCTTCCGATACGACGACGCCCCTACGACCGTGTCCTTCAGCAACCCCTCGCGGGCCGCCGCCAACAGCAGCGCCACCGTCAGCTACACCCTGACTTTCAGTGAGGCGGTTACCGGATTGGAAACCTCTGGTATCCAGGTCATCCCCACCGGCGGAGCCAACGCTATCGTGGAATCCGTAGTCACCACTGGCAACCCAACCACCTATGGAAGCTGGACCGGATACACCCGGTGGATCGTGACCTTGTCAAACTGCACCGGCAACGGCACCGCGTGCATCGCGGTCAAAGCCAACGCCGTCACCGACCGGGCGGGCAACGCCAACGAGGCCAGCGGCAATAGCCCCACCTTCATCGTGGACAACATTCGTCCCACGGTGTCGATCACCCATCCCGCCGGGGCCAAGGATCCCACCAACGCCAAGACCGTCACCTACAGGATGACCTTCAGCGAACCGGTCACCGGCTTCGGCCTCGATGATGTCACCCTGCACCTGGAGCCGGGCAAGTTCACCAGCGGGGCACTGCGAGTCACTAGCCCCGTCGGTAGCAATTACTACGAGATTTACTCTGTGTTTGTGGGCGGCAATGAAGACACCGACATCACCGGCACGGGCTACCTGAGTATCTCCATCGCCAACGCGGCCGCTCAGGACGCTGCCGGCAACGACACCATGCCTAATCTCAACCCCGACCCCACCGCAGCCTGCTCCACGCCAGGCGACCAATGCACCTACTACATCGACCAGGGAGCGTTCACCTGCTCGATCACCCGCAGCGGCAACACGCCTACCAACGCCGATACCGTAGGCTTCTACATCGACTTCAACAAGCAGCCGGGCAGCTTTATCCAGAGCGATATCGTTCCGACCTGCGGCGGAGGCATCTCCTGCGGAGCGGGCCCCGAAGACGCCAAGCTGGACAACTTTGTGGCGGTCGGTTGGGTGGACGACATGTACCGCTATACCGTGGATATGACCAATATCCAAGGCACGGGCAATGTCGGTATCGAAATCCCGGCGGGCGCGGTTTCCGACATCGCCGACAACCCCACCGCCGGCTGTGGCCCCATCACCTACGACATCGACCAGGGAGCCATCACCGGAACCATCACCCAGACCTCGGACAACCCCACCAACGCCACCACCGTGGGCTATGAAATCGCTCTCAACAAGGAGCCGGTCGACTTTGACGCCGACGACCTCCAGCTCGGCGGCACGGTCGGCGGCACCTCCCTGGATAACTTCACCTACGTCGGCGAGATCGAGGGCGAGTTCGTCTTCACCGTCGACGTGGTCGATATCCTCGGCTCGGGCACCGTGACGCTGGCTTTGCTGGCGAACAAAATCCAGGACGAGGCGGGTAACTTCAACAACGAGATCCCCGCGGTCTCCTACGTCATTGACCATACCCCACCGACGGTAGACAAAATCGAGAGATACGACCCCAACCTGGAAACCACCAACGCCGCCCAAGTGGTCTGGAAGATCACCTTCAAGGAGTCCGTCGCCAGCGTCGATGTCGACGACTTCACACTGGTAGACGCGAACAACAGCATTGTCGGCGAGCAGATCTCCTCGGTCAGCAGCTCCAGCGGGAAGACCATCTACGTCACCGCCAGCACCGGCACCAGCGGCAACGGCCACCTGCGCCTCGAAGTGATCGTCCCCGGCGCGACCATCACGGACCAGGTGGGTAACCCCATGCAGGTCGGCTTCACGGCCGGGGAAGCGTATGTCATCGATCGCGAGGCCCCAACCGTCCAGTCCATCGTCCGGCTGGATCCGGCCGGGCAGAATACCAACGCCTCGGCGGTCACCTGGCAGGTCACCTTCAGCAGAGACGTCAACAACGTGGAGATCAACGACTTCACGCTCTACACCACCGGCAGCTTGGCCGGCACGTCGGTCACCAGCGTGAGCGCATCGAGCGGAAAAACCATCGACGTGACCGCCAACACGGGCACCGGCGACGGCAACCTGCGGCTGGACGTGATCTACCCGGGCACCACGATCATCGACGACGTGGGCAACGCGCTGACCACCAGCTTCACCACCGGCCAAGTCTACAGCCTCAACCGCTCCAACCTGACCTGCACCATCACCCAGACTTCGCCCAACCCCAACAACGCCCACACCGTAGGCTACGAGATCAAGTTCGGCAGATCGGTCAGCGGGTTCGTCCGTGAGGACATTCTCCTGACACCCGGCAGCGTTCCCGGCGCCATGCTGGGCGCCCTGACCGGCAGCGGAAGCGTATACAACATCAACGTCACCAACATCCAAAGCAGCGGCACCGTGAATATCTCTGTGCCGGCCAACGTGGCGAATGATGTGTATGGCAATGGCAATGCGGCCGCACAGGGACAAGCCTACACCATTGACAAGGAAGCCCTGTTCTGCTCGATCACGCGGTTGTCGGCCGACCCAACCAACGCGAACACCGTCACCTACAAAATCGGATTCAATAAGGATGTGAGGAGCAGTGACTTTGGAATCGACGACATCACCCTCGCATGCGGCGGGACGGTCGATTGCCAACCTGGCGGCAGCGGGGCCGACTTGGCCAACTTCGCGTACGACGGGCAGGTGGAAAACTATCACTACTACACCGTCGACGTCGTGAACATCGCCGGCGACGGATCGGTGAGCATCGAGCTGGCCCCCGGCGTGGCCCACGACGAGGCCAGCAACCCTAACGCCGGCTGCGGACCGGAAAGCTATACCATCGACCATACCGGCCCGAGCTGCACCATCACTCGTCTCGATCCCAACCCCTACGGCGGCTCGACCGTCCGCTACCGGATCGTCTTCAGTGATGCGGTGACTGGTTTCACCATCGGCGACCTGACCTTGGGCGGCTCCATCGAGGGCACGCAAAAGGCCGACTTCGCCGGCAGCGGAACCACCTACACGGTCAACGTGGTCAACATCGTCGGTAACGGCACGGTGAGCCTGGCCGTACCGGCCGGTGTGGCACACGACAGTCTCGGCAATCCCAATACCAACAGCGGCGACCCGGTCGAGTACACCATCGATCAGGAAGAACTGACCGTCACCGTCGAGCAGCAGACCGAGCAGGATGACCCCACGCCCTGGCTGCCCATCCTCTTCGACGTGGTCTTCAGCAAGCCCGCGATCGGATTCGCCGTCGGCGACGTGGTCTTCACCGGAACCGCTGACGGAATCAACTACAGCATCCAAGGATCCGGAGCCTCATATACCATCCAGGTCAACGGCGTCTCCGTACCGGGTACGGTCCAGCCGACACTCCCCGCCGGCGTGGCTCGCGACGCTGCCTATAACTGGAACACCGCCTCGACCAGCGAGGACAACACCGTGACCTACCAACCCGCCCCCACCCCGAGCGTCATCGGGTGGCGTAGCGTGCGTACCCACGGCAGCCGCGGGAATCTGCCAATCGCCCTGAACCCCAGTGCCGTGGTGACCGAATCGCGGCGTTACGGCCTGCAATGGCTGGAAGTCGACTTCGACCAGGCGGTACAGCCCGCCGATGGCAGCCTGGACCTCACCGACGTCTCCATCCTCGACGCCCAGAGCAATGCCTACCAGCCCACCACGTTGCAGTTGATCGAAAGCGGACAAAGACTGGTGGTGCAGTTCAGCCCCGGCCTGCTGCCGGACATGAAACGCTACACCATCAACCTGGCCGACAACTTCAAGGGCACCCAGCCGCCCTACCCAGTGGTCGGCGGCACCCGGGCCTGCCAGGTCCGCTTACTCTGCGGCGACACCAACAACGACAACAAGGTCGACATCCTCGACCTGATGGCCATCAAGAACGCCAACCGGGATCCGGCCGACGCCACCAACTGCTCCGTAGACATCAGCGCCGACGGAGAAGTCAACGTCATCGACTTGGCCATCACCAACAGCTACTACGGAAGGACCGTGCCATAGCCAAGAAACGAACGCTCAACCCAACACCAACACGCCCGGCAGAAAACGCCGGCAAAACACGCACGACACTGAGTGCGGCATACCCGGTTTGAGAAGTCTCATGGGTAGTGGGTAGGGCGCTGTCAGCCCGCACCAGGAGGCGAGGCGGCCGGCCCCATGCCGGGCGGGGAAGCTGGGCCGGGCATGGCCATCACATAAAGTCTCCGTTCCATCAACAACTCGTCGTTACCATGCAATTGCAGACGGTACTCGCCGGGCTTGGCGAAGGTGAGATTGGCGACGGAGAAGTTCAACTCAGCGACCATCCGAGGGTCCGCGAAGGCGATCGCTCCCTCGCGGGAGAAGATCGAGGGCTGAGACTCATCCGGCCCAATCAAGGTCAGCCGGATCCGCGTTTTGCCGTGGCCGTTGGTCAGGGCAACGTGAACCGCCAGATGCCGATGAACGGCCGGAAACTGACGGGCATTGATGGTCGAGAAGGTTCCAAGCAGTGTGCACTTCTGGGTGGCAGGATCCTGGTGGATGGCGTCGCAAAGAATCATCGCCAACACCACGGGGGCGGGCGGCCCGAATCTATCCTCCGGCATGGGTGACTCCTACGGATGCACATCGGCACCGACACAACAACACCGAACGGGATTATCACTCAACCGGTCGGTCGAAATAGCAGGGGCAGTCGTCAGGCATCTGAATCGACAGCTCCACTCCCGTTTGGGCGCGTTGCCTGTCCCGCTCAGCAATCGCGAACTCACAAGCTTCTTCCCGGCTGGCAAACCGTCGGCGCTCCTGACGCGTCCCAGGGCCTCGGCAGATAGACACCATCCAGCCGTCGAGGCCGTCCGCTCGAAGCACGCAGACATGTCCGCAGGGCTCGTGACTCATCGCGCCTCTCTTGCCCGCACTCCGGCAGGGATCTTGACACACCCCCCAGCGTGTATCCGCCTGAGTGGCCCACGCCTGCCCGGAGATAAGCTCAATATCGCTATCATAGCACGCGCGCCCGGCCGCGTAAAAGAAACCGCCTCGCCGTCCGGAGGGCGGCGAGGCGGGCAAAAATCAATCGCGGGCCAACAACTCCCTTCCTCGTTCGGGCCGGAGAGGGGATTGCAGCAGAAGGGATCGGAACGTCATTGACCCGCATCAGGCCATTGCAGCCTGCATGCCGCCGGCAAAATCCGAAGGGATCCACTAGGCGACACTACCGCCACCTTTGGCAACCTTCGTGCCGAACCGGACAAACATCGCGTAGAACTCGAGGCAGTGCCGCCTTCTCATCCGATTGCCTGACTGAAACGCCGAAATGAGCCATGCCCCACCTGTACATACGGAAACCTTGCGTCCTGCAGCCTAGCTGAACAGGGGCGCCTCGGCAGCAAGCAGCGCGATTTCACCCACTCGCTGCGCCATTTCACACACTCCGGCCAGGCTACTGGTCGGCTTGGGCTCACGCGGCGACACCGATGCCTCGCGGGCATATGCATACATTGCGACTGAAGTGCTCCGAGCCTATGATCCGGTAGCGGGGTTGGGGCCGCCGTGGAGCTCGCCCGCCACGGAGCAAATCGGGTGCTGTCCGCCGGTGCTGGAGATTGGCCGATGGCCGTGTGGGTGATTCTATTCACCCTGGCGGCTTTCCTGGGACAATTCGCTCGGCTGACTTGGCGGCAACGAGCCTCCCGGAAAACAGCTCGTCTGACAGACGCCCGATTAGCCAATGCGGCGGCAGCCCTGCAACGCTACGCCCAAGCCCACGGACGGCGGCTGCCAAACCGGCTGGAAGAGTTGGGAATGGCGGACACCCAGAGGGTGATGTATCGGCCGGTACCGACGCTGGATCTGGACCCCAGGCTGATTCTCGTGCACGATGGAGAGGCAACGCACCAGGTGATCGAGTTCCCTGTCCTGCGACCGGGACGGGGATTGGTCTTCTGCAGCGGTGCCCTGCGAGTCGTGACCGAGGACGCCTGGACAACGCTGGAGGCGGCAGACAACGCACTGCGGGAGAGGTTGGGGCTCCAGCGGACCAGGCAACCGACGGCCGCGCCGCCGGGCGAAAGAGCGAGCGGGATATGAGCGAACAAGAGGATGAACTGGAAGATCGCGTGTGCCGGGCCTGCCACCAGACCTACCGCTATCCGATTCGCAAGAGCTCCGCGACAAGATCCCATTGCGAGACTTGCGCGAATCTCCCCCCGTCGGTGCGAAGTACACTGGAGAAGCTCACCAAGCGGGTCACCCAACTGACGTCGCGAGTCGAGAAACTGGAAAGCGGGAGACAATAATGGGCGGAGCCGAGGAAACACCTCACGCCCGGCGGGCGATGTTCCGGCTGGGACTCAAACGCCTGGTCGAGCCGTTGGCGGGTTACCTGGAGGAGAGGCTGGACCTGCGGCTCCCGGTCTCGCGTTCGATTCTTCGGCCACCGGGCGCCCTGCCCGAGACCCAATTCCTCGATACCTGCTACCGGTGCGGCAACTGTGTCGACGTCTGCCCGGCCAAGGCGATCAGAACCACGGCCGGCGAAGCCACGGACCTGCGCGGCACCCCGTATATCGACCCGGACCTCTCCGCCTGTGTGGTGTGTGAAGAGCTGGCCTGTATGAAGACCTGCCCGAGCGGAGCCCTCAAACGGGTCTCATCGGGCCGCGAGATTCGCATGGGATTGGCCCGACTCAATTGGGGCCTCTGCGTGCGGTCCCACGGTGAGTCCTGCTCCCTGTGTATGGACAAATGCCCGATCGGCCGCGAAGCGATCGACCTCAGCGACGGCGGCGAGATCACGGTGCACGCAAGCGGATGTACCGGCTGCGGCACTTGCCAGTTCTACTGTCCCACGCAGCCCAAGGCGATCATGGTGGACCCGTTCTAAGACGATGAAAAGCGGCACGCCCATGGACCTGGAAATCACCAACCGACTGATCGCCTCCTCCGAGCCTCCGCGCCGATTGTTCCGAGGCACCACGGTAGCCCTGGTCGGCCTGTCCATGATGATGGGGGCATTGTGGGCGAACCCCGAGCTGCTGGGGTCGGCCCACACGCTGGGCTGGCTCCTGCCGCATGTGATCCTCCTGCTCATTGTGGGGCTGGTGGTCGGCGACGTGATGAGACAACGGCGAGTGGATCATCTCCTGCGGGAAACGCAGGAAGCCATCCTGCTGGAAGACTGGACACGTGCCTGGACGGTGCTCAATGAGCTTCTGCGATCACCCATCCGGAGACTCACGACGCGAACACAAGCCTTGCTGGCCCTGGCGGCGGTCGCGGAAGCCCGACACGCGTTCGAGGCCGTGCAACGGGTCTGCGAGTATCTGCTGGAGCGAGGTTTGGGCCATCCGGTGCAGCAACACGTCACGCGCGTGACCCTGGGTGCGACCATGCTGCGGACCGGGCAAACGTCCGACGCGGTGGCGTTGATTGATCGTTTGTCGGCTCAGAATCTGCCGGGGCCGATGCGGGCCCAGGTCGAGCTGCTGGCCCTGTTTCGCGAAGTGGTGCTCGGCCACGCTCACGAGACGCTGGGGCAGGCGGCCGAGCGACGCGAGCTGTTTCGCGCTTATCTGGGCACGCGCGCAGGCTATGGGTACGGGCTGCTGGCGGCGGCGTACGACCGCGCCAATCGATCCGAGGAGGCCAGACAATACTGGCATGACGCGACGCTGCTGGTTCGGCCCCAGGACTTGACCGATCGTTTCGCGGAGTTGGCCTCGATCGCCAAGCGGTATCCGGCCGTGGAGAACCCATTCTGATGCCCTCGAAACTGGAGGCCACACTGGCGACCTTCCGGCGACAGATGGCCGTCGCACGCGCGGTGCGGTGGGTCGGCTTGATCGCGTTCATCATGGCACTGGCCGCCGTCCTGGCCTTCGATCAAGCCGATGACCGGCGCATGGCCGTCGCGGTGCTCGCGGCCGTGGTCGTCTCCTGGATACTGCTGGCCCTGCGGTCGATCCACCTGACGCGCGAGGTCCAGGCCGGCGGGGCTCTGCTGAGCATCGGCAAGCTGGACGATGCCGAGGTCTGGCTGCACAAAGGAATGCGGTCGTTCTCGGTCGCGGTGCCAGCCAAGCTGGTCGCGGGCGAACTGCTGGCCATGCTGTCGCTCCAGCGCGACGCCCATCACGACGTGATTGCGATCTGCCGCGAACTGCTACGACATCCGCTGACCAGGGTGCGCAGCGTGTGGGTCAACACCCGGCTCATGCTGGCCGACAGCCTGTTGACGCTCGACCGACTGCCCGAAGCTCACGAGGCGATTCTTCCCATCTACTCTTCCGCGATGCCGCTGGAGACGAAGATGAAGCTCCTGCCGATCCAGTTGCGTTACGAGCTGAGTTCAGGGCAGGCCTCATCGAGCATAAACGCCCTGGCGGAGAAGGTGCGAATCGCCGAGTTACTCGATTCGCCTCACGCCGCCTTAGTTCATGCGTTGTTAGCCGAAGCCTGCCGACGCCAGGGGATGCCCACCGAGCAGGCCTTCCTCGCTGAGCGAGCCAGGCTTTATCATGATCTCGACGGACTGGCGGCCCGGTTCCCCGTGATCACACCCATCGCAGGCCGTGCACAAGCGCCCGCGGAGGAATAGGGGGCCGGGACCGGGGTAAGGGGTGCATCCTTTGTTTAGGGGCAGGCCTCATCCGTGTGGCACTGCTCTGAGCAGTGTTTTTCGGGTGAGAGACGCTGCTGGCACAGCAGTGGCACACGACGTCGCGTGCCAGCCCCGCCAGCCGCCACGGTTCGGTGGATGCACTCCGGCGCAACTGCCTCGCGCCGCGCGCCTTGGTGCGGAAGATCGTTTCCGCTATAATCGTTTGCTCAGTTGAGTACCCGTGGTTGACACACGACGCCTGCTCACGGGCGCGCGATACGAGGTGACCGCCCACAGGCGAACCGGGGACCGCATCGGTTGGAAACAGACCAGCGTCAAAACATCTCCGTCCAGCGTGAACGTGCCATCCTGGTTGGTGTTGAACTGAACGGCTCGGCCAGCAACGCGCGCGAGTCGCTCAAGGAACTGCACGCCCTGGCGGACTCCGCGGGCGCGGTGGTGGTGGCCACGTTCCTCCAGCGACGGCAGCGACTGGACGCGAAACATTACATCGGGCGCGGCAAAGTCGAGGAACTGGCCCAGAGCGTCGAACAGCACGACGCCAACGTCATCATCTTCAACGACGACCTCTCACCCGCCCAGCTTCGCGAGATCGAGGCCGTCTGCAAATGCAAAGTCATCGATCGCAGTGAGTTGATCCTCGACATCTTCGCAAGCCGGGCACAAACCCACGAAGCCCGGCTCCAGGTGGAACTCGCCCAACTCGAATATACCGCCCCACGGCTGCGAGGCATGTGGACGCACCTCGAACGAATCGCGGGAGCGGGCGGCGGCACAGGCGCGGGAGCGGTCGGCGGTATCGGCACGCGCGGGCCCGGCGAGCGGCAGATCGAGATCGACCGCCGAATCGTCAATCGCCGAGTCACCATGCTGAAACGCCAAATCGCCGAGATCGACCGCCGCAAGGTGCGCCAAGTCCAATCACGCCACGAACACTTCAACGTCTCACTCATCGGGTACACCAACGCGGGCAAGAGCACCTTGATGAACGCCCTGACCGACGCCGGCGTGACCACCGAAGACCGCCTCTTCGCCACCCTCGATACCAAGACCCGGCGATGGAAGCTCGGCGGGGCCGACCATGCCCTGCTCAGCGACACCGTCGGCTTCATCCAACGCCTGCCCCACCACTTGGTGGCATCCTTCCGGGCCACGCTGGAAGAGGCCATCCACGCCGACCTGCTCCTGCACGTGGTCGACGCCTCCGCACCTGCCGCTCTAGCCCAGTATCATTCCGTGGCAGGGGTACTCGATGAACTCGAGTGCGCGGGCCACCACACCATGGTGCTGCTTAACAAGATCGACGCGGTCGAGGACCCCGCTATGGTGCAGGTGCTCAGGCACCAGTTGCCGGACGGCCTGCCCATCTCCGCCAAGACCGGAGCCGGGCTGCCGGAACTCGTCGAACGCGTGCGCGCACTGGTCGTCGGGCAGACCTGCCGGGTCACCGTGCGACTGCAGAGCGACGACGGGCGGGCCATGGCCTTCATCGAACGACATGCCGAGGTCCTCGACCGCCGCTGGGATAACCACGCGGTCGAAATGGACGTGATCATCGGCAGCACCGTCCTCACCCGGTTGCAGGAGAACCACCCAACCTCTCAGGTACTCCAGTGTGCCTAGCGGTTCCGTCACCGATGAAGCAGGTCACGATCTACAGCGACGGAGCATGCCAAGGCAACCCGGGACCGGGTGGCTGGGGGGCGGTGCTGATTCACGGACAGCGGCGAAAGGAGATTGCTGGCTCCTGCCCGGCCACAACCAACAACCGCATGGAGCTCACCGCCGCCATCGAGGCCCTACGCTGCCTCAAAGAACCCTGCGAGGTCGCCTTCTACACCGACTCGAAGTACGTGCAGTTGGGCATGCGCGAATGGCTGCCCGGCTGGAAGGCCAAGGGCTGGCGACGCGGTACCAAACCAGTCAAGAACCAGGATCTCTGGCAGGCTCTGGATCATGAGGCCGCCCGACATCGCGTCCACTGGAATTGGGTCAAGGGACACAACCAACAGCCCGAGAACGAACGCTGCGATCAGTTGGCCACCCAGGCCATCGACACACTCCGCCAGGAACTCGGCCCCGAGGGCCTGCGGACCGCACGACAAGCCATGGACCAAGCATGAAAGACACACTCACCAGCCACAATCTGCATGACCCCATCGCCATGCACCTCCAGCACGATTTCACCCCCCTGCGCGAATCGTGGACCGTCGGCGAGGCCCTCGCCCAACTGCGGAAAAAGGGTGTCAGGATGATTTTTCAAAGCAGGAAAAATCATCCTGACACCCTTTTTCGCGACACCTTATTGCTCCGTTCCATGACAGGCCAACCCGCCGTACAATGGCGCCATGACCGCGACCCACCGTTGCCTCACCGCCGCTTTCACCCTGTCGCTGCTCGGCACAGGGGTGGCCACCCGCGCAGCCGGCCCACTGGAGCGACCCTGCCCCATGGACTGGCGAAGTACCCCCTTCAGCCAGGCCGTCCACGAACTCGCGGCCAAGCTCAACCTCGCCTACGTCCTCGATGAAAGCGTCAGCACCGAACTCGCCCAGACCCCGGTGCGCTTCATGGCCGACCACCTCACCGGGCGGGAAGCCCTGCGATGGCTGGCCCGATGGGTCGGTGTCGAGGCCGTCGTCATGGGAGAAACCGTCTACCTCGCCTCGCCCGGGCGTCTGCCGCGCTCTTGGGAACATGATCTCCTCGATCCCAGCGGCGGCCAGATCGGCCGCACCCGCTGGGAACAAGCCCTCACCCGCAGGGCGGACATCACCTGGATCGACGCCCCCCTGAGCCTCGTCGCCCGCAACATATCCAAAGAGTACGGCATTGACCTCATCCTGCCGCCGGATGTCCTTGCGAGCCACGATCTAGTCCAAGTAGAAAGGCTGCAAATCGGCCTGGAGGATCTCTGCGAGGCCCTCGGAACCGCCCTGGGCACCCAGATCGGTTATTCGGACGGGGTGATAACGGAAAAGCGTCACCGCGTCCCGGAAACGCAGGAAGCGGCATCATCGCCGGCCCCGGCCGTCCCCGCCCCGGCGGGCCCTGCCCTGCCGTCTCCCCTGGCCGCCCCGTTGGCCATAGACCAGCCCCTGGCCGACTGGCCGGCCTTCCGAGCCCGGCTTTCCACGGCCACAGGGCTTGAATGCCGTCTGGATGGTGCCCCGACCGGCCGGCCACCCTTCGCCCAAGCCCGAGGCACCGTCCAGGAGATCCTCGACGCCGCCAGCATGCTAGGAGTGCTGCATTTCCAGTTCTTGCAGCCGGAGGGCCAAAATGCCCCCTTCTTGCTCATCCAGCTCCGCTGACCCGGCCGATATCAGCCCTGAATAGGACCGCCTCGGAAGCCCGAAAAAAGTCCTTGACGAGCCCCAAATGAGGTATACACTTTCCGCGGATGCTGGCCCAAACGGCATCAGAATGCCGACTCTGGGCTATGCCTGAAAGCGGTGCCTGGCTGTTAATGGGAGCGATGATATGCAGTGGGTCAACTTGGTGACTGAAGACGCACGTCGAGGAACGGTTCTGGAATTGGAGCCGCAGGAGGAGGAAGAGGTCCGCGAATTCGAGCCGAGGGTTCCGGACCGCTTCCTGAACCCCGGCGAAGTCGCGTCCCCCTGCGGGGACGAGCCCGGTGAATGGGATTCCTCTTCCCGCCCGATTCCGGGTGTGCTCTGTGCTCGCGATCCCGACGAGGACGACGAGCCTGAGGACGAGGACGATTTCGACTATCTGTATGATGACGACGACGACGACCTCGACGACGACCTCGACGACGACCTCGACGACGACCTCGACGAGGACGCCGAAGAGGACGACGACTTTTGACCGACGGCGCGTCGCGAAATCGGCATGAACCGCTGGGGCATGATCACATGCCTACGCGGCAGGCGGAAGTATGAGCATCACTGAACCGTGTACGGAGTCGCAGGTGCCGGAGCCCTACCAAGGAACGGAACGTCGGGCACAGGATCGGCGCGGGCCCGCGGATCGGCGGACCGGGCTGGACCGACGACGCGGACCCGGGCGCCGTCGAAGCGATTTGCGTAAACAGGCGGAAGAGGGCGAGATGGCGGACGAACTCCTCGAGTTCGTCCTGGCGGTGGATGAGTACAAGCGGGTGAACAACCGACCGTTCCCCACCTGGAGCGAAGTGTTCGAGCTCATTCAGTTCCTGGGCTACCGCAAGGTCGCCGACCGGGGAGAACACATTAACCGCGTAAAGCTCCAGCAAACTCTGCCGCCCGAGACCGACTCTTCGACGGAAAACGACTGACACGGGGTCGCCCTTGCGCGGCAAAGTCGACTCGGGACTCGGCCGCCACCAAGGGCTCGCAAAGCCGGAAGACACAGGAGCGAACCGGCGTGAATACGACCGATCAGGCTGTTTTCGTGCTCCGCGTCCTGCTGGCCGTTGGGCCACTGGCGGTGTACTTCCTCGGCTTGGGGCTGGTCAACAGCCAGGCCCGGCCCTGCATGATCAACGCCCGTGCGGACTTCACCCTCCTGGTTATCGTTTTTCTTCCGGTGATTCTCTTTCCCGCGTTCGTTCTGATTGAGCACGGCTGGCCTGGCGTGGTCGGCGGTGTCCTCGCAGGCGTGCTGGCCCTGTTCTTCGGCCTGTTGCCCAAGCGCGAGCAGAGCTGGGTCGTCTACAACTGCAGTCCCGCTCAATGCCGTCGCTTGCTCGGGCAGGCGGCGCGAGAACTGGGATGGCGGATGAAGGCCGACGATGAGGCGGACAACGTCCATCTCCACCCGGTCGGTCTGAGGCTCGCGTTCTCCTCGTTGCCCTGGCTGCGAAGCGTCACCCTACGGATTGACGGCAAGGCCACGCCAGAGGCCGTCGCCCATCAGCAGCGTCTGCTGGCCTCGCTGCGAACCGAGATGCGTCGCGAGGCCCTCCTGCCCTCCGCCACGGGTGCGAGCCTGGTGCTGATCGGTGTCGGCCTGCTCGGCCTTCCGATGTGGTATCTCTTCCACCATATGAACGCCATCGTCGAGGTCGTACGGCGTATTCTGTCCGCCTGATCGGCGGCCTCTGCTCGCCCTGTCTTTGCCTTGCAAGCCCGACCGCGATAACTATAATACCAGGGGTGATGGCTATGCCATCGTAACTTCTTGCCTCGCAAGACACTACGGTCCGCGAGGTTGGTGCGTGGACCGTCCGCCCGGGAGTCCCCATGTTGAGCACGCCATCCGAGTCCGATGCCGACCCTGCCGTCAGGCAGCCTGGAGCGATGACTGAGCCACATGGCGCCGCCGCACAGATCCTGGTGGTGCCCGCCCAGGGGCGTCAGACTGCGTTGTGGATGATTGCGGTGTTGCTGGCGATCATCGCGACGGCGCTCATTCTGCGCTGGGATGAGTCGGCCCTCTCGAAATCGGCGTGGGCCCAGTCGGCGGTGACGGGCGCGGGGCCCGCGCCCGGTGGGCGAGGTATCTACGCCTTTGCGGGCCAGATCAGTAGCCGCAGTTACGGTCTGTTCATGCTGGATGTGGACAGCGGGACGATCTGGTGTTACGAAATAGCCCGGGGCGCAGTCGACGAGCCCCACCTGAAACTGGTGGCGGCGCGAAGCTGGATCTTCGACCGCTACCTGGAGGAGTTCAACGTCGCGGCTCCGACCCCCGGAGAGGTTCGCCGGCTGGTGGAGCAGCAACAGGCGGCTCAGCGGGCCCCGGCTCAGCCGCCGGGCGGCGAACCGATCCTTGCCCCCGCGCCTTGATGATCGTCGGAGCAGAGCCGTCAGAGCCTAAAGGACAACAATCATGGCCAAGATGTACTACAGCTTGGAAGAAGTCACCAAGAAACTCGGGTGCACCGACGAGCAGTTGCGTGCCTTGGTTCGCAGCGGCAAGCTGCGCGAGTTCCGCGACGCGGGTCGGGTGAACTACCGGGTCGATGAGGTCGATGCGGTGGCTGCCTCGACGGGCGACAACGTTCGGCTCGAAGAGAGCGGCGAGCTGACCCTCGAAGACAGCTCGGAGATCCCATTGGCCCCCGCCGACTCCAGCGACTCGACGGGCATGGCGGGCAGCGACGCACCCATCGACTTGGGCGGATCGGACAGCGGGGTTCTGAGCCTGGAAGGCTCCGGCAGCGGCGAATTGCAGCTTGAAGATAGCGCCACCGCCAAATCGCTGACCGACAGCAGCGATGCCCTCAGCCTCGAAGAGGTGGACCACACCGCCGTCGAGGGCATGAAGAAGGATGACACCGTCATCACGAACATTGGGATCAGTGTCTTCGATGACGACGATCTGGAAATCGCCGCGGACCCGATGGCCAAGACCGTCCTGACCGGGGCCGACGAGCATCTGGGGCTGGAAGGCAGCGGCGCGGGCTCGGGTCTGCTGGACCTGACACGGGAGAGCGACGACACGTCGCTGGGTGCCGAGCTCCTGGAAGGCATCGACATGGGCGACTCGGGAGAGACGGCCTCGCCCCCGCCGGCCGCGGAGGAAGAGGCCGCCATGGAACCCGAGCCGGGCTTGGTGGAAGCGGAGCTGGGCCCGGAAACGCGCGGCGGGGTGATCACCCTGTCGACCGTCCCGGCAGCATCGCCCGCGTTCACCGGATTGCTGGCGGCGGCGACGCTGTCGATGGCTCTGGCGGGAGCGATGGCTGTGGCGACGAGCATGCAGGCTTGGCCGGAGTACCTCAACGCCCTGGCCGCACAATTCTGGTTGTTCCTGGGCGGCACGCTGGCGGTGGGCGGGTTGTTCGCCGCTGTGGGCTACTTGGTCGGCCGGCAGGCAACGGCTGGTCCCCGTCCGCCCAAACCCAAGAAGACCAAGAAAGCGAAAGGCAAAAAGGGAGAGCCGGAAGCTGAACCCGAAGCTGAACCGGAGGCTGAGACGCTCGACCTGGGCGAAGGTGAGTTGCTGAGCTGAGTGGTCGTCTGACAAGTTATCCAGATCCGGGTCGACCCCCTCTTGCGACACGGTGGAGAAGCGTAGATACTGTACCGCCATGGCGGGCGTGGCCCGCGTGGTATCCGACGTCATGCACAACCACAACCGGCAAAATCGAAACGGTAAAGGAGGACCTCGATGGCACGGCACTGGGCGCTAGGGATGATCGCATTGGTCATGGGAGCCGGCAACCTGGGCTGCTATTACGACCAGTGGCAGAACGCGGAGCGGGACAATCGCATTCTTCGTGAGGATCTGTCGCGGACCAAGCAGGATCTGGCGGACTGCGAGTCGATGAACGCGCAGAAGGACACGATGATCGATGCGTTGAACAAACAGATCGCCGCCAAGAACGAACAGATCGGGACGTTGACCGCCGAGGCGGAACATCTGCGACAGGCGCTCAGTCAGGCTCAGGCCATTCTCGAAGCACAGGCGGGCAAGGGCCTGCAACCGGTGACGATCATGAAGACCCAGGCTCTGCCGGAGCCTTTGCATAAGGCGCTGCAGGCCTTGGCGGAACAATTCCCAGACCAGATCGAGTATCTGCCGGACAAGGGCGCGGTTCGCTGGAAGTCCGACCTGCTGTTCCCACTGGGCAGCGACGAGATCGCTGGGGCGAATGAAGCCGGAGAGGCGCTGCGGAAGTTCGCCGAGATTGTGATCGCCCATGCGGCCGAGTTCGACGTGGTAGTGGTGGGTCACACGTGCACAACGCCGATCCGTCGAGCGGAGACGCTGGCGCGGTTCCCGACGAACTGGTACCTGTCCGCTGGGCGGTCGATCCGGGTCATGGAGCTTCTCGGCCAGCAAGGCGTGCCCATGACGCAGATGGGAATCATGGGGTACGGCGAGTATCGTCCGATAGCGGACAACAACACGAACGAAGGCAAAGCCAAGAATCGCCGGGTGGAGATCTTCCTCGTGTCGCGTGGGGCCATCCAATCGATGAGCATGGGCGTGTACCAGGCTCCTGACCAGGGTTTGGCGTTCCTGCATGGCCGGGACGTCTTCCAGCCTGAGTAACGGCTTGGGCCTTTTCGAGGCGCGAGCCAACGAAATAGGGTATTTGCTCATTGCACAAGGCGCCCACCCGGGCGCCTTTTGCATTGGGTGCGGCCCGGGGGAGCGATGCGAAGCTGCGCTGTAATCGCCCCCCTGTGCGGATTGCTGTAACTGCTTGGCAGACAAGCAGCAATGCCACCGATGCTTGTGACGCATACCCGTCACGTGGCAGGTTCGATCTTCGCGTCTTCCCGCCGGCGGGACGGAAGCCGCGGCCGGTCGGTTGTGAGTTTGCGCACAAATCGCGCATACCCACTTGCCTAGTCGCCATTTATGGTGCATATTCTTATCGGAAGCGGCGGAGTCGCTTTGTCCTTGTCCGCATGCGAAGTCCAGCGGCAAGTTCGGGATCAGCTCGCACGCCCCAATTCTGGATCGGTGTGGTGCGGCTTGAAGCAGTTCAACCTATCCCCTTCCGCTGTTTAGGCGTAAAGCGACGCTCAATCCGCAGAAACCGTCCGTGGGGAAGGATCGGCGATTGGAGGTACGGCATGATCAAGCGACAACCCGGCGGGGAATATGAGTTCCGCCTTGAGCACCCGGCCGCCCACGAGGTGTTCTTGGTAGGCAACTTTGACCGGCGGCCTGGGGAGGCGTGCGTTCCCATGGCTCGCACGGCCTCGGGCGAATGGACGTGCCGGCTGCCGCTCAAGGAGGGGGTTTACGAATTCAAGTACTGGGTCGATGGCCAATGGTGCCTGGACGAGGATCCGCGTGCCTCGCAGGCTGCCCCCTTCCTGACCAGTTCACTCATGGTGACCGAGCAATCCGCCGCACCATACAGCTACGTCGGCTGAGGCTTATCTTCCGACTGAGCCCGCCCTGCGGTTACTGATCGCCGGTCGTCGCGGGCGGGTTCCGAATCTCCGCTCATGGCATGTTGGCGTTGCCTGACGCGTCCGCCTGAATCCGTTTGCCCGAATGTCCTCGTGGATCCATGTCTGCCGAGGAGGCGCTACCGCGTTCCGATATAAGCAGAGGACACCGCACCCAGAGCGGAATCCAGAGCCACCGCGGCCACTTCCGCGGGCATGACGGCGACGAAACATGCCCTGTGCCGCGGCAGCCGGATGCTCAGCCATGCATCCCGAGCGGACGCCATAAGAAGTAGCAAAAGCTGGCAGGCGAAATCCGCAGACAGTGCAGTCTTCAGCGGGTTTGCCATGGGGCGTAATTCCGAACGGAACCTAGGCGCAGCATGGCAATCGCGGTACAATGGGGGCATATCATGTGGGGAGAGACGGATTGCTGGGATCGAGGTGTCTTGGTGTCGCCTCTTGCGTCATGCGGGAAGAGGAGCACGAAGCCATGCGAAGAATCACGCAACTGCATTGGGTGGTGGTCGGCCTGTTGATCGGGACGTTCTCGGTGTGCCCCGTGTGGGGAGAGGCCGCCGGTAAGCCTTTGTCGCCCCAAGAAGCCCCCCAAGCAGTCGCAGGGCAACCTGGGGTTGAGAACAGCGGGGTAGTTCTCCTGTCAGCGGTGTCGCGGAAGAGTCACGGAACGGCTGGCGAGTTTGACCTCGACCTGGGAGTCGGAACCAATGCCAACGTGGGCCTGGAGTGCCGAGCCGGCGGGCCAACGCAGGTGGTGCTGACCTTCAGCGGGCCGGCCGATGGGGTCGATGTACAGACCTCTGCGGGCTCTGTGGACGCGATCCTGGTGGAAGGCTCGCAGGCGACGGTCGAGCTGGGCGACGTCCCGAACGGCATCTGCCTGGTGCTGGGTGTGTCGGGTGTTGCCGGCCTGGAGAGCGAGACCTGGGTGCGCATCCGGGTCTTGGTCGGCGACGTCAACGGTGACGGCGCGGTCAACATCTTCGACCTGGTGCAGGTCCGCAACCAGTTGAACCAGCCGGTGACGGCGAGCAATTTTCGAGCAGACGTCAACGCCGACGGCAGCATCAACATCTTCGACCTGGTGACCGTGCGGAACAACCTGAACACGGCGGCGGTCTGTCTGCCCCCCGGCATGGTCCTGATCCCCGCCGGCGAGTTCCAAATGGGCGATACGTTCAATGAGGGCTCGTCAAACGAGCAGCCCGTGCATGCCGTCTGGGTGGATGCCTTCTACATGGATCGGTATGAGGTGACCAAGGAGCTGTGGAACACGGAGCGGTCCTGGGGGCTGTCGAGCGGCTATACCGACCTGATCGCCGGAGGCGGCAAAGGGGCGAACCATCCGGTGCACAGCGTCAACTGGTTTGACTGCGTGAAATGGGCCAACGCCCGTTCGGAGGCGGAAGGTCGGACGCCCTGCTACTACGCCGACGCGGGGTTGACGACGGTTTACAGGACGGGCGAGTTGGCGCCGTACGTGAAGTGGGATGCCAACGGCTACCGGCTACCGACGGAGGCCGAATGGGAGAAGGCGGCCCGGGGAGGCGTGTCGGGACAACGCTTCCCGCATGGCAACACGATCAATCACGATCACGCCAACTACAGAGCGAACGGCAGCGCCTACACGTACGATACGAGCCCGTATACCACGGGGACGTATCACCCGACGTTCGCGGTAGGCGGTATGCCCTACACCAGCCCGGTAGGCTATTTTGCCCCGAACGGCTACGGGCTGTACGACATGGCGGGCAACGTGTGGGAGTGGTGCAACGACTGGTACGGCGGCACGTACTACAGCAGCAGTCCGTACAACAACCCGCGCGGGCCAGCGACGGGAAGCTCCCGCGTGTTGCGCGGCAGCTCGTGGTACGCCGGCGCGTACATCTGCCGCGCGGCGAACCGCAACAACTACTCCCCGGGCACCCGCTTCACCACCCTCGGGGTCCGGGTGGTGTGTTCGGTCGGCGGCGTGGACTGACTGGGTTACCCTTTGCCCTGTGTTCTCTTACCCTTTGCTCTTGATGCCCCGAGCGAAGCGAGGAATCGACGGGAACAAAGGCAGTGGGCAGAAGGCAGAAAGCACAAAGGCAGCAGGCAGTGGGCAGTAGGCAGAATCACCGCGTCATCAAGGACGTTTCACGATCTGCGCAAAGCACCATCGCCTGACTGATGGACGCGCGAAGACCTGAACCGCAGCCACGAGGCAGCAGAGGCCATGGAGATTGCCTCTGCTGCGGTTGCTTGTTGCTTCAAGCGAGCTGGCGGACCGATCAGAATCGCTTCCTGACCCTTGACATCGCTGCACGACGTAAAGGGCAGGCGGGCGCGGCTCTGCCGGATCTGAGCCGGCGAGGGATGACGGTGAAGTCGGGGCGCGGCCGCTTCCCCGACATGACGTTGGGGAGCGGCCACCGCGACACGATGCTGATACGCACTGCTCGCCGCCAAAGCGGGTCAATCTTCACGCCGTCCGCATGTGCTCCTCTGATGGTCCGAAGGAGATTTGAAGCGGGCGGTGCAGCCCGGCGGCGATACGCTGGAGCATGGACAGGGAATGGCCCTCGTAATCGGCGTTCTCCAGCCGGGCGATGGTCGGCTGACTGGTGCCGATGAGTTTGGCAAGCTGGGCCTGGGTCAGCCCGGCCGCCGTGCGGGCATCATGGATGAGTTGGGCGACGCGGCAATTCAACGTGGCTTGTTCGATGAGTTCGCGCTGCTCGGGGTCGTCAGCCACCATCTTGTCGATGATTTTGAGGGCGTCCGCGGTTTTCTTAGCCATCGCTGGTATCCTCCAGATACCGGTGCCCATCCGGATCCTGTTCGTACCGTTTCTTGCGTTGAATGGCCCGTTCGATATCCGTATCCGGCACCTTGTCCTCTTCGGTCGACCCGTGGGCAAGCACGGCCACGTCCCGGCCGTGGAAGAAGTACGGCACACGGTAGTTGACCCGGCCACCGCGCGTTCGAAGTTCGTAAACCCCCTCCCGCAGATAGTCGGCATGGGGCCGCCGGAGCTCGTGCCCCATCTCCGCCAACAGTCGGATGCGGGCCACACAATACGCGTGGGCCTTGCGGTTCTCCCGCCTCAGCTTCTTGAGCCAGTCCAGGACGGGGACCGTACCGTCGTCGTCCTTGTAGAAGTAGACGGCTGTATCGGGCACCAAGCCTACCCCCATATTATACCAAACTTGGTATACGCGTCAACCCACCCAGCGATTTCCTCGTGGATGGCCGAGTTATCACCGCCGGGCGGTGGCGATTCCACACCCGGCCGAGAGTGGCAACCAGCCCAGCGTTCAGCCCTCATCGAGTCACACTTCGCGCATCGCGCCGCCTAACCCTGTGACGGACGGCGACCGTTCCGCGATCGACGCAGCCTCGCTGACCACATGAGAGTCGGTGGCACCATGAAGAGGTGTGTTTTCGAGGCTGCGTTAATCGACATGCAGGAAAGGGAGAATTGCCATGCAGAACCTGAATCGCGCGAGTGAGGAACTGCTTCGCCGAAGCCTGGATGAACGCTACGACTCACTGGCGGCACTGCCAACCGGACCCAGCAGGAGCCTATGCCCACGGAGGGCTGCTTTGCCACGACCGCCGGCCCTAGCGACCGCTGGGCGGCATAGAAATCTCACGCGCCGGCGGCCACGGCTCGGCTGTCTTCGACCCTGAGGCTCTCTTCGAGCCTGAGCATGAGGCTCAGCCTCAGAGCCGAAGGCGGGCTCGAAAAGAGCTCGCCGAAGTCAGGGGGCGGCCGCTACCGCGACAGGCTGACCGGCCAGCGGTATAATTTGGCCCCATGCGATTCACTAAGATGCACGGTCTGGGTAACTGTTACGTTTACGTGGACTGCTTTGCCGAGCGGGTACCCAATCCGCCGGCTTTGGCCCAGCTGGTCAGTGACCGGAACACCGGGGTCGGCAGCGACGGGCTCATCCTGATCTGCCCATCGCGCGTCGCGGACGCGCGGATGGAGATGTACAACATGGACGGCTCGCGCGGGCAGATGTGCGGCAACGGCATCCGCTGCGTGGGCAAGTACGTCTACGATCACGGGCTGTCGAAGGCCAACCCCCTGCGGATCGAGACCGACGCGGGCGTGCTGAGTCTGGATCTGACCATCGAGGCGGAGAAGGTCTCGCAGCTTCGGGCGAACCTGGGCGAGCCGCGCCTGCGGCCGGGGGATCTGCCGGTGCTGCTCAAGCCTTCGGAGATGATCGGTCACCCGATCGAGCTGCTGGGGCAGGAGGCGTACCTGACCTGCGTGTCGATGGGCAACCCGCACGCGGTGGTGCACGGACTGCCGCTGGCGCTGCTGGGGCCTCGCGAGCTGGAGGCCGAGGGACGGCGGCTGGAAACGCACGCGATGTTCCCCGAGCGCACCAACGTGCACTTCGCCGAGGTGAATGGCCCCGGCGAGGTGAGCATGGTCACCTGGGAGCGGGGCAGCGGAGCGACGGCGGCGTGCGGGACGGGGGCGTCGGCCGTGTGCGTGGCCGGCGTGCTCACCAAGCGCAACGATCGCCGGGTGACCGTGCATCTACCGGGCGGCGACCTGCTGATCGAATGGCCCGAGGCCGACAACCACGTCTACATGACCGGCCCGGCGGTCGAGATCTTCAGCGGCGACTGGCCCGCGGTGCCGGCGTAGCCGACCGAAGAGTCTGGAACCACCGATCCGGCTCCGCCCTGCTGCGCCGCGACGCGTGAACGCGGATAGACGCCGATGTGGTTTCTTCGTTGGGTGGCCCAGGTTCTGTAGATTTTTGGGTGACTTGCCATCCGCTCGGCTCCTGGGGCAAAATGGCGAATGCCCAAGGCCCAATGGCCAATCAATGACGAAGTTCGAAACCCGAAACTTCGGCCGTGGTCGAGCGCACTCGTCATTCGGGCTTGATTGGTCATTGGTGCTTCGCCATGGGGCATTTCGTCGGCGAATCGCGAGTTGCAGCCACGACGAGGCGACCTTGGGGCCGGCGTGTCCCGCGCTAGGCCCGTCGTTCACGTCGGGTGAGTACGGCGTGCCCAGCGGAGGGATGATCCCGGTTTACCGGGATTCTCGATGGGCGGCTTGAGCTGTGGGAATCCCGACGGTACACCTACCGGGTAAACCCATACATCGAGAACCCCGCTAGAGCGGGCTGGGGGCCATCGGGCGGCAGCGTGGAGCCGGAGGAGGAGGATCAGCGGGCGGCGAACGACTCAGACTCCTGGGATCTGGACGAGTGAGTCAGTCCGCGTGACCGCATATGCGAGGCGGGTGGCCCAAGTCGTTTGGACTTTTTTGGGGGGCGATTGCGGCGGCCTGACGAGTGCGGCGAAGGGAGCAGCGTTTCACGCAGGGCGCAATCACTTCCCCACCTCCACAGAAGGTGAGCCACCCGGCGATTGCGACAGGCCTCTTCATTGGGCCGCTGAGACAATGAGCCAGAAGAACATGCCGCCGAAGGCCAGGGCGAACAGGAGGACGAACACGCAGCCTTTCATTGTGGCCAGCGGACGTTTGCCCCAATGTCGAATTGAGCGGTTCCTGAAGAGCATATCGAGCGTCCTGATGACCGATCGCCTGCAACGGCTCTGTATCCACCTTGGGATCTCTGAAGAACCCCCTTCGCGGTTCGGCACAATCCGCGACTCCAATCTGAAATCGCAAATTTGAAATCCCAGATCGGGGTTGCCCAGAGGTTCTCATTGTGGCCCGGAAGGCACCGGTCCGTCAAAGCGCACAGAAGAGAGTCACTCGCCATTCGGGTGCATCCACCGAGCCGTGGCGGCTGGCGGGGCTGGCACGCGCCGTCGTGTGGCACTGCTGCGTCAGCAGTGTCTCTCCCCCGAAAAACACCGCTCACAGAGCAGTGCCAAACGGATGAGGCCTACCCCTCAACAAAAGATGCACCCGTCGCCACTCAAGTCGCGGTAAGGCATACATCCTCTGCTGCCGCCGAATGAGAAACCGTAGAGAACGATTTCACCTTGAAGGTTACGGGCGGACGTTGACTGACGAATGCGGGCGATCAGGTCGCTGCAGGTGTGGCGCGGGCGGGCTGAAGGTTGGTTGCGGCGGCGAGGTGGACGTTCCGGCCAGTTGAAGCGACGGCAGAACCGGGACGAGCCCTCGATCGGCGAGGTCGGCCAGGGTGGCGCCCGGGCGAGCGTGACGGCTGTGCAGGATGTGCAGGGCCTGCACGTCGTAGAAGGTGAACATGGGGGAGAAGTCGTTGACCATGGCCGGGTCGTCCGGCGGGACGGAGCCCTGCATGCGTGAGAGCAGACCGGCGCGGACATGGCAGAGCCCCAGCGTGTGGCCGACCTCATGAGCGAAGACGCGAGGGCAGGTCTCGGCCGGGTCCAGGGCGACGGCCAGCACAATCTCCATCGGACGAACGAATCGCCCCTCCGCGGTCCACTTCATGAAGGTCACGCCGCCGCGACCTTGAAGCGGAGGTGCCTCGGCGGGCAGATAGCGGACGGGGATGACCACGGTGTCGGCGGCCGCGGCGGAGATGGCCGTGGTTTGGGCCTCCGCGGACAAGCCACCTCCCGTCCACTCCTTCACCTGCGGAATGAAGAAGTCGGCGTAGCGATTGACCGCGGTGTCAGGGGCGGTGGGCACATGGAACAGCAGGTGCGTCCCCGCGGGCCAGCGGCGTGGTCGGGCGTCGAGGCGGACGGGGCCGCCGTCGTCGGAGAGCGGCCCGGTCTGGCCCAGCAGAGCCGCCAGCAAGGCCGGCGCGGGCGAACCGGCGATCACGTTGATCTCGCTGGTCGATCCACGCACCGTCGCGGCGGCGGTCATCACCCACCCGTCCGGCACCTCGCGGCAATCCACAATGAAGCGCCCGTGGCGATCCGCGCTGATCGTCCGCAGGAACCGGGCCGCCTCGCCGACCCGATCCAGGTACATGTCGATCTGGGCATCGGGCGCGGCCAAGCAGTGCACTCGGGTATCCTGGATGCGCACCGGGGTGGGCACGAGGGGATCGAGGTGCAACGGCCCGCGGTAGATGGGCCTCATACCGTTCTGATGAAAGAGGCACTCGCGGGCGGACATGCGTCCGCCGGCCCCCGCGTCGAGGCAGCCGATGCCGCTGTAGCGGTTGCCGGCAAACACACAAGCCTGGAACTCGCCTGCGCTCTGATCGCGGAGACTGGCGCCATGGGCACCGTTGTAGGTAAACGCGGTCTGGTCGGCGGTCAGTTGTGATCGGCCGAAGAGAATCGCGCCGTAGTCGCCGCTGGCCTCGATGCGTGAGCGTTGGAGCCGGGCGATGGCTTGGTCCTGGAGTTCGATGCCGCGGCCGGCGTGCTGGCGAAGCTGGGTGCCCACCAGTTCGGCGCGGGCCTGCCCGGTCAGGAACAGCCCGAACCGCTGCCCCGCGGTCACGGTGCAGTCGGCCATGGCCAGGAACGCGGCTTGGCTGGCATCGGCGCTGGCAAAGCCGCCGCCCTCGAGGCGGCAGGCGGTCAGGCTGACTCGTCCGCCGTGGGTCAACACGAGGTTCCACTGGGCGTTACCGCGCAAGGTGCAACCGTCGAGTTGGGCCGTCGAGGCATGAAAGGCGGCCAGGCCGGACTGGCCGTTACCCGCGAGATGGCTGTCGGCCAGCGTGGCGGCGGTGTTGTCGTGGAGCTCGACGCCGTGGGTCGCGTTGGCGGTGATAAGGCAGCGATGAAGCGTCGCGGCGGCGTTTGCGAACAGGGCGAGGCCCGGCCCCTGGCTGCCGTGCAGCGTCACCTCTTCAAGCAGCAGCCGTGCGTGGTCCTTTGCCAGGATCGTGCGTTGCGTGCCCCCCACGACCGCGAGCCCGGTGAGCGTCAGGTGAGCCTGCGAGCTGACGACGATGCCGGCATCCGGGCAGGACGACAGGTCGAGGGTCACGTGCTCGGTACCGACGCGGCCGTCGATGCGATCGTGTCCACCCGCAGCCCTATTCATCGCCAAGGGCTCTGAGAGCTTAACAGTGGCACGATCCCCGCGGCAGGTCTCGGCATCGAAGGTGATGAGGTTATCGCGAGGGTCGGCGGCCGCCCGGGCCAGGGCATCGTGCAGGGTCACTCGGCCGGTGGTACGAGAGGCGACGTGCTCGTCACAGGTAACCAGGATGTGGGCGGACTCATCGCCCGCCGGGCGCTCGGCCGCGAGAATCCGGATGGCCGAGGTATGGGCCGCGACGGCAAGCATACCGACGAACACCACACCCATGCTTCGTGCCGGCCTGGTGAATATACAGCCCAAAAAACAGATCCCCCACAGAGCGCCTCGCGCGTACCCACACGGCTGTGGGTGGTATCGGTTTCGCCATATCCTCGCTTAACCGCGAAGGTTGGGACGATCCGCAGGTTGCGGGCATCGGGACAATACCCCTCGTCCGCGCCGTGTTCCGGCGAGCGAACGCGTGAAGTTCTCGGACCCTGAATGCGGTTCGTGTATTCGGACCAAGCGGCAGGGACGAAGGCGGTGGCAGGCGCTGTTTCGGCGTATCGCGAGGCGACAAGCCGATAGATGGAAAACATTTCCGGGCGTGGCTAGAATCGGATAAGCGTCGGCGAAAGGGGCTGGCGGATCGCGGGAATCCGCAAAGTCCGCTTTCACCGGCGGCCAAGCGGATCATCCCATCTGGGTCCGCGGCTTGCGTCGAGGAAGAAGGCAATGTCCGATCATCTTGAGCCAGAACAGAGCAACGACAGCGCGGTGAAGGCTCAGTCCAGCAAGCCGCAGCGGCGGAAGCTGCCCAAGAGCGCCATCCCGCGATCGCTTCCGCCGTGGAAGGTCCTGCTCCACAACGACGACAAGAACACCTGTGAAGACGTGATCAAGATCATCTGCCGCCTGACGCCCCTTGACGAGCAGGCGGCCATCACCTGCATGCTCGAAGCCCATAAGACCGGCGTGGCCATGTTGCTCGTCACCCACCAGGAGCGGGCCGAGCTCTACGTCGAGCAATTCGCCAGTTGCGGTCTGACCGCCAGCGCCGAACCCGATCAGTGAATCTCCGCCGTCCGCCCGACCCGCGCGCGAAAGAAAACCGCGGCGGAACACACCGCGGTCTTCAGTCGTATCGCCTCTTTCACCCTTTTTCTGGGCAATCCGGACCGGCGGGTCTCAGCGCCCCGCGCTGCGACGGCGGTGCAGCAGGGCCAGCGAGCCGAGAGCCAGGAAGGCCACACTCGCGGGCTCCGGCACGATCTGGAACCCGTTGAGGGCCACGCCGTGCTGACCGGCCACACCGGTGATGCGGACGAAGAACTCCGAACCGGTGAGATTGTCGAACTGGACGTAGTTGCCCTCGGTGGGGTTGAACTCGTCGGTCGAATTGATCAGCGTGTACACGGCCAGCGGGGTCGTGCCGTCGTTATCAATCGCGTACTCGGCACCTGGAGTGACGCGCGGGCCGGCCTTGTCCCTGCCGTAATAAGTGGCCAGCGGAGAGCCGCCGCCGATGAAATCGGCCTGGCTGTCCCAGACGCGGAACATGGCCCGCGACGTGTTCGAGGCCACGTCGTCGTCGCCGTCGAAGTACAGGATCACGGAGTACGAACCGCCGAACGCGGCCACGTCGAGCCCGGTGACCCGCAGGGTGATCACTGGCTCCGAGGTGCTGAACTTCGAGGCCTGAAGATACCCGCTCATCATCTGGTCGTGGCCGTCGTCGACGTCACCGCCCAGCGTCACCGGCGGGAACGGGCGAAAGACGTTGTCGTTGGTATTCTGCGAGCCGCCGTCCGACGTGCTCCAGAGGACCGTCGTGCCAACGGCCGCGGAGCCGTCCTCGTAAATGGGGTCGGCTTTGGACCCGGTGGGCCCGTAGCCGGCCGGCGAGGTCAGATCGTTCCACCTCCAGGCCGGGTAGACCCCCGCCGGATAGTCCACAATCTGCGCCACCGAGCAGTAGTTGCCGCTGATCATCTTGGCATCCGCACCCACAGCCGCTATCGCGACCACCGCAAAAAGAACACCACCCATGAACACAATACGCTCTCTCATCACATACCTCCTATTATCGCCCCCGACCAGCACACCCGGTCGGTCGGTCGACTGAATCGATGGAAGTCCCCGGCGATCCCGAGGACGCTGACATGCACTACGGTTTTCGCTCTCATCCTGCCTCGAATCTCTCGATACCCTTGCTACTCAGGTGTCATCGTAGGCATCGCGTCGAGTGCTGCCCAATGAAATCCTCATGTGTCAGAAGAAAAAAATACCCTTTGCCGTATGCGCATCAAACCCGCGGCGCGCCCGTGATTCACATCGTCGGCGCCCAGTCCGCAGACAGCGGCAGCGCCGCATACTCAAGACACCTCGTGCCACAGACCGGACGCAAGAACCGCAACTGCCACATGGTCGGCTTGGCGTTCGCGCTTCTCGGCCGTAGAATGCCCACCGTCAATCAGCGTGCCCCCGCAGCCCGACACCGACACAACCGTCGCTCGGCGGCGAAGGGGCGGTGGACAACAAGCGATCTGTCTGGTGGATCGATTCGCAGGAGCACCCGCCATGGCCAAAACTGCCCGCAAAACCCAATCCTCTACCGACGTGCCCGTGATGAACCCCGCTCAGTTGGGCGGCATCGAAACCTCCGTGCTCGACAACGGCCCCGGGAAGGGCGTACGCATCGCCTGGATCAACACCGGGGCGGGTCTGCGATACAAGGTGGTCATCGACCGCGGCCTGGACATCGCCGACGCCGAGTTTCTCGGCCAGTCGCTCACCTGGCATTCCTACACCGGCGTGACCGCCCCTTCGCACAGCTACAACCACGACTTGGAATGGCTCCGCGGCTTCTACGGCGGGCTGCTGGTCAGTTGCGGCCCACTTAACACCGGCGGCCCCTTCGTCGAGGACGGTGCCGCGTTCGGCCTGCACGGCACCCATTCGCACTCCCGGGCCACCGTCGAGTCCATCATCAATCCCGACCTCGCCCGCCAACGCCTGGAGATGAGCATCACCGCCATCATCCGCACCGCCCGGGTCTTCGGCCCCAACGTCGAGCTCCGCCGAACCATCAGCAGCACGCTCGGCGAGCCCACCATCCGCGTCCACGACGAGTTCCTCAATCGCGACAACCGCCCCGTGGCACACGCATGGCTCCTGCACATCAACTTTGGGTACCCCCTGCTCGAGCCCGGAGCCAGCACCTACTGTTACCGCGGGAAGCTCACCTACCGCAGCGACAGCGAAGACTGGTTCGGCAAACGCGAAGACTTCCGCGCCGCCCCCGCCCCGCAGGAGAACCACCGCGGCCGCGGCGAGGTCTTCACCTACATCGCCCCGCCCGCCGACGCGAAAGGACTTGTCACCGCCGGCGTGGTCAACCGAAAACGCGGTTTCGGCGTCCGCATCGAGTACCCGGCGAAAGACTTCGCCCGGCTCGGCAACTGGCAACACTGGGGCCCCTGCGGCTCGTACACCGGCGCCCTCGAACCCATGACCGCCGGCGTCGAGGGCCGACCCTCCGACCGCCAGCGCGGATGGTACGCGGAGCTGCAGCCCGGAGAATCGGTCGTCCATCGCTGCACCATCACCGCCACAAACGCGCCGCGCGAGCTCGACCAGCTCCTCAAACTCAACCGGTGATCGACAGCGGAAACACACCCGCCCACACGGCGTGATATGCAAACATGTCCTGGCAGCGATCCCCAAGACCGCCACCTTCGACATAAGGTGATCATTGAGAAGCGGGGCTGCTTTTCTGGCGGCCGGTCCGCGAGCAAGCTATGATGCACGCCATAGTCTGCTTCGCCAGTAAGGCTCAACGCGTTACACAACCCGAGGGATCATGACCGAATACGACACATCACAGACACTGCTGTTGGGGCACAGCCCGGACCCGGACGATGCCTTCATGTTCTACGGCCTGGCCAAGGGGCTGGTGGACGCCGGTCGATGGCGGTTCGAGCATGTGCTGCAGGACATCCAGACGCTCAACGAGCGGGCCCTGCGCGGCGAGCTGCACATCACCGCGATCAGCATCCACGCCTATCCGTACGTGGCCGACCGCTACGCCCTGACGAACTGCGGGAGCAGCATGGGCGACGGATACGGACCGCTGGTGGTCGCCCGCGAGCCGATGGCATGGCAGGATCTTCGAGGCCAGCGCATCGCCGTCCCCGGACGCATGACCACCGCTTTTCTGGCTTTGAACCTGCTGCTGGGCCGCGACGCGTTCGAGCACGAGATCGTGCCCTTCGACCGCATCCTCGAGCACGTCGCCGCCGGTCGGGCGGACGCCGGGCTGATCATCCACGAGGGCCAACTGACCTACCAGCGCCAACGGCTCGAGTCTGTCGTTGATCTCGGTGTCTGGTGGAAGACCGAGACCGGGCTGCCGCTGCCGCTCGGGGGCAATGTCATCCGCCGCGACCTCGGTGCGGAAAACATGCGGGAAATCGCCGCGATTCTGCAACGCAGCATCCGCTACTCGCTCGATCATCGCCGCGAGGCGGTGGCCCACGCCCTGGCCTACGCCCGGGACATGGGCACGGATCTGGCCGACCGGTTTGTCGGCATGTACGTCAACGACTGGACGCTGGACTACGGCGAAGCCGGCCGATCTGCGGTCCGCGAGCTGCTTCAACGGGGCCACCAGGCCGGCCTCGTCCCCGCCGTCGAGACCATCGACTTCGTGTGAGCGAGTACGTCACGCAAGCGTTGATCTCGGTCGAAGAACCGCGCGGACCCAAGCCCGCGGTTCGTTTATCGGCAACAGCCAGTCGGAGCGAATGGGATGTTTACGATTCCGGCCAAGCCCGCGGGCCGACGCTAACCAGCAAGCCCTCGCCGGTGATCGGGAATTGCTGGAGGTAGTCGCGGATGGATTCGTCGGACACCCGCTCGACCGCCGCGAGCCGTTCTTCCGCCGACCGCGGCTGGCCGTGATACTCCATATCGTCGACGATCTGCCCCAGGCGATAGAAGGGCGCCTCGGCCTCCACCGCCAGCGACGTCCGCCGCAGGTTCTTCACCCGTTGGACCTCCTTGGGCTCCGGACCTTGCTCGACGAGCGTCTGGGCCTCGTGGCGCATGGCCTCGAGCACCCGCTCGCAATGGGCCGGCTCACACAGGGCGTACAGGACCATCAATCCGAAGTCGCCGTACTCCTCGCGGAAGACCGCCGCTTGGGTGCTGAGCCCCTTCTGCATGATGTTCCAATAGAACCGAGAGTTGCTGCCGCCCAGAATGGCCGCGATCGACTCGGCGGTCTCGTTCAACTCGTGCGTTCCCGGCGCCGCCGGAAACGCCAGCACCACCGCCTGCTGGTGGAAACGCTCAAGCGACCGCCGAGCGACCCCGCTGCGCAGCACCGGCGCCGGCCCGCGCGGACCGGCCTCCACCGCCGGCCAGTCGCCGCACAGCCGCTCCGCCATCGCCACGACATTCTCCGGATCGACTCTGCCAGCCACAACCAGCGTCAAATTCTCCGGGGCATAACGCGACGCATGGTACGCTCGCATCTGCTCGACACTCAGTTCCCGGATGGTCCGCTCATATCCCAGCACCGGCCAAGCCAGCGGGCTGTCGGGGCAGAGCGACTCGTACAATAGATCGTAGGCGTTGGAGCTCAGATCGTCGCCTGACATGGCGATCTCCTCGAGCACCACCTGCTTCTCGACGTCGAACTCCCCGGCCGGCAGCGTGGACCGCATCATGTCCGCCAACAAATCCAACTGCCGCTCCAGTTCCTCCGCCCGCACCCAGCCATAGTAGAACGTGCGGTCTTTGCTGGTGTACGCGTTGTACTGCGAGCCCATCTCGTCGAACTCGATGTTGATCCGCTGCCAATCGCGGCGGGCGGTACCCTTGAAGCACATATGCTCAAGGAAGTGCGACACGCCGGCCAGAGCGGAATGCTCATCCCTCGCTCCCGTACGAGCCAAGAACCCGCAAGCCACTGAGGGAACGTGCGGCATGACCTCGATCACCACCGCCAAACCGTTGGATAGACGCAACTGAACGAATCGACTCGTCGACATCACACCCTTCATTCCATCCACATATCTTGCCGTTCACCGGCTGCACCAGCAAGGTGCCGGTGCCACAACCCTATTCCGCCTGCAGATCCTGTGGGCCGAGCGTCACCACACTGAGCCGGTCACGTGGATGGGCCGTCAGGTACCGACGCACGGCGTCCACCGTGACCGCCCGCACCCGGGCCACCTTCTCCGCCAACGCCATCGGCCGACCATGGAAAAACAGATCATCCACCAGCCGCGAGGCCCGCGACCGGGTCACGTCTCCACGCGTCTGCACCTGGCTGACGATCCCGATGATCGCGCGCTCGACCTCGGCGGCGGTCAGATCCTCCGCCAGCCGGTTGATCTCCCGCAGCAGCGTGGCATACGTCCGATCCAAATGCTGCGGCGTGGTCGAGGCCCCCAGGTGCACCATCCCGCCGCGACGCGGATGATCCCCCCAGGCACTCACCCAATACACCAAGCCCTGCTTCTCGCGAACCTCGGTCCAAAGGCGACCGCTCATCCCCCCTGCCAGCGCCCCGAGCACCACCAACTCCACCGGATAGTCCGCGTCCGTCACCGCGGCACCGGGAAAGCACATCACCACCTGCTCCTGCTCGAAGTCCTTCGGGTAATGCGTACGCCCGGGCGCGAAACGAACAGCCGGCTCTGGCTGGATCTCGGTGCTGGCCGTGGGAGCCCTGAACCCGGCAAAGGCCCGCTCGAACAAATCCGCCACGCGGCCCGCCTCCACCGGCCCCGCGACCGCCACAAGCATCCGATCCGCCGCGAAGAATCGCTGCCAGTGCTCTACCACCTGGTCACGCCCGATCCGATCGAGCGTCGCACACTCGCCCAAGGCATGACGCCCCAGCGGCTCGCCGTACGCCTGCCGACTCAGCAGTTTCTTCGCCAGATCCAGCGGCTCATCATCCAGGGCCGCCAACGCCTGCCTGCTCAACTCCACCGCCACCTCGCACGCATCCCGCGGAAACGCCGGCGTCCGCAACATCTCCGCGTGCAGGGCAATCGCCTCGTCCAGGAACTCAGGCAGACACAGGCAGGAGAAACCCGCGGTCTCCCGCCCGGCAAAGGAGCTGTGCGACACCCCGATCGCGTCAAACGCGTCATTGAGCGCCCGGCCGTCACGCTTCGCCGTCCCCTTGGCGATGGCCTCGTCCATGACGTAGGCCACGCCGAGGTAATCCGGGGATTCGAGGGCATATCCGGCCAGCACGCGGAGTTCCACCGCGACCACCGATCGGCCGGGTATCTCCATCACCGCCAAGTCGATCCCGCAATCCAGCCGGCGGTGCTCGACCCGCTCCTCAAACACACTCATGATTGTTCACCAGGGGAAACCGGAGAGCCCAAGCGCGGGCAGATTTCGGAAAGCTTCGTGGCCAGCATGGACGCGTCGGCCGCCTCCACATTCAGCCTCAGGACGGCGGCCGTGTTGCCCGGTCGCAGGTTGAACCACCAATCCGCATACTGAACCGTGATGCCGTCCAGATAGTCGATCTCCGCATCGTGGTATGTATCCGCCAACTGCTCCATCGTCCGCTGTGGATCGTCACAGCAGAAACTCAACTCCGCGGACTTGGCATATCGCCGCAAGGGAGCAATCAGCTCCTTCAGCAACCGCCCCGATTGGCCCAGAACGTTCACCATCGCAGCAAACGCGATCAAACCCGAATCCGAGCACCAATTGTCCCGGAAGTAAAAATGCCCGGTCAGCTGCCCGCCGAACGCACCCTTCGTGTCCAGCAGAGCCTTCTTGATAAACGGAGACCCGCACCGCTCGCGGCGAGGTACACCCCCCACTTTACGCACCTCTTCCGCCACCACCCGCGAGCAACGCACGTCGTACACGATCGTCGCTCCAGGAAACTCCTTCAGGAAGTGGCCGGCAAAAAGCGCGGTCACGAGATCGCCCGACACCGGCTGCCCCTCGTGATCCACGAACACGCACCGATCCGCGTCCCCGTCGAAACACACCCCAAAAGCCGCCTTCGCCCGGATCACCCGATCTCGTACCTGGCTCAGGTTCTCCTCAACCAGCGGATCTGGACCGTGGATGAATTCCCCGTTGTGCTCGAAGTTCAACCGCACCACGTCCAGCCAATCGAGATCTCCAAACACCAGGGCAACCGCCCGGCCGGCCATCCCGTTCGACGCGTCCACCACCACCCGCAAAGGCTCCTCCGGCGTGAACGGCACGTCGTCTTCTCGCAGAAAGCTCCGCACAAAACCCCGGTACGACTCGGTCAGATCCGCCTGCTGAAGCTCGGCCACCTGGGCGGTCGTGTGCCGCAATGTGTTCTTGGCAATCTTGCTGACCTTGGTCAACCCCGTGTTGGCGCTCACCGGCCGGGCCTTCTGCCCGCAGATCTTGAAGCCATTGTAGGCTGGCTCATGATGCCCACCGGTCACCTGCACCCCACCACAACAAGTCAACCGGTTGACCGCAAAGCAGAGCTGCGGCGTATCGATCAAACCCAAATCGATGACCGGCGCCCCCCCCGCCCGCAACCCGTCCATCAACGCTTCCGCCAGCGGCCGGCTGCTCTTACGCATATCCCGCCCGACCACCACGGCCGACTTGTCCGTCCGGCTCCGGTCATAGCCCCGCAGCTCCGACCGCAAGAACTGGGCACACGCCTGCCCGATCCGCCACGCGGCCTCGGCGTCCAGCGGATCGGGATACCGACCGCGAATGTCGTAGGCGGTAAACAACGACTCGATAAGATCCGCCTTGGGTGCCAGCGGCATCGCCGGCCGCGCAGTCACCAACGGCCCACGCCCCGCGGTGACCGTGGAGGCCGCCTCCACCGGCCGGACCGCCTCGTCTTCCGGGGCCGATTTCGCCGCCTCACGCTCGTCGTCGTTGAACTGGCATCCCTTGCACTTGGGGTAGTTGCTTCGCCGCCGCCCCAGGCAGACCGCGTCCGAGATTCGGATACGCTCCTCACCCGGGCAGTACCGATGATACGCGGCCGCGTTTTGAGGGTTGCTTGACACGCCTGTCCTCGGACCCACGAACCCTTTTCGTTACCCGGGCATCTTACCCGAAACCCCGAGCCAGGTCAGCCGCCCGGCCGTTTGACTCCCGCGCCGCCCCCATTAGAATGACCTCACCATACGTTGGCGAGACAACCGTGGTGTAGCCCTGCCGACGAAACCGGGCGACTTCAGAACGCCCTTGGTCCCGACGGACCTCAAGGAGCACCAATGTCTTTTCGTGGATCGTCTCATAGGCGGACCCGGTGGGCGGCCGTCCTCATCATGGCCACACTCTCGGCCGGCGGATGCGAGTCTTCCACGCGGCAGGAAGCTCCCGCCGTCACTCCCCAATCCGCCGCTGCCCGGGCACAGAACCTCGCCGCCACTCGGCTGGCCCAGCAGGAGCAGGAGACTGATAGCCCCGCCGCCGAGCTGCAGGCCCGACCGGTGGGGCCCAGCAACGCCGTGTCCGCCGATGCGGCCACCGACATCGGTGCCCAAATCCCTGACCCACGCGATATCCAGACCATCCTCGAACGCGACCGGGATGAAGAACTCGCTCTCCTCGACCAGCGACCCCTCGCTCCCGAAGCCCGAGAACGAGAGCGGCAGGATATCACCGCCCACCACGCTCGCAGGCTCGAACGTATCCTGGCCAGAACGGCCAACATACACCGATCCAATCAGGCTGAGCTCAGCCTCACCGATGCCATTCGCCGAACCCTGCAGAACAGCTACGCCCTGCAGGTCCAGGCCTACAACCCCGCGATCGACGCCACCCGTATCGTCGAAGCCGAAGCCCAGTTCGACGCCGTCTACTTCGCCAATCTCAGCTACACCAAGCAGGATTACCCAACCGCATCGCAATTGGTGAGCTCACTGAGTGACGCCCGCAGCTTCGAGACCGGTGTGCGCAAACTCCTGTCCACCGGCATGCAGGTCCGCGCCAGTTACGCCGTCAGCCGAAATTACACCAACCTCGCTTACGCCACGATCAATCCCTCCTACTTCAACAGCTTCATCGTTGAGTTCCGCCAACCGTTCCTTCGCGGCTTTGGCCTCGACTTCAATCGCTCACAGATCGAGATGCAGAAACTCAACCGCATGATCAACGTCGAGCGGTTGCGCCGCGAGATCCGCGAGACAATCTTCAATGTCGAGCAAACCTACTGGACTTTGCTCAAGGCCCGCAGGGCGGTCACCGTCTCCGCCCGCCTGCTCACCGAACTCGAAACCATTCTCGACTGGCTCGCACAACGCAAAGAGGCGGGATACGACGTCTACGGCGTGCAACTCAACCTCACCATCAGCCGGATCGAACAACGCAAGGTCGATTTCATCCGCCGCTGCAACGACGTCCGCAACGCCGAAGACGCCCTCAAAACCCTGATGAACGACCCCGATCTCAACCTCGCCGCCGACGTCGAGATCATCCCTGTCGACACCGCTTCGCTCGAGCCCGTCGTGCTTGACGAGTTGGGCGAGATCTCCGCCGCGCTGACCCACCGGTCCGAGTTGCACGAGGCCCGCCACACCATCGAGCAGGCCCAGTTGGCGGTCGGAGTAGCCAAAAACCAGGCCATGCCCCGGCTCGACGCCATGTTCCGTTACATGATCGACGGGCTCGGCGAGCATTGGTACGGGGCCTTCAGCCAGATGAGCGAACACGATTTCAACGAGTATGCGCTGGCCATCGAGTTCGAGTGGCCCATCGGGAACCGCGGGCCCGAAGCCGCCGTCCGCCGTGCAAGACTCCAGCAGGCACAGGCAATTGCCGCCCACCGCGGCCAGATCGAAAGCGTCATCCGCGAAGTCAAACAGGCCATCCGAGATCTGCACACCAACTACGAGCAGCTCGGCCCCACCCTGCAGGCTTCCCGGGCCACCCGCGACCAGCTGCGGGCCACCAAGGCTCGCCAGGAGCGACTGGACCCGCCGGCCTTGCAGGTCGAACTCGATGCCCACGAGGCGCTGGCCTCCTCGCGAGACTCGCTCCTCCAAGTGCTCGCCAACTACAACATCGCACTAACCAACCTCGAACGGCGCAAGGGCACACTGCTGCACTACAACAACATTGCCATCCGCGGGCTGGACAACGAGAAGTACCAGGCCCCCTACCGCCCCGCCGCTCCGTGAGTCACTTACGGCCCGGAGCACCGGCAGCCTGTGTGACTCGGCATGCCCCTGTCGCTTGCGCCGCCACACCACCTGCCTTTTCGTCCGCCCATCCCTTAGAATCACCCGTTGGCGTGCCGCGAGCCCTCCCTGAACGCGGCCCGCAACCCAACAGGATGCGCCCCAATGGCCAATGACCCCTCCACCCCCGGATCACCGCTACCCGCCGATCGCCTCGATTCCCTCTTCGCCAACCACCCACGCAGCTGGCAGCAGAATCTCTACGTCTACCCCGTGATCAGCCGGCGCAGCGGCGGCCTGTCCATCGGCGTTAACCTGAACCCCGACAAAGCCTGCAATTTCAACTGCGTCTACTGCCAGGTCGACAGAACCGTGCCACCCGTCGTCCGCAAACTCGACCTCGAACGCCTCTCGCTCGAACTCGACACCATGGTGCGATTGGTGCTCAGCGGCGAGCTCTTCGCCGAGGGACCGTTGGCATGCACACCCCCGTCGCATCGCGCGCTCCGCGACATCGCTTTCTCCGGCGACGGTGAACCCACCACGTCCCCGCGATTCCTCGACGCCGTCCGCTTGACCGCCGAACTCCGAGACCGCCACGGGCTGGACCACACCCGACTCGTACTCATCACCGACGCCGCCTACCTCGACCGGCCAATGGTCCGGGAGGCACTCACCGTCCTCGACGCCAACAACGGTGAGATCTGGGCCAAGCTCGACGCCGGGACGGAGACTCACTTCCAGCTGGTCAACCGCCCGAACGTCAGCCTTGAGAAAGTGATTGAGAATATCACCGAGGCAGCCCGCCTTCGCCCCATCGTGATCCAATCAATGTGGATGAATATGAACGGCCAGCCGCCGCCGCATGACGAAGTGGACGCGTTCGCGGCTCGCTTGAATCAGATCATCACTCACGGCGGCCGTCTGCAGATGGTGCAGATCTACACCATCGCTCGCCAGACCGCCGAATCCTATGTGACCCCGCTCGAAGACGATCACCTCCGCCATCTCGCGGACCGCGTCCGCGCGATCGTCGCCGTACCTGTGAGCATATACTCCTGAGAACCCGAATCCGCTTCCGCCGATCCGCGAACTTGAATCCGCAATCTCAGATCTGAAATCTCAAATCTCAGATCTCAAATCCACCCGCATCATGAATCTCAGATCCCCGCCGGCGGCCTCATCGACCGCTTTCGCCGCGTGCGGCCACGCCACTCCCACTACGCTCGAACACGCGGATGCTCTCAATCACATGGCCCTGCTGCTCATCGCTCATCTCTGAGTAGATCGGCAGAGAAAGCACTTCGCCGGCCGCCTGTTCCGCCACCGGGCATGCACCTTTCGCGTACCCCAGATACTCAAAACAAGGCTGCAAATGGAGCGGCAAGGGATAATAGACGCCCGAGCCCACGCCGGCGCCCGCCAGAAAACTCTGCAACGCATCACGCCGCCGACTGCGAATCGTGTACTGATGATACACGTGCCCGCACTCCGCAAGGGTCACCGGCAACACCACCGACGCATCGGCCAGCTCTCGATCATAGCGAGCCGCATGCCTCTGCCGAGCCGCCGTCCAACCCGCTAACCGCTTGAGCTTCACCCGCAACACCGCGCCCTGGATCCCATCCAGCCGGAAGTTGCCTCCGATGAAGTGGTAGTAATACCGCGGGTTCTGCCCGTGATCACGCATGAACCGCAGTTTCTCGGCCAGCGCATCATCATTGGTCACCACCATGCCGGCATCACCCATGGCCGACAGGTTCTTCGTCGGATAAAACGACAGCGCCGCCGCAACACCGAAGCTGCCCGCCGGCCGACCTTCGTAACTCGCCCCGATCGACTGGGCGGCATCTTCGATCACCGCCAGCCCGTGCCGCACGGCCAATGCCATAATCCGCTTCATATCCGCACACTGGCCATACAAATGAACCGGAATGATCGCCTTGGTCCGTTCGGTGATTGCCCGAGCAATCGCGGCGGGATCGATGTTGAACGTGTCCGGCAAGACGTCGACAAAGACCGGAGTCGCCCCCACACGCGCTACGCAGCCTGCAGTCGCGAAGAAAGTGAACGTCGGCACAATCACCTCGTCGCCCGGCCCAATACCGAGAGCCATGAGCGCCGCGAGGATGGCATCCGTCCCACTGCTCACACCGATACCGTGTCGAGCACCGCACACGGCCGCCACTTCCTGCTCCAGAGCGACGACCTCAGGGCCCAACACATAATGCCGAGTATCGAGCACGCGATCGATCGCCGCGCGGACCTCGGTTTCGACTTCGTGATATTGTGCCGCCAAATCAAGCAGAGGAACTTTCATGGGCGATAGTATGGCGGTCGCCTCCTCGCGCGGCAAGAGCACCTTGCGCACCTCGTCGCGTCAGTTCTCTTTCGCTGTTGCTGTTGAACAGGCACCGCGCCCCCCTGCATGTGCGAAGAGCAAACGCACCGCGTGCCGCGCAAACAGTGCCATAAAAAAACTTCCGGGCTAGGACAAGTCCTATCCCGGAAGTGCGCCACGGCTAAGACAGCCGAAACCGGATTTCCCCTGCCTGTTCGTACGGGTCTACAACTTCCCGCTTGCTCCTCCAAGCCAACTCGCGTTCGCGAAGCCGTCTCAGCCCGCCAGCGAATATAGCACGCTCTCGACGAACCTGTCAATAAATGCATCGACCAAAGCGCCAGAGATCCTGAATATCTTAACTTCATTATTGACAGCAGGTTATAGATTGCGGAGCGGAACGCTCTCGCCCGCCGAGTCGCAACTCGCGCAGGCACCGAAGCTTGCCACGATCCCGGAAATCTCACTTTTTTTTCACAGACCAGCCTGGGGGATAATGCCCTGGTTTGGGGCACTGCGCATCGCATCCTGATATGGAGTTCAGGTACGTTGAGTTTCCGCAGCCTATCTACCTCATATGGTATAATGTGCGAACCAGATACCCCAGAGGTAGTGAGCATGCACGCTCCCGTGAACATCGCCCTGGCGATTATCCGTCACCGAGATCGCTGGCTGGTCGGCCGCCGTAGCCCAGGGAGGCCCTACTCGGGCTATTGGGAATTCCCGGGGGGGCGGATGGAAGGCGCGGAAAGTCCAGCGCAAGCCGCAGTCCGCGAAACCCACGAGGAAACCGGGTTGGCGGTGTCGGCCATTGGCGACCTGGGAAGCCTGAGGTCGCGTCACGCCGGCCACGAATTCGTACTGCACTTGGTCGCGTGCGAAGTGATGGGCAACGAGGCAACGACCGCATCGCCG
>Ga0123328_1000529_pt1 | contig 40665 bp, 29 predicted proteins | sample BioC12SIPDNA_2_FD_89702 | JGI IMG/M metagenome (GOLD analysis project Ga0123328, IMG submission 89702) | Anaerobic biogas reactor microbial communites from Washington, USA - Biogas_R1_A C12 SIP DNA | ecosystem: Engineered > Bioreactor > Anaerobic > Unclassified | place: Washington, USA...
CGCCCCCGCCCCGGCCGACCCGGTCCTCGACCCGCAGGAAACCAACGCGGTTGGTCATCAAACGGAATCCGGTCTCTCACAAAATCGCCCCGGATTTTTCCAGTTGAACTGCATGACGAGACAATACCACACGCACGAGTTTTGGAAAGGTCTATCGGTATGCTAACTAAACACTCTCGATGCGGCTTCCGGCGGAAGACAGGGGGGCGCAAAAAAATGCGTGGAAAGGGAACTCATCTCTCTCTCCACGCACTGAAGAAGATACTGACTGCCATTATTCTAGCAGATTTCCAGCGGCTGTCAAGGCAGTTTTTGCCGTTGCCCCGGCGTGTGGCCCTCGGGCCAAGGCGGTCGCAAGTGCTTTGGGGTCCGATGGTTACCGCAGGGTGTTGCATTCGCGGTTTTTTGCTGGAGATTTTTCTGGTTTTGTCACCGCACAGCGGCGGTTTTTGAGGGCCGTGGACGTCAGACGCTGCAGGCCGTTGTGAGCGCTTTCCGCCCGGACGTTGGACTGAGGGGTTCTCGTTGATTGATCGTGCCTTGGAGTCGGCATCAGTCATGGTCGGCTGTCAATCGCCCCGGGTCGCAGCCTCGGTAAGGAGGCATGTTGCAGAGGGCCTCTCGCTCGAGTGCCAGGGCATGATCCATCGCCGAGATGCCCCGGAGCTAAGAGAAGCCGTTGTGGCGGGCGTCGCCGACGTATCAGGGCAAATGCGTCTGGCTATCGCGGGTCGTGCGTGACATGACTTGCTCCTTCAACAGGTTGCCCGGGGCTGAGCCTTATCACCGTGCTGTAGAGCGGATCGATCCGCGTGTCGATCATCCAGGAGTTGCCGGCGTCTTCGACGGCGAGATGATGGTCCGGCGCAAGGGCGGTGTTCAGGTCGGCTGCGATGGGTTGTTGGGGCAGGAGGTGTTTAGCGATGCGGACGGCGGTTCGCACGGGTTCGGCACGCTTGTTGAAGACGTGGACGAGGATATCGCCATCGCGGGTGCGATAGGCGGTGGCGTCGGCGTTGACGGTGTCGGTCTGGACGGCGGGCACGAAGTTGCCGAGGCGGCAGAGGGTGTTTCGGCAGAAGTCGAGATAGCTGTCAGGCAGGTTGATGTCGTAGTCGTCCTGGGTCCAGGCTTTAGCGAAGATCACGAAGCGGCCTTGGCCGACGGGCAGGGCCGCGACGGCGGGTTCGCCGGTTTCCCATTGGGCGAGGGTTTCCAGTGCGTCGCCTTCGATTCTCCACTTTCGGCCGGGCAGGGCGGTGGGCGTGCCGTCGAGGATCATCCTGGTCTCGGTGGGCAGGTCGGCGAGGTTCAGGCCGAAGCGTTTGAGGAAAGCGTGGTCGTTGAGGATGTCGGTTTCGCCGCTGGCGACGAAGGTTCCGCCGGCGCGGACGTGGGCTTCGAGGCGGTCGGCGAAGTCGGAGCTCAGATAGCGGCTGATGTCGTCGATCACGAGTTTCGGCGCGTCGCGGTCGGTTTCGGGGAATCGATCGATCACGTAGCGGTCGGCGCTGAGGTTGCAGGCCCTCAGCGTGTTGGCCAGGCCGTAGTGGCTCATGATCGGCTGATGGGGATTGTCGGCGGTGAGCACCGAGCGGCCCTCTTGGCAGGAGGATTCGAAACTGAACGCCAGGCCGAACGGGTCGGGCAGATACTCGGCGTTGTAGATCAGGCGATAGTAGGGTTTGAGCCACGCGATGTTTTGCGAGCCGGGCCGGCCGCCGTACCACTGGCAATAGAGGGCGTCCCAGCACTGCATCATCATCATCCACTGGTAGGCGCGGACGTTGTGTTCGTAGGTGGGCGGGTTCTGGTTGCCCTCGTCGCCGTAGGGCAGATCGAAGGTGCGTTTGGCGGCCAGCCACTTGAAGAAGCTCAGGCCGTAGCGGTCGGAGGTCTCGTGGAAGGGCGAGGCCGGCGGGTAGTCGAGTCCGAGCCGGATGTAGCGGTCGAGACTGGAGCCGCCCATGCGGTGCCACTGGGCGTGCATGGCCGTGTTGAACGCCAGGTGTGTCTTGTTTCCGGCTTGGCGAATGGCCTGGACGACGGCCCGCTGGACGGCTGCGGTCTGCTCGTCGTGGCTGCGCAGGTAGTTGGAGAGGAGGAAGTCGGAGGTGTCGGCGAGGACGGTTTTGGGTGAGATGGCATTCAGATCGGCGAAGTCCATGCCCGTCTTCCGGTTGATCTCCTCGAGGGAGTACCGCTGGCTGAGGAACTGCCGGAAGGCCTCCATCTGATGATCGCCGCAGTAGAGCAGGCCTTTGGCGCCGGCCTGGTTTCGCAGGCCGTAGTTCGCGTTGATGCTGATGACGAAGGGGTATTGGGCGGCGAAGGCGGCCACGGCGCCGTAGTAGCGTGAGACGGCGTCGGTCCAGGCGGGGTCCGGGAGGTCCACGTGGCCGGCGTCTTCGGAGGCATGGCCGGTGCTGGTGGCTTTGGTGTACGAGATATTGTCCTTGAGCCAGGAAGGGATGCTGAAGTGGTTTCGGATTGAGACGGCCAGTCCTTGCTCGTGGATTTCCTCGAAGGCTTGTTGCCATCGGGTCCAGTCGAAGCTGTTCGGCTGCGGCTCGACCTGTTCCCATCCCATCTGGGTTTTAATGGCGTCGTAGCCGAGGCGTCGCATCCGTTCGAATTCGCTGCGCGATTCGAATCCGCCTCCGATCATGGAGAGATAGCACGGCTGATCGGTGTCGCGGGGCGCGGGCATGAGGCCGAGGAGGCTGCTTTGGGCGACGACGGGCGGGTGCGGCTTCGTGTCGTTGAGAGCAGAGCAGACGAAACGCACCGGGCCGGGCGGGACGTTCTTCAGGTCGGCGGGTTCGAGTTGGATGGCGGTTCGGCCGAACGGTCCGTGCCATGAAAGCGACGACTCGTCGCAGGCGACGCCGTTTGCGCCTTTGTTGAGAAGGATCTCGGTGTTTGGTGAGATTTCAGTGTCGGCGCGCCAGCTCATCACCTCGGCGCGGACGGTCTGGTCTTGCGTGAAGGTTGCCTCGTCGGGTTCGATCAGGCCGACGTAGGATTCCCGCGGCGACGCGAGGGTGACGCCGAGGACGGCGAAATCGGTCTGGTGCGGCGGAGCGGCGGCGATGATTCGGCGGATGGTCTTTTGCGGGTGCGGATTGGCGACCCGGGCGACGTAGACAGTGTTCCAGAAGACGCCGCGCGAGAGGCCCGGCTTGGGCAAGTAATGGGGTTTGGCCCAAGTAAAGCCGGGCGGCCCCCACCAGGTGTGGTCGGCCATGCCGCGGGCCAGCCACGCGGAGTCGTAGACCCCGCAGTTCCAGCGGAGGACGCAGAAGACCGGCTCGGTGGTGTCGTCATCGTAGACGATCAGGTAGGTGGCGAGCCACGGCTGATCGGACGGGATGCCCGGGCCGGCGCAGTGGGCGAAGTGGAGCAGGCCGGCCTGGCGGTTGACGGGCAGAGCGACCGAGGGCCGATCGTTGTTGACGACGGTGGGACTGATGCGGAATGGGACGCCGGCCAGTTCGATGGTTTGACCCGCAGTCAGGCGATCGCCGCCCCACCAGTCGTTTGAAGGGCCATCCCAACCGAGAAGCAGGCGGCCGTTGGATTCCTCGATGCTTGTCTCGAGCGTCGTGGCCGGTTCGAAGGGTTTGATCGGAGCCAGCGGCGAGCCGGTGAGCTTCAGATCGGCGACCGCGATTTCCTGATCGGTGGCGGGTTCGAAGCGGATGAAGAAGATGTTGTCAGCGGTCTGGTGGGGCAGGGGCCATTTGCGGTATTCGGCGTAGCGGCTGACGAACTGACTGAGTGAGACGCCACGGTTTTTGAGTTCGGGCGACTGGTCGGGCGACTGGTCCCAGAGGAGGGTCTCGCCGAGTTCGATGGTCTCAGCCGTGCCCAGTTGGACGGCTGAGAGTTTGATCGCGCCGTGCGATCGCCAGTGAAGGCCCATGCCGTGGGCGTTGAGCGGTCCGCGCATGGCGTAGATCGCGCGGCCGCCCGGTCGGACGGTCACCGTGCCGGTTTCGTCGGCTTGGCCGTTTTCGAGGCCGACGCGGTAGACGCCGCCGGTTTCATTTTCGTCGGCGAGGGTTCGGCTGTTGAGGTAGACCGGATAGAGGTGTTTGGGCACGGAGTGGGCGGCGGTCGTCTTGGGCGATCGGATCGTGATGCGGCTGATGGTATTCTTGGCGGAGAAGAAGGAGATGCTCGCGGCGGCCGGCGACTGGCCGACCTCGATGGGGCCGAGGACGGTGCGCCACGAGGGCTCGTCGGTGGTTTTGTATTCGAGCGTCAGTCGGCCGTTTTGTCGGACGGCCCGCATGGCGCCGGCGTTGGCGGTTTCCGCTGTGTCCTGACTGGTCTTCCGATCGCCGCAGGCAGTTTCGGCTGAGAGGATCTGCTCACCGGCGGCCCGCTGCTGGCGGGTCAGCTTGGCTGAGAAAGCACTGTCGAGGCCGCCGACGGTCATGGCGAAGCCGTTCCAGTGGTCGATCCGCGCGATTTCGAACGCGAACTCGAACTGGAAGTCGCCGCCGAGGTAATCGGCCGAAGCGATGCCGGCGTAGCGGTACTCCTCAGGATTGCCGAGGGAGGCGTCGAAGACGAAGCCGCCGTCGGTCTTTTCAAGAAGCGGGCTTTGTCCGCTGACGACCCAGGTGTCGACGGCGGGCGTCTGCCCGAGCGTCGGCGCTGCGGCGAGCAGGATACTCGACACGACGATTCCGGCGATCACGTGGAATTGCATCCGTTCCTCCTGTCAGTTGGCGTCAACGCTGCATACGGTCCGCGCGATTGGCGGCTTACCAGTTGATTCCCGATTCGTTGAGATCGGTGTGCGTAGCCGCGTGGCCGTCCAGAAACAGGACGTTGACCCGTCCGAGGTGGCGAAGCCGTATGTTGCCCGGGTCCAGGTAGATGAAGCCTCGCGGCGGTCCCCAGTTCAGCGGTGAGGCCATGACGGCGCCAGGGACGAAGTCGAAGAGATAGATACTGGTCGAGGGCGCCTCTTCCCGGACTTCGTAGAACAGGAACGGATCAGACTGGCTTCGCCAGGAATGAGCCAACAAATGATTGATCGCATAGCAGAACGTTGACTCCAACACCGGACAGCGGTTGATCTCCCACCAGTACTCGATTCCCCGGTGGTTGCGGCAGTAGTCCTGGAATTCGAGATACCAGTTGCTGTAACCGGGGTAGTTGGTCCACGTAAGCGGGTGCCAGCCGTCGTGGTCTTCGGCGTAGAAGTGTTCGACCATGTAGATCTGCTTGAGATTCGAGAGGCAGAGCATCTTGTGGCCCTGAGCCCTTGCCGACTGGAGAGCGGGCAGAAGAATGGCGACGAGCACGGCGATGATCGCCACGACGACCAGGAGTTCGATGAGGGTGAAACACCGGCGTTTCGACGTGTTTGACGTAGCGGTTCTTGTCTTCATGGTCTTTTCCGGCGCTAACGAATCATGTGCGTGCGAGTGGTTTTCTTTCACGCGCTCTCCCGGACGATCAGTTTCGTCGGAAGGACGATCTGGTCTGTCTTGATGCTCCCGGAATCGATCATTTCAAGCAGCATCTCAACGCCGCGGACGGCAAGTTGCCGGCGGTCGGTGGCGATGGAGGTCAGCGGCAGATGGCCGTAGGCGCCCATGTCGGTGCCGTCCATGCCGACCACGGCGACGTCGTCGGGGATGTGGCGTCCGGCCTGGCGGAGGCCGCGAATGACGCCCGCGGCGAGGTAATCGGAATAGACGATCACGGCCTGCGGCGGATTCTCCTCCTGCCCGATCCGAAGGCCGAGCTGACGGGCGTCCTCGATGTGGACCGAGCAATCGTACGCGATGGGCTCGATCCGATGGGCGCGGCAGGCCGCCAGGTAGCCGAGGTGTTTAAGGTAGGTTGACTTGTCGACGTCGGCCTGGCCGACGAAGGCTGCGCGTCGGCGCTGCCGCGAGGTCAGATGGGCAATCGCCTCGAGCATGCCGCTGCTCCAGTCCACGCGAATGTTGGGCAGGACCGGGTCCTCGCGTTCGGTGAGCACCACGGGGAAGTTGTGACGCACCATGTACTCATATTGGCGGGTTCCCGGGGCGAGGGCGCCGGTGCACATGAGGATGCCGTCCACCCCGCGCTGGAGGAGCAGATCGACGCATTCGAGTTCCTTGTCGGCGTCCCATTCGGTGACGGAGATCAGCAGGTGGTAGCCGCGCTCGGAGGCTTCGCGCAGGGCGATGGAGGCCAGTTCGGAAAAGTGGGGGGTGTGGACGTCGCCGATGACCAAGCCGAGCGACCAGGTTCGGCCCTCAGCAAGGGCCTTGGCGGGAAACGACGGCCGGTAGTTCAGTTCGCGGGCGGCAGAGAGGACCCTTTCGCGGGTCCGCTGGGAGATTCGCACGGGCGAGGCCTTGCCGTTGAGGACGAGGGAGACGGTGGCCTTGGTGACCCCGACTCTGGCGGCGATGTCGCTGATCGTAACGGCCACGGGCGTTTCTCCCGGTGGTAACGGTTGATGAAAACGTTGACCGATCTAGCTAAACCGGTTAACTACGCTCAGGATACAGAGGCATTTCACAAAAGTCAAGGGGAATGCGAACCGAGAAGACTGTTGGAGAGGACGATTGACGGGTGGATCGGCTTGACCGGTCGATAGGCCTTGGGTAACATATCGCGCTATGGACGCTAAGGTTGCAGAACAATTAGAGACACTCAAGCGTGGCATCGAAGCGGTTTACAGCGAGCAGGAACTGGCCCAGAAGCTGGCCGGTTCGCTGTCCAGCGGCAAGCCGCTGCGGGTGAAGCTGGGCATGGACCCGACGGCCCCGGACATCCACTTGGGCCACTCCGTGGTGCTGCGCAAGCTGCGGCAGTTTCAGGACTTGGGTCACAAGGCGGTGCTGATCATCGGGGATTTCACGGCGATGATCGGGGATCCGTCGGGCCGAAGCAAGACCCGGCCGGTATTGACCCGCCCGGAGATCGAGCAGAACGCCCAGACGTATTTCCAGCAGGCGGGAAAGATTCTCAAGACGGACCCGGACTTCCTGGAGATTCGTTACAACAGCTCATGGCTGGCGGAGATGCGGTTTGACGACGTATTGAAGCTGGCGGCGAAGATGACGGTTGGGCAGATGCTCAAGCGTGAGGATTTTCGCAAGCGATTTGAGACCGAGACGCCGATCGGGATGCACGAGTTGATGTACCCGCTGATGCAGGGGTACGACTCGGTGATGATCGAGGCGGACGTGGAACTGGGCGGGACGGACCAGACGTTCAACAACCTGGTGGGCCGCGACCTGCAGCTCGAGGCGGGCCAGCCGGCGCAGGTGGTGATGATCCTGCCGATCCTGGTGGGGCTGGACGGCGTGCAGAAGATGAGCAAGTCGCTGGGCAACTACGTCGGTCTGACCGACGAGCCGCGGCTGATGTTCGAGCGGGTGATGAGCATTCCGGATACGGTGATGCCGCAGTGGTTCACGCTGCTGACGGATTTCGGGCCGGAGCGGATCAGCGAGATTTTGGACACCCGCCAGACGCACCCGAAGCAGGCGAAGATGGAGTTGGGCAAGTACATCGTCCGGGCGTACCACAACGACGAGCAGGCGGAGTGGGCGGCTGCGGAGTTCGATCGGATTCACGCCCAGCACGAGTTGCCGGACGAGATGCCGGAGGTGCGGGTGACCGGCGAAGAGCAGCCGCTGGCCAAGCTGCTCGCGCAGATCGGGATGGTCAAGAGCAATTCGGAGGCCCGGCGGCTGATCCAGCAGGGCGGCGTGAAGGTCGGCGGCGAGGCGGTCGGCGACGTGAATGCGACGATCGCGCCGGCGACGGGCCTCATTCTTCAGATCGGCCGGCGGAAATTCGCCAAGCTCGTGGTCGAGTAGGCGAGGGGTCTTTGTCCGGCGAGGTCGGTCTCGGGGGAGGTTTGATGATTCACAGATTGCCGGCGCTTCGCGACCCTCAGCGGTATGTGGGGCTGTACATCTTCGATTTCGGCGAGCACGTGTCGGTGGGTTACACGGCGGAGGAGATCGAGCACCTGCTCTCAGAGCCTCGGTACGCCGACGGGCAGGTTTACCGGATTCAGCGGGCGAGGTTGGACGGGACGGTGGAGCTTCGCGGAGTGAGCCCGGAGACGTGGTCGCGCACGACGGGCATGGTGTTCTGGTTTGCCGACGAGGCGGAGGCGCGGTCCGGTCTGGCGGTGTTGCTGGCGTCGCCGGCGGCGCTGCGGCCGCCCGGGCGAGTGGAGGCGATCTTATGTTACCGGGCGGGCCGTGAGCTGCCGTGCGCCCTGGTTTTGCGATACCTGCAGGAACTGGGCGATGCGGTTTCGTCGTGGCTCCTGCGGATCGACTACACAGCCGGCCTGGCGGCTGAGGGCGGGCGCAACGCGGTCGATCAGGCGTCGATCGGGGCTCAGGAGTTGGCGCGGGAGGAACTGACGCCGCCGGAGGAGCTTGCTCCGCGGTCGAAGGAAGAGGTCTTGGCCTCGACGCACTACGCGGTTCAGCGGTGAGAGGTATGCAAAGCCTGCTTGCCGCTGGTCGTCGAAGCGGGTAGATTGGTGGCATGGAATCGAGGCGGGATATCAACCTGGCGGCGCAGCGGTTGTTGACGGCGGAGGCGGGTCGATGAGCACGCTGGGCACGTTGGGATTGCTGGCGGGCTATCTGCTGCTGGCGGGCGCGTGGGTGACGGGGTTGCCGGTGCTTGTTCGGATCGGGGCGGAGCGGCGGTTTTTCCTGTCGCGGGTGTTTTTCTTCGCGGGTTCGGCGATTGTGCTGTGGTGCTTTGCGCTGCTGGCGGTTGGATCGGTGATGGGCAACTCGGCTGTGCGGTATGTCGCGATGCACGTGGATGACGCGACGCCGTGGTACGAGCGGCTGAGCGCGGCGTGGATCGGGCTCGAGGGGCGGTTGCTGTTGTGGGTGACGCTGGTGCTGTGTTTCGGGAGTCTTGCGTGGCTTTCGCTGGCGCCGGGCGTGGGTCGGCGGTTTCGTCAGCAGTTTTTGCTGGGTCTGGCGACGGTCGCGACGGTCGGGTTGGGCGTCGTGCTGCTGGCGGGCAATCCGTTTTCGCCGGCGGTGCTTCCGGTGGCGGAAGGGCCGAGCGCCGCTGTCTTGTTTCGGCACTGGTCAGCGGCGCTGCATGGCGTGGCCCTGGCCGGCGGCTGCGCGGCGCTGGCGGTGGTATTCTTCGCGGCGATGGGCGATGAGAATGAACCTTCGCGTTCGGCGCTGATCTCGAGTTGGTCGCGGCGGGCATGGGTGTTGCTGACCGGTGCGATTGGGCTTTACGCGTGGTGGACGTACCATCAGCTTCACAGCGACGCCTGCTGGCGGTCGACGCCGATCGAGGATGCGACGCTGGGGTTGTGGTTGATTGCCACGGGCCTGGTGCACTTAAGTTCGCGTCGGCCGCACGCATCGGGCAAGACGGCGGCGCTGCTGGCGGGGTTGGGGCTGGCGGTGAGCTTGGTCGTGCTGGCGTTGTGGCTGGATTTGCAGGGATTCGTGTCGCTGTCGGTGGTTCCGCTTTGGGCGATGCTGGGAGCGGCGGCGGTGATTTTGGCGACGGTGGTGCAAGTGTGGCGTCTTGGTTCGGTCTGGGAGACCGGCGACGGTTCGCGGACGGCGGGGCTGGTGGTGTTGGGCGTGCTGGCGATATTCTTCTTCCTCGACGCATTTCGCGACCTGGTGTTGGCGTGGTGGGGATTGCAGTCGATGCGGCTTGAGGAATTCCTTCGGGCGGTGTTGGCCTGGACGGGCCTGGTGCTTCTGGTGGTGCTGTTCTGGTGCGGTCTGGTGGACCTTCCGCGGCGTTCGCGTCTGCGTCAGGAAGGGGGGCTCAGTGCGGTGGCGTTGGCGGGCGTGGCGTGCTTTCTGCTGTGGATGCTGACCGATCTGGCGGCCGTGCCGCTGTTGGCGGCGTTCTTCCTCACCGCGGTCGGTGTGAGCGTCGCGTTCGAACTCTTCTTTGTCCGCCGCTTTCGCTTCACCTATGTGGGGAAGCTGGCGGCGCACCTGGGTTTGCTATTGGTTCTGGTCGCGGTGATGGTGGGCGGGCCGTTGGCGGCGACGACGTCGGCGACGCTGGTCGGAACGGAGCGGACGGCGAAGGTTGGGCCGTGGGAGGCGCAGATCGTCGATCTGGCCGCTCAGGCGACGGCGGGCGGAGTCCGGCACACGGCGGCGGTCAGGCTGCGCTGGCGGGGCGCAGAGGTGATCTTAAGGCCGATCCGCACGGAGTATGAAGGCGGACTGGTGGATCATCGGCCGGATGTCGCGGCGGGGGCGCGGTGGGATCTGTATGCGGTTCTCGACTACGCGGGCGGCGGGAATGCGACGGTGCGAATCTACCGCAAACCGTTGATGGCGTGTCTGTGGGTGGGGCTGGCGTTGCTGTTTGTCGGCGGGCTGATGGGGTTGGGCCGTACGGCTGGGGACCGGGCGGGCGAGGAACGCGATTTCGAGGGGACTTGATATGGTGCCGACGTGTGTGCTGTTGTGGTTGACCGTCGCGGCTGGGCAGGCCCAGACGCAGGGGCGGATCGAGGCATGCCATCTGCAGGTGACGGCATGCGAGTCGTCGGTCCGGGTCCAGGGGTTCTGGCGTCTGGAGCCGGAAGGGCTGTCCGAGATGGTGCTTGAGGCCCACGGAACCAAAGGCGTTCGGGTGAGTCTGGGGGCGGCGGCGGAGGCGTCGTGGACGGCGGAGAAGGTGTCGGTGTGGAACCTGAGCGGGCCGACGACGGTGGAGGTGGAGGCCGAGTTGCCGTGGCGTCACGGGCGGGCGGAACTGCGGCTGGGGCAGGAGTTTCCAATCGAGAACGTGATGGTCACCGCCGATGCGCCGTCGGTGCAGATCACCGCGGAAGGGATCGGCGAGATCGCCCGGCAGGGCGGTCAGCGGATCTACGCGGGCGGTCCGATCGTGGCGGGGCAAGACGTGTCGCTGGTGCTTCGCCGGGCGGTCGCGTGGTCCGACCGCCTTGCGCAAATCGTGGTTTTATTGAGTCTTGCAGCGATTGTGGTGCTCGTGGCGGCATCGCTGGTTCGCCGGCGTTCCGATCGTCGGCGATGAGCGGCCCGGGGCGGCCGAAATCACTGGCCTGCCGCCTGGGTCTGTGATATAGTCTTTTCATGCAATCAAGCCTGTATTATTGAATATCATTGCCATGCGCGGTCGGACTGGCGGGGGTGCGGCCGCGCGGAGGTGCACATGTACGCGGATTCTTACCACAACCGGAGCGCGATCGTCGAAGATGATCAGCGTTTTCACTGGATGGACATCGTTCTGATCGTGATCTTCTGCGTGGCGTTTTTCGGGTTTCACCTGGGATCGGAGGTGCCGCTGACCGACCACGAGGCGCTGGTGGCGGTGACGGCCCAGAACACGTTGGAGCACGGGCACTGGGTGGTGCCGCACTACAACGACCAGATTCGGCTTCAGAAGACGCCGCTGATGTACTGGGTGGTGGCGGCGGTCGGATATCTGGCCGGCGGCATTTCGGAAACGGTGGTGCGGGCGCCGTCGGCGGTCTCAGCCGGCGCGATCGCGCTGATGATGTACCTGCTGGCGCTGCGGATGTTCGATCGGGTGATGGGGCTGATCACCGGGCTGGCGACGGCATCCTGCGCCGCGTTCCTATGGCAGTCGCACATCGGCATCGCCGATACGATGATGACCGCGTTCGTGGTCGCCTCGATGTTCTGTTTCTGGTTTGCGTTCAGCCGGCTGCGCGAGGAGCCGGGCTTGGGAACGAAGGCACACTGGCTCTATCTGGCCGGGTCGATTCTGGCCTCGCTGCTGCTGGTGGCGGGAGCGGTTGCGATGGTCAAGTCGCTTCTGCCGGCCCTGCTGGCGTTCGGTCTGGCGGTGGTTCTGCTGATCGTCCTGTCGGTGTATCTGCCGTCGATCTACGCGAACAAGACGGCCAAGCGGAAATCGACGTTCTGGATCGTCCTGGGCTACGTATTCTTCGCCCTGGGCATGCTGGCCAAGGGTCCGGTTCCGCTGCTGGCGGTGGGTGCGCCGATCTTCTTCTACCTGATCTACTTTGCGTTTCAACTGCCGACTCCGCAGTCGGTCGGCCCGGTGGAGGTCGAGTATCCCAAGGCGTGGACCTCGCGCTGGTTCAGGCTGGGCCTCTCGCGTCTGGTGGCGGACCTGGCGCGATTCCAGGTGCATTGGGGCGTGCTGATCCTGCTGCTGGTGGTGGGTTCGTGGGCGTTGGCGGTCCTGCTGACGCTTCCGGACGCGATGTACCGGTGGCGTGAGGAATACATTTCGCGGTTTGTCGGTCAGTTCGGCACGGAGCGGCCGTGGCACTACTACATTCCGCTGGTCTTCGTGCTCGGACTGCCGTGGACGGTGTTTCTGCCGGTGGGGCTGGTGCTGCCGTTTCTGCGCGAGGTGGCGGACCGGCGGCGCGAACTGGTATTTGTCTTTGTGTGGCTGGCGGCGGACCTGGCGTTCTTCAGCCTCTCGAAGGGCAAGCGGGCGCACTATATTCTCCCGTTGGCGCCGGCGGCGGTGATGCTGTCGGTGGCGGGCATGGTGTACTGCCTGCACCGATGGATCACGACCCGCAACGTGCTGGTGGTGATGGGGGCGATTTTCGGCGGGACGCTGATCGCGGGGTTTTTCGGCTGGCGCTACATCGTGCAGGAACTGCCGCAGTTGGAGTATCAGTTCTACGGGGTGTTCGGGATCATTCTGGCGGTTGAGCTGCTCTCGACGCTGGTGCTGTTGCGGTGGGGCGTGTTGGCGATGGCGACGGTGATCGCGATCGGGACCGGGTTTGTCTTCGCCATCGTCTGGACGGCGTTTCCTCTGATCATCGATCCGGAGGCCGATCCGCGGCGGGTGGCCGAACGAATCCGGGCGGAGACGGGTCCGGACGCCGAGGTGTACTTCCTGGGCCGGGCGGACGGCCCGCTGGTGTACTACTTTGGCCGGCCGATCCCGCAGATTCCCACGGATCAGCAGATCACGGCGATCGTGTTGAAGGCGACGGACAAGACGGGCGCGATCGCCGACCTCTACGAGGCGACGGCGACGGCGGCGTTTGAGGTCATGGATCAGCCGGGGCGTCAGTATTTCCTGACTTCGGACCAGAAATACGCGCTGGCAATGGGCTACGCCAATGCGGAGAACCGGGCGATTCGCGAGGTGATGCGAGTCTCCAACTTCTTCAGCGACACCAAGGGCCTGGTGCTGTTTACCGATGTTCCCGCGGCGACGCAGGCGGCGGCGACTCAGTCCGAAACGCCGTAGACGGCTTTGCCGCGGCGGCAGTCGGTCAGGAGAGGGTCATCAGTTCGTTCAACTCGGCGACCTTGGCCGGGGTTTCCGGGTCGCCGGTCTTGGCGGAGAGGGCGGCAGCCTCGAGCACGGCCATCACGCCGATGTGCCTGCCCAATTCAAACGCGGTGCTGCGCTGACGCTCCTGGTAGGCCTGCCACAGGGCGTTAAGCATTCGCTCGTAGCCGATCCGGCGGACCAGGTCGGTGGTGTAGTGCTCGCTGCCGGCCAGGAGCTTGCCCTGTCCGTCGTACCAGTGGGCTTGGGGCAATGCGGCCTCGATGGCGCCGCCGGAGCCCTGGAGCACGAACTCCCAGCGGTCGGGTCCGGCGTTCAGCGATCCGGCCAACTGGACCAAGGCTTGGCGGTAGGCCAGGAATAGTCCGCAATGGTATCGGATGGGCGTGGCCGATTCCTGCGACGGACAGGTCATCTGGCGGCAGTAGACCCGTTCCGGCAGGCCCAGCCAGCCCTGGGTCAGGAACAGGCTCGGGTAGGTCAGGGCCACCAGCGGGTTCTCCAGTCCGGGCCAGTCGAGGGTCTCATCCGAGGCGGAGAACCGCGAGGTGATTGCCCCGATCTGCTGATCGGCCAGGTAGTCGCCGATGCTCTCGAAGCTCGGCACAAAGAGCCACGGAGCCCAGACGAAGACGCCGACGTTCTGCTTACGGGCCTGGCGCAGGAGTTTGCCGGCGGGACCGGAGGGCGCCTGATCGACGGTCCGCAGGCAGACCCAGATTTCCCGTTCCAGGGCCGACTCGACGGCGGCCCAATGGTCTTCGCCGGACCAGACGAGCAGGATCTGCGCGCCGCTGCGCATGATCATCTCGCGAGGGTCGTCGTAGAGCTCGAAGGGCAGGCGGTTTTCCAGCCGGGCGATACACTCGGCGCGCGGATCACAGATCGCCGCCAGCTCAAAGCGGTCGTTCCTGGACAGGACGTCCACCAGCAGATCGGTATACCGGTCCGCCCCCAGAATACCCAGCCGAGAGGTCACCATGCGTTATTTCACGTAGCTTGGCGCGAACCGCCGCTCCATCAGGACCTTTCGCAGCAGGAGGTAGTTCTTGCCGTGGTAGGTGGTGACTTCGCCGCTGATGCGGAAGATGGTGGCTTCGGGACTGGCGGCCATGTCGGCCTCCATTTTTTCGAGCCAGCTATTGGGCAGCAGGGCGATCGGCGGGTCGCCCATGGTCTTGCCGTCGGCTTCGAAGACGAACATCCAGAGCTCGCCGCTTCGGGTCAGCCGTCCTCGACGGTCGGCGACGAAGAAGCCTTCGGGCAGGAGCTTGTGTCCGCCCTCGCGGTCGTCGCGTCCCGGGCCGGTCAGAGTCGGCGGCTGAAATGTACCGCCGGTCTGGGAAGGCTCCTGGGCTGGTGTGGTTTTGGGCGGAGTCACCGGCGGCCGGTCGTCCAACAGCCGGTTGAGCACGTCTTTGGCCGCGGGCTGGGTGGTGGTTGCCGCCCAGACCACGCCGCCGATCACCGCCATCGCCAGAACCGTCAACAACACTAACCTCGTCATCTGTTCCGACTCCGTTCCTACGTCATCCGTCGCCTGCGCCGGCCGTCTGGCGGCAGGCCTTGTCCTAGAATTTTACCTTCGGGGCCTCCCGCTGGCCAGGTTCCTCGATTTCGAAGAAGGGCTCGCGTTCGAAGCCGAGCATGCCCGCGAACACCACGGCGGGAAAGACCTGAATGGCCGTGTTGTAGCCTTCGACCACGTTGTTGTAGTGCTGGCGGGCGAAGCCGATCTTGTTCTCGGTGCTGGTCAGTTCCTCCTGGAGGGCCAGGAAGTTCTGGTTGGCCTTCAGTTCGGGATAGGCTTCGCTGAGGGCGAAAAGCTGACGCAGGGCCCCGGTGAGCATGTTCTCAGCCTGGGCCTGGTCGCGCACGCCGGAGGCGTCGATCGCCTGCTGGCGGGCCTTGGTGACCCGCTCGAAGGTTTCCTTCTCATGAGTGGCATAGCCCTTGACCGTCTCGACCAGATTGGGGATCAGGTCGTAGCGGCGTTTGAGCTGCACGTCGATCTGGCTCCACGAGTTGCGGACCTGGACGCGTTTGCGCACCAGGCTGTTGTACGTTCCGAGCAGGAACAGGCCCAGGAGCACCACGATGCCGATGATCACCCACGCCGCGATGCTGATCCCCAGGAAATCCGCCAACATGCCGTTACTCCTTGTTCACGGTTGGTTTCGGAGCGTCCATCTTCGCCGTATCCGGCTGGCTTTGCAAGCCTTTATTGGCTGGATAGGCTCAGAGGATATGACGGTCAAACGGTCGGAGTCTTGCGGTCATTTCGCCAGGGCGCGCCGATTGGCGTCCGGACGGCCGTAGGCCGCCGCGGCGTTGGCGGTCGTTGAGGCGCCTTGCCCGGCGACCAGGGCCACCGAGCCGATCAGCAGGACCGCGCCCGCCACGACGTTCCAGGTCAACTGCTCGCCCAGCCAGACCATGCCGATCAGGGCGGCCATGCCCACCCGGGTGGCCCCGATCATGGAGCCGGAAAACGCGCTGACGCCGCGGAACCCGAGGGTGACGGCGAACTGGCCGACCACGCCGGTGGCCCCGCACAGCAGCACCAGGGCCCACGTGGCGGCTGAGTAGTCGGATATCCGCTCGGTCAGCATGGCCGGCCAGGTCAGGACGGCCCCGGTGACCATCAGGAACAGGATGACGGTGACGGTCGGGTTGTCGCGGCGGGCCCGGCAGAGCGTGATGATCGACAGGGCGCCGAAGAACCCGCAGGCCAGTCCCAGTAGGTCGCCGACGTTGACGCCGTCGAAGCGGGGATTGACGACCAGCCAGATGCCGACGCCGGCTGGGGCAAGCCCAAGCCACTCGCGGCCCGAAAGCCGCTCGGAGAGCAGGAACGGCGAGAGCAGGGGCACGAATACCAGGTACGTCTGGTTCAGCAGGTTGGCATTGGTGATGGTGGTGTACTTGACCGCGCAGTAGAACAGGAACACCGCGATCAGATTGGTCAGGCCGCGGAGGATCAGGGCCGGGACATTGCGAGGGGCCAGACGCGGCCGCCGAAGGGCCAGATACGTCAGGACGGCGGTCAACCCGGCGGCGAATCGCCAGAAGGTGATCGCTCCGGGTCCGACGCCTTCCGCCCCGGCGAGTTTGGCCAGGGCCGAACTGACCGCGAACATCAGGGCGGAGAACAGGATCGCGGCTTGGTAGGTTGCCGTGCTGTGTCGGCGGTGGAGGCCGCCTGCGGGCCGGGCGGCCAAGTCCGGTTCTCGTTCCAGGGTCTGGTCTTGCTCGGGCACGTCCAACGCTCCCTGCGTACGCAAAAGCTTCATTGTAAGCGATTGGTGTGGGAAATCCACCCGTGGATACAACGCATGGTTCGAGACTTTGGTTCAGAGGGAACGGTTGACAGGGGGTCCAAGCGTCAAATGCGCGCAAAAAGAAAGCACCAGGTGCCATAGGCTCGCCCGGTGCTTTCCGGAGGGGAAAGAAGCCAAAACTTATGAACAGACAGTTTTATGTCAATGTCTGCTTCAGAACCCAGAGGTGGTTGCCGCTCTTTAGTTGTCGTGTTCCGCCACTATTATGGGAACTGTCAGACAACTCTTCGTCAGTTTGTACCAGTTTTCTTTAATCCGGGTTCCGAGAAAAATCAATAAAAATCGCCAAGAGACCTTAACATGTTGTCAACAAGTTGCTAACATAGCGATACTGGTGATGCTACTTGAGTGTGGCTTATGTATCGCCTAAGTTTTTCTTGGGGAAATCAAGCAGGAACCTGTTTTTCCCCCGTCCATGTGGCCGCGCCTAACATTGCGCATACCCACAACCATGACATTTTACGCAGCCCTCTTCAAATGTCAAGTTTCCGCCACACTCGGGGCACTTGAGCTTGTAGGCTCCGGCCCCGCCGTTTCCGCCGCCGTTGCCACCGTTGCCGCCGGCTTTGCGTTCGGCCTTGGTGGTGGGCAGGTCCAACTCGGCCAGGTCGGCCTCGCCGAGCAGGATGGCCTGGAGGCCGAAGCGCTGTTTAGCTTTCTGGTAGCGTTGGAGGCCCTTGGCCAATCCGTCGCCGAGGCTCATGATCCGCCCGCCCTTGCTGGGAATGCTCAGGCTCGAGCCGATGTCCTTGAGCTGGTCGATGACGTGGCGCAGGCTTCCGCCGGACCGCAGGAACAGCGAGATCATGCGGCAGATGGCTTCGAGGTCGGAGGCGGCGACGTCGCCGCCTTTGCCGAGCTGGGCGAAGACCTCCAACTCTTTCTGGCGACGGGGATCGACCGTGATGCTCACGTGCATGTGGCCGAAGGGGGTCACCTGGCGGATTCGGACGGCGGGCAGGCATTCGGGCACCGCGACCGGCTCAAATTTGGGGGCGGGAGCCTCCGTGCTTGCTTCTCCCTTTGCCGCCCCCGGCTCACTACCGGTAGCTTTCTTCGATTTTTCGGTGGCCATGGGCTGATCCTGACGGCAGCCGTCACGGTACACCGTAATGCCTTTGCACTCGAGGCGGTAGGCCTCGCGGTAGATCTGGTCCACGTCCTCCACCTTGGCGTCGTGGGGGAAGTTGATGGTCTTGGAAATGCTGGCGTCGCAGTGGCGCTGGAAGGCGGCTTGCATCTTCAGGTGCCACTGGGGTTCGATGTCGTGGGCGCAGACGAAGACCTGCTTGATCTCGTCGGGCACCTCGGCCACGTGGGCGAGGGTGCCTTCCTTGGCGATACGCGACATGAGGTCTTCGCTGTAGAATCCCTGTTCGACCGCAGCCTGGCGGAACTGCTCGTTAATTTCGAGCATGGGGCTCTTGTCCTTGCGCTCCTTGAGGACATTGCGGTAGAACACGAGGCTAAAGAGCGGCTCGATGCCGCTGGAGCAATTGGCCAGGATGCTGATGGTGCCGGTGGGCGCGACGGTAGTGACGGCGGCGTTGCGCATGGGTTTGGAAAACTTGGTGTCCCAGACGCTGCCCTGCCAGTTAGGGAAGCAGCCGCGCTCCCTGGCGAGTTTTTCCGACATCCGGTGGCCGCGTTCGTTGACAAACTTCATGAGGGCCTCGGCGAACCGGACGGCCTCGTCGGTGTTGTAGCCGATCCCGAGCTTGAACAGGGCGTCGGCGAAGCCCATCACGCCCAAACCGATCTTGCGGTTGGCCTTGCACATCTGTTCGATCTGGGGCAGCGGATAGCGGTTGGCGTCGATCACGTCGTCGAGGAACCGGACCGAGACGTCGACCGCGTCGCCGAGGCCGTCCCAGTCGAAGGCCGCTTCGCCGCCCTCGTCGCCGACGAAGTAGCCGACGTTAACGCTGCCGAGGTTGCAGGCCTCGTAGGGCAGCAGCGGTTGCTCGCCGCAGGGGTTGGTGGCTTCGATGCGGCCGAGGTGGGGCGTGGGGTTGTCGCGGTTGATCCGGTCCATGAACACAACGCCCGGTTCACCGGTGGCGTGGGCGTTGCGGACGACCAGATCCCACATCTCCTGCCGGGTGTAGACCGAGCCGGGTTTGACCTCCCGGGGCGAACCGTCCTCGTTGCGCACGGGCAGAAGGCTTTCGACGGTGTAGGACCAGATGTCCAGGTCTCTGGGGAAGTAGAACTCCTCGCCGGTCCGCGGGTTGCGGGCCACGTGGGGCGAGTTGGGCTGTTTGAGGAACTCGTCCATCCAGGCATCGGTGATCTTGACCGAGATGTTGTAGTTGGTGAACTGCTGGAGGTCCTGCTTGGCGTGGATGAACTTGAGGATGTCGGGATGATGGATGTACATCATGCCCATGTTGGCGCCGCGGCGGAAGGCGCCCTGCTGGATGGCGTTGGTGGCCTCGGAGAAGGCCCGCCAGAAGCTGATCGGCCCGCTGGTGGTGCCGCCGGAGCTGCGAATGTAGTCGCCGGTGGGACGGAGCTCGTCGAAGGCGAAGCCGGTGCCGCCGCCGGCCTTCTGGATCAGGGCGGTGTGCTTGATGGATTCGAAAATCTCATCGATGCTGTCGCGGACCGGGAGCACGAAACAGGCGCTGAGCATGCCCATTTCCCGGCCGGCGTTCATGAGGGTGGGGCTGTTGGGCATGAACTGGCCGGAGGCCATCAGCTCGTAGTACTGCTCTTCGAGGTCGGCCAGATCGGCTGGGCCCGCTCCGTACCGGGCCTCGACCGAAGCGATGGTCCGGGCGACGCGTCGGAACATTTCCTCAGCGGTTTCCAGCGGATTGCCGTTCTTATCCTTCTTGAGGTACCGCGCCTCGAGTACGCGTCGCGCGTTTTCGGAGAGGCGAAGCTCGCCCCGCGTGCGTCCGGCATCCGTGCCCGTGTTATCCATCCGGCTCGTGGCCTGTCGATCCATCGAACGAACCATCGTTACTGACTCCTTATCCATAGCGCATCCCATACAGGACGCGCAGACTCCGTTGACCCAAATCGTGACTTTTCAACGTGCCGCGCTCTGCTCTCCCAAGCGTGCGCCTTTCGCACCAACTCCGCTTCCTTCGGTCCGGTGACAGCGTCTCCCCGGACAGATTGCAGCAATTCTCAACTCCGAAGTGCTGGTCCCAGCGTTTCCGGTTTCCCACTGTTGGAATTCTGGTGCCCATACAATCAATTGTAGGCGAGAGATAACCATAACACAACATGTTGCGGTGTCAACGAAAAACCACCGAAAAAATTGGCCCTCGTAAGCCTCGATGGCGACTTGGTTTACGGGGTGGTGGCATGGCGGGCATGATTCTATGAGGAGGCCATGAAATCTTCGTGAGATTCTCGGGCCTGCGGGAAGAAGAGTTGTGTATTGGTGCGTAGTGTGGTACAATAAACATAATAAGTGGCTCGAAAGTGGTACGCATAGTACAGGCTATAAGTATGGTCGCAAAAGCTTTTAGTAAGGATGGATGTGAGGGCTTACGGACGTGGATGGAAGCGTCCGTGGGCCAACTGGCCGAACCACAGCGGTTACCATCGGAGCGGCATCTGGCCGAGCGTTTCGGGGTCAGTCGGCGGCATGTGCGTCAGGTGTTGGCGGAGCTGGCTGAGCGCGATCTGGTGGTGCGTAAGCACGGCAGCGGCAACTACTTGTGCCCGGCTCAGGCGCGTTTGGGCGAGGTGTGCGTGCTCTGCGGCCATGTGAAGGCGGATGATCCGTTGGTGGCGGGTCTGATGGGCGGGATTGCCGCGGTGGCGGCGTCGCGCGGGGTGCGGCTTGTCCCGCTTTCGTGCGATGGCGGATCGGTCGGCGGTGATCGGCCGGCGATCGTGATCGGGCGGCTGGAGGCGGAGACGCGGCAGCGGTTTGCACGCCTATTGTCGCGGGCGGTGGTGTTGGGGGACGGCGGGGCGGACTTCGGCTGTTCGATCGGTTTTGACGACGTGTGGATCGGCCGGGAGGCCTACCGGCAACTGGTGAGCCTCGGGCACGAACGGCTGCTGCTCCTGAGCGGGCCGTCTCACCACACGGGGTCAGCCCGAAGAGAGCAGGGGTGGCGCGAGGTGGCGGGGTTGTTGGGGCACGAGCCGTGCGTACTGGCGGCGAAGATGAACTGGCGAGGGGGCTATGAGGTGATGAGGGAGTATCTGGCCGGGGTGACGGGGCTGCCGCGATGCAGCGGGGTGTTTGCAGCCAGTGACTGGATGGCGGCCGGTGCATTGCACGCGATTCGGGAGGCGGGAGTGGCGGTGCCGCAGGAGATGTCGCTGATCGGTTGCGGTGATGTGCCGCTGGCTGAGCAACTTGAACCGCCGCTGGCGACGTTCCGGCTTGACGCGCGGGCGTATGTCCGACAGGCGTTTATGGCCCTGGAGCAGGCCCAGCGGTACGATGTGCCGTTGCCCCGGCAAATCGTGTTGCCGGCGGAGTTTGTTTCCAGAGCATCGTTGGGGCCGGGAACAACCCGCTGGACGATGCGGGATTTCTGATAGAATGGTGCGGAGTGTAACAGATTGGGAGTATCTGGTTGTGTTGCAGGGAGTAATGGCATGAGGCGAGCGGGCGTATGGGCGTTGGCGGCAGTGGTTGGGGCGATGTGCTGGGGATGCAACGGGCAAGTCACGGAGGGTCCGAACGCGAGTGTGGCGGCAAAGCTGTTTTTCCTGCATCACTCGACGGGGGAGGGAATCGTCACGCAAGGCGACGTGCGGGGCGCGGTGGTGTCGCACAACGCGGAGAACGGGACGAGTTTCGCGTTCTGGGATCACGAGTACAACGCGCAGGGGCTGCGGAACGCCGCCGGCGACCTGACGGGCACGAACTACGACATTCCCGGCGACAACACCGATCCGGAAGGGTTGTACATGCTGTGGACGAGCAGTGAGGCCGGCTGGACGAACGCCCGGAATCGGATCCTGAACAACTACCAAGTCATCGCGTTCAAGTCGTGTTTTCCTGCGTCGGCGATTCCCGACGCGGACACGCTCAACCAGTACAAGACGTGGTATCTGGCGATGCGGGACTTCTTCGACACGCGGACGGATCGGACGTTCGTGGTGATCTCGACGCCGCCGTTGCACCGGCTGGCCACCAGCGCGACGGAGGCCGACAACGCCCGTGCGTTCGCCGAATGGCTCAAGAGCGATGAATACCTGGCGGGCCATCCGAACGTGGTCTGTTTCGACCTGTTCGATGAGTTGGCGGCGGCGGATGACGGGTCGGCGACGGCGAACATGCTGCGGTACGAGTACGAGGGCGACCACAGCGATTCGGATTCGCATCCGAATGCGACGGCGAACGAGGCGGTCGGGCCGGTGTTCGCCCGGGCGCTGATCGAAGCGGCGCCGTAGCAGGGCGACCGGGCACGATCGGTCGGCTGGAGTATTCGGTGACGCTGGTGGCGTTGCTGTCTGACCGTGGACCGACAGAATAGCGGGCGAACCTACGGCTTCGCTGGAGAACGTGCTGCCCTGCGACGAGCTCCGATTCTCACTCGTGGGGTGGGTTGGTGAACGGTTCGGCGTAGCATTCGGCGGGACCGAGCCACTTGCGGCACTGGTCGGCGCGGACGAGGTGATGGCGCAGATGGTAGCAGAGCTGGCACTTGGTGAGGTAGCCGTCGGGCAGCGGGGTCCAGCCGTAACGGGTGGCCAGGTCGATCAGGCCGCAGGGGCCGCGGGACAGCAGGGCGTCGAAGATCGGGCCGGTGGGGCCGTTGGCGGCGAGCCAGTCGTGGATGGCGTCGATGTCCTCGTTGACCGCGTTGCCGAGCACGAGTCCGCAGCAGACGTCGGGGAAGATGTTGCCGTAGGGATCGACGTGGACGCCCTTGCCGTGGAGGATCGCCTTGTCGCACGGCTGATGGTCGAAGGCGTCGGCGGGCTTGCCTTCAAAGAACTGTGCGGCGAGGATGGCGGCGCGGCCGGTGAGGCGATCGCGGCCGGTGGCGAGGGCGTCGGCCTGGCGGTCGAGGAGTTCGGCTTCGGATAGCGCGGTCAGGTCCAGACCGCTCGATTCATGCTGGTGATAGAAATCCCACCAGCGGACGCGGACGCCGGTCTCGCCGAGAATCTCGCGGCCGAGGGTCACGAGGCGGCGGACGTTGTCGAAAGGCACGAACTCCTGGTGGAAGACGTCGGCGTCGGTGACGATCAGCGGGACGCCGAGTTCTTTCAGTCGTAAAAGGTGTTCGCGCGTGATCGACTCGTCGGCGGCCCAGAAGGCGTTGGTCTCGACCTTCTCGGGCGCGGGCAGTCCGGCCCGGCGGGCCAGTTGCAGCGTCTCGAAGAGCCGATCGGGCCGGCCGAACGGATCGCCGCCGGTCAGGTGGATCTTCGCGTCGCGGCTGTCCCGGCGGGCAATGGCCTGGAGGCCGGTCCACCAGCGGACCAATTGTTGCGGCTCGGCCCAGAAGGTCTGCTGTGGCCCGGCGCAGACGTAGCAGAAACGGCAGCGGGCCGAGCACCAGTAGCTCAGCATCAGTCCCGCGCCCTTCCACGGAGCCAAATGTTTGCTTTCGTTTGGGTGGTTCATGGGATTACAATAAAAGACTACGTTATCATATGCGGTGGAGGGGCGAGAGGACAAGGCATGAGTGGTTTTCGAAGGCGGATTGTGGCGCTGTAGATGTTGATGGCAAGTTTGCGGATCCTACATATTGTCGGCGAGAAGGCTTCGCCGTTTCTGCTTCACCAGGTCGAGGCGCAGGCGCGGCTGCTGCCGGCGGCGATGTTCGAGCAGGCGGTGGCGGCGGGCGAGACATCGACGGTGCGGCTGGCCGAGCGGATTCTGCTGCGGCGAACGGAGGATCTGAAACGCCGGTTCGGCAGCGACTTCGTGGCGTCGCGCCGGCTTCGGCGGGTGATCGCGGAGTTCCGGCCGAAGCTGGCGGTCTGTTGGGACCTGGCGGCGGCGGAGCAGCTTCGATTGGCCCTCTCCGGAACGCGGTTCGGCGTCAAAGGCGTATTGATGCTGTTTGGTCCGGTGCGCAGCGCGTCGGTGATACAGCGTCTGCGGTCGAACGTGCGCGGCGAGCGGCTGCACGTACTAGCCTATTCGGACGTGCTGGCCGAACATTTGCGAGGTGAACTGGGGACAACGGAGCGGGTCCATGCGCTGAGCCCGTTTTGCGGTCACAGCGGTCGGCTGGATCGGCAGGCGGTTCGCCGACAGATGGGGCTGGCGGCGGAGGCCCCGGTGGTCTTCATGTCGGATGGCGGACGGATAGATGACCGGATTTTGGGGCTCTGGGGCGCGGCGGTGGCCCAGAAGCTGCATCCGCGGCTGCGGGTGGTGATCCCGACGGCGACGATGACGCCGAAGGGGATCGCACGGTGTCGGCACTTTGCCGAAGGGGCGGTCGGTGGCGAGATCGTCCGTTTCTGCGACGCGTGGCAGGCGCGGGCGGCCTTGTCGGCGGCGGACGTCTGTCTGGAGCCGGCGACGCAGGCGTCGGAGTCGCTGGCGGTGGTCTCGGCGTTCGCGGACGGCGTGCCGGTGGCGGCGACGGAGGCGGTGCGGTACGGAGCGGGCGGCTCGGCATCGGAACTGGTGATGCGGATCGAGAAGGCGAACGCGCGGACGGTGGCGGCGGCTGTTCTGCGACTGATCGAAGACGGAGCGTATCGCGATGAACTGGTCGGCCGGGCTCGGGAGTGGGCGGAGGCGAACGGATCGGAACTGCGATACCGCGGCGATCTGGTGCGGATCTATCAGCAGATTCTGCAGCGGGAGTGGCAGGTGACGGTGTGAACGCGGATGGTCTTTCACGGAGGACGGATTGGAGCGGATGATGGATTGGCAGGAGCTTTTCGCGGCGGGCGTGACGATCGGCGACGGGGCGTTGGGGACGCGGCTGGTCGATCTGTCGGGGTTGGCGGTGGAGTTGCCGGAGGCGCTGACGCTGGACCCGGTGGGACGGGAACACATCGGGCGGGTTCACCGGGAGTATCTGGAGGCGGGCGCGCGGATCATCGAGACGAACACCTTTGCCGCGAATTCGCGGCGGCTGGAGCGGGTGGGGTTGGCGGAGCAGTGCGAACTGATCAACCGGACGGCGGCTCAGATCGCCCGCTCGGCGGTGGGTGACGCGGCGGCGCTGGTGGCCGGCTCGGTGGGTCCGCTGGACCTCGGACTGGCCGAGAAAGACACCAGCGAAGAGGAAGTGGCGTCCGTCTATCGCCGGCAGATCGAGGCGCTGGCGGGGGCCGGCGTGGACGTGCTGTTCCTGGAGACGTTCTCATCGGTTCTGGAGGCCCGGGCGGCGCTGGTTGAGGCCAAACGGACGGGGCTGCCGGTGTTCTTCTGCCTCGGCGGCCAGTCGATCTCGCGGGCCTACGCCCGTCGGACGGTGGAGCGGCTGGTGGAGTTGGCCGAGGAGATGGCGGTCGAGGCGGTGGGGGCCAATTGCATGCCGCCGTACGATCTTGGACGGGTATTGACGGAGTTGGCGGGCCGGACGTCGCGGCCGCTGATGGCGTATCCGAACGCCGGGACGCCAACGGTGGTGCGCGGGGTGATCCGGTTCGATCTTCCGCAGGCGGTGCTGCTGGCTGAGGCGCAGGGCTGGCTGGCGATGGGCGTTCAGGTGTTCGGCGGGTGCTGCGGGACCGCGCCGGAGCACATTCGGGCGCTGTCCGAGGCGCTGGCGGGCAAGCCGGTGGTGCCGCGGTCGGCGCGGATCGAGGTTCGGCCGCGGGTGAAGTCAAAGGTCGAGGTCCCGGCGGCGGTGACGCTCGATCCGAACCATCCGATCCGGCGCGTGCTGCGCGAAGCGGCCAGGCCGGTGATCGCGGTCGAGGTGCGATCGTCGCTGGGCCGGTCGCTGGCCCAGACGGTGGACGCGGCGGGCGTTCTGGTGGAGGCCGGAGCGGACCTGCTGGACGTGCCGGACAATCCGGGCGGCAATCCGGGTCGCGATTGCGTGGCGTGTGCGTACCTGCTCCAGGAGCGGTACACGATACCGACGATCTTCCACAAGTCGGCCACGCAGGCCAACGCGCTGCAGTTGCATTCGTATCTGTTGGGCGCAGCGGACCTGGGCGTCCGCGGCCTGCTGGCGGTGACGGGTGACCCGCCGCACGTGGGCCCGTTCGACCGCTGGGCCAGCCGGGTGGGCGATATCAGGAGTTCGGTCGAGCTGCTGCGGCTGGTGGGTCTGCTGCGGGCCGGGCAGTTGATCAACGGTCAGCCGCTGCCCGAGCCGGTGGACTTCGCGGCCGGCTGCGGGTTCGCTCCGACGATGAACCTCGAGTCGCAGACGCCGTGGCTGGAACGTAAGATCGACGCCGGCGCCGAGTACGTATTCTCCCAGCCGGTCTTTCGGCTGGAGGACTACCAACGGATGCGCGAGGCGACGAGGCACATCGAGATTCCGATATTCACGGGCCTGTTCGTGCTGACCTCGTCGCGGCAGGCGGAATACCTGCGGTCGGGCAAGATTCCGGGGATCGTGGTGCCGGAGGATGCGGCCGGGCGAATCGCGGAGTTCAGCGATCCAGCCGATCAGGCCAAAGCCGGTCTGGAGATGACGCACCAAATGATCGACCGGCTGGCCGGAGAATCGCCGGGTATCTATCTGATCATGCCGTTTCACCGGGAGAGTTTTGCCTGGACCGCGGAACTGGTCCGCCACGCGGCCAGCCTCAGAAAGCCGGTCGACTGACCGCCGTCTATCGCCAGGGGAACAGGACGTCGGCTTCGCGCTTCATGACCTGCTTGATCTTCTTCTGGCACGCCTCGGTCAGCGGGTAGTTGCAGTAGCTCTTCCAGGTGGAAAAGACGCCCATCTCGACCAGCAGTTTCTTCTGGCCGGAGAGCCAGCAGCGGATGTCCTTGCCGCCGTAGACGTCCCACATCATCTTGTTCATGCGGAGCTGGAGCCGGTCGGCCTGGTCGATCTCGCCGGCGTGCACGGCCTCGATAATCATTTGGGCGAGGCGGCCGTTGAAGATTCCGCCGCCCAAGAGCAGTCCATCGTAGCCGTCGCGGATGTAGGGCACGCAGTTGAACTCCCAGCCGCTCAGGAGGGTCAGGTCCTGGCGTTTCTTGCGGACGGCGAGGGCGAGCTTACGCCGCTTTTCGTCGGCTGAGCTGTCTTTGGCGAGGATGACTCTGGGTTCGGAATAGACGGTCTTGATGACCTCGTCCGGAACCAGGACGGGCGAGTATTGGCCGCGGTCGTAGATTCCGACCGGCAGCGGGCTGTTGCGGATGGTATCGAGGTAGATCTCGGCGATGTGCTGCGGCGTACGGTTGCTGACGAAGTAGGGCGGTGCGATGACCGCAATTTCGCCGCCGCAGTCCTTGACCATGCGGATGTTCTCGAGCATGCGGGCGGCGGAGTTGTCGGTAACCTGAACCGCGATGGCCAGCTTGCCCTTGGCCCAGCGGGCGGTGGTTTCGATCAGTTCGCGCCGCTGGTCATCCTTCATGGCCGGTCCTTCGCCGCAGGTGCCGGCCAGGAACAAACCCTTGACGCCGAGCTTGACGTGATGCTCGACCATTCGGCGGATCGAGGCCTTGTCGACCTTCATCTTATCGGTGAACGGGGTGGGAGAGGCGGACCAGACGCCGGCCAGATCGGAGGGCTTCGAGGCTTTCATCGTGCATGTCCTTCTATTGAACCGAATACGAAAGGCGGCATTGTAGCGGCCGCCCGACCAGCGGTCCAGCGCATTTCGGCGATCCAAAAAGACCGACAAGAGCGGCACGGAGCACCCGGAGAGAGCCGGATACTACTGAGCAAAGAAGGCATGGGCGCTTGAACCGCGGACGGCTGGCGGGTAACCTGACGGCGTTGATTCTGTTTCCGTTTCGACATGGGACGACCTTAAGAAAGGAGCACGATGCATGACGCCGCGTGACCGCGTTCTGGCTGCGTTCGGCCATGTGCAGCCGGATTGCACACCCTGTGATTTTTTGACCACGCCGGAGATCCGGGCGGCTCTGAACGCCCATTTCGGGGTCAGCGACGACGATGCGCTGCGCGAGCGGCTGGGGACGGATATCCGCTATATTAATCCGCCGTACACGGGTCCGGAGTTGGCCCGGTTCGACGACGGGTCGTTCGCGGATATCTGGGGTGTGATCCGCCGGCCGACGCCGAACGAGTATGGCGAGTACGACGAGCCGGTAAACCTGCCGTTCGCCCAGTGGACGAGCCTGGACGAGGCCAAGGCCCATCCGTGGCCGAGCCCGGACTGCTACGACTACGACGCGGTGCCCGCGATGTGCGAGAAGAACCGCGGCTGGGCATTGGCGACGGGCAGTTTCGGCGTGCAGGACTTCATCAACGGCGTGTCATTCGGCAGGGGGGTCGAGCAGGTGCTGCTGGACATCGCGACGGACGACCCGGTGTACCTGTTCATCGTGGAGCAACGCCACCGGTTCTTCATGGAGCAGATCGAGCGGGTGCTGAAGGCGGCGAAAGGGCAAATCGACATGGTCCTCTGCGGTGACGATCTGGGGTCGCAGCGGGGTCCGCTGATCTCACCGGCGACGTTCGACCGGGTCTTCGCGCCGAAGAAGAAGGAACTCTTCGACATGGTCCATTCGTACGGAGCGAAGGTCTCGCACCACTCGTGCGGGTCGACGCGGCCGCTCATCCCGCGGTTTATCGGGATCGGCATGGACGCGCTGCAGACGATCCAGCCGCAGGCCGAGGGGATGAGCCCGTACAGCCTCAAGCGGGAATTCGCCGGCCGGATCGTGTTGCACGGCGGCGTGGACGTGCAAGGCTGGCTGCAGCGGGCGACGGTGGACCAGGTGCGGCGGGAAATCCATCGCCTGATGGACGAAGTGGGCCAGGGCGGCGGATACATCCTGGCCCCGTGCCACAACATTCAGCCGGATACGCCGGTCCAGAACGTCGTGGCGATGTACGACGCGGTGGCCCAGCGGCGAAAGACTGTGGCGTAGCGAAGCGAATTCGCAATGGAAGGGCGAAAGACGATGAGAAGCTTGATGTCACGCTCGTTGGCGCGGTGTTTCCTGGTGGCCGTTGTGGTATGCGCGGTGGCCGGCTGGGATGCGCGGGGCGAGGTCCGGCTGCCGTCGGTGATTTCCGACCACATGGTCGTCCAGTGCGGCCGGCCGATGACGATCTGGGGATGGGCTGATGCGGGCGAGCAGGTGACGGTGAGCCTGGCCGATCGGCAGGCATCCGCGACGGCGGGTCCGGACGGCCCGTGGAAGGTGCAGCTTGAGCCGTTGGAGGCGGGCGGGCCGCACGAGCTGAAGGTGGTCGGCAAGAACACCGTCCGCGTGGCGGACGTCCTGGTCGGCGAGGTGTGGTTCTGTGCCGGGCAGTCGAACATGGGCATGACGGTCGACGCGTGTCTTGATGCGGAAAAGGAAATCGCGGAGGCCCAACACCCGCAAATCCGGGTGTTCGTCACCACGCTGGCCGGTGTGCCGGAGCCGCTGGATGACGCCGGTGGCCAGTGGGTGGTCTGCAGCCCGCAGACCGCGGGCGGTCTGCCGCCGGTGGCGTATTTCTTCGGCCGCGACGTGCACAAGCAACTGCGAAGGCCGGTGGGCCTGATCGTCAGCGCGTGGGGTGCGACGCGGATCAATCCGTGGATCAGCGAGCAGGGCTTTGCGGCCAGTGAGGAGATCCGGCCGGTCCTCGAACGCTGGCGAAAGGCGACGGCTGAGTATCCAGCCAATAAGGAGCAGTACGATCGCGAATTGGAGCAGTGGAGGCGGGCCTCGACGCAGCCGGGAGCGTCGGCATCGGCGGAACCGACGGCGCCGGAAGCACCGGCGCATCCGAGCAGCGGCCAGGCCCCGACCGGCATCTTCAACGGCATGGTGGCCCCGTTCACGAATCTGCCGGTCGCGGGCGTCGTGTGGTATCATGGCGAGTCGAACCGCTGGTGGGGTCGGTCATATCGCACGCCGTTGCGGGCCCTGATCCACGATTGGCGGGCGCGGTGGTCGGCGCCGGAGCTGCCGTTCCTGATCGTTCAACTGCCGAACTACCTGGGCGCCGACGCCCCATCGTGGCATCAGGGCTGGATCGAACTGCGGGAGTCGCAGGCGATGATGCTCGATCTGCCGAAGGTGGGCCTGGCGGTGACGATCGACGTGGGCGATCCGAACGACGTGCATCCGCGAAACAAGCAGCCGGTAGGACATCGGCTGGCTCTGGCGGCGCTGGCGATCGCGTACGGGCGAGACGTGGTCTACTCCGGGCCGATCTATCAGCGGATGGCGGTGGAAAACGGCGCCGTCCGCCTGTGGTTCGATCACGTCGATGGCGGATTGGTCGCCCAGGGCGGCGAACCGCTGCGAGGTTTTGTCATCGCGGGCGTGGATGGGCAGTTCGTGCCCGCGCGGGCGGTGATCGACGGACAGACGCTGCTGGTCTCAGCCGGCGAGGTCGCCGCCCCGGCGGCGGTGCGCTACGCCTGGGCCAACAACCCGGATGCCAATCTCTACAACGCAGCCGGGCTGCCGGCCTCGCCCTTCCGGACGGACAATCCGGACCGATAGCGCGGCCGCCGCGAGCGAGTGGGGCGAGTTGAAGCGGCCATCCGCGATCTCTGGCCGCATGGTTGGGGTTGCGATCCAAGCGGGCTGTCTGCTACAATAAATCGCAACCTGTCACGGAAGGTGCGGTTGGTTTTTCCAACCGCGTTTCAATGATTGGGGGGAGGAAACATGGGAATTCAGATCAAGCGGGCTTACGACCAGCCGAAGCGGGCCGACGGCTACCGCGTGCTGATCGATCGTCTGTGGCCGCGGGGTGTGTCGAAGGAGGAGGGCAGGATCGATCTGTGGCTCAGGGACGTCGCGCCGAGCACGGCCCTGCGCACGTAGTTCGGCCACGACCCAGCCAAGTGGGAGGAATTCAAGAGACAATACTTCGACCCGCATTTCCCAGATAAGGTAGTGCGCCGAAAGCGGCATATGATGGTATGAGCCTATGGAAGATGGGTTTGGACTACCAAGTGCGACTGCAATTGTTCACTCTCGCGTACAACCTGGGCAACTTCCTGCGTCGGCTGGTTCTGCCGAGGCCGATGAAGCGATGGGTAGGCGCGATGGAGAGGGGGGGCGCTGTATAATAGAAGAAATGTTACCCGGTGGTGTAGCCGGGTATGGTCATATGGGAAATGTCGGTTCAGGACATTGATCCAAATGGAACAGGCGGATATATTGCACGGCATTGTCAAATACAGGCAGATACTGAGCGAGTGATGAAACCGAGTTATTACGAGACTATGCCGCATGACGTGTAATATGGATCAAGCATCGAATATTCCCAGTGTCTTGCTTGCCAATGCGATTCTCCGGATTGGGCTTGATGCCTCGAACGGTTGTCTGCGGGATGTGCAGAATACGTTGACCGACACCCCCTATGCGATAGTAGGCGATGGATTCTCCGTTGAGTTTGATTCACATGCCCTGCGCCATACCGATATGGCGGCTGAACTGCCGCATTGCACGGATACCGGTGTGCGGTTCCGCTTTTCGCATCCTTTGATGGCGGCCGAAATACGTTATGAACTCCTGCCCGGCCGACACTTTGCGGAAAAACACCTGGCCCTTGTCTTCTTCCATGATGTCGCATTAAGGCGGGTTACGTTGGGTACGCCGACCTTCCCGGCCGCCGATGTATCGCTGGTTTGTTACCGGTATCCGGACTTTGATTGGCTTTCGGACTATGTCCGCATGAAACATGGGTGGAGTTTGCGGCGACCGGTGGACAGCGAACCGAACCGAACGTTCTTCGTCCGATCCGCGAACGGGGGGCTCTTCACGGGGATCGAGATGCCCTATGATCGCTCAACTCTGAGAGGACCAACGGTACGGCTTGAATACACGCCCAATCTCAAAGTCCGGGCGGGAGAGCGATTTGAAGGCGAAGCGATGTACCTGGGCGTATATCGCCGGGGACCGCGAGACCTTCATGCTGAAACTTGGAAACCCACCAAATCATTCATGGAATGTGTGGCCGGTTCAACGGGATTTGACGGCGCCGCCGCCGCAGGGCTGGCCGCAAAGCCCCAAACAGAAGAAATGGCGACCCTCCCTGCCTCGAGCATCCTGCCGCTCCCCTCCGAATCGGCGGCCATGACGGCCATGGCCTCGGATATCCTCGGACCGCCGCGCCATGGACTGACGGCCTTTGCCTGCGGCTGGCACAGCGAAATGCAGCAGGCGGGCTACCATTCTGACGAGGAACTGGAACGTGATCTGCAATCCCTTGAGTTTATCCGGGCCTGCGGGGTGGACGGGCTGACGGATTCGCATCCCTGGGGCGGGGAAACGGCCAAGATGCGGGAATTACGGGAGGATGGCCGCTATGTACCCGGTCCGAGGGTTTTGCGATTTGCCAACCGGGCACGCGAACTTGGACTCAAGCTCACACAGTGGCCGACGATGAACAATACCCACCCGTGGCGCGACTATGGCGGACCGTTCTGTTCCCACCGGTCCGACTGGCTCCGCCGCGTGGAGGGTGAACCGTTGAGCGGGACCAATGCCGATCATTTTGAACGGCGGAAAGCCAACTGCGTCGCCTGTCTGCCTTTTGCCCGCTGGCTCGAGCGCATCATTGTGGACGATGCCCTCGGAACAGACCTCTATGAGAGCTGGTGTATGGACGGCGACTTCTGGGGTACGGGCGCGTTCTTCCATACCACGGTTCCCGTTACCTGCCTGGCCGCGAATCATGACCACCTGCCGGGTGACGCCAACTATGCCTGTCAGCGAATGCTCTCCCGCCTGATTGTGGAAGTGCGGCGGCGGCATCCGGGTATCTACATCATCATGTGTCGCCCGTTCCAGGACCTGGGCATCTGGGCTCAGCGGAATGTGGATGCCTGTTTCACCCTGATCGAGAGCGGGACCGCCGGATCGAACGTGGCAGGCGGTGATGAGATCCGCACCGCTTCGCGAATCCGGGTCCATCACCAGTTCTTTCCGCACTGGCTCGATCAGTCGCTGCTGTTCCCCAGCTTCGGCAACCCAGCCCGTAAACCGGCTTGGCCGAGCGCAAAGCTCGATTATATCCTGCTTAGCGCACTCTCCTGTTCGCCGAACCTGCTGATGTACCTGCCGACGAAAACCGGCATTCCGGACAAGGACAAGGCGGAAATTGCAGAATGGCTTGACTGGGGCCGCCGAAACGTGGATTTTCTGTTCGTTCGTCGTGACCTTTTGGACTGGCCGGGTCGTGGCCGCGTGGATGGGTCGGCGCATTTTCAAGGGGAGGAAGGAATCATTTTCCTTTTTAATCCCGACAGTGTCCCCCAGGAGGCGGAATTTGTGTTGTCCCGGGAAGAAACCGGATTTACGGGTCGGCAACCGGTAACGCTCCGGCAGGAATACCCGGTGATGGATCGCTCTCAGATTGTCACACCCGGAGCAAAGGTGCGATGGACGGTGCCTGAAGAAGGGGCGGTCGTGTTGCGGACAGGCAATAACCGGAAATGAAGCATGACGGATAACAATCTATCGAAACGGGAAAAGTGGCTTCGAGGAACTGGCAGAGCATCAGGACGCTCTTGATGATATCCGCCGACGCGCCCGTAAGGGGAAGGTCACGATCGCCTACGGAGCCAAAGACGCCGAGCACAATAGCGCAGTGGCCTTGGTTGAGTACCTGAAGCGGGATCGACAACCCACGGGCCGGTCGATGCTATAGCTGTGCCCGCGGACGACGATTAATGCGCGGGCTTGTCGGGGTTCGTCTTCTTCATATATCGCACGCCGTCTCTGATCGTTTCGTCCCTCCAGCCGCGCCTGCGGTAGAAACCGTACGCCCGAAGCGCCGGATCGACGTCGGTGGTCAGCCAGATTTCGCTCCAGCCGGCCGACCGGAGCCAGTCCTCAACGCGGGTCAGAAGCTGCCCGCCGATGCCCCGGCCCTCGTACGCCGGGAGCACCGCGATGACCCACATCTCACCGGTAGCGCGATTGCCCATGGCAAAGCCGACCACGCGGCTGTCACATTCGCACAGCCAGCCGCGATGGGTGGTGTTCAGCATGCCCGCGACGGATTCCTCGGAGATGCCCATCATCGCCAACTGCTCGCGCGTCAGCGCGTTCTCACGCGTAGCCACCCGCACGGCGAACAACGCCGGAATGTCCGAGTCTGTGATCTCGCGAAGGTGCATGTTTTATTCCAATGTTGGCGACCATTCGGCCGGATGTCTGTAGGGTCAAGACCTGCCCATTCATCGGTGGATCGTGCCCTGCCCCGCAAGCAGTTCTATCTCATGAGCCGCATGGGTCGTGTATCCTGGGTTACAGGACGCCAGGAAGCAGAGCGAGGCCAGAAGCTCAAGCCGGACTCTCTGTCGGCGCACTGAAGTGATTTCCATCCTTTGGGTCTCTAACCGTGGGTTAGTCACAGGTGTTTCCGCAGAGCGAAACGGCCTGCGAGAGCACCTGTTCGCGGAGCAGGTCGTGCAGGCCGGATTCGGTGACGACCTGGACGCGGCGTCCGAGGAGGTCCTCCAGGTCGGCGACGAGGCCGCCGGGGAACCAGGGGCTGGTCGGGCCGGAGACCGTGACGAGAAAATCCACGTCGCTGTCCGGCTGCGCGTCTCCGCGAGCCACCGAGCCGAAGACCCGGATGCGCTCGACGCCGTGCCGACGGGCGATCTCCAGGATTTGGTCGCGGTGCTGTTCGATGAACGCCATGTCCACGGTCGTATCTCCCGCAATGACAGGGCAGCTTGCCGATTGTTCGCTGCTGCTAATGTAATCATAGTGAAATCGACCTCGCGTGTCCAGAGAGTCCGTCGGCGGCTTGGCTTGCGTTAAGCGCTCGATTCCGTCCGGTCGGCCGGGTAGAATGGGCGGCGTCGGTTTGGCGGCCTGCTGGCTTCGGTTTGTTGAAGAAGGAGCGGCTGATGCGGTACATCGAGTTGCAGGGCGGTCCGCGGGAGATCGGGCGGCGGCATGGGGCGGCGTTTGCCGAGGATATCCGCAAGTACTTCGAGTTCTACTGTGCGCGGGCGCGGAAGACCCGGGTCTCACCGCTGATCCGCACGTACCTGGAGGAGCGGTTTCCGGAGGTGGCTGAGGAGATCGAGGGGATCGGCGAGGGGGCGGGTTTGAGCTACGAGCAGATGCTGGCGTACAACCACTTCAACGTGATCGCCGGCTGCACGCCGATCTTCTTTTCGCACAGCGACGTGGGGCCGCTGCTGGCCCAGAACCTCGACTGCGAGCGCGAGGAACTCGACGCAGCGGTGGTGCGGAACGTGATCCCGGACAAGGGCAACGCCTACCTGGGAGTCAGCTTTGTAGGCACGGTGTGGGTGGGCAACTGGATCAACCAGGAGGGGGTCGCGCGGGCCGCGGTCTCAGCCCATCACCATCCGTACCGGACCGACGACGGCACGTCGATGGCGATCATCGATCGTGTGGCGGCCCAGTATGCGAGCAGCCTGGATGAGGCGTTCGAAATCTACCGGTCCCAGCGGTGCGTCGGCAAGGTCGGCGTGTTCCTGATGGCCGACGCGGATGGCCACGCCTTCATGATGGAGGGCAATGCCGACCAGCGGTGGCGGATGGACGTAACGGGCGAGTTCGCGTTCACGACGGGTCTGTTTACCAGCGGCAAGGTCGAGGCCCAGGACGAGCCGGACTACCTGCGGCCCAAGTACGCGAGAAAGGAAACGATCGACCGGCTCTATCGCAACGGTCAAATCGAGTTCACGCTCGATGGGATGAAGCGGCTGCTCGCCCATCACGCTGAAGACCCCGGTTCGGTCTGCCGGCACAATCGCAGCCAGGGCCAGACGACCCAGAGCGGCCGCATCATGGTGCCGGCCTATCGCAAGATGTACATTACCGAAGGTCCGCCATGCACGGCTGTGTTTGAAGAGTTCGAACTGAAATCGGATTGGGGTTCCGACTGATGCCCGCCAAAACGTTCATCGATCGGCCCGACCTGCTCGATTCGGAGTCGCCGCCGGGTCTGCGCGTGGTGCAGCTTACAGCCGATGCGGACCATCCGTTCTGCCACGTCTACATGGAGGCCCAGGTCTTCTCGTCGGACTCGCAGCGGTTCCTGATCCGCCGGTCGCGAATGGCGCACAATCACACGCTGAACGATCCGGACTACCAGTATCATCTCTGCGATCTGGACGCGCAAGAAATCTCTCCGCTGACCAACGAACTGAACGTCTGCGCGCCGTCGTTCAGCCCGGACGACCAATGGGTATACTACCTGACCGACGACGCCCAGTCCGGCGGCGCGGTGGCGTTGCGTCGCGTCCGGCCGGACGGAACGGGGCGGGAGACGCTGAGGGTCTACGACCAGCCGCTATCCGGTGCGGACGTGCCGCTGCGGCTGATCTACCCGCTTTCGACGATGTCATCCGACGGCCGCTACCTGGTGACCGGGGCGGGAGTGGGCGTCGAGCGCGATCCGTGGGGAATCGTTCGGTTCGACCTGGCGACCGGCGAGGCTATGGTGATCTGGCGCGATCCGTTCATCCGCAATTCGCATCCGCAATACTGCCGGTCGCACGATCCGCAGCGTCGCCGCGACCTGCTGATCCAACAGAACCACGGCCAGCTCTGGGACACGACCACGGGTGAGACGCTCGCCTACGGCCACGACCCCGGCGGAGCGGACGTCCACGTCATCCGCGACGATGGCGGTGACCTCCGGACGATGCCGTGGGGTCGTGACGGGTCCGAGTACTGCCAGGGCCATCAGTGCTGGCGAGGGCGCAGCGGCTGGGCCATCACCAGCACGATGACGTACCTGCCCAAGCGTCAGGAAGGGGCCCGAATGGAGTGCCGGCTGATCGAATCGCAGCCGGTGGCGGAGGCTGGGCATATCGGCTCGCGAAGCCCGGACGCGGTGCGGCATTTCCTTTCCGTCGATACGGCCGAGCCGATGTTCTACCACTTCGCCACCGACATCGAAGGCACGCGGCTGATCAGCGACTTCTGGCATCCCGACGGCCGCGAAACGCTGTATCTGTTCGCCCTCGACAAGCCGGGCCGACCGCCAAAGACTGTCCGCTACCTTCTGAACACCCGCACAGCCAAGACGAAGGACACCCACTCGCACCCGTTCCTCTCGCCCGACGGCCGACGGGCGTTCTTCAACTCCAACGAATCCGGCAACCTCCAAGCCTACATGATCGAGAACCTGCCGCTCTGACAGCGTCTCAATGCCTCATCAGTTGCCGGACTGGGCATCGAAGCCATCCATCCACACCGCCGGTAAGGCTGCTTCCATCAGCCAAGTCCGTTCCTGGCCGACGTTCTGGCCCCAGTTGGTCGCCCAGACGGCCTTCGACCGGTTGGCGGCGTGGCCGGCATCGAGCGGCGGGACCAGGCTCGGGTCGCGGTCGAAGGGCACATGACGCCAGATCGCTATTCCTCCCGGTCCACCAGCCTGCTCGTCGTCCGTCTCCATAGGATTGCCCTCAGATATGGGGACGCACGCCCATGCACCCGCCGTCAAAATGCGTCCTTCGCCGCTGCAAATGCCGGAGGGAGTGGGATTTGCACCGCAGACGGGCCAAGGCAAACGGTTGCACAGGTTTGCACCTGACTGTCCGTCTCACAGAGGAATGGTTGCGATCAGGACTGTCACGGCACTGGCGGAGCGGAAAATATGAGTTAATATGAACTATGAGGTTGACAGGGCGTGATAATATTGTACAATTAGGCCCAATTGTCCCGTGGCAGGCGTAGGTCACTTTGCACATGGGCAGTGGCCTGGGAAGAAGAGAGGCACATCGACCGTGGTAGTCCGCCTGTTCAGCGTGGGATCGCTGACGGGTAGTGTGGAAGCACGAAAGCGGTTTTCTTCGGAGGACGCGGCGGCTGGTGGCCGGCCGTCGCCGATAGAGACTTCGGTCCGGCTGGCGACCCTGCGGACGTGGTGATCAGCTATCTCGATATCAATTACGTGCGGTGGGCGTCGGGGAACCGGTTGGGGCTCAGGTGGCCGCTGGCCTGCGTCGGTCTCGTGGATCAGCCGCTCGTGGCTTGGCTCATGATGTCCTGATGCCATCGGCCGTGCTTGAGCCAGATGCCGTCCCAGGCGGGCGGGTCGATTGTCTCCGGATGCGGATCGGCGGCGTCGGGCAGGGCGGCGAACATGCGGCGGATGCGAGCCATCCGTTCGTCGAACGACTCCCTCTGGCGGTTCGGGTTCCAGGACACATCCGCCGCCGCGGCGAAATCCGGCAGCCATTCGTCGAGCATGTTGCCGCCCCATTGGACGGCGCACAGGCCGGTGAGGTTCGGATACGGGCGGGCGAAGTCGGCCCACTGGCGAAGGTTGTCGAACGCCTGGTCGTATGGGCACTTGGAGTAGGGCTGATGCGACGAGCCCGACCCGCCGCCCATCCAGGCGGTCTCTGTGCTGCCCAGCCGGGTCAGCGATTCGATGCCCTGACGGCGCAGGTGTTCGTTGGTCTGCGAAATCGGGCCGAACTCAGCGTGCTCAGGGTAGCTCCAGAGGCAGCGGATTACGCGGTCGGCCAGCCCGGGAGGCGTCGGCGGGGCGTCGGCCCAGACCAAAGGCGTGATCCGCCGGCCCAGGTTCTGTTCGACCGTCTCGATTCGCTCCAGGAGGCCCCGAAAATGCCGGGCCTGTTGGTCGGCGGGCAGCGGCACCTCGTCGAGGCCAAGATGGAGCATGCCGTGGTCAAGGACGCCGAGCCATTCGCGGTAGACGGATTCGAGCAGATCGTAACTGCGTGGGTCCTCGGGCAGCAGGTGGGCTTTGCGGATGTGCTCGCCGATCCCCTCGTAGTGCTGCGGCCGGCCGCTGGTCACGAGGTCCGGATAGTGGCGGCGCTTGGCCTGCGAGTGGCCCAGCGATTCGATCTCGGGAATGACGGTGATGCCGTGGCGGCGGGCGTACCGGACGAACTCGCGGACCTGCTCGATGGTCAGTGCGCAAGGGTTGGCCGATCCGAGACGGTTGGTTTGGTACCGGACCGCGTTGAGCTCGTCGTCGCCTTCGCGGAAAATCACAAAGTTGAGCTTCAGGGCTGAGCAGATGCGGATGATGCGCTGGAGTTTGGGCAGCGAGTTGGGGGCCCGGCCGGAGTCGATCATCAAGCCTCTCCAGCGATAGTGCGGCCGGTCCTCGATCCTCGCGCCGCGGACCCAGAGCTGGCCGCTCTGGCGGACGATCAACTGCCGCAGCGTCATCGCTCCCCAGAGCAGCCCAGCCTCGTCGCCCGCGCCGATGCGGACGGATCGGCTGTCCGCATCGAGACGGTAGGCCTCGGACGGCAGGCCGATGGCGGACGGCGGCGAGCCTTCGCCGTCGGTCAGCCATACCGCAAGACCCGGTGCGCCGATCCGCCGGACCTTGAGGGCCAGATTGTGCTCGGCCCGGATCATCTCGACCAGCCGCTGCGCAGCGAACTCAGCCTGACCGGAGCTGAAGGCAATGACGGTGGAAGCGTCCAGCGGAAAGTCCGAAGAACAAGCCTCAACGGATTGGGGTGCGGGAAGAAGGTCTTCCACCGTCCGCTGTCTGATCGACTCGGTCAGGCTCATGGCTGCTCCTTGAACGCGTTCCGCAGAGTATACTGCGTCCGTCGCGGGATGGCCACGTCAGGTGGGGCGGGGTCGGAATCTGCAGGTGTCCCCGTCCGGACCTCTCGGGTGGTGGGTCGGTTGGAGAAAATGACCAATCTCGCGGAAACCGCGTGAGGTCGGCGGTGTAAAATAACTGTTGCGCAGTCTGCGGAGGATAACCATGCGTGCAAAAACTGTCGTTCTCTCCTGTCTCATCGCTTTGTTCTATCTTTTGTTGGCATCGCCTGTTATGGCGGAGGTGACGCTGCCGGCCCTGATCGGGGACCACATGGTCCTCCAGCGGGACGCCACGGTCCCGATCTGGGGCCAAGCCGCCCCCGGCGAGAAGGTCGCGGTCGAGTTCCTGGGCCAGAATCGTTCCGCTACCGCGGATAAGAACGGCGACTGGCGGGTCAACCTCAAACGGCTGAAGGCGGGCGGGCCCCACGAAATGACCATCCGCGGGAGCAACACGATTGTCCTCAAAAACGTCCTGGTGGGGGAGGTCTGGCTCGCCTCCGGCCAATCGAACATGCAGATGTCCGTGGTGGCCGTCAACAACGCCGCTGAGGAGATCGCCGCCGCTGAGTACCCCTTGATCCGCCTGTTCACCGTTCCGAACATCCCAGCCGCCGCGCCTACCAAGGATTTGAACGGCGGTTGGGTGGAGTGCTCGCCGGCGACCATCCCCCACTTTTCCGCCGCGGCCTACTTCTTCGGCCGCAAACTCCACCAGGATCTCGAGGTGCCGGTTGGCCTGATCAACAGCTCCTGGGGCGGCACCAATGCCGAGACCTGGACGCCCGCCGAGGCATTCAACACCAAGCCGTCCCTGCAGCCGATCTACGAGCAACTCCAACTCGCCGCCGAAAACCCCGACGACGCCCGTCAGGCCTACGTCAAAATCCTCCGGAAGTGGGAGGTCCAGACCCACCGCGGCGACCCGGGCAATGAGGGCTTCGAGCAAGGTTGGGCGAATGCCGATTTCGACGATGGATCCTGGGAAACGGCACAGCTTCCCGGCATGATGCCAGCGTCGATGGACGGGGTGGTGTGGTATCGCAAGGAGATCGCGATACCAGACGACTGGGCGGGTAAGGACATGGTCCTTGCCATCGGCGCCATCGACGACTTTGACACCACCTATTTCAATGGCGAGAAAGTCGGTGCTACCGGACCCGAGACTCCCTCCTACTGGGCCGCCGCTCGCAAGTACACCGTCCCCGGCGCGTTGGTCAAAGCCGGCACGAACACCATCGCCGTCCGCGTCTTTGATCACTACATGGATGGCGGTTTCAGGGGTCCCGAGTTGACGCTGACCCCCGCCGCCGGTGGCGATGCCATCAATCTGGCCGGTTCATGGCTCTGCCATGTGGAACTCAAGCTCGAGCCCGTCAAGCCGGAACTCGGCAAACCTGTGGATACCGGCACCCCCGGCGAGCTCAACGCCCCCGCGTCGCTCTACAACGGCATGATCTA
>Ga0123328_1000545_pt1 | contig 39822 bp, 31 predicted proteins | sample BioC12SIPDNA_2_FD_89702 | JGI IMG/M metagenome (GOLD analysis project Ga0123328, IMG submission 89702) | Anaerobic biogas reactor microbial communites from Washington, USA - Biogas_R1_A C12 SIP DNA | ecosystem: Engineered > Bioreactor > Anaerobic > Unclassified | place: Washington, USA...
CGGCCAGTATCCCAAGTCCGCCGCTATAGATGGGGAGTGCCTCACTCAAGCCGAATTCCATGCTGAAGTAGGCGATCGGCCCGAGTGATACGGCGGGGTAGTCCTGCGCGAACCAGGTGGGGGTTTCGAGTGTCTCCCGTCTCGCGGCCACGTGCCGGTCCAGCAGCGCAAGAAAGTCGTGATCGACGGCTGCATCCTCCAATCTGGTCTGCGAGATGGTCTGAAGGATATGCCACGGGTTGTGCGTGGCCTCCCACAGCTCCGGCGCCAATTCTTTCCACAGCGCGTCTGAGGAGTGGCTCCACGACCAGCGTATGTCGAGAGCTAGATCGACTAAGCCGGCGAGCGCGGACGGGACGGTGGGCAACGAATAGCGGGCCTGAGCGGTCATCGGGCACCTCCTGGAGGGTATCTGTCACACGGTCAGCGCCCGCGGAGCGGGTCGGGGTAGTCGGTCCTGTTGATGTAGCCCTCCGAACCGGCGTAGGAGATGGTCCTGGCGGGAATGCCCCCCCACCACCGCGCCGTCAGGAACGTCGCTCGTCACCACGGCGTTTGCTCCGATGGCGACATCGGAGCCGATTCGGACCGCTCCTACTATCTTCGCTCCTGGGCCCAGATAGACACGGTCTCCTATGACCGGCACTCCGGCATGCTCCCCCCGGTTGGCTTGGCCCATAAAGAAACCAGGACCGATCTTTGTGAGTCGCGGGGTGTAGATGCCGTACTTGATCGAGTAATGACGCTTGATGAGTCCGGTCAAGGGGTATGCGATCTTGCCCGGCGGCCATCCGAGACCGCCTGTCCATGCGGCCATGCGCAACCAGAAGGAGAAGGTGAAGCCCGGGCAGGTCAGGAGGAACGTCCAGAAGGCTCTGAAGCCGGTCTTGTCTGCGTACCTGTGCAGATCGGATGCGACCAACTGGCAGAGACCCCGAAATCCCATTCGTATCCCAGCTCCTGTCGAGATCGGCGGAAGGTCTGGAGAAGCTCGTTGAAGGATCTCATACTAGCACCGTTCTTTGGGTGCACACCTCGGGCGCGAAGTCCGGTAACCTGCAGTCATGACCATGCTATCCAAGAGCAGATATACATGGGATCTTGAGCCTCTCCTCGGCCGTCTGGCGGCTCTGTACGGGGTGGAGATCGAATACCGCGACAGTCGGGGGGTCCGGCGCCGGTCTCCCACGGAGAGTGTCTGTGTGGCCCTGGAGGCGCTGGGAGCAGAGATCGGCGCGAAAAGCGCGAATCTCACAAAGATCCAGTTGCAGGCGGCGATAGCGAGTAGGCAGGCCGTGCTCGATCGGCGCGTTCTCGAGCCCGTGCTCGTCGCTTGGGACGGTTTGCTGGCTCCCGCGATGCCTTCTGCCCGGTCTGTCGCTCGAACGGGACGGATGCGATGCGTTCTGCAACTCGAAGGGGCGGATACGCAGCGGTGCCAGGCCGATGTCGATACGTTGGATGCGATGGCGAAGGCTTTTGGGCGTCTGCCTTTCGGCTATCACCGCCTTTTTGTGCAGACAGACGGCCATGTGGCCGAGGCGGTGGTGATCTCGGCCCCTCGCCGGTGTTGGGACCCCGGACCGACGCCCGCGCGACGTTGGGGAGTCTTCTCTCCTCTGTACTCCCTCAGATCCGACCGCGATTGGGGCGCGGGCGACATAGGTGACTTGGAGGTCCTCCAGGAGGCGGTCGCGGAGGCAGGGGGTAGTGCAGTGGCCACGCTGCCCTTGCTTGCGGTGAGCCTGGATCGCGATTCGGACCCTGCCCCCTACCGACCCGTGAGCCGTCTTTTCTGGAACGAGCTCTATCTCGCCGTCGACCGGACAGCCGAATGGGAGAGTTGCGCGGAGGCGCGTGAGCTGTGGGACTCAGTCGAGATGCAGGCTGAGGTCGCGGCACTCAAGAAAGAGCCTTTGGTCGACTACCAAGGCGTAATGGCATGCAAGAAGCGGGTGCTGGAGAGACTGAGCCGGTGTTTCGCCCAGACAGCAGATCCGTCGCGTATGGCGGACTTCTCGGAATTCCTTCGCTTGAAGCCTGAGGTGGAGGAATACGCTCTCTCGCGCGCACGCGTCGAGACAGCGCCGTCGAAGGTTCTGGAGACGCGTGACTATCACCTTTACTGCCAATGGCAGATGGAAGAACAACTGGGCAGCCTTTCTAGCCGTGTCTCGCCCGGTCTCTTCCTGGACCTGCCCGTGGGAGTGCACCCTGATGGCTACGATACCTGGCGGTGGCCCCATCTCTTCGCGGCGGGAGTATCGATCGGAGCTCCTCCGGACGCCTTCTTCGCTGGTGGTCAAGACTGGAATTGTCCGCCACTCCACCCTGAGAACTGCCGCGCGCAGGGGCACCAGTATCTTGCCCAGTGTCTGCGCCACCAGATGCGTCACGCGCGCTATCTTCGGGTGGACCATGTCATGGGCCTCCACCGGTTGTTCTGGATCCCCGAAGGGGCCGAGGCGGCCGAAGGCGTGTACGTGTCGTATCCCGCCGAAGAACAGTACGCGCTCTTGTGCCTCGAGTCCCACCGCAACCAGACAGTGGTTGTTGGAGAGGATCTTGGGACGGTCCCATCGGGGGTCCGGTCGAGCATGAGACGTCACGGTGTGCTTAGAACATGGGTCCTTCAGGCGGCTTTGCAGCCACGTGCCGCGCGACCCTTGCCCGAGGCTCCCGCGCACGCGGTGGCCGGTCTGGGTACGCACGACATGTTTCCCTTCGTCGGCTTTCTACGGGGCGACGACATAGCCGCACGGATGGAGACGGGGCAGATCGACCAGAAGAACGCGCGCGGGGAGATGGCGGCCCGCGCCGGGTTGGTGACGAGACTGGCCGCCGTGCTATCGGACCCTCAGCGGGTCGGTGACGACCGACGGGACGCCGAGGAAGTCCGTCTCTTGCGGGGAGCCGTCTCGTTTCTTCTAGCCGGCCCCGCTGCGTTGGTCATCGTCGGTCTGGATGACCTGCTGCTTGAGACGAAACCCCAGAACATACCGGGCACGGGTCCCGAGATGGGCAACTGGAGGCGCAAGCATGCAGGGTCGATGGAGATCGTACGGAGGGCGATCGCGGAGTTCCTCGGGGAGGCGTCCGGCGCCTCGTCGTCTTGATGATGGTTGGTGCTGCATGCCATCACGGCGAGGAGCCGTGATGGCGGCGAGTCCATCAGAGTGGTTCCTCGTCGTATTCTTCGGTGGGAGCATGCAAGTAACGGGCGGCGCCAGGCTGCGGCTTTTCCGTGCAGGTCACGATTCCCAGTACCGGGATCTCCGCCTGCCGGAGAAGCTCTCTCGCATTGAGTGCTTCAGGGGCGGTCTCCTTCCCTAATACACCTGCAAGAACCACCGCATCGACGGTCAGCGCCACGGTCAGCGCGTCCGCCGCCGACAGCGGCGGTCCATCCAGGATCACATAGTCGGAGAAGCCCTGCAGCTCATCGAGCACCTCACCCAGAGGCCCCGACTCCAGGACGTCCGAGGCATGGTCGGGAAGGGGACCGCTGGTAATACACGGGAACTTGGAGATCACACTCTTTCCATCTCCCGATTCTGAGGCGGGGAGCAGGTTCGAATCGACGAAAGGTGCGAGCTCGACTACCTGAATCTTCGAAGACCAAGGGATGCCTTTCTCCTTGAGCACATCACCCAAGCCGCGGTCGTTGTGCAATTCCAGGTATTTGTGGATCGCCGGGGCGTGCAGATCGGCGTCGACGAGGATGACCCTGTCGCCCGAGAGGGCCATGCCAAGCGCCAGGTTGGCGGCGAGCATGCTCTTCGCCTCTCCCGGCGAGGCGCTTGTGACAAGCACGCTCCTCCTGCTTTCCCCAAACCCCAGCACCTTGAGGTTAGCCCTGAGCATCCGTATGGATTCAAGTAGAGCTTCATTGCCCTGTCTAAAGCCTATGGCTGCGCCGGTGGCCGGTAGCGCCTTTCCCTTCTTGCGTGTGCCGAGAGGCACGGAAGCGATCACCGGCAAATCCATGACCGCCTGCAGAGCCGGCTGATCCTTGAGTCTTGGATCCCGGCGTTCAAGAATCCAAGTCACCAACAGACCCAATAGCAGCCCTCCGGCCAAGCCGATCAGCAGGTTGGTCCAAGGTCGCGGTGAGTATGGGGACGATGGGGCTACGGCCTTCTCCAAGATCTGGTAGTCCGCGATCCCCATCGCGAGCGACAAGGCGAGATCGTCACGTTGTTGCTTCAGCGCGGTACCGAGTCCGGATGCCTCCTCCTCGGGAGCGAGCGATGCTATGCGGGACTCGATGACCTGGGACGCGTCGTTGAGCAGTGTCTCGATACTCTCTCGTCTCTGAGCCACGAACTCAGCTGCGAAGGCGTTGGCGATCTCCGCTGCTCTGACGGGATCGTACTCAGTGACGCCTATCTGGATCACGTCGACTTCAGGTTGGGGTTTGATCGCCACGCTATCGCGCAGTGAGTCAACGCCTGTCGAGCCTCCCAGAACTGTGCTGACGCGGTTCATGAACTCCGATGTCTGTAGCGTCAGTGCATCGCTTGAAACATTGTGCAGCAACTCGGCGCTTCCCGAGGATGTGAGTGCCTGCGACGCCAGGTAGGCCTCGCGGCTCGCATAGACGACCTGAGCGGTCGCTTTGTACCGAGACTCAGCGAGGAAAGAGACTGCGAGGGCAACAACACCTATCACAAGCATCGTGAGTACGATGACCCACCAGCGTTCGCGGAGGGCGCGCGAGAACCGTGTCTGCCAGGGCGTCTTATCGCGATGGTCGGTAGTCGAGTTCATGCCAGTGAGCTCTTCAGTCGCAGTCGCATAGTAGAGATTATCGGCCGCAGGCTCGATGTCTGTAGTGTCCGAACTGGGTAGCGCACCCAAAGACTGAGGCCCGGGTATCTCCGGGCCTCAGTCTTTGGAATCCGACGGGTGTATCGGACGTCGGCATCATGTCCCCGCACGGCGGTTGGCCGATGTTGGGTCTACCACCAGAAGAACGATCCCCAGAACGTCGGGTACCGAGTGTACGTGGTCGAGGCGATGGTCACCTTGGCCGAAGACTCCCCGATCGCCGCGCCTGTCTTGCTGTACGCCACCGCCTTCACCGTGTGCGTACTACCCGGTGTGAGAAGGCTGGTCATCCACTGGTATGAGTAGGGTGCGAGACTGTCGGAGGCCACTGACGTCCCGTTGACGTAGAAGCCTACCTTGCCGACGGCAACCGATGAGTCAACGGTGGCTTTGACCGTCACCGCACCTCTCTCGACGGTAGTGCTGTCGATGGGGTTCGCGATGGTCACGACACACGTCGTGTCGGCAGACTCGGCCGGCGGGTTCGTGCTTGGAAGCGTTGCAGGGGTAGTGCTCGTGCTGCTCGCGGTCGAGGCGATGGTCACCTTGGCCGAAGATTCCCCGATCACCGCGCCCGTCCTACTGTACGCGATCACTCTGAGAGTGTGCACGCTCTCAGATGCCAGTCTGCTGGTCAGCCATGAATAGGAGTAGGGTGCCGAACGATCGTTGTAGACCCGCTTGCCGTCCACGTAGAAGAGCACCTTGCCAATACTGGTGGATGACTCGACCTCAGCACTCACGGTCACAGTTCCCTTGGCGACCGTACTGCCGTTGGTAGGGCTGGTGATGACCACCGGAGACAAGGCACGGGGCGCTGCGGTAGTGGTCGTGGTGGGCTGCTGAGTCGTCGTAGTAGACGAACTGGTGGTTGTGGTCGGGGGCACGGTGGTGGTCGTCGTGCTCGTCGTGGTGGTGGAACTGGTGGTCGTGGTCGGCGGCAGTGTGGTAGTGGTCGGAGCCTCCGTCGTTGTGGTCGGGGCCTCCGTCGTGCTGGTCGTGGAGGATGTCGTAGTGGTAGGAGGCGGCGTCGAACCCAGGGTGACATTCTCGAATGTCGCACCGTCTATGGTGCCCAAAGTGGTACCGGCGTAATTGCCGTTCTTGAAAGTCACTCCCGTAGGCAGCCTGTATTCCCAACCCGTGAGAGCTGATCCCCCCGACGCGTTGAAGCCATCGACCAGCACGTTGGAGCCGCCATAGAAGAGGAAACACGACCCGCTCTTGCCTACGACGGTGGCGTTGTTGAAGGTCAGCCCGGAGAAGCCGGGGCAGATGACCATGCTCTTGCTACCAGAGGTGGCGTCCAGAGTGAGGTTGTTGAAGGTCAGCGAATCCGATGACTCATTGTCGGTGTAGAACTGCAGACAGTATCTGGCGCCACCGGTGAAGGTACAGTCGGTGAAAGTGAGCGAGTGGTTGTCACGCTCTATGTACACCGTGTGGTTGGTGTCTATGTTGGCGGCGTTGAGATTGAGGTTTCTGAAGGTGGAGTCTTGTGTATTGGCCAGAAAAAGGGCGCACCGAACCCCGGTCGCCGTGATGTTCTCCACGAGCCATCCACTGCCGGTATCGCCGCTTCCTGTCTTGATGCCGGTCCGGACATTCTCCAGAGTTAGATTCTGAAGAGTGCAGCCTGTCGCTCCACTCATGAACAGTCCGCTCACCTCGTTGGTCGGCGCGCTCGTTCGCAGAGTGAGTCCGGAGATCTTGACGTTGGACTTGTTGGTCCCGTACAGCATGTATGTAGCTGACGACTGAGCGGGCATCACAAGAACAGTCTGTCCTGGCGTCCCAGTCAGATTGACGCCGCTCGCCATATACAGTGTCTTCCCGATCTTGTACGTGCCGGTTGGAAGGACCACGTCTCCTCCAGACGCGGCCGCGGCGTCGATAGCCCGCTGGATGGAGGCGGCGTCATCGGTGGCCCCGTCGCCCTTGGCTCCATAGTCGACCACATTGAAGGTCGAGGTTCCCGCGAGAGCGTATGCGCCCATCGCCAGGACAACGATCAGGAGAACGGCGGAGAAGACCCCCAGGAGCTTGTAGCGTCTTGCGTGGGACGTAGGGTTGATAGGGGACGTGGTGGCCAGTCGTTTCATGTGGACCTCCAGAAACGTGGCCTGATACGAATAGAGACTGCATCCCGAGGGTCGCGCCATGTGACCTCGGCAGCCCGGCAGACTCCTGCGGAGTCCCGCGGCTTTGCGCCCCCATCTCACGATGGGTTTGCCCTTTCGTTTCAGGCGATGTGTTGCACTGTAACGATAGTTTCATCGGCAGAGAGTTGAGGTGGCTTGAGTCTTTCGCGCATGGGGCTCAGTCAGACATCTGATAACATCAGAACGAGTGTTCCGGCGGAAACACCTGGTCCAAGACCTTCATGCCGGACTTGGCCGTCGACCCTGATGGATGGGCGGTCATGAGATGGGTGAGTCCGTTCTCGTAGGAGGCGCCGGCCATATGGATAGCGCTCCCCCAAGTGGTGGTCAGTCGACAGATCTTGATCTATCGAGAGTGGTCGGCGTTCTGCGAGAGCGCAAGTGGGTCGTGGTGGGTCTGGCTATTCTCGCGGTCCTCGTGTCATTCACCATATCGTTTCTGAGCACCCCGCAGTATCGGGCGACGGCGAGAGTCCTGCAGGAGAACGCGACGCTCACCGAAGCCCTGTTCGGCGCCACGGTGTTCCAGATTACCAACCGAGAGCGGGCTCTGATGACCGCTGCGGACCTGGTCGAATTGAACCAGGTCGCAGGACTCGTCCGCGCGGAGCTCGGGACCTCCCGGTCCATACCATCGCTGAAACGTATGATCGAGGTCACCACCGAGAAGACCGCGGACATCATCAACATTACGGCGATCGGCCCGGAAGCCGACGAGGTCGCTGCCGTGGCGAATTCCTTCGCCCGCCAGTTCGTCAAGTTCCGACAGGAGACGGATCGCCAGATCCTTCAGAAGGCCCGCACTCAGATTGAGGCGCAACTGGCTCTGATGTCGCCGGAGGATCAAGCTTCCACCCGGGGGCTGACGCTGAGTCAGAAGGCTGAGGAACTATCCGTCCTCGAGTCCATGCAGACCGGTGGTTTCGCGTTGGCCCAGGAGGCGGTGACTCCGTCCAGCGCATTCTCTCCGAGTACCTATCTCAATGCCGCCATCGCCTTGATCATTGGTATTCTGGCCGGGCTGGCTCTCATCCTGCTGCTCCACGTACTCGATCGTCGTATCAAAGACGAAGAGACTGTCGAGAGGGAGTTCGGTGCGCCCGTCATAGCAAGTGTGCCCAGAGTCGGTCGGCGATGGAACACGGCGAGAGGCAAGCGCTCCAGGACGGCGGTGGGCTTTTCCGGCCCGGGTCTGCCAGTTCTCGAGGCCTTCCGCACTCTGCGCTCGAATCTCAAGTTCTTCGAGATCGAGCATGAACTGAACACTCTCTTGGTGACCAGCTCCCTGCCCGGTGAGGGCAAGACGAACAGTGCGATCAATCTGGCATTGAGTCTGTCGCTGTCTGGTTCGCGAGTGATCCTCCTGGATGCTGACCTACGCAGACCGATGGTGGGTGAGTACCTGGAACTCAAGAGTCCACTGGGCCTCACCAATGTGTTGGCCGGTAGTCAATGGATATCCGATGTAGTACAAACGGTAGGCACCAGCAAGCTCGTTGTGGCCACCGGCGCCGATCCGCGGTCGAACTCCGTCGGTCCAATCGCCAAGAAGAACCTGCTGTGTGTCGCCAGCGGTCCCGTTCCTCCGAACCCATCCGAGTTGTTGAGCTCGCCCCGGATGAACGATGTGATCGAACAGCTGGCCAAACTCTGCGACTATCTGGTCATCGACGGGCCACCTTTGCTGCTTGTGTCTGACGCCCTCGACCTAGCCGGCAAGGTCGGTGGAGTCATCGTGGTGGCACGCCTATACTCGACCAAGTCGGAAGATGCCAAGGCCACGCGAGAGAGCCTGAGCAGGGTAGGCATCACCCCTCTCGGAGTGGTCGTCACTGATGCCCGCAAGGCACGTCAGTACTACCGGGAATATGGAGGCTACTACGCGGCCCAGTAGCCGCAGCGGAGACTCCCCAGGGCGGTCTCTGCCGTGCGTGAGCTGTTAGGGTCAGGATCGCGACCGGTGGAGTGAGAACGGCATATGCGGAAGCTGAGTTTCTATTTGCTGTGGATCTTCGTTTTCTCCATACCCTGGCAGGACGCCGTGTCGATCGCGGGTGGGACCGCGCTGACGAGGATCATCGGGATCGTGGCATTCGCGGTTGCCTTCGCGGCTTGTCTCATAGAGAAGAGGATGAAGAGGCCGCCGTTCTTCGTCTACGTGTTCTTTGCGTTCACCGTATGGCAACTCCTCACGTACTTCTGGAGCGCCGATCCATCGAGCACCCTGGGCAGCTTTTCGACACTCGTGCAGATCTTCGTGATGATCTGGCTCATCACCGAACTCTGCACGGGAGAGAAGGAGCGAGTGTGGTTGCTGGAGGCCTTCGTCTTGGGATCCCTCGTAGTATGCTTCCTCTTGGTGGGCGCGTACGCGCGGGGTGAAGCCGCCGACGCATACCGGTATTCGACGGCCGACCTTGGTCTCAATGACTCCGCTCAGTTCGTCGCAGCCGGAATCGCCATGGCTTTCATAGCCGTCACATCAAGCAGGAGAGCCGCCATCCGGCGGCGATCGATCCTTGTCTGGGTCAATACTGCCTACGTGGTGATCGCGCTCTTCTCGGTGGTTCTCACTGCGTCACGGAGCGGCTTCATCGCCACGTGCATCGCGCTATTCGGGGTGGTGTTCGCCCTCCGGCAGGCGAAGCTGGTCCAGAGACTGGCCTGGGTCATCGTGATTGTGGGCATATTTGCCGGCGTCTTCTTCAGCCTTTCTTCGAATGAGACACTGCAGGCCAACACCCAGCGGATCACGTTCTCCACCGACACAGCATCCTTGGAGACGCTCACCGGAAGAACGGAGATCTGGTCGACAGGAGCGGCTCTATTCCGGGAGCATCAGATCGGGGGTATGGGTGCTGGGACCTTCGTTGCGGCTGCTCGCGAAGAGTTCGGCCACGCACGAGCTGCTCACAACCTCTTTGTCGAGACCGCCGTGGAGACGGGCATCATCGGAATCCTGCTCCTGGTTGCCGTGCTGTTGGCGGCAGTCTTGCCGGTGCTCGTTTGGCGAAGCGAGAGCACGCCCTCCCTTGTGATCCTGTTTCTGGTGTTGTTCGCAATCGCGCAGGTGGGCAATGTGGCTAACAGCAAAGCCTTCTGGTGCTCATTGGCCGTCATGTCGGTGAGTGGGGTGCTCCAGAAGCGCCAAGCCGTCTACGTCGCCGCCGGTGGAGCCGGCCTGTCTCAGCATCCGATCGACGGTGGATACTCGCAACAGGTGAGCCGCTAGGTCGCCCACCGGACTACAGGTGGCCAGAGATGGCCTTCTATCCAGAGTATCCAAAAGCCTTTGCTGGATGGCGGCGCGATCCCAAAGATCGCAGCGTAGATCGTCCACGAGATCGCGCAAGAACTCGCCGTTGTTGAGGAACTCGTACCACCACCACGAATAGCGCGGATAGGGCGCTCGCCCTCGTGTCAGGTTGGTCAGCCGCCAACGGGTTCTCTCGTCGGTTCGTCGCAGCAGGCGCGATGCCTCCTGAACGAGGATGGGAGCATTCGCGGGCACGAGAGCCGCCGCCACTGGGATCTTCAGCAAGTCTCGAGCGTGCTGCTCGAGCATGCCGCGCATGATGCTTCTGTGGTACTTGAGTGACCAGGGTAGGCTGGCCAAGAGTCGGACGAAACGAGTATCGGCGTAGGGGATCGATACGTCGATCGCGGTACGGCAACTCAGCAGCTGTCTGGAGGTGAACTGGACCTGCCGGCTCTCCACCAAGAAGGCTTCGAGTAGCTGGTTCTGGTTTTGTACGCCGCGGCGCAGCAAGCGATCCAGATTCCACTCGAGATCCGCGTTTATCTCCTCCGTGGGGGACGGGATCGCCTCCCAGGCCGCCGGCAAGAAGTACCAAGGCCTGGATAGGGTTGTCACTGCAAAGGCCTCTCGCAACACCGATATATCCACGGGCCTGACGTCTGTGTCTCCGATCGGGAAGCGCAGCAACTCTCGCGCGAGGGCGGGGATCTTGCTCAATCCATGTTTCAGGTCGTCCGGCCCTTGGTCTCCCCCTAAGATCTCGCCGTAGGTGCCTGCGGTCGCGGCCTGGAGTCCCATCTCGGCGAAGACCTTGCCTGAATAGAGCCATTCGGGGCCGGTGACCGTTTCCACCCGCGTGAACCCGGTCTCCAGTGCGCCCAGATCGTAGGCTTCCGCAGTATTTGCCACGCGGGCCGCGAGCCCGGAGGTCTCACAGGCCTGCCGGACGATGGCGATCTCCCGGCTTCCGGGATCCCCGTGAGACAAGCACTCTATCGTCTCCGGTCCGAAAGTCTCCCTGAGACCGGCCAGCAGTACCCGTGAATCCCAACCTCCCGACATCATCAACCCGGTTCTCCAGTGGGGTTCGACGTGCTTGCGAAGAGCGCTCAGCAGCTCCTCCCAGCACACTTCGGTGGCTCGGTCGGGGGAGGAGAACCGAGCGTCGTACCCTCCCGTCCAGAGATCGCTGGTCTCGTACACTGTCAAGCGATCTTCAGCAGGCTCGTACTTCAACACCTGGCCCGGAAGCAGGCGGGACACGCCGGAGTAGAAGGTGCGTCGCCCGAACATGTAGTTGCCGCGGCGCAACCACTGTGCAGCCCCGATCATGTCGGGTCGGCACCCCGTGTACTCGAGGGCTCCGGCCAGCGGACGCAGTAGGGTGCTGAATGTGAGTCCGCCACCAAGCTGCGAGTAGTACATGGGAAATGAGCTAAGAGACGAGACGCCCAGGTGCCACACGCCGGCAGGTTCGACCACGGCGACGTTGCCGTTACAGTGGTCGGTGAGCCTGAGCTCCCCCCCGGTTGTCGTGAACAGCGTCGGTTGCCTCCTGGCGGCGTAACCGGCTGCGGCCGGATAGACCGATGCTTCTCCGTCGACCGCGAAGGTCACGCCGTCGATTGCCCCCAGCACCGCGCGGGCCTCTCCAAAAGCATGTCCGCCCAGCATGCCGTCTGCCGCCGTCACGGTCTCAACGCCACCCCATATGAGCGCGTATGCCCGCCGGAGGCATTCCCAGTGTGGCCCGGCGGCCCCGACGCCTCCAAAGATGCCGGGCACTACCGCTTCTCTCTCAAGCGCCGGGCCGAAGCCCAGAGGGTCTGAGCTGGTGGCACAAGGCTCGGTGGTATCAGGAGCGCGAGCTTCAGACGCAGTCTCCACCAGCGGAAGCGCGAGGTGCCTCGCGTGAGCCCGACGAGCTTCTTCGCCTGCGCTCTGTCACCCGCAAGATAGAGCTCCGTGGCATTCTTCAGCCTCCGGGAAGTCAGATACTCCTCTAACACCCAGCGGGAGCCGATCGGCCGGCGGCCACTGTGCAGGAACTCCGTGATCACGGGGGCTTCAGCGACGTCCACATCGGCGCGGAAGGTGTCGACTGCCCGATTCTCGGCAGAGAGATGATAGACAGCTCCATCGACCGGGGACCAGGCCACGCGATACATAAGCGCGATGCGGGTCCACATGTGCATGTCACCACCGCGCCTGACACCCACCGGGAATCCACCGACCTGATCAAAGACGCGCTTGGGGACCACGACCGCTGACGAGCAGATGGGGGAGTTCCAAGCGGCAGCTTGGAAGAAGTCGTCGAGTAGCCCGCCGTCACGGGAGTCTATGCAGTCTTTGAAGGTTGGCCGCCATCGCTTGCCGTCCCTGCACAGGAGGTACGAGGTCCCGTACATGCCCGCCTCCGGATATCGCGCGTGTAGGTCGGTCACCGTCTCCAAGAACGCCGGCGTCCATTCGTCGTCGGCATCCAAGAATGCAATCAGATCGAGCGATGACGCCTCTTGGATGCCCCGGTTCCTCGCCGCGCATTCGCCGGCATTCTCTTGGAGTACGAGCCTGATGCGCGAATCAGCGATTCCCCGTACGATGTCGGCTCCGCCATCGGTCGAGCCATCGTCTACGACGACGATCTCGAGATCGGGTATCGGCTGAGCCAACACCGAGTCGATGGCCCTCCTCACGTAGCGGGCCTTGTTGTAGAGCGGTATGACTACCGAAATGGTCATATGCGGCAAGGCCTGCTCGGAGGGATCCGTCTCTCCTGCGCTATCGATGCGATCAGGTTGGTTGTGTTCACGCACATCGACTCGAGTGAGAACAGCCGGCTCGCCCTTGTTCTGTTCGCCCTGCCTACTCGCCGTCGCAGCTCCTCATCGAGCAGCAGCCGGATGATGAGGCGCGCAAGTCCGTCGGCGTCGTAGGGGGGAGCCAGCCAGTCGGAGGAGGCCTCTCCCAGCGTCTCCCGCATGCTCGGAAGATCGGTGCCCACCACCGGGAGACCGAGAATCATCGCCTCGAGCACCGAGTTGGAGCATCCCTCGTGTTTCGTGGACTGCACGCAGATGTCGGCGGCTCGGAAGGCGCGGTCCGGCCGGTTCATCTGGCCCGTGTAGCGGATAGCTGCCGGCTCCAGCCCCAGCTCCTCTGCCAGGCGGACCAGCCGCTTCCGCTCTCCCCCGTCCCGCCCTGCCAAGACGAGCAGAGCCCGGCGGCCTACGGCCGCCAACTCCTCCCGTACCTGCTTCCAGGCGGTGACCAGTGTGGCGTGGTCTTTGCCGCTGTGCAGGTTCGCGACCATGCAGGCAACGAGGGCATCATCGGGGATGTCGAACTCCCGGCGGGCCTCGTGCTTGTCCGGAAGGTCTGTGGGAATAGGGACACCGTTTCGAATCACGCGCACCAAGCGGGGATCGGCGTCGAGTTCACCGGTCAGGAAGGCAGCGCCTTCATTGGAGTTGGCCACGAAATATGGGGTGGCCTTCACGGCCAGCTTCTCCAGACGCAGCACGAAGCGCTGTTGTCCCGGATCGCGCTGATTCCAAATGCAGACACTGGCTCCTGTCGACCGCCACGTCAGCGCGCACATGACGTTGGCCGGATGTGTGTAGGGGAGGATGATGGACGGCCTCAACCGTCGGCACTCCGCGACGAAGCGGCCCGCCCCTGCAGTGAAGGCCACGAAGGGTGAATCATAGAACATGGGGACGATGCGGCACTCGATGCCCCATTCTCGACAACGCTCCATGGCCAGACCCGCCAGGTGCGATCCCCAGACGTGCACCTCCACCCCCATCTCGTCCTTGAGGTACCGCGCCAGGTAGAGGGATTGCCTCTCCGCCCCTCCCATCTCGAGCGACTGGTTCACTATGAGCACCCGCAGTCTGCTCAGTAGTTCCTGCGGCGGGTTCCCTGTTGTGATGTCCACTGCCATATGTCACTCTTCCTCCGACCAATCCGGCGCCTAGCCTTCGATGTCATCGCACGCGGTCTGCAAAGCCTCGCGCCAGTAGATGCTCACCCGGTCCCAGGTCCTTGTACGCAGCATCGCGTCTGCATTCTGCTGGCCCATGGCGCGTACCTGCTCCAGATTCTCGGCGCACCACCTGAACGCCTTGCGGAAGGCGGCCACTTTTCTCTTGACTACAAGACCGTTGATTCCCGATTGCACTACCTCGGGCACGATCCCGACATCAACGGCGACGGCAAAACAGCCGCATGCCATGCCCTCCAAGAGCGGGAAGGGGGTACCTTCCGCCGTCGATGCTACGCATATGACGTCGATTGAGTTGTAGAACTCACGCATCTCGTTGCGGTCGAACTCTCCGCCGGCCACGTGGAGCTCGAATTCCTCGCCAGCAGCGGGGATAAGGATGTCGTCGAGACCCTTGCACCTGTCGTTGCGATCGCCTGCCCAACCGATCCGCAGTGCGCCCGACCGCCGCCCGACCGGCCGGAAGATGTCTGGATCGAAGCCGTTCGGCGTGTAGTGGACCTCCCGGTACGGGGCGAAGGTGTTCAGGAGCCGTTTTGAGGTGGACGTGATGGTGCCTGCGTCTGCGAGGTACTTCCGTGCCGCCTGGGCGGGCGTAAGATAGCCGTAGTCGCTCTCATTCGCCCACCGATGGCTGCTGATCTCTTTGACCACGCGGCTAGGATCCAGGTCGAATTCCCGGTGGTATGTCTCCCCCCAGAAGAAGACGTAGAGGAGGTCGAGGTCCATGGACGAGAGATCGGGTTGGTCCCGCACATAGGCGATTTGGACGTCGAACTCGTCGGCCAGGCAACGGGAGACGGACTGTGCCTTGAAGTCGAAGGCCCAGTCGTGGCGGTCGGCCAGCATGACCACACGCGGTCTAACACCTGGGCGGATAGGACGCGCGGGCCGTGCGAACGACGTCCGAGTCTCAGATGTGCGACCGTCACTTCGACTCCGGCGGCCTCTGAGAGATGAAGCCGATCCTCGAAGTCTGGCAAGAAGACGTCTCAGAATGAATCGATCAACCATAGGCCCTTGCGACCGGATCGATCTCGTCCGACACTTTCGAGGTCTCCCAGGCGATGCGGGGCTGCAGCTTGAAGCGCATCCGGCTCTTGTATGCTTGGTTGAACGTTCCGCTGGACTCGACCACTATCGGCACCCCGACCCCGTCGCCCGCAATGATCAGCCCGTTGCCGAGACGAGCGTTGATTCGCAGCTCGTACTGCCTCGTCGCGAGCAAATCTGCCGGGACTGTCGCGGTGGACACGTATTGGCCTGCTTCGAGCAGCGACATCGACGCCGCGTCATCGTCGTGGTGAGAACGGAACAGCGCCGTCTGCTCGTCGTCCACCAGGTCGAAGAACACCCTCAGTCCCATTATCCGTTCGGGTACCGTATACCTGTACTCCACCTCGAAAGGCTGGCCGCTCAAGATAGTGAGCGTCTCGCGGCCTCCCTGCCGTATTGTGATGCCGTCTAGACGGAAGGCGGGGTCGGGCGGGAAGACCCTGACGGCCTCGGCGAGGCTATCCAGAGACTCTGTCCTTGTCCCGCGAAGGTACGCTTCTGTCACTTCCGATGTCTCGCCCGCCATGACGACGCGGCCGTTGGCCAACTGGATCGCCCGGGTGCATAGATTCCTCACGGCACTCATGTTGTGACTGACAAAGAGCACCGTGCGGCCCTCGCGGGCTACTTCGCCCATCCGGCCAAGGCACTTTCTCTGGAACTCTGCGTCACCGACTGCCAGCACCTCATCCACGATAAGGATCTCAGGATTGAGGTGGGCCGCCACGGCAAAAGCCAGACGCACGTACATGCCACTCGAGTATCGTTTGACCGGTGTGTCTAGGAACTTGCCGATCTCGCTGAATTCGACGATCTCGTCGAACCTACTCTTGATCTCAGCGCGCCTCATGCCGAGGATGGCGCCGTTCAACTGGATGTTTTCCCGTCCGGTGAGCTCTCCGTGGAAGCCGGTGCCAACCTCCAAAAGGCTGCCCACCCGTCCTCGCATCTCCGCCCATCCCTCCGAGGGCTCGGTGATACGGGAGAGCACTTTGAGAAGCGTACTCTTGCCGGAGCCGTTCCTCCCCACGATGCCGAGGACTTCACCGTGCTGTATCTCGAGGTCGATATCCCTCAGGGCCCAGAGCACCTCCGATGTGTGTGTCGCGGCGCCGGGATTCCGGATGCGCTCTATAGGTCGTTTGACGGCGTTCGTGAGCGCGTCGCGGAGCGTGTGGTACTCGGGGCGCTCGCTGCCGATGTGGTACATCTTGCCGAGCCCGTGAGTGCGGATGGCGATGTCGTTCATGGCTCACACCACATCGGCGAACACCCTCTCGGTACGTTTGAAGTAGAAGAGGCCTCCGACCAACAGAACGACGACGACTGCGGTAGAGATCCCAAGGTAGCGGGCGTCGAACGGTTGTCCGAGTAACGACCAGCGGAAACCGTTGATCACCCCGGTCATCGGATTGAGCGAGAACAGCACGCGAAGCCACTCTGGCCATGTCTCTTCGAGGGGATAGATGACCGGGCTGACGAACATCCACAGCTGCACCACGAACGGGATGATGTACTGCACATCCCGGTACAGCACGTTGATGGCGCTCATCCAGAGACCGACAGAGAGTGCTGTCGCGATGATCAGCACTACGAAAGCGGGCAGCAGGGCGATCTCCCACCCGGGGGCGATACCATAGGCGGCCATCAGAATGAGCAGAACGATGAACGAGAGAACAAAATCGACCAGGACTCCTAGGACCGCCGACATCGGGATCACGAGGCGCGGGAAGTAGACTTTGGTCACTAGATTGGAGTTGCCGACCACACTGGTGGTCGAGCGTGTGAGCGCGCCCGCGAAGAACTGCCACGGAAGCAGACCGGAGAAACTGAAGACGGCATACGGCAGGTTTTTGTCCCCGGTTTCCACCTTCAGCCCCTTGTTGAAGACGACGGTGAAAACGACCATCGTGAGCAGCGGTTGCAGGATCGCCCAGGCGATGCCAAGGACTGCCTGCTTATAGCGCAGGAGGATGTCCCGCCATGTGAGGAAGAAGAGCAGCTCACGGTAGTCCCATAGTTGGCGTAGCTCGAGTGAGGCCCAGCCCCGTTTTGGCTCCAAGACTATGACGTCTCGATTGAAAAGAGACCTGTTTGAGCCTTTGAAGCCGCGATTTGACGCTGTCAACATCCTCTGCCTCTCATGATGCCTGCTCACCCGAGAAGAACGTATCGTACCTGATGAGGGGGCGCCTCGTAGAGCCCTGGCCGTGCCTGTTGTGGTGCGGTCGTCAGTCGGCCTCGGTGATGGAAGACACGACAGCGGCGTCCTCATGCAACAGCTGAGTTGCCCTGCAGATGATGAAGGCTCTGAGGGCGAGGCGATTGTAGCCTACGAAGTAGCTCTCCGTGCCTCGCAGAACCCGGCTCAACTTGTTGTGGACGCGACGCGGGAAGGCTCGTGCAGCGGTGCAGTATCTCACTTTCCTGCTTCGGTCGGGCGCTTCCACATACATGTTTGCCACTATGTCGTCGAGGAGGGCGCTGGGAAGAACCGACGCAGCCGTGCGCGAGGACAGTTCGTCCTGCAGGAACTCGGCGGTCGCCGGGGATCTCAGGAAGCCGCCGATCGTGCCGATGGCGTCGTGCTCGGCAAAGTCGATCTTTGGGCCGATGGAGCGGACGATCTTGGTCCACAATCGCTTTTCGTCACGCTCCTCGTCGGGCAGCGTCCTCACTAGATAGACGATCCGTCGCGCCAGAAGAGGATTGGCTACCTCCACGTACGAAAGCTTGAGGTCGTTGAGCGCAGACAGAGCGAACTGCACATCCACCGCCTGGCAGAGTCTGTCGCGCCACAAGGAGAGTGACTCCCCGGGGCGCGGGCGCAAGATGTCCGGAGCCTCCTGCGGCGGGAGGCCCAGCTCTTCAAGGCTCCTCATTGTGGTGAAGTCGTTCCACAAGACCTGCCCATGGTACCGGAGCACTTTCTCGATTGAAGTCATGAGTGGGTAGCCGAATACCTCGTCTCCTCTGAAGATGCCCGCAACTTCGCTGTCGTGGAGATGCTTCCAGATCGCGAAGCCATCCACGTATCCGGCGATCTCGTCGATGCGGCCCTCGCCCTGTTTGATGAACCTGTCGAAGACCACCTCCACTGGGGGCTTGTGAACGTCGAGGGCGTGGTATGTGTGCTTCAGGTCATAGTAGGAAGCGATCTCGCGCGCGATCGAGGCGTCATTCCCTTCTCTTCCCATAGAATGAAGCAGTCCCCACGTCAGTGTGTGCGGGCGGGCTCCGTTGCGGACCAGGAGCGAGAGCACCCCTCTGCTGTCCACTCCTCCCGACAGCGGCACGATCCATCTCTCGAGATCGTGATCGTGCGCCCCAATGGTCTCTTGTAGTACGTCAAGCAGGAGTGATTCGTGATGTCCTGGTGGTCTATCCACAGATGAGAATGGGTGCGTACGTGTAGTCAAAGACGTGCGCCACGACTTCCGATCGAGGGCGAGAATCGAATCGCCTGGGAGCCAGTGGATGCTCTTATCCCAAGAGAGTCCGCACCCCAGCGTGCCGGTCGAGAGCATCCAGGGGATCACCGATCGATCAAAGTCGAAACGGCCTGTGAGGAAAACGATCGCACGCTGTGAGGTTGACGCGATGAAGACCTCCTTGTCGTGGTAGTACCAGATGGTCCGCGACGCAAGGGTGTCCGTGACGGCCTCCACGCGCCCGGCATCACTCCGGAACATCGCATAGGTACCGTCGGGCGGTTCGGATGAGGTTCGCCACCATTCGACGTTCTGTTCGTAAATCGGGCCGAGACAGACACTGTTCTGGTGGGTGAGGATAGTCTCGTTGGGGCTGTAAACGGCCAAGGCGATCGCGCCGTCTTTCTGGATCAGCGGCGGACGGGGTGTGATGTTGTCGGGCGCGAGTCTTGCGGCCAGTACCTCCAGCAGTGGTCCATACCGCTTGGCCTTGGCCGCATCGCGCGTGCAGATGTATACGGCCTTCGCCATGCTATGGTTCCCGTCGCGCTGAGAATCGCGCGAGCAGTCTTCGTGTGCGGCGCATCACGGCGCCGGGATAGTACTGATACAACCGGGCAGTCCTGCGACGGATCAGGGGCACGAGATCACGGGCGAAATAGCATGCGAACGTATCAAAGACGAGAAGCGGCTTCTGATAAGCCGGGATGTTCGATCTCCAAATGACTTTCGCCTGCCGGCAGCGCAACCAGACTCTCCTGAAAGGTGCGTATCCTCGCAGGCTGGGATCGTGGAAGCGCCGGGTGCGGGTGTTGCGCCGACTACCGGTGACGCGATTCACGAACAGCATCTCGTCCACCTGCCGCCATGGGCCCATGATAGCCAACTCGGTGAGCAGGAGACGGTCGGCGCCGTTCTCTGCCAGGAGAAGGCCGGTATTCGCCAGTGCTTCCCGTCGCATGAGGCCGAACACCATGTGGACTTTTCGTGATGCCCACAGCATGTGGTGGATGCGGCGGGCGGGCCTGGGATCGTTCAGTTCCAGAGGATCGAGCACTTCGTGCAGCGGGCGGCCATCCTCGCTCATCTCACTGGCTCTGGGGTAGGCCAGCACTACATCGGGGTTCTCATCCAGGGCTTCCACACAGCGCAGGAGGTAGTCCGGCAGGTGTATGTCGTCACATGCGGCCCATTTGAAGTATTGCCCGCGCGACAACGCGAAGGTATTGTTGAAATTGCGGGCAGCTCCGAGGTTCTCGTCATTGCGGTGGTAGCGGATGCGCCCATCCCTCTGCGCGTATCGGGCCGCTATCTCGGCGGTGCCGTCGTCAGACGCGTTGTCGGAGATTATGAGTTCGAAGTCACCGAGGGTCTGTGAGAGGAGGGAGTCGAGAGCCTGCTCGAGGTAGGGAGCACCGTTGTAGACGGGGAGTCCGATGCTCACCCGGGGTCTCAGCTCAGCTGTGAGACCCGCTGTCTCGCGGGTGACGGCTCTAGTACTCATAGCTGTGCCAGGGAGGGAGAACGGCATGAATGACAATGGGGCCGCCGTTTGCAGGTTCTGTGGCAGTCCCCTGACGGTGGGTTTCGTCGACCTCGGGATGTCCCCTCTGTGCGAGAGCTTCGTTTCTGGCGAGCACCTCAACGAGATGGAGCGGTTCTACCCTCTTCATGTCTACGTTTGCGACTCCTGTCTTCTGGTCCAACTTGAAGAATACGTGAGTCCTGATGCCATCTTCCGCGACTACGCCTACTTCTCTTCCTATTCGACGAGCTGGCTGGAGCATTCCAAGCGACATGTGGACACCATGGTGTGCCGTCTGGACCTCAAACGCGATTCGCGAGTGGTCGAGGTCGCCAGCAATGATGGCTACCTTCTGCAGTATTTCTTGCCCCACGGCATACTTCCTTTAGGTATCGAACCCGCGGCTAACGTGGCCAAAGAGGCCGAGGCCAAGGGCGTTCCCACTATCGTGGACTTCTTCACAGCCGACCTGGCTCGCCGCCTCGCCCGGGAGAGTGGGCCCGCCGATCTCATCATCGGCAACAACGTACTTGCACAGGTGCCCACACTTCGAGATTTCGTGGAAGGCTTGAGTATACTGCTGGGTCCGGCCGGCGTGATCACCCTCGAGTTCCCCCACCTACTCCGTCTCATCGACGAGAATCAGTTCGACACCATCTACCACGAGCACTTTTCGTATTTCTCTCTCCTGGCAGCCGAGAGGGTATTCGCCGCCTTCGGCCTTCAACTCTACGATGTAGAGGAGCTGCCGACTCACGGTGGATCTCTCCGTATCTATCTTCGGCATGCCGGCGAGAATGCTTCACCGGTATCGGCAAGCGTGAGCGCGCTACGAGATCACGAACTCCAGCGCGGGCTTGGGGAGCGGGGAGGATACGCGGGTTTCGCACCCCGCGTAGAGAGCACGAAGCGCAAGCTGCTCAGATTCCTCATCGAAGCGAAAGAAGAAGGTAGATCCATCGCCGGATACGGCGCTCCCGGCAAGGGCAACACGCTGCTCAACTACTGTGGTATCCGCACTGACTTCTTGGACTACACCGTCGATCGCAATCCCCACAAGTGGGGGATGTATCTGCCGGGGACCCATATCCCGGTCTTTGCCCCCGAACGGCTGCAGGAGACGAAGCCCGACTATATCCTCATCCTCCCGTGGAATCTCAAGCAGGAGATCATGACTCAGCTGGAGTACGTGAGAGGGTGGGGTGCCCGGTTCGTCGTCCCGATCCCGGAGGTGCAGGTCATATGAAGGTCGTGTTGTTCTGCGGAGGCCGTGGTACCCGGTTCGGGAGTGCGGTAGGCGAAGTGCCGAAGCCGATGCTGGCGATCGGCTACCGGCCTATCCTCTGGCACCTGATGAAGTACTACGCCTCCTTCGGTCACAAGGATTTCGTCCTCTGTCTCGGCTACAAGGCAGACGTTGTCAAGAACTACTTCCTGCGCTATGACGAGACCGTATCGAACGACTTCGTCCTGCGCGGCGGGCGTGAGGTGGAACTCCTGAGCCGCGATATCGACGACTGGACCATCACCTTCGTCGACTCCGGCCCGCGAGCGAGCATCGGGGAACGCTTGAAGTCTGCCGAACCCTACGTCGCCGGAGAGGAGTATTTCCTCGCCAACTACAGCGACGGCCTCACAGATCTGGATCTGGATCGCTATGTCGACCACGTGCGGCAGCATGAGAGGACGCTTGCCTTTCTGGCCGTGCAGCCATCACTCACGTTCCATGTGGTATCCACCGACGACGACGGAGGCGTGCAGTCCGTCATGCCCATGTCCGAGTCGGATATCTGGATCAACGCGGGCTTTTTCGTCTGTCGCAAGGACGTGTTCCAATACCTGGGTCCGGGAGAGGACCTGGTGGGCCCGGCCTTCACGCGGTTACTTGAGGCCCGGGAGCTGATGGCCTATCACTACAAGGGTTTCTGGAAGGCCATGGATACCATCCGCGACAAGCAGGAACTCGAGGATCTCTGGGCAGGAGGACACGCTCCATGGGCGATCTCGAAGTGCAGCTAGCCGGCCTGCGAAGCGTCCTTTGCCTGGGAGCTCACGTCGACGACATCGAGATCGGGTGTGGCGGGACCCTGATTCATCTTCTCGAGTTGCATTCCGAGATCGAAGTACACTGGGTGGTTCTGAGCGCTCCGGACGGGCGAGCTGCCGAGGCGCGCCACAGCGCGGAGACGTTGCTTGGAAATGCGCGCAAAGTTGATGTACGGGTTGCTGGTTTTGAGGAGACTCTGTTTCCGCACCTGGGACGTGACCTCAAGGGGTACATAGCTCACTTGGGGCTGGAACTCGAGCCCGACCTGGTCTTGACGCACTGGAGCGGCGATCTGCACCAAGACCATCGGGCCGTGAACGAGTTCACCTGGAACACGTTCCGCGACCATCTCATACTGGAATACGAGATCCCCAAATGGGATGGCGATATGGGGCGGCCCAATGTCTACGTGCCGCTGGACAAGCCGGTCTGTGAGCGCAAGGTCCAGCATCTGCTGGACGCATTCCCGTCGCAGGCGGGCAAGCCGTGGTTCGACCCCGAAGTCTTCTGGGGTCTGCTGCGACTCCGCGGCATGGAGGCCCGTTCGCCGAGCGGGTACGCGGAGGCATTCCATTGCCGTAAACTCGTGCTGAGCTAGACCTCGAGAGATCGGAGAAAGGCCATGAAGGTCCTCATCACCGGCCACGACGGTTACATCGGTTCGGTCCTGACCCCGCTCGCGCAGGCGGCGGGTCACGATGTGATGGGTCTCGACAGCCGGCTCTACCGTGGCTGCGGTTTCGGGCCGCCGGCCTCTGAGGCGCCGGCGCTCGATCTGGACATCCGGCATGTGCAGGTCGAGCATCTGAAAGGCTTCGACGCCGTCATCCACCTAGCCGCCATCTCCAACGACCCTGTCGGCGACCTGAACCCGAAATGCACATACGACATCAACCACAAGGCGTCGGTGAGGATTGCGGCTCTCGCCAAAGAGGCCGGCGTCTCACGTTTCTTGTTCTCGTCGTCGTGCAGTCTCTATGGCTCCGCCGGTGAAGGTTGCGTGGACGAGACGGGGGAGTTCAATCCGGTGACCCCCTACGGCGAATCGAAGGTCCTGGTGGAACGCGACGTCTCATCGATGGCCGATGATGACTTCAGCCCTTGTTTTCTCCGCAACGCCACGGTGTACGGTGTGTCTCCGCAGTTACGGGCGGACCTCGTGGTGAACAACCTCACCGGCTTCGCATTTCTTCGGGGCGAGGTGCTGCTGAGCAGCGATGGCTCCCCCTGGCGTCCGCTGGTGCACGTGGAAGACGTCTCGCGCGCGTTTGTCGCGTGCCTCGAGGCGCCGCGGGAGCTGGTGCACAACGAAGCCTTCAACGTCGGCCGCACCGACGAGAACTACCAGATACGCGCCGTCGCCGAGATTGTCAAGGAGGTCGTGCCCGGGAGCAGAGTAACGTTCGGCGAGGGCGCCGGCCCCGACATCCGCAACTACCGGGTGGATTGCGGCAAGCTGGGGCGGGTGCTTCCCCAAGCAGTACCACGATGGACCGTGAGGCGGGGTGTAGAAGAACTCTATGAGGCGTTCCGCCGGTATGCTCTCACTGAGAACGATTTCCTCACCAGGTATGTGCGCATCTCGCAGATCAAGCGGTTGTTGGCCGAGGGGAGATTGGATAGCGATCTGCTGTGGAGTACCGGCGGCGGTGAAGGGGCCGCGTAGCGCCCAACATGATGCGTTCCACGCGGGGAGAGGGATGCGTGCCGAGGCGGAGAGAGGAGCCTGACGTGGTCATGCCGCAACGCGAGGACCCAGCGCGCTGGGGAGCCCCTCACGAGAGCGTCTGCTGTGCATGCGGTAGTGCCGATGTCAGGCTGTTCTATGAAGGCCGCGGCGTGCCGGCTCAGAGCTGCATACTCGTGGATGATGCACACCTCGCCCGCGACTACCCGACGGGGTCCATCCGACTCGGCTTGTGTGATTCCTGCGGGCTCATACAGAACACCGCCTTTGACCCGGCATTGATCGACTACTCCAAGCCGGCGGAGGAGAGCCAGGCCTTCTCCCCTACATTCTCGGCCTATGCGTGCGAACTGGCGCAGTCGCTTGTCGCGCGGTATGGATTGCGAGGCAAGACCGTCCTGGAGATAGGCTCGGGCAAAGGTGACTTCCTGCGGCTGCTCGCCGAAGAAGGGATTATGGCGGGGATAGGGATCGACCCCGGGTATCTGCCGGACCGACAGGGCGGAGATGCCGGGCCGAGGTTGCACTTTCTCACGGAGTACTTCACCAACGATCATGTCGGGTTGCCGGCCGACCTGATTTGCTGCAGACACGTTTTGGAGCACATCCGGCCGGTAGCCGCGTTCGTTCGTCTGGTCAAGAGAGCGGCGGACGCGACGCGATGCCCCGTGGTCTTCTTTGAGGTGCCGGACGTACGCCGGGTCCTTGCGGAGGGGGCTTTTTGGGACGTCTATTACGAGCACTGCTCGTACTTCAGCGCCGGCTCTCTGGCGCGGCTTTTTCGCGCCTTGGGATTTCGCGTCACCCGGCTGGCCCTAGCCTACGATAGGCAATACGTGCTGTTGGAAGCCCGTTCGGTGGCCGACGAGAACGGCCGCGTGCAGCATATCGAGGCCGCCGCGGTGGGCGACCCCGTGACCGAGGAGACCGTGGAGGAGTTGGAACGCGAAGTGCGGTTCTTCACGACCTCAGTCGACGCGAAGGTCTCGTACTGGCGAGATGTACTCGGGGAGGCGCGACGTCAGGGCCGGCGCATCGTGCTCTGGGGCGGCGGTTCCAAGGCCGTGGGCTTCTTGTCGGCGGTGGAGGCCCGCGACGAGGTGGACTGCGTCGTCGACATCAATCCGTTCAAGCAGGGTCTCTACCTGCCCGGCTCGGGCCATCGCGTGTTGGCTCCCGAGGCACTGGTGGACCGCAGACCCGATATGGTCGTTGTGATGAATCCCATCTATCTGGGCGAGATCGAAGTGTGGTTGGTACAGCACGGTGTCAGCTCAGAAGTGGTGGGGCTTGCATGATCGGGCGTGCCCGGAGTGCGATCACCGTGCCCGGTGGAGCGCTGAAACTGACCATGTTCGCCCCCTCGATGACTTGGGGAGGGGCCGAGAAGATGTTCAGGCGCTTGGCCATCGGCTTCGTCCAGCGAGGTCTGTCGGTCGATTTGGTGCTTGCGAGCGCCACCGGTCCGAACCTGGAAGACCTTCCTTCGACAGTGCAGGTCGTCGATCTGGAGGCCGACCGTGTGCGAGATGCCATCCGGCCTTTGGCGCGCTACATCGACGAGGCCCGTCCGGACGCACTTCTGTCGACCCTGTACTACGCCAACCTCGCGGCGGTTGTGGCGCGGTCTCTCGCTAAGTGGTCGCCGGTGTTGATCCTACGCGAGGCCACTTCGCTCAGCGTGGGAGCAGTGCATCCGGCGAGCTCGCGGCATCGTATGATGCTGAGCCTTGTCAGGCTTCTGTACCCCCGGGCGGACCTCGTTGTTGCGAACTCTCACGGAGCGGCACGGGATCTGGTCGATGAGGTGGGCATACCGAGGGCCATGGTCCGGGTCATATACAACCCCGCCTACGCCGAGGACACTGCCGCGATGATGCAGGAGACCGTCGGCCATCCCTGGTTCCACGATGAGGGTCCGCCGATAGTGCTGTCCGTGGGGCGCCTGAATCTTCCCAAGGGTCATGATCTGCTCATACGCGCCGTCTGCGCGGCCCGGCGGCATCGTCCCATGCGCCTGGTCATCCTGGGCGACGGCGAGGAACGCGCCCGGCTCGAGGCGGTGGTTCGCGAGTGTGACGCTGCGGAGTTCGTTTCGCTGCCGGGATTTGCGGCGAATCCGTATGCCTACATGGCTCGCTCTGACCTGTTCGTGCTCTCGTCGATATGGGAAGGGCTCCCGAACGTCCTCATCGAGGCCTTGGGGTGTGGCCTGCGTGTGGTCTCCACCGACTGTCCTCACGGTCCTCGCGAGATCCTCGACATGTCCGGCCCGGGACGTGGGGCCTACGGTACTCTGGCACCCTGTGGGGATGTCGACGGCCTGTGCGAGGCGATTCTCGGTGAATTGGGCACGAGACGCGACCCCGCGGCGCTGAGAGGGCGCGCTATGCGATTCGGATTAGATCGCGCCGTGGATAGCTACCTTGATCTCATCCGGTTCGACCGGCCGAGGCGGACAGCGTGACCGGGGTCGCGCGTCTGGCGGGCGGCGCAGCCGGCGGGATGCTCTTGGCCACGGGTCTTCCCGCGCTGTTTCGGAGACGGGTGGCTCGGCGCGGACGTCTCGCGCTCCTGTTACACGGAGTCTCCTCACGCAGACTCGAGGAGTTCGATCCGGGCATCCAGCCCCGTCTGACGGCGGATGACCTGGCATATCTCCTCGATTGGCTGGGAAGCAGATTCTCTTTCTTGACACCTCAGGAGTTCCTGATGGGAGACAGGCCAGGCGTTCTTCTGACCTTTGACGACGGGTTCGCGAACAACGCCGTGCAGGCTCTGCCTGTCCTTCGATCATTCGAGTGCCCGGCGCTCCTCTTCGTCAGCACGCAGCACGTCATCAACCCGCGGGACTGGCTGGACTTCGTCAGAGAACGAGCATCGAGAGTGTGGAGGAGTCCGAGCGATGTTCCCGAGGATCTTTGTGCCGACTGGTTCGATGGCATGAGCGAGCAGCAGCTACGCGAATGTGCCGCGAGTCCTCTTATCACCATCGGTTGCCACGGTGTCGGCCACAGAGTCCTCACTGCATGCAGTGGCCGCGAGCTTATCTACGAGCTGCGAGAGTCGAAATCGTACCTGGAAGGGGTGATAGGCCGGGCCGTCGAGTACTTCGCTTACCCCAAGGGGCTGTACGACGCGCGGGTGATGCGCGAGACGGGTATGGCCGGGTATGCGGCCGCCTTTGCCATCGATCCCGTGGGACTAGGGAGCCCGGATCTGGAGGTGCCTAGGGTTGGAATCTACGCCGTCGACCGGAGATATCTGAGTCTCAAACTGAGCGGTCTTCACCGGCCGGCGCTCCCGGTCGTGCCTGGACCCAGACGAGGACGGGGAAGAGCGTTCGACACGGGGTGTGATGGCTCGCGCGAGGTCTCGTCAGCGCCTGAAGCCGGCGATCCTCCAGACGGTACACATGATCACGCCGAGATCTGACATCAAGGTCCTGCGGCTCAGATACTCCAGGTCGAGGAGCAGCTTGGCCGGCATGATCTCGTCGACGTACCGGTTGTGCCAGTCGTCTCCCGCCAGGTGGGCCGACTCGTTGCGGTAGTGTAGAGACGCGGGTCCGGTCAGGCCCGGTCTGGCATCCAAGACCGCCTTCTGTTCCTGAGAATACAGGGCGACGTATTCCGGGTCTTCCGGACGGGGCCCGACCAAGCTCATGTCGCCCTTCAGCACATTCAGCAACTGTGGCAATTCATCCAGTTTGTAGTCTCGCAGGAAGGCTCCGAGACGCGTTACGCGGGGGTCGTCAGCCGCCGTGATTCTCGGTCCCGTGGATGGGGCGTCTACCACCATCGAGCGGAACTTGTACAGAGTGAAGGGCCGGCCGTTTCTGCCTACTCGAGTCGAACGGAACAGCGCCGGTCCGGGGCTGCTCAGCCGCACGGCGAGGGCCAAGCCAAGCAGAAGCAGTGACAGCAGCACGAGGCCGAACCCAGCCCCCAGCAGGTCTAGGCAGCGGGCACCGGCGTACGTAGGTCCCCTGAACGCGCTCACAGACGATCCTTAGTCATGGGCGGGACGCACGGGTGACATCGGCAACGGCGTCTATCACATCCCGGACGTCTTCATCGCTCATGACGCTGCAGATCGGTAACGAGATCTCCCTTTCGTACTCCCGCGTGGCGACTGGGAAGCTTTCCGGAGTGTACCCATAGGTGTCCCGATAGTACGGGTGTAGATGAAGTGGGATGAAGTGCACGCTTGTCCCGATATTGCGGGCTCTCAACTCCTCGACGAAACGGGCGCGGTCGATCGTGAGCCGGTCGAGGTTCAACCTGAGGGGGTAGAGCTGCCAGGAATGCTCCACCCAGGGTTCATTGGCCGGCACCTGCAACTCGGTGACATCCGAGAACGCCTCTGTGTAACGAGCAGCTATCTCCATCCGGCGGGAGTTCATCGTATCCAGCCGCCGCAGCTGGGCTATGCCCATGGCGGAAGCGATATCGGTCAGGTTGTACTTGTAGCCTGGAGCGATGATCTCGTAGTACCAGGACCCCTCCGCCGCATAGCGGTTCCAGGCGTCTTTGGAGATGCCGTGGAGCGACATGAGTCTGCACCGTTCGGCGAGAGTGGGATCGTCGGTGCATATCATCCCGCCCTCTCCCGTGGTCATGGTCTTGGTGGCATAGAAGCTGTAGCAAGTGAGATGCGCGACCTCGCCGAGGTCCGGCCGCCGCGTCCCTATGGTGTAGCCGCGGTAGCTCGCGGGCAACGAGTGGGCGGCGTCCTCTACGAGCGCAAGATGGTGGGTTCCTGCAATCTCATCGAGGGCATCCATGTCGGCGGGGTGACCGGCGATGTGTATCGGGATGAGGGCGCGGGTGTGCTCGTTGATGGCGGCGGTGACCTTCTCGGGGTCGATGTTGAGCGTATCGGGCCGGATGTCCACGAAGCGTGGCTGCGCGCCGAAGTATCTGATGACCTCGGCGGTGGAGGCGAAGGTGTAGGGCGAAGTGATCACCTCGTCTCCCGGACCCACCCCCACAGCCTCCAGCGCTAGGTGAAGTGCGGCCGTGCATGAGTTGACCGCGACCGCATGAGAAGCGCCCACTCTCTGCGCGAACTCACGCTCGAACGCGTGGGTGGTCGCCCCGGTGGTGAGCCAACCCGACTCGAGCACTTCGGCGACGAGAGCAAGCTCCGAACCATCCAGATCGGGCCGGGAAAAGGGGAGGAAGCTAGATCTCACGGTGGTCACCGTCCTTCGTCTTGGGTCCCTTCAGTACAGCTTCGGCAGCCACGCGTCCGTTGCCCACCAGAAACCCCACTCCATAGGAGAGATGGAGCGCCGCGAAAGCGGCCGGGAGTAGTGGTAGGTAGCTCCAACGTGAACGAGACGCAGCCTCGACTGAGGCGATCCCCGAGGCTGTTCCGTAGGTGAGCACCACGGCCTGCAGGAGCCTGCGGGCTTTCGATGAGAAGGGGGAGAGGAGTGCCAGGATCGCCAGGCACGCGACCAGCACTCCGGGGACGAACTGGCGCAGGCTCATCTGGTGCGGATGCCTGCGAAAAATCCGCGCTTTCCAAAGGCCGTAGCCGTAGTACTGGCGCCACAGCGATGGGATGTCCGCCCGACTGTAGTAGACCGACGTGACGTCGGCGGCCAGCAAGAGTCTGCCACCCAGTTTGCGGATGCGGTAGTTGTATTCGTCGTCCTGATCTCTCACCATGGTTTCGTCGTACGGACCGGCGGTCTCGACTATCTCTCGGGTGTACGCCGGGAAGGGGATCGTGTCGACCAGCATGTCTCTGCCCTTGATCGTACGGAAGGCCGACCCGCCCACCCCGAATCTGGAACTCATCGCGACGGCGATGGCCTCCGCAGTCCGGCCTTCGCCGATCGTTTCGACGCTACCCCCCACGCCTTCGACTCCATCGGCCAGGAGATGTCGAACACAGTTGGCCACATAGTCCTTTGCGATCTCACAGTGCCCGTCCACTCTCACCAGGATGTCTCCGCTCGCGGATCTGGTCGCTAGGTTGAGAGCGGCCGGGGCCGTCAGGCCGGGGTTGTCGATGAGGGCCAGATTGGGATGTGAAGTCTGGAGGGCTTGGACGATGGCTCTCGTCTCGTCGGTGGACATACCGTCACACACGATCACCTCGACCAGATCCTCAGGATAGTCTTGAGCGAAAACGGCGTTCAGGCTTCGTTCGATATACGCCTGTTCATTGCGCACAGGCATGAGGATGCTCACGCGGGGCAAATCTGTCGAAACATGCCGGCTCATGGGCTGTTCACTTGGCGATGGCTCCTTTCGCTGGTCAACTACGCGGATTCGCTCTCGTGGTCAAGGACCCTGCTGATGACGGCCTTGGACTTGCCCGCGCTCGTCTTCTCCAGAGACCCCACGCTCTGCACCGTGATGCGGACATCTCCCACGCGATGCTTGAGCTGTCTCCCCAGTTGGGAGCTTTCACGCGGGCCGAAGTCGGCCGTCGCCACCACGCGTATGACGAAGTCATCGTAGTCCTGCTGTACGATCTGACCTTCGATGACGCCTTGGACGGCGGCGAAGATAGGGCCGGTGGGAAGGGTGATCCGCCGCCCGTCGCGCATCAACACTACGTCTCGCACCCTGCCGACGATCCCCTCGAGCACCGGCATGTGGCTCCTACCGCAGGGACAGCCTTGACTCGACCAAGCCCCCAGGTCGCCTATCTCGTAGCGTACCAAGGGCTGGGTCTCGTTGAGGAGTCCGGTGCAGACGAGCCGGCCGATCTCACCCGGGCCGACGGGTTGGTCCTGGTCGTCCAAGATCTCGAGGATGCCGAAATCCGGGCTCACGTGGAGGTTGCCCCGCTTGCACTCGGTGGCCAGCACACAGTTCTCCACGGAGCCATATTCCTCGAATATTCCGGTGCCGAACGCCTCGGCCATGACCCTTCTCATCTGCGGCGTGATCTTCTCGCTCCCCAAGATGGCCGCCAGGGGTCGATAGTCCAGTCTCGAACCCGACTCCAGCATCAGTCTGGCGAGGAGATAGTGGGAGTGTGCGTACCCGGTGAGGACCTTGGGCTTGAATCGATTGAGCCCTTTCAGATAGTCGGGGAGGTTTTCAGGGGAGAGATGAGTGGCCGAGAGGTAGAGTTGCCGTTCTGCGAGGTTGCGCCGGTAGAAAGGGCCATTCGAACGGGCGTCCGGCACCACCAGGCGGGACCCGATGGTAGCTCTCGGCATGCGGATGCTGACGCCGGCCCACCCGAACGACCGGGCCTCGCGTGCTGCCATGAACCGGCGGTAGTCGCGCGCGGTGGTCCAGACCGTGGTCGGCGTGCCCGTGCTGCCGCTGGTTCGCTGTCGGAGTAGACGGGCGCCGGTGGGGAGCGTGGTCGAGACCAAGGAGTCCGGATCGCTCCGCAGGTCCTCTTTCGGCGTTGTGGGTAGGTAGGGTAGGCTCGACGGTGTGAGAACGGCCAAGTCTCTCTCTTCGATTCCGGCGTCGCTCCATCTGGCTCTGTAGTAGGGGACCGCCAAGAACGCCAGCCGGAGGATGAAGCGGAGCCTCTCCGTGACGTAGTCCTGCATCTTGTCCGCGGACCATGATTCGCGCTCAACGAACCCGGCCACGTAGTCATCGAAACCGGGTCCTAGTCTTTGCCGCCGGTACTTGAGTCCGAAGACCGATATCGCGAGATCTTGTGCGAAGACCGGGAGGCGGCCGTACACCTGGTTCACAAGGCTCATCCTCGCTTCCCGCCTAGAACCGGTCTGCTGGCGAGACCGAATAGAGCAAGTCTTCCCACGCATCGACCACGACGGGCCAATCCATGGTCTCGACCCTTCGTCTGGCGGCCATTGAGAGGCGGGCGGCCAGGGCCGGGTCGTTGAGCAGGCGTCTCACGGCGTCCGCCATCGCCTGGGCATCATCGGGTCCGACGAGTAGGCCCTCCACTGCGTCGCCCACGAGATAGGGCACACCCCCTACGCTCGTACTGACCACGCAGAGGCCGCAGGCCATGGCTTCCTGGACGCTGACCGGTGTGTTGTCAACATTCGTTGTGTTCAGAAAGAGATCGGCGCGGTTGAGCCAGGTCGGGACATCCCGCTTTGGCACGGCGGTTTGGAACCGCACATTCCGCTCCACCCCGAGCGTTGCCGCCAACTCGCGGGCCTCATCCAGGCTGCCGTCGCCCTTGTCGAAACCAATCATCGTGAGGGCGATCTCGGGCAGTTCCTTCGCCAGAAGGCCGACGACCCGTACCGCCAGGGAGGGGTTGTAAATCCTGTGGAACGATCTCAACCACACCAGAGCCGGCGAAGGGGAGTCCCGAAGGCGGAACGGGCACTGGTCGACGTCGATGGGGTTGGGGATGAACTCGACGATAGGTCCACTTCCGCCGGCTACACCCGCGAGATACTGCGACTGGGCGACTACCGCCGCGGCCCCCCTCACTACCCTCTCTACGCGCCGCCTGGAGCGGATTGCGAAAGAGGGCAGGCCTCCGCCATGAAGGACGAGGACGTAGGGCTTCTTGAGAGCCTTCAAGAGGTGGCAGACTGTCTCCGCCCACACGAAAGCCGGGCCGCTGAAGACGTCCACCATGGCCACGTCATACTCCCGCCGTCTGCGCCAGACCGTAGCGAGCATGTTTGCCAGTCGTTGGATACGCGGCTGTCTGGTGGAGGTAGCAGTTACCACCCAGCCTCGGGATTCGAGGCGCGAGGCGAGACCCTCGCAGACCGCAGGAGTTCCTCCCCACGCAGAGGCCAAATTGCCGACTATGAGGACACGCGGTCTTCCCATGTTCTCCCGAGCAGGAGACTCACCGCTCCGGCGAGCGAGCCTTCTCATATCTATCACCATATCAGGGATGGACGCGGCGGGCATTATCGAGACGGTGTATACTGAAAAATGGCCTATCTCGGATCGCCAAACAAGCATAGATGAGGCGCCGATGCGAACCAGCCACAGGCCCCCCGCCGTGAGAGGCGCGGTCTTCTTGCTTTTGATCCCCCTGGTGTTGCTCTCTCAGAGTTGCTCTACAAGCGCCGACGCAACCGCGGGCCTCGCGAGCCTCGCCGACGTCCCGTCAGGGCACCCGTACGCGACCGCCATACTCGACCTCGCCACTCGCGGCATAGTGACGGGCTATGCGAACGGGAAGTTCGGTCCCGGGGACACCGTCACCCGGCAGCAGTTCGCCAAGATGATCACTCTGATGATGGCGTTCGACGTAAGCGAGGCGGACGAATGCCCCTATCCGGATGTAGTTCGTAGCCCGTCGAGCCTGTATCCAGACAACTATGTGGCGGCGGCGACCGAGAACCGGCTCATGGTGGGTCACGCAGACGGGCTCTTCGAGCCTCTGGGCAACATAACGCGCGCCCAGGTCGTGACGGCGGTGTCCCGGGCCGTGGGGTGGATAACTGCCGACGTTCCAAGCGACTGGAGCGGGCAGGTCGATGTGTCAGACCCGACTCATGGCGTAAACCTTCGCTGGGCCGAGTACAGTGGTCTTCTCAACGGTGTGGTCGATCTCTCGACATGGGATACGCGTCGCAGCGCGACGCGTGGAGAGACCGCGCAGATACTCCACAACTTCATCGTCGCGTACGGCGCCCCGCCGCCGTTGAACGTGGCCAACTACGGAGCGAAGGGTGACGGAGTGACCGACGACACGTCGGCCATCCAGGCAGCCATCGACGCACGCCCCGCGGTAGGTACGGTGTTTCTTCCCGCCGGCACGTACCTGACGACCTCCGGTCTGCGGCTCAAGTCCGGAGTCGCGATCCGTGGAGCCGGTAGGGATGATACGACTCTCACAATGCCGCCCCGGTCATCGGTGGAGTTCATGCTTCACGGCGAGGGTCTCTCTGATGTCGCCATATCGGATTTGACCCTCCGAGCTGCCGGCTACTCAAGCAACGTCGGCGGGATCAAGATGACGGGAGCTCACAATTGCTCAGCGAGCTCTCTGCGCCTTGAGGGTCTCTTCTGCGGCATCAAGCTGGGCTCCGGCGACGTAGGCAGTGGCTGGGTCATCAGAGACATCATTGCGCGAGACTGCAAATCACCCCTCTACATCTCGCATGTCGAAGACTCGACCTTCACCAGGCTTGATCTACAGGCGGTGCGGGCGGACGTCAAGAACCACGTTGTCTACATCGAGAGAGAGTCTCGTGGGCTGACTTTCTCCGACTGCGTGTTGGCGGGGGGCGCGGGTTACTGTCTCCATCTCTATTTGGAGGGTGGGTCGTCGAGCGATATCACGTTCACCGGACTCACACTCGATGCGAGCGACGGCAGGCGGCCGCTCTATGTCGGAGGGCGATTCTCAAAGGTGCGTTTCAACGATACGGTTATCAAGGAGCCTCTCGACGACGGGGCAGCCTGCATCCTGTGGGGTAGCGCGACCGACGTCGTGTTGGATGGGCTCGATGCCGCCGGTGGATCCAGGCTGCAGTCGGTGGAGACCGGAACCCCCAGTGGTTGCATCATCCGCAACGGAGTCTACAGGGGTGAGGCCATCGGCACTGTCGCCGGTGTCACCGTGACGAACGTGACTCTTCTACCAGCTGAATAGCTCGGAGCGCTTCGCCCGTCTCGCTCGCCAAGGGGTTCTGCTCTTTCGCGGCGAGAAGGCGGTTGGTCGCCGCACTGGCAAGGCCTTCCGCGGACAGCGCTCTCAGGTTCTCCGCCGTCTGCAGTGCAGAGGGTGTGGCTGCGAGAGAGCCCGTAGCCTGTCCTGCGGGCACGACGGTCGAGGTCAGGCCGCGAAGCCTCGACCAGTCTCCGAGTCCCGGGATGCGGGAGATGAGCTCGGAGTAGTCGAGCTGAGGACTCAATCCGTCCAAGTAGTCCCTGGCGAGTAATAGGTTGAGTGACATCACGCCGGCGCGGTAGCGGAGTGTCCAGTCAGCCGGTTCCAGATCGGCGGCCTTTTCGTAGCTCGACACGGCTAAAGACAGGTTGTCCAGGACTGCGCCTGCCCTATCCGGCTCGTCCGACTCCAAGGCATCACGAGCTGATCTTTCGTAGATGGATGCCTGTGTCACGTAGGGACTCGGGTCGGCGGGCTGGAACAAGCGCGCCCTCTCGGCTCGCTTCACCGCTGCCACACCGTCTCTTGACGCGAGTGCCAGTGCGGAATCTTGCAGTTGCTGGGCAAGATACGGGAGTCCGGCTAAGATGATCACCAACACGGAAATCACGGCGACGAACACGCGGAACGAATGCGACAGGAGACCAACGGTGCGGTAGCTTTGCGTGGAATCCTCGTTGGGCGGCGGCCCTTCGCGGTCGCCGGTAATCGCGGAGACCTCATCGCCGGGTTGAGTAAGTGCTGCAGGTTCAATCTGTGGCGGCGATGCCGTCTCGTCGGGCTCGTAATCCGAGCCGACTCTCAACCTTCTTCCGATCAAAGAACAAGATGCATCCAATCTGGCCTCCATACCGGCCACACCTGCCGCGATGAAGAGAAGTGTAGGAATGCTCACGCCGGCCATCTGCCAGAGCCAGTCCACGCTGGCGTGGATGAGCCAATACACCGCGCCCGCCAGCAGCGCCATCTCCCAACCGTATGTCCTGGGGCAAGCGCCCCAGAGCGGGCTGAACCAAGAGGATGAAGCCTTCACATTCGCGGGGGACTGCCGGGTCTTCCGCCGTAGCCAGGTGGCCCGGGCGTGTCGCCATCCCACAATGAACCTTGGAACAAGGAGCATTCCGATTGCCATCAGGGTTCCGGCAAAGGCGAAGATGGCCCCTACCACGCCGGTCTCTCCGAGCACCTGCAGAACAAGGGAGTGCGCTTGCTGAGGTTTGTAGGACTCGGTGGTGCGGAGCCGGTCGTACTGGAAGACGAAATTGTCGGCTCCCACGCCCAGGATCGGCGCGCTCTCGAACTCCTTCCAGGCCACTCTCCAGATGCCGACTCGACCGCTGTCGGAGATCACGAGTAGACGGGTCGAACTTTGAGACTCAGACTGGCTGGGCTCCTCCCCGGTGAACTCGCGATAGGTCTGTGACACCCATTTGAAAGGACCGCCCACGTCACTAGTCAGGGCTATGGAGCCATAGACCGCGGCGCCTAGAGTCCCAAGTAGGACGACTGCGCCCAAGACTGTCTTCGTCCGCCTCCCCACTCTGATCCATCTCTCCAACAAGGCGAGGATCATGCCCATGAAGGCGGCGGTGATTGATGCGATCAGTACCGCGCGCGCTCCGACTCCTCCCCCCACCGCCTCCGGACCTTCCTGCCAGTAGCGATTGAGATGTGGGAACACGTACACCATGAGAACTGCCGGCACGATGAGGTAGAGGAAGGTGCGGAGCCTGGCCGGGGACACCAGGAACACAAACACCACGGAGAACGCCAGACTCCAGATGGCTCCTCGGGACTGTGTCATCAGCGCAAGGCCGAGCAGTCCGGTGGCCAGACCGAGTGCTACCCCGCGGACCGGCGCGTGCTCCTCCGGGCTCGCTGCCAGCCACATCAGCGGCCAGAGGGAAACGAGGAACAGAGCGGCTGCGTTGTTGGCGTATCTCACGGGGAATGCCAGCCGGTTCTCAATGAAAAGGAGCGCGATATCGTCGGTCGACCAGAGTTTCCAGATGCAGACGATCAGGAGGACGGCGGCTCCCCCCATGACCAGATAGCGGAACGCGACCCGTGCGCCCCTGTTGGCCAGGTAGATCGCAGCCACTGTGAAAACGAGTAGATAGGTGAAGGTGCGCCCGCTCTCCAGCCACACCCTGGTGCTCGACTGAGCCCAAAGCGCAGAAAGAGCCACCCACGCAGCGTAGCAGGCGAAGAGACCTATGAGTGCGAACGTGTGTCGAGGTGGACGGTGAGGGTAGGCTTTGGCGAGGGAGATAACAAGGCCAAGCAGCCCCACCACCATACTCGGCAACAACCATTGCCGTGGAATGTAGCCGCCGGTTGAGAAGGCCAGCCACAGCCAGATGGCGACCACTACGGCGAGAGGTATCCCCCAGACACCGACAACTCGAAAACAGCCCCTACTCTCATGATCAGAGCTGCCGACAGCGGACACGCGCTATCACCAGTCGCGGACGCGTGCTCGCACTCAGGATCCCTGTGAAGGCTTCCTGGGCCGGGTGAGAAGCCGGAGCGCTAAGCCTCCACCGATGAGAACGACCACGACTATGACGGCGATCATGATCTGGAACCCGGTGAATGGGAAGGTATCCCTATTGATGAGCTGCATGACAGCATCGTCAAGACGATCCTTCACGGACTGGTTGGCGTATGCAGCCACAGTGGCGTCATTGAGATACGCATTCAACTCAGCATCGGTATAGTCTCGGGTGAGCCGGCCGTTCGTCGCGAAGTCGTCGTAGATATCTTGGGGGGTCCACGCCAACGCCACAGTGCTCAGGAGCAACGTTGCGAGGACTACCCCAAGTAGCAGTAGCACTACTCGTCTGACCATCTACCCCTCCTCATATCCATCGGCGAGTCCTTCGAGCCGCTCACGCGTGCTCATCAACCGAGAAACGTGCCCAAAATGCCTATGCTAACTGAAGTCTAGACCACAACAGTGGGTTTCTCAAGGGTAAGTCTTTCAAGTGGCTCATATTCTGGCACACAGCTCATGACGGCACGCACGATCTCACGCCGCTCGGCGTGATCCTCGGCAAGCGCGATCAAGTCAGCGAGGTGTTGCTCGAACTGAAGACCCGTGGCTGTAGAGCGACTGATTTTTGAGGAGACACGCTTGACGAGCGGGTGGTCCGTCTGAGCGGCTTCTTCGAAGGCGTACAGCAACCGCTCATCGAGCTTCTCCCCGGGTCTGAGACCCGAGAACTCAACGCCCAGGGAATGCTCGTGGTTCTTCCAGTAGAAGTCGATCATTCGCTGTGCCAGATCTACGATATGGACCGGATTGCCCATCTCGAGGATGAAAGTGTTCAGCTCGTCTTGGTCGCGGGCCCCTTCCTCATCGAGCATGATGGCCGCTTGGAGCAGCAGTTGGACGGCCTCCTCGATCAGCATGAAATAGCGGGTCATGTCGGGATGGGTTATGGTCACCGGTCCCCCCGCTTCTATCTGGCTCCTGAAGATCGGTATGACGCTGCCCTGGCTGCCCAGAACGTTACCGAAGCGGACCGACGCGTACATCGTGCGGGGATACCGTTGAGCAAGCATGCGAACGATGAGTTCCCCGGCTCGTTTCGTGGCGCCCATGATGTTGACCGGCTCTACAGCTTTGTCGGTGGAGATGTTCACGAATCGCTCCACTCCGTAACGTCCGGCCATCTCCGCAGTGAGCAACGTACCCTTGATATTGTTGAGCACGGCTTCATCTGGACTCAACTCCATGAGCGGCACGTGCTTGTAGGCGGCCGCATGGAAGACGAGCCGCGGCCGGTGGAGCGCGAAGATCTTCTCTAGCTTTCGCTGGTGGAGGATGCTCGCGGGGTAGAGCACATAGCGTCGGAAACCCGCGTTCTGAAGACTTTCATGCAAATCGTAGAGCGAGGATTCATCGTGGTCGACAACCACCAAACGCCTGGGTCCAAAGCGGGCGATTTGGCGGCATAACTCAGAACCTATGGAGCCTCCCGCGCCGGTGACAAGCACCGTCTGGCCCTGTATATAGTCAGATATCGCACCGACGTCGGTCTCTACCCTTGGCCTGCCGAGGAGGTCCTTGATGTCAAGGTCGCGGGCGTCGCGTAGACTGACTGTGCCTGAAACGAGCTCAGCCAGGCTTGGCACTATCTTGATGGGAACCCCGGCGGGTTTGCAGGTACGATAGATGGAGACTATCTCCTCGGCTGAAGCCGAAGGAATGGCCACGATGATCTGGGTCACATCGTGTTTCTTGACCAATGCGGGCGCTTCGGCCACGCTCCCCAACACAGGGAATCCCTGGATGGTCATATCGTGGAGATCGCGCCGATCGTCAACCAACCCCACGACCTTGAGGTTCAGCGAGGGCATACGCTTGATCTCACGGGCGATCATATCGGCTGCTTGCCCGGCACCCACCAGCAGAAGGCGTTCACTCGCCCGGCCGGGTTTGCGTGTGAGTTCGAAATAGATCCTTCTCGCGAAGCGGCAGACGATCATGCCAAGGATGGTGGCGACACCTCCGCCCGCCACGACCGAGCGGGGGATCAAATATGTCGCCTCACCGGTGTAGAGGGGTGAGGCGACCACCACCACGAACAGAATCCCAACCGCCACAATCCCGGCCAGTGCGACTCGCAGGGCCTGGCCCAAACTCATATACCGGCTGAGGATGGAGTAGACGCCGCTGAACCAGTTCAGAGCTATGTGTACGACCACGGCCAGACCGGCGAATAGGGCGAACTGGAGATTCCATGAGTTCCACCCGGCCAAAGCACCTGCATAGCGGAAGTTCAGCATCAGCTGGTACATCGCCAGGATGACGAGGACGTCGACACAGACTGACAGCACCTGCCCCGAACGTGGCCACCTGCTGATCCTCGCGCTTATCACCGCAACCTACCCGAGCGGCCTCGCCATGGCACGTCCCATGACGCCTGGAACAAGTCGCGGAAGCCTGTCTCGTCTCGCCCTACGCACACTACCTACACTAGACAATGTACTCCAACCCCCCTAAATAGCAATGATGACTTCGAATGTGCAGTATATCGGCATATTCCGCGAATGGCTGAAGAATCGCCGGCTGAGGGGCGTTGATCTGCCGAGTCGTCTCTGACGCCGTCCGATCGCGTCTGGACATTGACAGGCCCGCCGGGGCAACGTACCTTGTAGGCAGGAGAGCATTTTGACAGAGGAGGCGCCGTGGCTGATGTCGCGAGAACCTGTGCAAACTGTGGCAACGTCCAAGCGGTCGGTGATTTCTGTGAGAAG
>Ga0123328_1000552_pt1 | contig 39412 bp, 29 predicted proteins | sample BioC12SIPDNA_2_FD_89702 | JGI IMG/M metagenome (GOLD analysis project Ga0123328, IMG submission 89702) | Anaerobic biogas reactor microbial communites from Washington, USA - Biogas_R1_A C12 SIP DNA | ecosystem: Engineered > Bioreactor > Anaerobic > Unclassified | place: Washington, USA...
GATTCACGCCCCATCGTAGCGGTCGCCCCCCGACTTCGGCGAGCTCAGCCGAGCCGTGGCGACCGGCGTATTCCTTGCGAGTTCGCGGGCCACCAGGGGCGGCGGCCGCTACGCCATTGCGTGAAATGCTCTAAGGCTTCAGCCCGTGCGGCGAGCACGGCCCAGCCGCCTGCGAGCCCCAAAGGCCTGTTCGCGCTGGAGTCGTGCCGTGAGGTCAAGGCCGCGGCAGGGTGCCACGATTCGCAACGAGGTGAAACACGATGGCAAGCAGTCCCACAGACACCGACCTCCAACCCGTGGCGGTTGCTGAGCGCCTGGCAGAATCGCCTTCCCCGACTCCTCAAGACCGTTGGCCCTGGTACTACGCCTTGTTCGCCCCGGCCTTCAGGCCCGCCACTGCCGCCCGCAAGCTCGCCCACCTGTCGGTGTTCCAGGCCTTTCTCATTCATCTGCTGGCGGCCGTGCTGTTCATGGAGTTGATCGATATCTTCGCGGCCTTGACCGAGGCCGCGGAGGACTTCGGCAGGGAGGGCTGGGGGGCCTTTCTGTCGCTGCAGTTGGGGCGGATGTGGGCAGATCTATCGTCCGGGGTTTTCCGCCATCCTAGAGACGCGGCAATCACGCTGATTGCCGCAGTGGGCTTCGAGATCCAGATCGCCTTGTTCGCTCTGCTGATCGCACCCTGGGGGGCGCGGGATGAGCGGGTCCGCACCTCGATCCGCAACGCCTTCCGCTGCGTCTGGCTGCACTCGTCCCATGCCCTGGTGCTGCTCGTTGTGCTCGGCATGGTCTTCTGTGTGCTGACCGCGATGGCGGCAGCCTGGCAGGCCCGTGTCGATCTGGACGAGTTGTGCCCCTGGCCGACGAGGAATCCGGTGCCGCTTTCTGCCAACAGTAGCCCGGAGCAGCAGGCCGAGCATGCCAGGTTGATGAAGGAATTCAACGAGGCGTGGCGTTCCACTTGGCAGATGCGCCAGCAGCTCACCCCCTGGTATGCTGATGAACGCGACGAGTTTCTCATGGTCTGGGGCCTGTTTCCAGGGCAGTGGTGGATGTTGTGGGCCTTGCTGCGAGCCGTGGGGGCGCCGCGCGTTGTCCCGCCTCTGCCTCGGCCGCCGACCTGCGAGACCTGCGGGTATAACCTGACCGGCACCCCGCGCGACGGCCGCTGCTCGGAATGCGGCGAGACGGTCGAGTCGTCACTGGGCGAAGGCGTCCGCCCGGGCTTTGGATGGCGAGGGAGCGGTTGGTTGCCGCTGGCTTGGCTTCGCTGCGCGTATCGCGCGGCCACCGCCCCCGCCGCGATCGGTCGGGAGATCCAGGTCGTCTCCCGCCAAACCGATCACCGCCTGTTTCTTGTTGCCGGCCTCGTGATTGCATTCCTGCTGGGTGCGAGCACCTTCTTCCTGGGATACTTCGTCTCGGAGGTTTCCTTACCAAGCAGCGAGGTCACCGTTCACATGTTGATTGCGCCTGCCATGGGTTACGCGGCGGCAGGGGGGATGCTCGGGCTCGTGCTCTTGGCTGCGGGGGTAGTCGGGCTCTGGTACGGACATGGAGCCCAACGCAACCTGTGTCCGGCCAGTATGCAGATGGCCGTTTACGTCAGCCCGGTCCTGCTGCTTTGGCTGCTCATCTCTGGCGCGATGATTGTGTTGGTCTCGGCCGGCATGCTCGACTGGGTGCGTGAGTTCCTGGCCACACGTGAGTGGTTGTCGGCATCTGTACGTCAGACGTGGCTGGATCCGGACGTCTGGTTCGGCCTTGTGATGGTTCTGCTTGCCGTTCTGTCGCTGCTGCTCTACGTCCGGCTCATCGCCCGCGGGGTCGCCGCCGCCCGCTACGCGAACCGCTGAGCCGCAGCGTTCACGTGTGATAGTCCGCGTTGATGGTCACGTATTCGCGAGATAGATCGCAGGTCAACACGCGGTCCGCCGCCCGCCCGGCCCCGAGATCCACCTCAATAGCGACGTGTTTGGCCTTCATCAGCTTGGCCACCGCCCGGCGGTCGAGGTCGGGTGCGGGCGCCCCCTTGCGGAAGAGGATGGTTCCGCCCAAACGCACGACGACGTCCTCCGGCCGATACGTCACCCGCGTCTGGCCGAGCGCCTGCACGATGCGGCCCCAGTTGGGATCCCCGCCGTGCACCGCGGTTTTGACCAGCGGGCTCACCGCAATGGCCCGAGCGGCGGCGTGAGCGTCACGCGGGTTGCGTGCACCGCGGACGGCAACCTCCAGCACCCGCGTGGCCCCTTCGCCGTCGGCGGCAATCTGGTAGGCCAGCGATTCGCACACCGCCCGCAGGCCGGCCGCGAAACGGGCCTCGGCCGTGCCGCCCGTCACCGCACACGCCAGCCCGCTGGCCAGCATCGCCACCGTATCGCTCGTCGATTCGCACTCATCGACCGTCACCCGGTTGAACGTGGGTTCGACAGCCGCCTTGAGTAGCCGCCGAAGCTGGGCGGGCGCCAGACCCGCGTCGGTCGTCAGGTAACCCAGCATCGTGGCCATGTTCGGAGCGATCATGCCGCTGCCCTTGCAGCAGCCGGCCACCGTCACCGTCGTCCGCCCGATGCGGAACCGTTCGCCCGCCAGCTTGACCCGCGTATCCGTGGTCATGATCGCCTCGGCAAACGCTCGGCCGGCCCGGACGGAGGCGGACAGCACCGCCGCCGCGGCGTCGATGCCCACGCGGACCTTGGCCATCGGCAGGAACTCGCCGATCACCCCGGTGCTCGATGGCAGCACCTCGGTCGGCCGGGCTCCGATGGCGGCGGCCAAGTGGGCGCACATCGCCCGGGCATCGGCGACCCCACGCTCGCCTGTGGCCACGTTCGAGCAGCCGCTGTTGACCACGATGGCCCGCAGTCGCCCCCGGCGGACGTGTTCACGCCCGACGACGATCGGCGCCCCGCAGAATCGGTTGCTGGTGAATACTGCCGCCGCCGTGCAGGGACTGTCGGCGACCAGAATGCCCACGTCCGTCTTGCCGCTCTGCTTGATGCCGCAGGTCGCCGTCCCCGCCCGAAAGCCCTGTGCACTGGTGATCGTCAGGTTGCTCATACTACACCTCGCAACGGATCGCCTACCCCCGCCCAGGGAGCCACTGCAATCCGCCTCCCATCTGTATGTCTTTGTGCCTCTGTGCCTGTCCCTTTCCCTTTCCCTCTCCCTTTCCCCCCTGCCGCGGCTCAGTCAATCAGGACCGCAAGCATTCACGCCAGCAGCCCCGCCGTCTCCTCCAGGCCAAACATGACATTCATGTTCTGAATCGCCTGCCCAGCCGCGCCCTTGACCATGTTGTCGACCGCCGACAGGACGATGATCCGCGACTTCACGACCCGGGCCGACATGTCGCAAAAATTGCTGTGGGCCACGTCCGCCGTACGCGGTGGGGGCACACGCAGCCGAATGAACGGCTCGCCGTCGTACGCCTCGGCCAGCACTTGGTTGACATGCTCCGCAGAGACCGGCTGCACCGGCTTGAGGTAAATCGTCGAGAGGATGCCCCGCTCCATGGGCACCAGGTGCGGTGTGAAGATGACCGACGTCTTGCCGCCTCGCACCTGCGCGTCCAGCACCCGCTCGATCTCCACCATATGGCGGTGTTCGCCGATCTTGTAGGCTTCGAAGTTCTCATGACGCTCGGGAAAATGGTGCTCCGGCTTGGGCTCCCGCCCGGCCCCGCTGATACCGCTGGCCGCGTCCACGATCACTTCGTGCGGGTCGATCAGCCCAGCCTTGAGCAGCGGCACAATCCCCAGTACCGCTGACGTCGGATAGCACCCGGGGTTCGCGATGACCTGGGCGGTGCGGATCCTCTCGCGGTATAGCTCCGGCAGGCCGTACACCGCGTGTTCCAGGTTCGCCAAGTCGGTGTGGACCTTGCCATACCATTGTTGGTACTCGGCCGGCTCCTTCAGTCGGTAGTCGGCCGAGAAGTCGATCACCCGCAGCCCCGCGTTCAGTAGCGTGGGGACGTAGCTCATGGTGACCCCGTTGGGCAGGCAGAGCAGGGCTACGTCCGCTCGTCCCTTCAACGCCGCCGGGTCGATTGCCTCGCAGCGCATGTCCAGCCGACCGGTAAACTCGGGAAAGACCTCCGCGATATGCGGCTGCGGATCCCGACGCGAGCACAACGCGACGATGGTCACTTGAGGGTGTCGCAGCAGCCAGCGGAGCGTCTCACGCGAGGTATAAGCCGTCGCCCCGATGATGGCCACGCGCACTTTCGGTTGGTCCGCCATGGAAAGCCCTTTGTTGCTGAATGAGAAACGACCCCGGCAACACGTCGCCGGGGTCGTGAAGATCTTTGCGTATGCTCCGTCGGCGTGCGCTTACCGCTTCGAGAACTGGAAGCTTCGGCGGGCACCGGCACGGCCGGGCTTCTTCCGCTCGACCATCCGGCTGTCACGTGTCAGGTAACCGCCGTTGCGGAGCGCGTCTTCGTACTCGGCATTGGCGGTCTTGAGCGCCCGAGCAACGCCCAGCACAATCGCGCCGGCCTGCCCGCTGTACCCGCCGCCGGCCACGTTCACGAACACGTCCACCTTGCCCAACGTCTCCGTCGCCTTGAGCGGCGCGACGGCGTCCTGGCGATCCTTGTCCTCGGAGAAGTACTGCTCGAGCGAACGCTTGTTGATCTCGAACTTGCCGCTGCCGGCCCGCAAACGGACGCGGGCCACGGCGGTCTTGCGCCGGCCGGTACCCCAGAAGTAATGCTTCTTCTGGTCGGGAGCGGGGATCGTCGCGGAACCGGCCTGTTCGGCCGTCTGAACTTCGTTCTCTGCCACGTTCATTTCCTCGTCAGGTTATCAGGTGGTCCTGTCTGCTCGTCGCGTCGTCGCAAAAAAATCGTCTCTCAACGTCCATCCTCAGAGGGCCAACTCCAGAGGCTTGGGCGTCTGCGCCTGGTGGGGGTGCTGAGGGCCGGCGTAGATCTTCAGCCGGCTCAGCATGTCACGCCCCAGCTTGTTCTTCGGAAGCATCCGCCGTACCGCCAGCCGGATCACCCGATCCGGGTGCTCCTTCATGACCTTGGCGATCGTCTCAGTCTTCTGCCCGCTGTTGTAGTAGGTGTACCGCTGGTAGGTCTTGTTTTCCATCTTGCGGCCAGTCAGCTTGACCTTCTCCGCGTTGACCACCACGACACAGTCGCCGGTCAGCGTATGAGGGGTATAGGTAGGCCGATGCTTGCCCATCAGGATCGTCGCCAACCGGGTCGCCATCCGGCCGAGAACCTTGTCCGTGGCGTCAACCACGAACCATTCGCCGCCGACCTCGCCGGGCTTGGCCATGTAGGACTTCATTGCCGCGCTGCGCATCTTCGCTCCCGCATTCGCATGGGGGTGGGTGTTCACGTTGTCAGGCTACGTGCCTGTAAAGCCAACGAGCCCCTTATCTTACTCGTCGGCCGCCGCAGGTCAAGGCGCCATCCCGCCCACGAGCCGGGGACGCTAGTCCCCGGGTTCCAGAGGACAGAAATCCACCCTCCTGGCAGCATTCCCCCTGAACCCCACAAACGCGGACGCCGCATCCACACCACCCGATGAAGATCCGCCTCCAGCTAACGCTATAACATCATCTGATACATGGAGTTAAGGGGCACTCGGCCGCCAGCGACGGTGACCGGCGAAGGCGTGTACGCTCTTCGCCCGACTCCCGACCTGCGATTCCGGTCCCCGGGCTCGGGTCAGCTGACAGCGGAGCCCGGCTCGATGTCCGCGTCGGGGGTCAGCAAAATGACCCGGGTATGGTCGGCGTTGCTGGCCGCCAGGAGCATCCCGTTGCTCTCCTCGCCGCGCATCATCCGCGGCGCAAGGTTGGTGACCACGATGATATTGCGGCCGACCAGCGCGGCGGCCTCGTACTGGCCCCGCAGACCGGCGCAGATCTGCCGCTGCTCGGTCCCCAGGTCGATCTTCAGCACGATCAGCTTGTCCGCCCTCGGGTGATCGTGGGCCTCGATGACCCGGGCCACGCGTAGCTTGACCTTAGCGAAGTCGTCGTACTGGATCACGTCGCCTGCGGGTGGCAAGGTGCCTGGCTCACTCATGGTGATTGCTCCTGTCGGGGACGCACCGGCAAGGGCGTCCGGTTCCTGATGGCCGAGAGTCTACCCCTGGAGCATCCACGCGTCGAGAGGAAGGGCCGCGACCTTGAGGAAGCAGGAAGGCACACAGGCGCAAAGGTACAAAGGCACACAGGCACAAGGGCAGGCAGCAGAGCCGCGACCGTAAGGGAGTGGATCTTCCAGAAGCACGCCACATATCCGAAGGCCGCTTCCTGACGGTCGCGGCTCGGTCCGCCGCCGCTGTTGGTGTGGTGGCAATTCGGCTTGTTTGCGTTATCCTACCGTTTATCCGTGCCGATGCCGTTTGCCTGGCGCTGGCAGCGGGTCCGCACGCATCAAGTGAGTTATGCAAGGAGTCTCCCTGTGGCCAAGACACTCAAGGCGGGTGTGATCGCGTGTGGTTCGATCGCTCAGATGATGCATTTGCCGGGTTACGCCAAGTGCCCCGGCGTCGAGCTGGTGGCGGCGTGCGACCCGGTCGCCCAGCGGCGACGTGAGGCGGAGAAGATCAAGCCCGGGCTCCGCACGTACGACGACTGCCGCAAGATGCTCAAGGCGGAGGATCTGGACATCGTTTCCGTCTGTTCGCCGAATCTGTTTCACGCGGAACACGCCATCGCGGGTCTCGAACACGGCGCCCACGTGCTTCTGGAGAAGCCGCCGGCACTGAGTCTCAAGGAGATCGCCGCGGTGCGGGCCGCGATCAAGCGGAACCATCGTCGGCTGATCGTCGGCTTTTCGCATCGGTTCATGCGCGGTAACCGCAAGATTCACAAGATGTTGGCCGAAGGGGTCATTGGCGAGCCGTACATGATTCGTATGCGGCTGGCGCACGCCGGCCCGTATCCCGGCTGGGCCAAGGATGACTGGTTCTACAGCCCGAAGCTGGCCGGCGGCGGGGCTCTCTTGGACATGGGCATCCACGCCATCGATCAGGTTCTCTGGCAGATGGGGCCGGTCAAGAGCGTGCAAGCCATGGTTCGCACGCTCCGCAAACCCATTCAGGTTGATGACAACGCGGTCATTCTTCTGGAGTTCGCACGCTCGCGAGCTCTGGGCTACATCGAGGTCGGCTGGACGAGTCCCTCGGGCTTCAGCGGGGTGGAGATCATGGGGGACAAGGGCTGCATCGTGGAGAACTACGCGGGGCAGCTCACCGTGACCACCGGCAAGATCACGCCGGACATGAAGAAGCGGGCGAAGATGACGACGCGGGTTGTGGATGCCGAACCGACGCACGGCGGCTGGCAGATCGAGATAGGCGAAGTAGTGAAAGCTTTCAAGCAGAACTCTGATCTGGGGATGGGCATCGACACGGGCGGGGCGGCTCTGGCGGTGGCGTTGGCGGCCCGTGAGTCTTCGCGCACCGGGAAAGCGGTGCCGGTGCGGGCGGTCAAGTAAGGCACGCGTTGCAGGTCGCGTTGGCATGAGATAACGCGCCGCCGGCTGGCCGTCCTGGGTGCGGGCGTTATAATGCCCTGGTAGGCGCATGACGCACGAAAGGGGTAGAACGATGTCAGGGAAGACCACACCTTCGGGCGGGAGGTCGGCCTCTGGGAGGCAGGGGGCCGGCGGACAGCCGAAATCCAAGTCCACAGCATCGCGGAAGCAGCCGGGGGCGTCCAAAGCGAAAGCGGGCAGGGTTTCCGAGGTCGCCGCGGATTCATCGGGCGGCACCAGACCCGCCAAGTCGGGCAAGCGAGCGGGAACGCGTGCGACACGGCCTTCCGCGAAGTCGGCCGGGAAGGTCGGCCCAACGGGTGCGGCCCTCACAAAAGAGGATCTCGCCGATCAGTTGCTGAGTCGTGCGGAGGCGGATATTGCCGCGGCCATCGAAGCCTTAAACAACCAGATGAACGCCGCCCTGGCCAAGCTGACCGAGCTGGCCAGCACCCAATGCGGACGCGGTCAGGTGGTGGTGCGGACCGCCCCGTTGGATCGGGCGACGGCGACCTTCCAGCGACTGGTGGCCGAGGTGGTCGAGGATCAGCAGGCGGAGATGCTCCCGCCGCTGATCGCCCTGCGCAATGAGTTAGCCCAGCGGGCCGGTGGCGACGGCGATGCAAACCCGGTCCAGGGCGACGATTTCCACCAGCGCGGTCTGGAAACACTGGACCACGTCCTGCAACTGGCCGGTGTGCAGTTGTTCACACCGCGGATCGGCGAGCCGTTCGATCCGCTGATTCACTTGGCGGTCGGCGAGGCGCGTCGCGAGGATTTGGAGCAGGGCAGTGTCGCGGAGACACTCCAGCCGGGCTTCCGCTCGACGCGCGGGAAGATCCTGGCCGCGGCACGCATCCTGGTCAACCGGAGGTAGTCCGATGGCCAGACTCGGCATTGACTTTGGAACGACGAACACGTTGGCCGTCGTCCACGACCGCGGCATGTTCTCGATCGCCAACCATCAGGCGAGCACAGGGGCGGGCACGATCGTGCAAGATGCATTCCCCTCGGCGATCCTGATCGACGGCAAGAGCGGTGAGCGCTGGTACGGCGTCGAGGCCGACCGGCGATTCGCCCAACTGGGGCCGCTGTGTGATGGCATCTACCTGCCGTCGCTGAAGCGACATCTGCGCGACTACGTGGCGGGCCAGCGACTCTCCTTTGCAGCAGGGCGGGAAGGCGAGGCGGACGATCTGGACGTCGTCGAGCTGCTGACCGGTTTTCTATCCGCGCTGGCCGGCTCGATCCGGCAATCGCAGGGCCTCGCCGACGACGAGCCGCTGGAGACGGTGATCACCTGGCCGGCCAACGCCAACGGGGCCCAGCGGCATGTCACCCGCTCGTGCTTCCGGGCGGCGGGCTTCCAGGTGTTGGATACCCTCAACGAGCCGACCGCCTCAGCCATCGAGCTGGCGGATTGCCTCACCGCGGGGCGATCCCGCCGAGCGGTCACCGAACCCATGGCGGTCGCGGTTTTCGATCTCGGCGGCGGAACCTTCGATGCCTCCATGGTCTGGGTTGAGGGGCAGAGCTTCCGCGTTCTGGCCTCGGCGGGTATCGAAAGCCTCGGCGGCGACGATCTCGACCAAGTTCTGGTGAACATGTTCCTGGATCGGTTGGGCGGTTCGCCGGAGACGGTGTCGCCGTTGACTCGGCACGCGTTGCTGCGGCAGGCCCGGTCGCAGAAGGAGTCGATCTCGACGGGGGCGGTGCGGAGCCTCTTTCTGAATCCGATGGACTTCGGGCTCAAGGGTCACCCCGTCTCGCTGCCGGTGGACGCGTATTACGAGCGAATCCGGCCGCGACTGGCACCAGCCGTGGTGCTGCTGGGCGAGGTCATCGAGTCGGCGGCCAAGCGGCAGCCGAATATCACGGAGGCCGGTCGCCTGACGGTCTACCTGGTCGGTGGATCCTCGAAGCTGCCCCTGGTGGCCGAGATGGTCTCCGCGGCATTCCCGGACAGCCGGGTGGTGCTCACGGACAAGCCGTTCCGCTCGGTGGCCATGGGTGCGGCGATCTGTGCGATGGACCGGGTGAGCTACCGCGACGTGTTCGCCCGGCACTTCGGACTGCTGCGGCTACGCGACCATGGACGGGTCGAGACGTTCGATACCATCTTCCCGGCCGGCACACCGATCCCTCGTCGCGGTGAGCCGCCGCTGGAGAAGGTCGCCCGCTATCACCCCGCTCACAATGTCGGCCATCTGCGCTATCTCGAATGCACGGCGATCGGGTCGGACGGGTTGCCTGCGGACGGGGTCCGCACTTGGTCGGATATCCTGTTCCCATATGATCCGGCCCAGTCGCTGACCGCTGAGCTGGCACCGACCGAGATCGAGACCACGGATCGTTTTTCGAATGAGCCGGTGTGCGAAGTGTATCGTTGCGACCACGACGGGGTGATCACGGTGGAGCTACGTCGTCCCGCGTGTCGCGACGCCCGGTGCTACGAGATCTTCAGCGAGTAGCGGTCGCCTGTCCGGGCAGGGTGCGCGGGCTGTGGATGTGCTTTGCCGGGACCGTGTACGTCGCTTACGCTCCGCGTTCCCCGCGCTGGCGCTTGGGGCTCGTTGGTCGGCGCTGGCGCCGGTCGCCACGGGGGGCGACCGCTACGGTTACTGCCGGTCGCCACGGTTCGGTGGATGCATCCGTGGGCAGGATGCGGATGTGCTCTGCCGGGACCGTGTACGTCGCTTACGCTCCGCGTTCCCCGCGCTGGCGCTTGGGGCTCGTTGGGCGGCGCTGACGCCGGTCGCCACGGGGGGCGACCGCTACGGTTACTGCCGGTCGCCACGGGGGGCGACCGCTACGGGTGCTTATGACCTCTGCGACGCGTTACCTTCGGCCGGACGTGATTGCCCAGGTGCAACGGCTTGACCTTCGGGCCCGCTTCATCGTCGAGGGCTTTCTCAGCGGGCTGCACGGTTCGCCTTTCCAGGGCTTCTCCGTCGAGTTCTCCGAGCACCGCAAGTACGAACAGGGCGATGACCTGCGGCTCATCGACTGGGCGGTCTACGCCCGGACCGACCGCTTCTTCATCCGCAAGTATCAGGCCGAGACCAACCTGGAGTGCTACCTGCTGGTCGATACCTCAGCCAGCATGGATTACCCATCGCAGGCCGAGGCGCGGCGGGTGGGGCGACTGAGCAAACTTGATTACGCGATCTGCCTGGCCGCGGCCTTGGGCTACCTGATGATCAGCCAGCAGGACGCGGTGGGGCTGGCCCGGTTCGACGACCGGTTGCGATTGTTCCTGCCGGCCCGCAGCAAACGCGGGCATCTGATGCGGTTGATCGGCGAGTTGGCTGGCGTTCGCCCGTCGCCGGACCGATCGGACCTGGGCTTGTCGTCGGCCCTGCACGAGATGGCCGCGCGGGTCCGCAAGCGTGGGCTGATGATTGTGCTGAGCGACTTCCTGGCCGACGTCGACGCCACGATCGAGGCTCTGCATCATCTGCATTTCCGCGGGCACGAGATCATTCTTTTCCAGGTGTTGGATTGGACCGAGGCGGCGTTTCCGTTCGAGGGGCTTTGCACGTTCGAGGATCCGGAGACTGGCGGGCGACTGACCGTTCAGCCGGACGGGCTGCGGTCGGCGTACCTGGAGGCGTTGCGTGCGCTCGCCGAGCGATATCGCCGCGAGGCATCCGCCATGCGAGCGGATTTCGTCCAGGTCGACACCTCGATGAGTTTTGACCGGGCGCTGGTCCAGTTTCTGATGGATCGTCAACGCAGGTTCTGAGCGCTCGGACGTCTGGTTGGTGAGGCGGGGGTATTGGATGTCAGGGTACGAGCCTGGGCATCGATGGGCAGGGAGTACAAGTGGAAGGGGTTCGCGTGCGTGGCCGCGAAGCGGCAAGCCGGCCGATGGTTGAGCACGCGAGGTGCTTGGGTCTGTTCCTGTCCCAGGTTGTAGCTCCAATCTGGTATTTGTTCCCCGTCGCGTTTGGTCCTCCGCCTTTTCCCTTCCGCCTTTGGCCTTTGGCCTTCCGCCTTCAACCTTCCGCCTTTCCCCTTTCGCCTTCAACCTTTGGCCTTCAACCTTTCACCTTCAGCCTTCCCGTTCACCGCAAGATACTGCCGCGGCGGGTCTGGATGATGCCGGTATTGAGGTTCCATTCGAGGCTGTCGCCATTCCAGTGGCCGTTGAGCCGTCCGGTGGCGGCATCGGTCTCCTCGATCACAGCTTGTCGGGAGGCGCTGCCCCCGACCTCGACCAGCCCGGAGGCGCGGTTGTAGGCAATGATGGTTCCTGATGCGGTTCTCTGGGCTTTGGCGTCGTGATCCATGAGGTAGACGTTACCCCAGGCGCGGAAGCCGTGCAGGCTGGTGGCTTGCGAAAGGGGTGAGGAGTCGAGGCGCTTGCGTGAGGGGTTTCTCTGGAACTCGGCCCGCAGGTTGTCGCAGGTGAGATTGGCGGTTCGGCTTCGTATGCGTCGCCGGACAGCCTCGTCGAGCTTGAGAGCGGCTTCAAGCTGACCAGCCAAGACCATTTCCTCGCCGGCTCGGTGGCGCATGACGACCTTTCGGTCGAAGACGGCGATGTTGTTCTTGTTGAGGAAGGTCATCGAGTTTTCCCAGGTGAAGAGGGTTTGGCTGGGGCCGCCACCGCCGTCGAGCCCAGGTAACGCGTCGCCGGAGAGGAACCCGGCGGCGGCGGTCTGGCGGCGCGTTCCGGATGTTGGTAGGCGGTAGTCCTCGACGAGTAGATTGCCTTCGCCTTCGACGAGCAACTGCTCCTCGGCGAGGTCGATACGCATTCTGGGGCCTGCCAGGCGCACACGGCTCAAGAGACGAGAGGAGCCCGGCGACGGGGTGGGCTGGGGAGCGGGGGCGAGCAGTGCCTCGGGCACGAGGCTTGCCACGAATCGAGCCACCGCGGTGGTTTGTGGGGCCGGCTCCTGATAGGCGGAGGAGAGGATGACCGCGTCACCGAAGGCGTCGAGTCGTTCGAGTCGTTTGCGGACGCGTTGGATCGGGGCGCTGTTTTGGGGGCGACGGTCCGCGTCGCGTGCGCCGCGGGCCATGCTTGCGAGCAGTCGGGGAATGCCGGCCGCGGGGGCCGAAGCCGATACCTCTGCCTTTGGGGCGGGGGAGAACCGCAGGCGCATCTCTTGCGCTTCGAGGACGTTGTTCTCTGAGGTGACGCGCACGTTGCCGGTGAAGGTTCCGGCATCTTCTTGCCCGCGGAGCCACATCTGCCGGTCCCAGGCTACCACGACGGGGATCGGTTTGCGAAGAGAGCGGCCGTCGAGGTCTTGGTCGTTGTAGAACCGCAGCATACCTTCCCCGGGCACTTCCACCGATTCGGTGGTCATATCGAGGCTTAGTTGCTGCCCGCGGATGGCGAAAGTGTTGTGATCCACGTAAGCGGGGCGGTCCGGCCAACCGAGGATGAGGGCTTTGGTCATCTGCCCGGTTTGGTCAAATGAGCATTCGAGCGAGCTACCCGCCAAGTCGTTAAGGTTTTGTCGGGCATCGCTGGCCGCGACGTCGCCACGGGCTATCAACTGCGTGATGATGATGTCGCGGCGGCTCTGGAGTCGCTGGACTTGCCTCTGCCATTCCGGCGAGTCGGGGGTATAGCCCTGTCGCCGGCCGTACGCTTCGAGTCGCTCGCGTTCGGTGTCCGTCACCGGGCGGGGCACCGATGCCATCTCGATGATCATCTCCTCGCCCGCTCGGATCTCGCGCAGTTGCGGCGGGCCCCACGGAATGGGCCCACGGTAATCCTGCACCGTCTGGCGGGCGACGACTTCGCCTGAAGCGCGTCCCTGGCTGGGGACGTTACGTCCGCCCTCGTCGACGGTCATGCGCACATCGAGGCGATCGCAAGTCACGAGGTCGGTCCGGCGCGGTCCGTAACGGTGACCATCCCGGCTGGTATCCTGGCTCATGCGGACGCGCCCGGTCGCGAGGATGTGTTCAGCCGTCAGACGGTCCCCGGACAAGCCGCCCGGCAAGGGGCCCGACTGTTCGCTTGGTTTATCTTCACCCGGAATGGGTGGCAGGAAGCTGACCTCGACAAGGTCCGCCGCGACGGACTGCCCCGGCATGCTCATGTCTACCCCACCGACGAAGGTGGCATGCTTGAGATAGGTAACCTGCTGTTGCCCTGGGGCCGTTGCCTCCGTGGTCTCGCCGGAGGAGGGTTTGGTACGATCAAAACGCAGCTCCCCACGTTCGGTCCAGGCCAGCCGCACATCGCCGGGGCTGTCGGTTAAGGCCATCCGCAGACCGGATGCCTCACGCTCTATCGGCGATGCCCCATTCTCTGCGTCGGTACGGCGGCGGACCATCTGTCCCGCCCCCTCGATTTTGGCTATGCCGGTCGGATAGTCGAAGAACAAGCTTCGCTCGACGGTGATCCGGCTGTCAGGGCCGGACAGGAGTTCGACCGGTAGGCCGGGCGCACCCGTCAGCCAGATCCGCTTGTCCTCCATGTGGTATTCAAGGCGGCGGCATACGGCGGCTCCCTGGCGGGCGTCACGGACGGTGACCTTGTCTCCCTCGGCCAGGAGGTGGAAACGCTTGGGGGTGTCCGGGTCGGCCTCCCGCGTCGTGGGACTGGGCACAGGCTTCAAGAGCACCTCTCCCGTCCAGAGCAGCTCAATCGTCGTACCGCTGTCCTGCTGGGCCAGTGGCGTCCCTTTCGAATCATCCGGGGAGCTTCTCGCGGGCGCTGATTGGGCGGATTGACCGTTGGGCACCTGTTGCACCGCGCCTCGCTCCTCTCGGCCGAAGTCAGCCAGCACGGTCAGCACGTCGGCCCGCAATTCGCCGAGCACTTTGATGCCGTCCTTCTGCCGGGCGACGACCTGATCGCGGAAGATGAGCTGGTAGGTGTCGATTCGGTCGTCCGACGGGCCTCGCTCCGGCTCAAGGAAGGAGATGGTGGCTCCCGGCGACGTGTGGAAGGACTGTCCGCCTTGAGTCGGTGTCTCGCCTGCGGCAGGCTTGGGTTGCATCTGGCCGGGCAGGGCGGCCGTCACCGTGCCGGTGGCGTTCGAGCCGGACGTTCCCGAGGGTTGTTCTCCCGCGGGGTCGGCCGGTTGGCTTCCTGGCTGGGATACGACCTCCGCGGTGTCGCCCGGAAGCGCGCCGAACTGCTTGAGGCCCGGTCCTTGGAGCGTTGCCCGGCGACCCTCGACGACACGCAGGAGTTTGACCCGGCGATCCACTTCGCTCCAGGCCAGTTCCAGCCCACGGCCCTCAATGCTGCCTCGCGAACTCTGGACCAGAACATCGCCGTCGCTTTGCAGCCGAGCCAGGTCAAGATCGAAGCTGGCGTCGTCGAGCCAGATCCTGACCACGGCCTCGGGATGCTGCTCCGGCTGGGCCGAGTCCGAGTTCTTCCGTCGCTCTTCGGGGTCGGACAGGTCCACGAAGATGCTGACATGGCCGACGAACCGGCCGCTCTTGGGGTTGACATTACCGTTGTCGTCAATCTGGACCTTGATGTTCCCCTCATCGGAGCGGACATAGGCGAGTTGCCCTCCGGGGAGCAGTACCCGGGCGGACGGTTCGCGGAGATACAGCTCGGTGTCGCTGACCGGTTCCCACTCCTTGGTCTGGAAGATGATTCTCGCCTCGCCTGTGCTGGGGTCATAGAGCCTGGCGACCGACCTCTCTCCGGGCGGTATCCTGGCGTCCTTGAAGAGCAAGGCGGGGCTTTGCCTGTCGGCCGCCTGGGTGGCGCTGCTGAGGGGCGTCGCTTTGGGCTGGAGGGTGGGAACTTGGCGGTGCGTTGCACGCCTGAACCCTGTCGCTTCGTCTCGCCACTGATAGATGGCGAAGGCGACACAGGCCAGGGCGAAGGTAGCGACGACGAGAATGATCTTCCTGAGCACGGATGTTCTCTTTGTTTGTGGGCTCACTCGCTGCCGCGGTCGGCCCCGATGGCGCGGACGGCTGCGTCCCATGCCTGGTCACGCTTGAGCAGGTGCTCGATCGCCTCGCGAACCGCCCCGTGCCCGCCGGGATGGCTGGTGACAAATCGGGCGGCACGGCGGACCTCGGGGACCGCGTCGGCGACGGCGATCGGATACCCGACTCGCCGCATCGCGACCAAGTCCAGGAGGTCGTCACCCACGTACGCGGTCTGTCGGGCGCTGACTCCCGTCTCGGCCAGGATCCGCTCCAGGCCGGGCAGCTTGTCCTCGGCACCTTGCTCCACCAAGTCGATTCGCAGCATGTTGGCCCGAGCCTCGATAGCCGCCGACCGTTTGGAGGTCAAGATTGCCGACCGCCGGCCCACCAAGCGCCACATGGCGATGCCCAAGCCGTCGCGGATGTGGAACCGCCGCAGCGCCCGGCCGTCTTCATCAAAGAGCAGCCCACCGTCGGTCAGCACGCCGTCCACGTCGAGGACCAAGAGGCGGATCTCGTTCTCTGTCACACTATGTCCTCGCCGACGCGGCCCCAAGTGCCAACCCGCTGCAAGCCGTCGGGTTTGCCCCAGCGGGCATCAGAGCATTACCCTCTGGGCATGCCGGCCTCCTGCCCGGACTCGCGACGCGAGGCGGCCCCAATATCCCGCGGGGGGCACCCGCGTCGGGCCCCCAGTATCCCGCGTCCCAGCGGGAACATCAAGCGAGGCATGCGTGTCGTCCGGCGAGGGGCAGCTTGACTTTACGGCAGCTGCCGGGTACCGAAGAACCATGCATGATCCGGGACGCCGGTCGGCGGGCAGGGCCGGGCTGCGGATCGCTTCGGTCGCATACGCTGGGGCCCTGCCGCCGGGGCCGTGGTATTGGGGAATCCGGCCTTGTTCAGCCTGGATCCTGTTGAGCTGATGATTCGCGTGCCCATCGTGCTGCTCGCGCTGACCGTGCACGAGTTCTGCCATGGGTACTTCGCCTATCGCATGGGAGACCCGACGGCCTATCTCCAGGGCCGGCTGACACTCAACCCGCTCAAGCACCTTGATCCGCTGGGGGCCATCTGTCTGATGTTCGCCCCGATCGGGTGGGCTAAGCCCGTACCGATCAATCCGTTGAACTTCCATGATCGACGGCGGGGCATCCTTGTCTCGACGGCGGCCGGCCCACTGAGCAATCTGGCTCAGGCGATTGTGTTTGCCTTGCTCCTTAGGTTGCTGTTGATGGTGGGTGGTGGGCCGCTCGAGGTGATCGGAGACGAGGCTGATCCTCGCTTCCGGGCCGCGTTCATGATGGGGCTCGTCGCCGTGCTGATTAACGTGGGGCTGGCAGTGTTCAACTGTCTGCCGCTGTTTCCGTTGGACGGCTTCCACATTGTGATGCAGTTGCTTCCGCCGGAACGGCAGCAGCGGTTTGCCGAGACGGCTCACTTCGGGCCGTTCGCCATTCTGGGATTGATCATCATCGGACACGCGACTTCGGTCAGTGTTCTGGAGATGCTGATCATGCCGCCCGTCGACTTGATTTTCCGCTACGTGGTGGGGATCGGTATGTGACCGTGGCGGCGGCCGCCGTGTGGGCGGCCAGGCTGTGGAGATGGCAGTTCAAGGCAGTGTAGATAGCGAGAATGACCATGCGGGTATTGTCGGGTATTCAACCATCGGGTCGTCTGCATTTGGGCAACTACTTCGGGGCGATGAAGCCGCAGATTGAGCTTCAGGAGGCCCATGATTGCTTCTACTTCATTGCCACGTACCATGCCCTGACCAGCCTCAACGACGGCAAGCTCATTGAGGAGTACACCCGCGAGGTGGCCCTGGGCTATCTTGCGTTGGGTCTCGATCCGCGGCGCACGGTGTTCTACCGGCAGACGGACGTGCCCGAGGTGACGGAGCTGACCTGGATTCTCTCGTGCGTGACACCGATGGGCTTGCTGCAGCGATGCCACTCGTACAAGGACAAGGTCGCCCAGGGCCTGCTGCCCAACCACGGCTTGTTCGCTTACCCCGTCCTGCAGGCTGCCGATATTCTCATCGTCAAGCCCAAGTTCGTGCCTGTCGGGCAGGACCAGAAGCAGCACATCGAGATCGCCCAAGACATCCAGACCAAGTTCAACCAGGCGTTTGGCTGTGAGATCCTCGTGCGCCCCGAGCCGCTGATCCGCGAAGAGGTGGCGGTGATCCCCGGTGTCGACGGCCGCAAGATGAGCAAGAGCTACGACAACGCGGTGGAGCTGTTCTGCCCGGAGAAGCAGGCCCGCAAGCGGATCATGTCCATGGTGACGGATTCGACGCCGGTCGAGTCGCCGAAGGATCCCGCCAAGTGCAATGTCCTGGCCCTGCTGCGGCTGTTCGCCGACGCCGATGAGACCCGCGATTGGGAGGAGCGGTATCGCCGCGGCGGCACGGGTTACGGCGAGGTCAAGAAGCGACTCTTCGAGCTGTATTCCACGGTCCTTGGGCCGGCCCGCAAGCGTTACCAGGAGTTGTCGGCTCACCCGGAAGAGGTTGACCGCATCCTCGCCGACGGCGCCCGTCGGGCCCGCGAAGTCGCCGCCGAAACCATGCGTGAGGTTCGGCAAGCCTGCGGCCTGACTATCGCTCGCGTCTGACATGACGGCGAGCAGGGGCGTCCTCTGGCCGTCACTCCAGCGGGTTAATCACCAGGCCAGTAGCCAGTTTAGGGTAGAAGTACGTGCTCTTTTGCGGCATGAGATCGCCGGCGTCACTGACCGCTTTGAGCTGGGCCATGGTGCAGGGCTTGCAGATCAGGGCCAGGCCGTTGCATTGTCGGGCGGCGGTGATGGCCTGGTCGGCGGCCTTGAGGTACTGGATGACGGGTTCGGCGCCGCCGAGCACTTGCCGGGTGATCAACTCGTCGATCAGGTAGCTGTGCAGATATGCCAAGTCGAGCTGCCGCCAAGCGGGGCTTTGGTCGGGGGCGAGCGAAGCAAGGGTGTTGCGGCGGGTGAACCGGCCGAGATAGAACTGGTCCACGCTGGCGACATAGACAGCGAGGTCGTGCGGCGAGCCGGCCGGCAGCAGGTGGTCGGGTGCGAGGTTGTGGTGATCGGCCTTGACCAAATCGAGGCCCTGGCGGAGCGACGCGAGCACTTCGGAGGGGGGCATCTCGCCGAAACCGCTGAGCACGCGGTGTGTGGGCAGGATGACCGCCCCGGGGTCTTCCATGGCGCACAGCCCGATGAGGATGAAGCGGGCGGGGTGGTCGGGGGGCAGATCGGCCGCGTCCGGCAGGCTGTCGAGGTAGTTGATCGCTGTGCCGTAGCGGTGGTGCCCGTCGGCGATGTAGATGGGCTTGTCAGCCAGCAGGTCGGCGACGGCTTGGATGGCGGCCTCGTCGGTGACCACCCACATGCGGTTGGTCACGCCGTCGAGTTCGGCGGTGACGTCCGGCGGCCGACTCTCGACCGCGAGAACGCGTCCGACGTTGCCGTCGGGGTCGCTGAACAAGCCGAACACCGCCGAGAGCTGGCAGCGGGTGGCTTGCATGAGCTTGAGCCGGTCGGCTTTGGGGCCGCCAAAGGTGTGCTCGTGGGGGAACACGGTGCCGGTGCCGAAGGGTTCGAGCTTCATGCGGGCGAAGAGCTTCTTGCGGGTGAAGGCCCGGCCGGCGTGGGTGTACTCCTGGTGATAGACGTAGAGGGCGGGGCGGTCCTCACGAATGAGCGTGCCGTCCGCGATCCATTGCTGCAGGGCGTCAGCCGCCTGGGCGTAAAGTTCGTCGGGGCCGGCACTCTTGGGCGGCACGTGGGGCAGGTCGACGCGGACGATGTTTCGGTCGTGTTGGGCCAGCAGGGCGGCTTTGTCCTGGGCACTCAACACGTCGTAGGGGGGAGCGATGAGCTTCGAGAACTCGCCGGCGAAGCGGTCGGGGTTGTATCGCAGGCCGCAAAGTGGAGCAATCTGAGGCACGAGGCAACATTCCTTTCGTCTTGGTGATACGTCGGGGCCGCCCCATGACGGGGACGGCTCGGATCGACTGATTCTGTATGCACTCTAACCATAGCCGGTGCCGGCTGCAATCGCGGTAGCGGCAAGAACGCGGACAGCGGGTATGATGGGATGCTATGACGCAAGATGTGTCGGCAAACACCGAGGCCAAGGCGGAGTTCGACGCGGTGCTGCGCGAGGCGCTGGCGGGGATGGGTTTGGACCTGCTGGCCGAGCAGCGGGCGGCGATGTGGGCACACCTCGAGTTGGTCCTGGCGGCGAATCGGCAGTTCAACCTGACGCGGATCACCTCGCCGGCCGACGCGGCGGTCAAGCATTACGCGGACTCGCTGAGCTTGTTGCTCGTGCCTGAAGTGGCGGCGGCCGACCGGTTGCGGCTGCTGGACGTTGGCACGGGGGCGGGGTTCCCGGCTGTTCCGCTGGCGATCGCGCGGCTGGCGTGGCGGATCACGGCCATCGACGGCACGGGCAAGAAGGCGCGTTTCGTCGGCGAGGCGGCGGCGACGCTCGGACTCAAGCATGTGCGGGCGGTTCATGCTCGGGCCGCGGACTTGGCGAGACGGGAAGCCGGCCAATACGACGTGGTCATGCTGCGGGCGGTGGCCAAGCTGGACGAAGGCATCGGGGAGGCGCATCGCCTGGTCAAGCCGAACGGGCTGCTGGTGTTCTACAAGACGGCGGCCATGGACGCTGCGGAATGGGAGCGTGGCCAGGCAGCCGCGGCGGCGCACGGTCTGCAGATGCTGGACTCGGTGGACGTGGACGTGCCTTCGCCGCAAGAAGTGATGCATCGGCGGTTGGTGTGTTTGCGGAGTAGCGGCCGCCCCCCATGGCGGCCGGGCACCGGCGAGACGCGGCTCGACCGAGCTCGCCGAGGTCCGATGCCACACTGACGGTGCCACATCGCCGGTCCCACACCGGCATACGCAACGAGGAGCATGATGGACGGTCATCCGCAGATCGAGGAACTATTCGGCGTGCCCAAGGTCTTGGTGGGCATGGTGCATGTGCAGGCGTTGCCGGGGACGCCGTACCATCGGTTGGGGGTGCCGGCCATTGTGCAGCACGCGGTGGACGAGGCCCGGCTGCTGGCGGACGCGGGGTTCGACGCGGTGATGATCGAGAACATGCACGACCGGCCTTATCTGCGGCAGGCGGTGGGTCCGGAGGTCGTCGCGGTGATGGCGGCGGTGCTGGACGCGATTCGCGCGGCGGTGACGGTGCCGCTGGGCGTGCAGATCCTCGCGGGGGCGAACCGCGAAGCCATGGCGGTGGCCTTGGCGGGTGGGGCGGCGTTCGTGCGGGCGGAGAACTTTGTCTTTGCCCATGTGGCGGATGAGGGCTTGATGCCCGAGGCGGATGCCGGGCGGCTGCTGCGCTATCGTCGCGAGCTGGAAGCCGAGCACGTCCGCATCTTCGCGGATGTCAAGAAGAAACACGCGAGCCATGCCCTGACGGCGGACGTGGACATTGCCGAGACGGCCCGAGCGGCGGCGTTCTTCGGGGCGGACGGCGTCATTGTGACGGGCATAGCCACCGGCCGACCCGTCGAGCCGGCGGATGTGCGGCAGGTCAGCGCGGCGGTCGAATTGCCGGTCGCAGTCGGCTCGGGAGTGACGCCGGATAACTTGCCCGACCTGTGGGAGTTCGCCGATCTTTTTGTGATCGGGTCCTTCATCAAGGAAGATGGCGTCTGGTCCGGGCCGATGGATCGCGACCGGCTGGCCCTGATGATGCAGACCGCCCACCGCTTGCGCACCAAGTGACGCGCCCGCCCGCGTCGTGGGCTCGACATTCGGCGTGCGTCCGGGCATGCTGGGGCCATGGATCGAAGCGACATCTGCTCAAAGTTCCTGGAGACGTTGCCATTTGACCTCTACCCCTTCCAGGAGGAGGCCCTGCTGGCATGGTTCGACTCGCCCGGCGGGGTGCTGGTCTGCGCACCGACGGGCATGGGCAAGACGCTGATTGCCGAGGCGGCGCTCTTCGAGGCCCTGCATACCCGGCAGCGGTTGTATTACACGACGCCCCTGATCGCCCTGACCGACCAGAAGTTCCGCGAGATGCAGGACTTGGCCGAACGCTGGGGCTTCGCCCGCGAGGATATTGGGCTCATTACGGGTAACCGCCGCGAGAACCCCGAGGCCCTCGTCCGCGTGGTCGTGGCCGAGATCCTGCTCAACCACCTGCTCTCGCCCGACCCGACTCTGTCCGGGCTGGAAGGCGTATCCGCGGTGGTCATGGACGAGTTCCACAGCTTCAACGACTACGAACGCGGCATTGTGTGGGAGCTGTCGCTCGTGCTGCTGCCGCCGCGAGTGCGGGTCATGCTGCTGTCGGCGACGGTCGGCAACCCCTACGAGTTCTGCCGCTGGCTGCGGGTGCAGCACGAGCGGCAAGTGGCGATGGTGTTGTCGGACGAGCGCCGCGTGCCGCTCGAGTTCATCTGGGTCGGCGACAAGCTGATGACCGAGCACTTGACGGCGATGGTCAGCACCGACGACGCCGAGAACCGCACGCCCGCCCTGGTCTTCTGCTTCAACCGCGATGAGTGCTGGGAGGTCGCCGAGCGGATGAAGGGGCTGCCGCTCATCACCCAGGCCGCCCGGGCCGAGATCGACGCCTACCTCGATGAGGTCAAGGCGGACCTGGCCGAGGGCGTCGGGCCCAAGTTGCGGCAGATGCTCATTCGCGGCGTGGGCGTGCATCATGCCGGCGTCCTGCCCAAGCACAAGCAGATCGTCGAGACGCTGTTCATCCGCAAGCTGGTGCCGTTCGTGATCTGCACCGAGACCCTGGCCGCGGGGATCAACCTGCCCGCCCGTTCCGTTGTGCTCAGCACGTTGCTCAAGGGTAAACGCGGCGAGAAGAAGCTGGTGCCCTCTTCAAGTGTCCATCAGATGTTCGGCCGGGCGGGCCGGCCGCAGTTCGACACCCGCGGTTACGTCTATGTGCTGGCTCACGAGGACGACGCCCGGCTGGTCAAGTGGCGGCAGAAGTACGACCAGATCGACCCCAACTCGAAGGATCCCGGCCTCATGCGGGCCCGCAAGGATCTCGAGCGCAAAAAACCTTCGCGCCGCAAGACCGAGCAGTACTGGTCCGAGGGGCAGTTCCGCCAGCTCATCCAGGCCGGCCCCGCCAAGCTCGCCAGCCGGTCGATGATCCCCTACTCGGTGCTCATTTACCTGCTGACCCGCATCGGCACATTGCATGAGGCCCGCGAGTTCGTGTCCAAGCGGTTCGAGACCGCCGAGCGCGTCGCCCGCTTCCAGGAACAGCTCGACTTTATGCTGACCAACCTGGCGGCCCTGGGCTATCTCACCCGCTCCGAGGACGGCGATCACGTGGCCCTCACGGACGGCATTGATCGGCTGTTGACCTTCCGCAGCGTGGATCCGCTGTTCGGCGTGTTCCTCGTCGAGCAACTGGCCCGCAGCAGCTTCGAGGAGAAGCTCATCGCGCTGGAAGCGGTGCTGCAGGTGCCGCCGGTGATCGAACGGCACGTGCGGATTCCCGACCTGCCGCCGGGGCCGTTGCAGACCCAGGTGCTCGAACCGCTGCTGATCCAGATGGGTGTGGTCATCGCCAAGGTGGGGCTCGGTGCGGCCGACGAAGAGGAGGACGACGGCTACGACGCCCTGTTGCCACCCGAGGAAGAGGAACGCCCGCCGACCTTCCCGGAGATGCTCAAGATCGTGTTCGAGTCGCGCCTGCCGGCCCCGGAGCCGGTGTTCGTGCAGCCCAAATGGATCGGCGGTGGGGTGGCCGACTTCGAGGGCGATTTCTACAAGTTCGTCCGGGCCTGTGACCTGGTCAAGCAGGAGGGGCTGATCCTGCGCCACCTGCTCCGCCTGGTCATATTGGCCGGTGAGTTCCATCTGCTGACCGAAGACCCCGATTACCAGCGAATCGGCGAGCTGGCCACCCAGGCGTGCCAGCGTGTCGACCCACGCTACACCGATCGTTTCCTCGTCCAGGCCGCCGAAATCAGCAAGACCGCCACGACGGCTTGATATGACAGCGCTGCTTGGTAGCGGCCGCCCCGCGCTTCGCGACTCTGCCGGAGCAGCCCCGGAACAAGCACGTTTCTCGCGACACTCCGGTCTGTTCTGGCTACTCTGAGCAGGTAAGAAGAGGGGAATGCGATCTCTGGTTTGCATGAGTCTTTGGCGTAGATGCAATGATATGCTTCTGGGGGTAGGGTGCGGTTCTTCGTGGCGGCAGCGATTGCGTTTTCTCGGGATACGGCTGTGGCTGAACCACCACCTTGCGATCACACTCCTATGGATTCAGCTCGTCGCGCAGGGCGGATTCGAGGTCCGGGTAGACGAAGGGGAAGCCGTCGGCGACGAGCTTGCCGGGCCGGACCCTGGCTCCTTCCAGCAGGAGACACTGACCCATTTCGCCGAACAGCAGTTTCACCACGGAGGCGGGCAACGGCAGCACCGCCGGCCGACGCAGCATGCGGGCCAGCGTGCGGGTGAACTCGGCGTTGGTCACCGGTCCCGGCGCGACGGCATTGACCGGTCCGGCCCAACTGTCGTGCGTCAGGGCTCGCTCGATGATGGCCAGCAGATCCTCGCGGGCGATCCAACTCACCCATTGCCGGCCGGAGCCGATTCGTCCGCCCAATCCCATGCGGAAGGGGGGTAGCATGCGGGCCAGGGCTCCTCCAGCCCGGCTCAGCACCATGCCGATGCGCAGGTGGACCACCCGTATGCCCGCCGCCGCCGCCGGCAGGGCCGCCGCCTCCCACTGCTGGCAGACGTCGGGCAGATAGCCGTGGCCCGGCGGGCTGGTCTCGTCCACCTCTTCGTCGCCGCGATGCCCGTAGAACCCCACCGCTGATGCGGCCACCAGCACACGCGGCGGTCGGGCCAGGGACGCGAGGGCCTCGGCGAGCAGACGCGTGCCGTCCACCCGGCTGGCCCGGATGGCCTCCTTGCGTTGAGCGGTCCACCGGCCGGCGGCGATGTTCTCACCCGCCAAGTGCACCACCGCATCCACCCCCTCCAGCGCCGCTCGGTCGATCTGTCCCGTGGCCGGTTCCCAGGCCATCTCATCCCGCCCCGGTTCCGCCGGCCGCCGCACCAGACGACCCACCGCCGCCCCAACTCGCCGCAGACGTGCCACCAAAGCCCCCCCGACCAGCCCCGACGCCCCCGAGACCCAGACACGCCGCCCCCCCAGCCACGCATCCGGCGGTAGTACGGGTTTCTCTCCCGACCCGGTTGATGAGGAGTTATCCTGCGACATAGTTCACCGTTGATGCGGTGGATTCTAACACCGAAGCTGTCAAGGAACACGAGCCGGCGCCAGAAGCTACTGGCCCCTTGCCTATAGACAGCGATTCACTATGGGCTTTGCACAGAACACACAGAGTGTGGAACCGCCGATGCGGCTTTGCCTTGCTGAGCCGAGACGAGTGACCGCGGATAGGTGTCCATGCTTGCCAGGGAAATGAGTTTCTGTGCATTTGCGGTGCGGAGGCGAGGGTCGGGACGCATCAGCATGGCCGGTCGAGAACGAGTGATGCCGTAATGGCTTGCGCCGAGATAAGCGCCAGGCCCGGCGTGTGTGCCGACTGAGGGAATCTGCTGGGCGAATGTGTCACTCCGATTCGCCGCGATTCTGGATGGGGTTCTTGAGGCATGGGGGCCGGACGGCTTCATGGCCAGCTCCAGATGGCCAGGGCCGCGCACACCGCGGCGAACAGGATGTACCCTTTGACGCCGCTGAAGAAGGCCGTCGTCAGATAGATGATCGTCAGCAGGCCGGCCACCGCGGTCGGCATCCAGCCCGGCATGGTCCACTTGCCCAGCAGCGTGGCCCCGAGAATCGCCGCGGTGGGTGCCGCCAGCAATCCGAGTACAAGCAGCGGGGTGATGAAAGCCCGCCCACGGGGCCAGCGGGAGATCGCCGCGGCCACGAGGATCGCCAACCCGGCCACGAAGGTCATCAACAGCGGCCAGTAGAGCACCACCCACCGGGTCACGGTGGAATCGCCGAGGCGGATGATCGCGAAGGCCGAGGTGGCCCCGATCTCGAATAGCGCCAGATAAGCCAGGGTGATCTTGCCCGTGCGGCACGCGGACCAGCCCAATGCCAGCAGGGTCAGCAGGCAGGCGGTCAAACCCAAGCTCCATCGCCAAGGGCTGTTGTCCAGGTCGGCTACCACGGCCGATATTCGCGGCCAAAACGCCAAGTGCAGTGAGATGAGGACGGCGGTGGCTCCGCTGAGGTATCCCATTCGCAGGCTGTTGCGGATCAGCCGGCCGGCCGTGGTCCAAGGTCGGCCGCCGTCGAGTTGTTGATCCCACACCCCAGCCAGCCAGTGCCACACCGCGGTCATCACCGCCAGGCCGAAGATGGCTCGGTTGAAAAGCTCAGCGAAGTACTGCGGCATGGGGCGAAGGGGCACGGGCAGCCAAGCCATCGGTAGAGAGACGATGCTGAGCGTGATGAGCCCGAGGGCTACGTCGGCCAGGCCTTCCTCCCATCGCCGGGCGACCATGGTCAGGATGGCGATGCCGGCGATCAGGCAGGCGGGCGGCGTCCAGGGGGACACGATATGCATGCAGCCCAGGAGGAGGATGGCTACGGCGACGATGCCCACGCTGTAGTAGAAGCCCGGCCAGACGCTGGATTCGCGCGTGAGGTTGGCCAAGGCGTTGGGCCAAGCCGTGACGCGCCGCCGATGCCGACGGAATCCCTCGCCGAGAGAGAAGCCCGCCAACAGCAGACTGCCGGTCACGATGAACGGGATGGCCCACGGCGTGCTGTCGGTGTAGGAGGCTCCGGTCGGTGTGCGGACCTCGCAAGTCATCGGGATTCGCAGGGACAGCCACAGCCCCACCAGAACGAGTGCCCAGAAGCAGAGGGTGATGAGCTGCGGATCTCGCCACCGGGCCCAGGCGAGGATAATCGCCGCGGTCACCAATCCCAGATCCACGAGTCCGGTTCGCCAGACATGTATTCGCCAGGGGGATTGGTAGTCCATCAGGTAGGGCGTGCGGTACAACACTTCGGTAGCGGCGGCGTAGACCATGAGGATGACGACCGCCAGCCCAGTCACGATCATGGCGATTTGCAGAACGGCTTGGGTGTCGGCCTCCAGGTCGCCGCCCGGGGGCAGGATACGCGTCCGGCGGAGGGCCAGGCTGATGATGCTCCATCCCAGGCATAGCGCGGCCGAGCCGTGCACCAATAGCTCAAGGCCGCCGGATACCGGCCAGGACAGGTTCCATAGGACGACCAGCAGTCCCACGGAGACCGTGGCAACGAAGCAGGCGGCCGTCAGGCCCAACGGAAGGCGACCACCCTTGCCCAAATGATTGCTCCTCAGCGCGTTGTGTACGGTTTCCCGTGCGTTACAGGTCCGGGGCCGGCACCGCGGGTCGGCCCAAAGCTTGCTGGGTGACGCGGTTTCATCGCGGTACGAACAGGCGATCCTCTCTCCACGCAGTGGCGCTTGGATGCCCGATCACCGCTCCGATCCGCGGAGCCCGTGTCACTGGCTCAATGAGGTTACTTGATGAAGGCCTTGAGTAAAACCACGTCGACGACCGGCACATCATCGAATCCGGCGAAGGTGCCGGTTTCCACGGTGGCGATGTCATCGACCACGGCCATGGTCTCATCCGTCACCGTGGCGAACACCGTGAACCCTCCGTTTTGTGCGTCCAGGTTGGCGGAGTTGTCGACCAGATTGAAGAAAAACTGGGATGTGGCCGAGTCGGGATCACCGCTCAGCTTGGCCATGGCCACGGTCCCACGGATGTTGCTTCGATCTTCGCCGAACTCGTTGACGATGGGATCGCGCACACCGTCCGCCTCCTCCATCCCGGACAGATATCCACCGCCCTGAATGACGAAGTCCGGCATCACCCGGTGGAAGATCGTATTGTCGTAAAAACCATCCTCGACGTATTGCACGAAGTTGAGGGCGGTGATCGGCGCTCCGTCGATCAGTATATTGAGGTCGATGTTGCCTTCCGAGGTTTCCAGACGCACCACGGGTTGCGTGGCTACCGTGAGGGTCACCGTGTTTGTCGCCGTGACGCCTTCGCCGTTGTCTACGGTGAGTTGGAACGTCAGCGCGCTGCCGTCCGCCGCGTCATCGGGAACCGTGAGGCTGGCTCGCTGCGTCGTGGGGTTGTTCAGGGTCACGTCGGTCCCGTCGATCTGCTCCCACAGGTAGCTCAGTGTGCCGAAACCCGGATCGCTGCCGGAGCCGTCAAGCGTGACGACCAGGCTGGGAATCACCTTGCGGTCTTCGCCGGCGTCCGCGCCCAAGACAACGACAGTGACTTCATCGCTGGCGGATCCGCCTTGTCCGTCGTCCACTTCCAGGCGGAACGTCAACGTGCTCAAGGCGGCAGGAGCGGTGAACGTGGCAGTCGCCTGGTCGGCGTGGGTGACTGTGACCTCGGGGCCGGAAACCCGCGTCCAGGTGAACGCCAGCTCGTCTCCTTCGTCCGGATCACTGCTGCCGGAACCGTCGAGCGTGACCACCGATCCCGCGGCCACGATCTGGTCCTCGCCCGCGTCGGCGATCGGTGCCTCGTTGTCTTCGGAGTTCACCGTGATGGTCACGGTGTCAGTGCTGGACAGCCCGCGGGCCTCCTCGGTGACGGTGAGCTGGAATGTCAGCGTGCCGACCGATTCCGCGGGGAACGTGGGCGACTCCTCACTGGGATCGTCAAGGTCCACTTCCGGTCCGGAGGTCTGCAGCCAAGCGTATGCAAGCGTGTTGCCATCGACGGCCGGCCTGCTGCCCGACCCATCCAGCGTCACGGTGTCGCCAACGAGAACCGTTTGATCTTCACCGGCGTCGGCCACCGGGCGTGCACGGACAACCACCGAGACGCGGTCGTCGGCTTGGCCGCCATGGTTGTCGCGGACGGTCAGTTGAAAGACCAGCGTGCTGTTCACGTCGGGGGCAGTGAAGGTGGGGCCGGCAACCGTCGCGTTGCTCAAGGTGACTTCTTCGCCCGAAAGTTGGGTCCAGGCGAAGGTCAACGTATCCTCCGCGTCAGGATCGCTGCTCGCACTGCCGTCGAGCGTGACGGTTTGGCCTCCGTCTGCCTTCTGATTGGCGCCGGCCCGGGCGGCCGGAGCCTGGTTGGTGGGGGCATTGACTGTGATAATCACTTCGTCGACGCCTGGATCATCGCGGCCGGCCTCGGTGACCGTCAGCTCGAAGGTCAGCGTCGCAACTGTCGGGGGGGTGAACTTGGGCGTGGCGCTGGTCGGATCATCCAGCTCGACAGCCGGGCCGGACGTTTGCGTCCAGGCGTAGGTGAGCGTTTGCCCCGTCGTGCGAGCCTTGCTTCCGGTGCCGTCCAAGGTCACCTCGATCCCGGTCCGGGCGGTTTGGTCGGCTCCCGCGTCCGCCAGCGGCCCCATGCTCGACCATGCCCGTTTGATGTGAATGGTGGTCTGCGGTGCATAGCTCAGCACCGTCCCGTCCTGTGCGGTCCGCGTGGCGGTGGTGACTTCACCCATGGCCTCGGCGATGTCGAGCCCCTTGATCACCCGCCCGACGACGGTGAAGTCGACCGCTGTGCCGCTAAAGTCCAGGTCTAAATTATTCGCTAGATTGATAAGCAGATAAGGGACCCCCGATGCTGTGTCCGCCGGGCCGTACATGGCGACCCGGCCCTCGTAGTTGGCCAGTCCGTTGCCCGATTCATTCACCAGGGAGCGGTTGGTGCTCTTGAGCAAGGTGGACGAGTATTGTCCCACCTTGAGCCAGCGTGCGTTGCGGGCCTCATGGACGATGGTACCGTCGTAGTAGCCCTCGTCAGCGGCGGTACGCAGGGCAGCCGCCGCGGTACCCATGTCGGTGAACAGCTCGATGACGATGTAGCCCTCGCTCGTTGCGAGGGTTAGATATGGCAGGTCAGGCACGGGGAGGGGGGGGCCGCTTTCCGGATCGGGCACCACGGGCGTGCAGTTCAGGCTGGCTGCCGAAAGGATCAAGGCTACGCTGGCGAGCCGTCGTCGAAACATGGAGGCTCCTATGCTGTTTGTAGGTTGACTTTGTTTGGCCAGGGGCATTATACGGCTTCTCTGGCTGTCCACCAATGCCAATGGATGAAGGTAAGTATCGGCTGATTCGCACGTTGGGGCCAATCGAGTTGAGAGGGTGGGCGGCGGGGGCATCGGGGTGAAAACGGGCATGGGGATGCACGAGGCGTATATCGGCTTGGGATCGAATCTGGGCGACCGGCAGGTCTTGGTATCCTCGGCGGTCCAAGCCTTGCGTTGCTCGCCCGGGGTCGGGCGGGTTGAAGTTTCCTCCATGTACGAGACGCCGCCGGTCGGTGGGCCGGCCGGACAAGGGTGTTACTTGAACGCCGCCGCCCGAGTCGAGACCATCCTGGATCCTCCGGAATTGCTGCGGTTGCTGATTGGCATCGATGAACGGCTGGGGCGGGTCCGCTCCGAGCGATGGGGCGCGCGGACCATTGACTTGGACCTCTTGCTGTACGAGGACCGGGTTGTGGCGACTGCGGAGTTGACCATTCCGCATCCGCGGATGCACGAGCGTGTCTTCGTTCTTGCTCCGCTGGCGGAGATCGCCCCTGATGTGTGTCATCCGATCCTGGGTCTGACGGTTCGCGAGTTGCTGGCGTCCCATGGGGTGTCCGACGTTTGAATGCAAGGCCCCCCCGGCCCCCTCTTCACTGGATCTAGCGGTCATCTGCATGGCTCACATCCATGTCGAGATCTGCCGGCCTGCCAATTTGACATGGGCGTCAAGGGCATCCGAGCATTTCCACAGTGTTCTTAACCCTTGATAGGGCAGTGAGTTAAGTAGGTTGGATGTTCTTCTGGCACGCGGTTTGCTGTTTAGCTGGTGTGAAGAGGGCTGGACCGATCCGGCCTCTGTGACGTAAGGACATTGTGTTCAGATGCGGACGTGAGCGAGTGATTCGGGCCGGCCGGGTGGCCGAGCTTGTCGATCAGGGCAAAGGAGGTACTCCGATGTTTTCAAGACCCCTTACAGGAGTGAACTCGATTCATCAGTTGCGGGGCGAGATGGACCGCTTGTTTGAGAACCTGGTGGAGAGCGTGTCTCCGTGGGCGGGCATGCTCCGTGCGGAGGGTGGGTCCTTTCCGGCTCTGAACGTCTGGGAGGACGATGAGAGCCTGTATGCGGAGGCGGAATTGCCGGGCCTGCGCATGGAGGATTTGGAGGTCAGTGTTCGCGGGAACGAGCTGACGATCAAGGGTGAGCGCAACAACTCGCGTGATCAGGAGGGCACTTACCACCGTCGGGAGCGAGGGGCCGGCGCGTTTGGTCGGGTGGTACGGTTGCCGGTCGAGATCAACGCCGAGCGGGTCGAAGCGTCGCTGCAGGCGGGGGTGCTGACGGTGAAGATGCCGAAGGCCGAGGCCGCCAAGCCGCGTCGTATCGAGGTCAAGAGCTGAACCTGAGCCGAATGAGGAGGTGTACGATGGCCGAGAGCACCAGTATCCATAAGGCGAGTGAACCGCAGGTTGAGCGTGCGGAGCGTACGCGTGCCGGCCGAGCCTATCGGCCGAACGTCGACATCATCGAGATGAGGGATGAACTCGTGGTCCTGGCGGACATGCCGGGGACGAAGCCCGAGGATGTCGACATCAACTTCGAGAAGGGCACGCTGGAGATTCATGCGAAGGTATGCGCTCGAGTTCCGGGTAATGGCCGGCCGCTACTGGCTGAATATGGAGTGGGTGACTTCTACCGCACGTTCCAGGTCAGCGAAGCGGTGGATGCCAGCCGGATTTCGGCGGAGTATCGGGATGGCGTGCTGATCCTGCATTTGCCGAAGGTTGAAGCGGTCAAGCCGCGGAAGATCGCGATCAAGGGTGCGTGAGCGGCGTCGTTCTCCGCAAGGTACGCCACGGGTTCCCCCGGTTTGGGGCCGCCGACCGTGGGAGCCCGACGGATGTCAAAGTGTGCCGGCGGCCGTAGCGTGGGAGGTGTGTGTCATGAACCTCATACCATGGAGGAACAAGGGTACGGAGCGAGTGGGAAGCGAGGCGTGCTCGATCGACCGTTTCCGGAGCGAGCTGGATCGGGCGTTCGAGAGCTTCTTCCGCGGGGGCGGAGACACGTTCGACCGGCTGCTGTCGCCGGTGCTGGGTTGGGGCCCGGCGGTGGACGTGAGCGAGGATGACAAGCAGGTGACCGTCCGGGCCGAGATACCGGGCGTGGACCCCAAGGATCTGGACGTGACGGTGTCGGGAGACACGTTGACTCTTTCGGGCGAGAAGAAGGAAGAGACTCACGAGGAGAAGGGCGGCTGGTACCATGCCGAGCGGCGGTTCGGCTCGTTCAGGCGGACGTTGCGGCTGCCGGCGGAAGTGGATGCCGACGAAGTCGAAGCCACGTACCAGAACGGTGTGCTGACGGTTCGGCTGAACAAGACCGAGCGAGCGGTGGGCCGGCGAATCGCGATCAACAAGGGCGGCGAGTGAGCACCGTGGGGACAGACGGAATCTCGACGGTGGTCATGCGGCGGGAGGCACGGGTTCGCGTCGGGAGGCGGACTGTGCCTCTCTCGCTTTTGGTGACCGCGAGGTGGCAAGCCGGGGGCGATAGCCTGCCTGCGCCGCAGTCTTAGGTTGATTGAGGCGGAGGCGGGTCACTGCGGCTCGAAGCGGTAGCCCAGGTCGCGAACGGTCTTGATGAAGATGGGGTTCTGGGGTTCCGGTTCGATCTTGGCCCGCAGGGTGGTGATGCAACGGTCCACGCTGCGGCGGGTGACCAGGATGTCGCCGCCCCAGACGTGGTCGAGGATTTCGTCGCGGGTCAGTGCCCGACCGGCGTAGCGGACCAGGAGTTGCAGCATGCTGAACTCCTTGGGGGTGAGGGTGACCTCCTCGCCGTTGCGTAGCAGGCGATGCCCGACCATGTCCAGCTCGAAATCGCCGAAGTGATAGCGGCGGCTCTGGATTTGTTGTGCACGGCGGAGCATAGCCTCGACGCGGGCGAGTAGTTCGCGGATGCTGAAGGGCTTGGTGACATAGTCGTCGGCTCCGAGGTTGAGCCCGAGGACGACGTCCGATTCCTCGCCTTTGGCGGTCAGCATGATGATGGGCACATCCAGGTTCTGTTTGCGGATCTGCCGACAGATCTCGTACCCGTTGATCTTGGGCAGCATGATGTCCAGCACGATCAGCGACGGCTGCTTGTGCAGGGCGAGGTGGAGTCCTTTTTCGCCGTCGTCGGCGGTGAGGACGCGGTAGCCTTTCTGCTCGAAGTTGTCCGTGAGTCCGCGCAGGAGGGCGGGTTCATCCTCGACGATGAGTATTGTGTCCTCGGGCATAGACGCACCTCAGTAGCGGCCGACCCCTGTGGCGGCCTGCGGGTGGAAACTCGACTACCGCTCGGCGGCGGTCGGTGTTTGAAAACTTTGCCGCTGTCCCGGCCGCCACGGCTCGGCTGAGCTCGCCGAAGTGGGGCGGCGGCCGCTACGATACGCGGGGTGGCGGCCACTACGAGGCGCGGATCGGCAGCCGCACCCTGAACGCACTGCCCTTGCCGGGTTGGCTGTGCACGTCCACGCGGCCGCCGTGGGCATCGACGATGAACCGGACGATGCTCAGCCCCAGGCCGCACCCGCCCGTCTCCCGCGAAAGCCGCTGGTCCACCTGATAGAACCGCGAGAAGACCCGCTTCAACTCCCGTCGGGCGAGTCCGATGCCCTGGTCTTCGACGGACAAGACCAGGGTACCGTTGTCGGTCGCGGCCTTCACCGTCACCTGTTTGCGCTCGCGTGAGTACTTGTACGCATTGTCCAGCAGATTCACCAGGACGGTGACCAAGGCGTCGGGATCGCCGATGACCTTGGGCAGATCGGGGGCGACCTCGACGTTCAGGGTGAACCCACCGGCTTCGTAGCGTTCGCGGACCGCCTCGACCGCGTCGGTGACGACCTGGGCCGGGTTGACCTCGATGGAGGCGAAGGCCCGCTTGTTCCGCTCCATCCGCGAGAAGGTCAGGAAGTTGTCCATGAGCCGGCTGAGCCGCAGGTTCTCGCGGGCGATTATCTCAAGGTACTCGCGGGTCTGGTTGGCGTCGCCGCAGCGGTTTTCGATGAGCGTGTCGACCAGAACACGGACCGAGGCGAGGGGCGTCTTGAGCTCGTGCGAGACGGTGGCGATGAGGTCGTTCTTGAGTCGGGTGAGGCGGGCCTGACGGGTAAGGTAACGGGCGATGATCAGCACGAGGACGGCCAAGCCGGCGATGATGAGGATGGCGGTCCAGATGAGCAGGGTGATTTGGCGATCGGCGGCGGCGGCGAAGGGGTTTCCGCCTTCGAGTCGGACGGTCAGTTGCCAGTCGGGCATGAACTCGCCGGCGGGCAGTCGCATGAATACCGCGGGATCGGCCGGCTCTTGCCCCGCGGGTGCCAGCGTGACGGCGGCGCCCGCGGCCGCCGAGTGCACCGCGATCAACGGGTTCAACACGTCGAGCAGGTTCTGTTCTTCATACAGGGCTACAAGATGTCGGTCCGGCAAAGCGAACTGCCAGACGCCTTCGAGCGGACTGCGGCTGAGTTGCCCGGTGGGCGGAAGCCCGGATTGCTGCTCGACGTAACGCAGGGCCAACTCCTCGGCCTCGACCGGCCATCCGCAGGGTGCCTGCCCGGGCAGGCTCTCCAGGCTCTTCATCAGGAACAGCCGCTGGGCCGAGGGCATCGCGGTGCCGTCGTAATCGAGGACTCGGCGGCGTAGGGCATCGGCCAGAGGCGCGAACCGCCCATCGTGCGCATCGGCGATCAGTTCCAGGGCGTAGAGCTGGGCGTTGAGTGCGAGGAGCCGGCCACGCGGATCGCGGGCATCATGGTATCGCGGGTCGCCGGCAAGTCTCCCGATCAGGATGTTGAGCCCTGCATCGCGCTGCTCGGCTTTGACCAGGCAGCGGGCCTGGGCGTGCAGGGCTTGAGCCGAGATGTGGATGTCAGACGCCTGCTCGGTCGCATCGGCATAGGCGGTCGCGGCGGCGAGCGGATTGTTCTCGATGTACTCCAGGTGCTCTGCCCAGCCCCACGCCGGCGGCCTCTGTCCGCTTGCGGCAGTATCGGCAGTCGAAGCGGCCATCTCGGGATAGAGCAGCCGGCTGTCCGGGCCATAAAGCACCACGCAGTCGGCCCGCTCCCGGTCGGACCGCTCCATGGTGACGTGTTTGCCGAATACCTGCTGCGGTGGGGCGGTGGCGTCGGTGCCGGCCAGCGACGCCAAGCGATCTCGCCAAAACCCATCCACCTGCTCGCGAACGCCGGCAAGCTGGCGCGAGTAGGAGTCTTCGAGCTTCTGCCGCACGACCAGACGCTCATTGCGCATGGCTTGGCCCATGAACCAGAGCACGCCGGCCGTCGGTAGCAGCACCGCCAGCAGAAGCAGCCCCAGCATGGGCCCCAGCCCGCCGATTCGGCTGTCACGTGGTTTCCAGTTCGCCGCCTTCATGCGTTTCAGTTCATTGCACCTTGAGTCCGTTCACGATGGCATCCAGTGTCGGTCGGAGGGCCTCGAAGCCGTCCTTGGGTGCGCGGAAGACGAACCAATAAACACGGTCCTTGCCCAGGATGTACGTACGGTACTCGACCATGGGCTCCTTGTCCTCATAGTCGGCGACGAAGCTGGCCGCGGGCAGGCCCGCCACTTTGTGTTCCTTCCAGCTTTCCGGTTTGACGGCGTAGCCCTTGAAGAAGCCTTGGAGCGTCTTGATGTCCTTCTCGGCGACGCTGCGGGCGGTTGCTTCCTGCTCCTCTCTTTCGTGAGCGGTCATCACCGCCCACAGCTCGGGGTCCGGCCCAAAAAGCCGAACGAGCAGATGGTAGCCAGCATCACCTGGTTCGCGGCAGGGCAACCAGCCTTCCGGCAAGGTGAGCGTGGTCCCCAACGCCTTGTCCTCGAAGACGGATGGTTCCCCTTTCTTGCGGATTGTCACGGGTCGCAGCTCCATCACTGCCGTGCCCGCGTCGTACTTGACCAGGTACTTGTGCTCGTCGGCGGAGAACCACAAGTGGTGCAGCAACGCACGTGCCTCCCCCGAGTAGACTTCGAGATCGACCTTGTAGCAATCGAACGTGCCCGCGGGGGCCGTGATCCGTTCTTTGCCGACCACGGTAATGCGGCACTCGACCACCGTGCCGCCCATGACCGTGAAAATGGGGAACGAGCCGCGGTATTCCTCGGCCAGGGGCATCCTGCGGATCAGGTAAAGGGCCTGCTCGTTGTCGAACGCGACGGTCTCCAGGTCGATGGTTCGGGTCTTTGTCGGTTCGTTCCATCCTGTCTGGAGAGTCACTTGTCCAGGCTTGTAGACGGCCTGGAAGTCGCCCATCGTCGAGTTTCTGGTTCGGCCGGTGATCGGCGCGAAGCTGTCGCGTTCAGCCACCACGTCGGTGAATTGATCCATCTCATCCGTGCTGCCGACGGACATATAGGAGCGGACACGCCACGCATCCTTGCCGTTGGCTTTGGTTAGCTCGGCGGTGTACACGATGCTTCCAATCTCGACATCGGCTGCCGAGATGAGCCGCAGCGGCATGACCTCGCCGTCGGCCCAGGGTGCGGGCAGCAGGTCCGACGAGGCGGCGGAGATCTGTTGCCGGCCCGCGAGGTTCTTGGCTTTCTTCAGTCCGTCTTCGAACTGCCTGCGTTCCTGGGCGTGGGTCGGCATGGCTTTGAGGATCATCTCGTAGTAGCGGACCGCATCGTCGTACTTCTTGAGTTCCATCGATGTGGTGGCTAGGCCGCTGAGTGCGGCAGTCGCCTCGGGCGAGGCCTCGATCGCCTTCCTCCAATACCCCATCGCCTCGTCGACCTTGCCCTCGGCTTTGGCGAGCCAGCCCAGGCCGTTCAGGGCCGCGGCGTTGGTCGGCTCGATGGCCACGCATTTCGTGAACGACTCTTTGGCGGCCAGCGTCTTGTTCTGGTTGAACTGCGCCCATCCCAGGCCCTGCCAGCCGTTGGCGTTACCCGGGTCGGCCTGAGTGGCTTTGGCGAACCACTCTTCCGCCTTGGCATGTTTACCCTGCGACCAGAGCCGCCAGCCCCGGGCGAGATCCGATTCGGTTGCCGGCCGTTGACCAGTGCGGTTTCTCATCTCTGGCTGTGCCGCCTGATTGATCGCCCTGGCCTGGGCGGCGAGATCCTCGGGAATCGGCGTTGGCTTGCCATCCGCGCTCCGCGTGGCGAAAAGGATCACGTATGGCTTGGCAGGCACCTTCTCGGGTGTATGGAAGAACGTGTGTTGCGGGCTGTTGATGCCTACCCAATACACCTTGCCGGGTTCGAGTTGCACGGGCAGCGTGCAGGTCTTGCGGAGGCTATCGTAGGAGGGATCGCCGGAGATCTTGGGAAACGACTCCTCTGACCGCTGTGTCCATGACCAGCTCGTATCCATCATCGGCCGGTCGAAGGTGACGGTGATCTTCTTGAGCGTGGCGGGTACGTCGCCCGCCAGGGCCGCCGGCGTGGTGCGTACCACTGCGGGTGTGGAGGAGACCTGCCCGCCCATGGCGGCCGCAGCGGCGGCTTCGTTGATCGCCTTGGCCTGGGCGGCCAGATCCTCGGGGATCGGGGTCGGCTTGCCATCCGCGGACCGCGTGGCAAACAGGATCACGTACGGTCTGGCCGGAACCTCATCGGGAGTCTGAAAGAACGTGTGCTGCGGGCTGTTGATGCCCACCCAATACACCTTGCCGGGTTCGAGTTGCACGGGCAGCGTGCAGGTCTTGCGGAGGCTGTCGTAGGAAGGATCGCCAGCGGTCTTGGGAAACGACTCCTCTGACCGCTGTGTCCATGACCAGCTCGTATCCATCATCCGCTGGTCGAAGGTGACGGTGATCTTCTTGAGCGTCGCGGGTACGTCATTCGCCAGAGTGGCCGGCGTGGTGCGTACCACCCCCGGACCAGGCGTCTCGACCTCGTCTGCCGGGAAGCCCAGCTTGGTGAGTTGTTCCTTGGCCTTGGCGACGAGTTCCTGCTGCTCTGGATAGAGGCGGATGACGTTGTCGAAGCCTTGGCGGGCATCCTCGTTCTGCCCTCTCTTCAGCAGGCACATGCCGATGCGGTAGTGGGCCTCGGCCGCGATTCGCCGGTTGGTTGCGGCTTCCTCGGTGATGCGCAGGTAGAACCTGAGGGCTTCGTTGAGGTCGCCCTTGGTTTCCTCGGCGTAGATGCCCTTTTCCAGGAGCGTCGCCGCCGGCTCGGCCTTGACGATGTCCGGCCAGCCGGCCCAGCCGATCAGCCTCAGTCCGATCATCACGGTCATCATTGGCTTTGACATGGTTTGTCACCTCGCTGTGAAGAAGACTCCATTACTGTTTCTCAGCCTTGTCGGGCCTCGTCCGCGGTTGCCGAGAGGGCGAACGTCGCGGTGCCCGGCCAGCTCACTTGCGGGAAGTCTACACGGTGTTTGTTACCGTCGTGTTACCACGGGGTGGATTCGGCGCCCAATTCTCAGCACATGTCTTTGCCGGATGGCATGTACATGATGAGTCACCCTCCAATGGGCGGCCGAGTCGGGGCACAATGACGACAGGCACCGCCGGAGCGATTTGAACCAGCCGTCGCACTTGATTTGCATCCGAGGGCGTCTGCATCTTGGCATGACAGCGCTGTTTCCCGCCACGGCGGGCAGGCGGTAGCGGCCGCCGCCTCTGGCAGCCGCTGGACGGCGATAGATCCTCAGGCGCCGGCCGCCACGCGGGGCGGCCGCTACCAGAAAGCCCCATCCAGCAGGGAGCGAGGTTCCTTTCGCTCGAAACCCAGCGAAGGCACGGGACAGCGTGGTGACAGCGAACGGTCAGGTCTGCCGCCTAGGCGACGAGATCCCTGGAGGGGGACGCGGGTGTTGGGGCTGTTCGGGCGATATATGGCGAGAGGGTAGCCGCTCGAGAGGAACGCCGATGGTTCTGGGTTGTCCCTCGACCCAGCGCCGCAAGACCCACGATGCTCCCGATCAGGCAAAGGCTCGCCCCACCGACCTGCAGGATGACTGCCCGCTCAAGCGTGACCAGCCTTTGTTCGTGTTCGGCGACAATGGTATCCATATACCGCCATCCGGCCATGAGAAACTCATCGTGGGTCAGCTCGGAGGCATCCCGCACGGGAGGCAAGCCACTGCGATTGTGTTCCTGAACCAAGGCGGTGTTCCAGTCTTGCTCGAGCACGGCCCACGTGGCCTCGCCCGAATTGTGCGACGCCCAGATCCAGACGGCCGCTCCGGCGGTAATGAGTGCGATGGCGATGCCGGCTTTCAGGATGCGTTGGTTTGGCGATGCGGTGTTCATAGCTTTCTACTCCAGGCAGACAAGGACCGTGCCGACGACGTCGTCGGCGGGATACCGATTCACTGATACAGACGCCGGTCAAGCGAGGCTACTGCGCAAGTGAAGTCCTGCTGTTCCGGGGGCCTGTCCACGCCCCGGCTGATTTCTGGCCGGTTGCGGCAGCTATGACTATCTACACCGAGGTTGTTACCGACGTGTCACGGAGCGGTGGATTGTGCGCCCAATTGCAGGCCAAATCGTAGGGCGTAACTCGCCATCCGCGGGCGAAATGACCCATGGCGAAGCCCCAATGACCCATGAAGTCCGAATGACCCATGACCAACGCCCCCGCTCGGGGTTGGCGTTCTGGCTTCGGGCTTGGTCATTGATTGATCATTGGGCCTTGGGCATTCGCCATTGTGCCCCGGGAGCCACGCGGCCAGCGAGTTGCACCCGATTGAAATGAAACCACGGATGAACAAGGCTAAACACGGATGAAGCAAGGTATCGGCGTCAAACACGGCGCGCCGTGGGATCCGGTGTGAGGTCATCTTTAGCCCGTTCTCTTATCAGTGTTTATCTGTGCTAATCTGTGGTTTCGTTGAGTAAGCCGGGCCAAGAGGAATACCTCGCGGGCGCCGAGGCCACCTCGGCGTGTCTCTTCGGGACAGGCATGGATGGGAGTGCGTTGCAGCCCCTACGGTGAGGGGTGAGTGGTGCCGCGGGTGGTTCTCGTGTGGATGACGCCTGCAGGGTCGAACC
>Ga0123328_1000554_pt1 | contig 39363 bp, 32 predicted proteins | sample BioC12SIPDNA_2_FD_89702 | JGI IMG/M metagenome (GOLD analysis project Ga0123328, IMG submission 89702) | Anaerobic biogas reactor microbial communites from Washington, USA - Biogas_R1_A C12 SIP DNA | ecosystem: Engineered > Bioreactor > Anaerobic > Unclassified | place: Washington, USA...
ACAGCCGCTTGGCGAGTTTCTGGGGGAAGGGACCATCGAGAAGGTAACGCATGACCGTCTCGACGACACTCGGGTGATCATATTGGACTTCGTTTCCAAGTACGATCAGAGGTTCAGATTCTGGCTTGCTCCCGACTGTGGCTACAGGTTCATCCGGTTGGAGCGCTACCGCGAATCGAGGCTGTTCATGCGTTTTGAGGTCGAGTTGGCTGAGCACAACGGCAACTGGTTTCCGAAGCATGGAACTTGGACGGCGTACAATCTGACCGACGACGGAGGGCCCGAGATCGATCAGACCGCGGAACTCACGGTTGAGTCAGTCACCATGAACGAGCCGATCTCCGAGGAGGATATGACCTTCGAGTTTCCCATCGGAACATTGGTGTCCGACATGTTCCTCGGGATCGGGTACCGGACTTCAGACTCCGGGGCGGAGCTTCAGGGGAGTGGATTGGCGGCTGGTTTGCGGGCGCCGGAAGACGGACCGGTCGAGGAGCCCAATGCTTCGCTGTCCGAGGAGACGGTGACGGACGATGCAAACGGCGCGAATGGAGAGCCTGCCCAGGCGGCCCCCGGAAGCAGCTCTCCGGAATCGGCGGGCACCACGAGGTCCCGATCGTGGATTTGCGGAGCGTTGGTTGCCGTTGCCGTAGGAGGCGTAGTCGCGGCGGTCCTCCGGCGGAAGGGAAAGCGGGTGGGTTGATGGCTTGGCTATCGGCGGCACGGAAGGTGGTTCTGACACACTGGGCTCTTCCGGCGGTTCTGGCTGTGGCGGCGGGCGTACCGCTGGGTATGTGGTTTGTCCGCCACGTTGCATTTGCGCGCGAGCCCCTGGTGATTGACGGGCAGACCTGGGCGCAGAAGGATGTGCAACCTGGCGCGAGCCTTTCGCGCCGATTCACGATAACCAACCGGTCGGCATCGCCCGTGCGCATCGAGTCGATCGAGAGGAGTTGCAGATGCACGACGGCTACGCTGGCCCCGAATCCCATTTTGCCAGGCGAAAGCAGCGTGCTCGATTGTACTCTGCATGTTCCTCCCGGCGGTGACGGCGCCAAGGCAACGATCGTCCTGAAGACGGATAACTCGCATCAGCCGACGGTCTCGGTGCATATGGAGGCGCAGACGCGCGATACCCTCACGATCGAGCCGCTTTCGCTGTACTGGCGACAAGAGACGGCTTCGGGTCCGTTTGTTCGTCGAGTGATTCTCAGACGGTTGGATGAGAGAGGTCTCAGCACACCGAAGGTTCATCTCCCGGCGGGCATGACGTGCGAGATTCGGCGGCTATCCGATGAGGCGTGCGAAGCCGTTCTTACGGTGGCGGAGTGGCCGGAGCGGGAGGACGCGGTGGTGGAGTTTCTGACCGATGTTCGCGGTTTCGAGCGGGTATCGCTCCCGGTCTGTTTTGAGGGATTGCCTCCTGTCGTGATCTTGCCCGAGACGATTTTGATATTCGGGCCTGACGGAAGGGGCTCGGTCTGCCTCTATGGGCAGAACGGATTGGCGGTTACGTCGGCGGAAGTCATCAGGCGACCGGAGTTCCTTGCCGTGACGTTTGCGCGCGACGATGGCGCGATGAAGGTCGAGGCCAGCATGAGCGCGAATACCGGGACTCTGAGCAATTCCGATCATATCGTCATCCGCGCAACGACGGATCAAGGCTCGCACGACCTGACCATACCGGTCAGAGTCTATTTGGATTGAGGGAAAAGAGCCTGTTGTTATCTCTGGCGGGTTGGGAAGTTCCGCTCCTTCATCCGCCGAAGGCGGACGGTTCTTTCGGGGGAATCCACGGCGGTTTGCGGGACGGGCGGCTTTCCGAGGCGTCTTGTGCCGGGAGGTGCCAGCCCCGACTATCGGGTTGCGGGGGGTGCGCGGGGTAGAAGAGTCGTTGTGGCGGGTGAACCTCGCCTTCGGCGAAAACCTCCCGCCCTACGGGGAGCGGGTCCAGTTGGCGAGGTTGGATTCTTTGTTGGGGATGAGGACGGTGTCTTTGAGGTTGGCTGGGCGGACGGAGAGGATGCCTGGGGTTGAACCGGCGTGGCCGGAGTAGTTTTCGGGTTGGGCGGTGTAGATGCTGTCGTTGTCGAGGCCGGTGTAGGGGGTGGTGGACCATTGGACGTGGCTGTCGGCGAAGAGGACGTTTTGGCCGTCGCCGCCGTGGTTGCGGCTGTTGACGTGTTGCTTGAGGTCGTCCGTGTTGGGCGGCGTGCCGTTGGCTGCGTAGTTGGGTTTTGGGCCGTCGTTGGCGTCGGCGGCGATGGGCGTGTTGGGATCGAAGCTATCGGTCCAGAGTTCGGCGGAGGTGCGGCCGTCGGGGAACCGGGTCCAGGGCTGGATGAAGGAGTAGGCGATGACGGCGTCGGGGCTTTTCCAGGGGAAGTCGAGGAGCGAGCGAAGGGCGTTCCATTGGGTGTGGTCGATTTCCTGGTCGGCCTGGTCGGAGGCGGGGCAGAGGAACGCAGATGGGACGAGCAGTCTGGTCCGGCAGAGGGGCCAGAGGTTTTCGGAGACGCTGTGATGGTGGTTGCGGGGAGACAGGTCGCTGGTGAAGGCGTTTTCGGCGGCGATCGTGGCTTGGCCAAATGCGACGATGGGGAACGAGCCGCGGTTGGATGACGCGTAGGCACTGAGAGCGGCGCCGATCTGGCGGAGATTGCCGGCGCAGACGGTTCTTGGCGCGACGCCGGTTGGGCGGCTGAGGAGGTCGTGGATCGGCCCCAGGAGCACGATGATCAGCAGGAGGGCGGGCAAGAGGAAGGCTATGTCGATCAGGGCAAGGCGTCGGGCCATGGGTTGGGCTCCGTGTAGAAACTATTGGTGTAGGATACCACATGGGATTGGGATGGGGAAGAGGCGGGTGAAGCGGCGTTGGCTGGGGGATTTGGGTTGGTTTGGGTTATGATGGGTGTTGGTGTGTTGAGGGGGAGGGCAGGCACAAGGGTTGGCCGTACGGGGGAGAGGGCGGGCATGAGGCTTGCACGTACGGGAGATGGGGGAGGTATGAGGGCTGGCCGCACGGTTGATCAGGAAGGAAAGGAAATGAGAATTGAAAACAGCAAATGCCAAGGTGCAAAATGGGAGGGATTAACCGGGGTGGGGGGGGGTATAAAGATCGATAGGCTTGGGTTTTGGCGAGTTTTTGGAAGGAGTTGGCGATGCGCGGTTTGGGATGGCTGATGACGGGCGTGGCGGCGTTGGCGTGGGCTGGGTCGGCGTGCGGCGAGGTGAGCGTGCACGGGATGTTCGGCGATCATGCGGTGCTTCAGCGGGGGATCGCGGTTCCGGTGTGGGGCAAGGCGGCGGCGGGCGAGAAGGTGGTGGTGACGATCGGCGGCCAGACGGCGACGACGACGGCGGGCGCGGACGGGTCGTGGCGGGTGAATCTCGAGCCGATGGCGGCGGGCGGGCCGCTGGAGATGACGGTGGCGGGGACCAACACGATTGTATTGAAGGACGTGGTGGTCGGCGAGGTGTGGATCGGTTCGGGGCAGTCGAACATGCAGATGACGGTGGGAGGAAGCCGGGACGCCGGTCAGGAGATGGCGGAGGCGACGTATCCGATGATCCGGCAGTGTTCGGTGGCGCATCGGCCGATGGCGGAGCCAACGCCGGAGGTTTCGACGTCGTGGACGGTGTGTTCGCCGGAGACGGTGGGCGGATTTACGGCGGTGGGGTATTTTTTCGCGCGGGATCTGCACAAGGCGTTGGGCGTGCCGGTGGGGATCATCAACAGCAGTTGGGGCGGGACGCCGGCTGAGGCGTGGACGCCGCGCGATGTGATGAAGGCGGAGGGGATCAACGCGGGGATGGTGGAGTATTACGAGCAGTGCGTGGCGAACCAGGACGAGATGATGAAGAAATACCAGGAGGACCTGGCGGCGTACGAGAAGCTCAAGGCGGGAGGGAAGATCCGCGACCGTCAGGAGGACCCGGGCGACAAGGGGTTCGAGCAGGGCTGGGCGAAGGTCGATTTCGACGATTCGGGTTGGGAGCGTATCGAGCTTCCGCGGACGTGGCCGGAGTCGATGGACGGGGCGATCTGGTATCGGCGCGAGGTGACGCTGCCGGAGGATTGGGCGGGTCGCGACGTGCAGATCAGCCTGGGTTCGATCGACGACTACGACGTGACATATTTCAACGGCGAGCGGGTCGGTTCGACGGGCAATGAGACGGCGAACTGGTGGGTACACTGGCGTCAGTACACGATTCCCGGGCGGCTGGTGAAGGCGGGGCGGAACGTGGTGGCGGTTCGGGTGTTTGACGACCTGTCGGGCGGCGGGTTTACGGGGATGCCGGAGGACATGTATGTGAAGGCGGCGGGCGGCGCGGAGCGGATTTCGCTGGCGGGGCCGTGGCGGCAGCAAATGGAGTTGAGTTTGCCCGCGATCCAGGTGAGCCGTCCGCCGAGCGTTCCGTTCGGGCCGAAGAATCCGAACGCGCCGGGCACGCTGTACAACGGGATGATTTATCCGCTGGCGCCGTACGCGGTTCGCGGGGCGATCTGGTATCAGGGCGAGTCGAACGTGGGCCGGCCGGGCGAGTACGCGCGGCTGCTATCGACGATGATTCGCGAGTGGCGGCGGCTTTGGGGTCAGGAGGAGTTTGCGTTCGGGATCGTGCAGTTGGCGAATTTCCTGGCGGTGCAGCGGGACGCGAACGTATCGAGCGGATGGGCGGCGCTGCGGGATGCGCAGCTTCGCGTGTCGCAGATGGACGAGAACGTGGGTCTGGCGGTGATTATCGACATCGGGGAGGCGGCGGACATTCATCCGAAGAACAAGCAGGACGTGGGCAAGCGGTTGGGGCTCTGGGCGCTGGCGACGGTGTACGGGCGGGACGTGGAGTACTGCGGGCCGATCTATAGGTCGATGAAGGTTGAGGACGGGAAGGTGCGGCTGAGCTTCGACCACGTCGGCGGCGGGTTGACTGCCAGGGGCGACGGACCGCTGAAGGGGTTTGCGATCTGCGGCGAGGATGGCCAGTTCGTCTGGGCGGAGGCGAAGATCGAGGGCGAGACGGTGGTGGTCTGGTCGGAGCAGGTGGCCAAGCCGACGGCGGTGCGGTACGCGTGGGCGGATAATCCGGTGTGCAATCTGTACAACGAGGCGGGTTTGCCGGCGAGTCCGTTTTGGGCGCGGGAGTGACGGCGACAAGAGTGGTCCGATGAGTATAATGAAAGCTTATTAGTAATTAGTATAATGATACTTGACATTTTTTACCATTATCGGTACCTTAGGGAGAAGGAGAGAGAGTTGGCGTTGCCTATCTGAGTTTTTGAGCGCTACTCTTGGGGTAGAAGGAGGAAGGAAATGTGGCGAGGGCTGGTTGTGGTGGCGGCGGTGGCGGTATTTGTCGGGTCGGCGGTGGCGACTCCCATCAACTACGGTGATTTTACCGGGGTTACGATGCGCTACCAGCAGATCTCGGAGGACTCGGGAACGGATCCACTTCCGCTGTATAATTCGCCGACGTTGGTCGGGGATACGCTGCAGTTTAACAACCTGAGTTTCTACTCCTCCTCGAGCGGCAACGCGGCCGACACGACGGATGGGAACCTGATGGGGTGGATCGAGGCGAAGGTGGGTTCGGTGATCCAGTCGATCGCGTTTGATGAGTACGGGGACGTTTCGCTGAACGGTAGTCCGCTGAAATGGGGCTATGCGAGCGTGACGAACACCATTTTTGTGCAAGTCCACGAGATCGACCGGGTGGCGGTGGCGCCGTTCACGTTTACGATCGACATGGTGATGACCCCGTCGGACGGGGACTGGACGCTGATGGACGACGGCTACGGCAGTTGGGACTGGGAGGGGCATCTGCTGGCCGACGTGACGCAGGCGCTGCGAGACAAAGGCTATGCGACGGGGTACGCGACGAAGCTCTACTTCGAGATGGACAACACGCTGAACACGTCAAGCGAAACGGGCACATCGGCGTACATTGCCAAGAAGCTGACGGATGGGCTGAAGGTGACGGCGTCGGTGGAGGTGCCGGAGCCGATAACGGTGCTGCTGATGGGTCTGGGGCTTGGGCTGCTGCGGGTTCGTCGGGGATAGGCTTGAGGTTTTTGGGTTTTTGAATTTCAGGGTCCGCTTTCGGGCGGACCCTTTTTCTTTTTACGCTTTGCGCGTTTGTGTTCGGTTTGCCTGTTGACCGTCCGGGGTTGTGAGCGTTTGGTCGGTGTTGGCCGAGCCAGTGTTTTGATTCAGCGGGGATCAACAGCTTACGGCGTTCGGTTCCAGTCGGCGAGGCGTCACGAGAACTTCGACGAGGTTGAGGCTGCGTCGCGGCATGGGTCGGCTCCTTGCAAAAGGTGGCAGGGAAAGAATAGCATGTTTGATGGCGATAGTCGAGGGTGATGGCGGTCGTTGTGGCGGGTGAACCTCGCCTTCGGCGAGAACCTCCCGCCCTACCGGTTGTCGGTGCGCGGTGTCGGCTTTCGTGGTGTTCCGCGTGGTCCGTGCCGGCGGGTTTTGGGGCTTGCTGAAATGGGCGGTTGGGTTGAGAATGGTGCTGAGTTTAGCGGTTTGGAAGGAGATGTGTGGCGTGAGCGCGATGACGGTTCTTGGAGCGGTGCCGGTGGATGAGCTGGGCGTGACGCAGATGCACGAGCACGTGCTGGCGAACAGCGACTATGACGGGAACGACTATAACCTGGTGATGGACGACGTGGAGGTGGCGACGCGGGAGGTCGAGTATTTCAAGGCGGCGGGAGGAAACACCATTGTCGATCTGTCGTGCGTGGGTCTGGGACGCGACGCAGCGGGCCTCAGGCGGATCGCGGAGCGGACGGGCGTGCACGTGATCGCGTGCACGGGTTTTTATCGCGAGTGCAGCTATCCGGCGTATGCGCGGGAGGAGACGGCGGACCAGTTGGCGCGGCGGATGATCCGGGAGCATCGGGAGGGGATCGACGATACGGGCGTCCGGCCGGGCATTCTGGCGGAGATCGCCACGGAGTACGGGGTGGGGAAGATGAGCGTGGGGGAGGAGAAGGTTTTTACGGCGGTGGCGTACGCGCAGGTGGAGACGGGCATGCCGGTTTCGACGCACTGCTGGGCGGGCGAGCTGGCGCACGAGCAGATCGCGGTGCTGACGCGGAACGGGGTGTCGCCGGGCAAGATCGTGATCGGGCATCTGGCGGTGGATGGGACGGCGGAGGCGCGGATTCCGAAGATCGCGGAGAAGGGGGTGTTTCTGGGGATCGACTGCATCGGGTACGCGTACGAGCGGGTGGTGGTGATGAAGGACGCGGAGCGGGCGCGGCTGGTGCGACGGCTGATTGACGCGGGTTTTTTGAACCAGATCACGATGTCGCAGGACGTGGCCCGCAAGCTGCTGTTGAAGCACTATCACGGGATCGGGTACGAGTATCTGCTGCGCCGCTTCGTTCCGATGCTGAGGGACAATGGGGTGACGCAGGAGCAGATTCATACGATTCTGGTGGAGAATCCCAAGCGGGCGTTCGCCTGAGAGGGGCGCGCTAAGAAGGTTTTTCGGGGATTCCTTTCTTAGTGGCGGTCGCTAAGAAAGGTCGCCTTCGCTGGGCAGGCGGCCGCTATCATCGGCACTACTGTGTGTTCAGTTATAGTTTAGGCTGTGAAATGCTGGGTGGGCGTTGGGTGGTGCGTCGGAACGACTCACCCTACCGGGAGAGCGGGCGTCTTTGGCGAGCGGAGGGCTGGCCGGAGGGTGGCGTTGCGGAGGCGGGCGCATAGAATATGGATTTGCGGCTTGGTGTGCGTTGGCGGAGACTGGAGCGGACGGCGATGTTGACGGCGGAGACGATAGCGGAGGCGAGGCGGGCGGTTCGGACGGCTCGCGGGCAGGGCCGTCGGGTGGGTCTGGTTCCGACGATGGGGGCGCTGCACGAGGGGCACTTGTCGCTGATGGCGGCGGCGAGGGCGGAATGCGAGTTTGTGGCGGTCAGCATTTTCGTGAATCCGATCCAGTTCGGGCCGAATGAGGACTATCAGCGGTATCCGCGGCCGATCGAGCGGGATCTGGCGGCGTGTCGCGAGGCGGGCGTGGACCTGGTGTTTGCCCCGTCGGCTGGGGAGATGTACCGGCAGGAGCGGCTGACGTCGGTGGTGGTGCGCGGGATGACCGAGGGGCTGTGCGGTCGGCAGCGGCCGGGGCATTTTGAGGGGGTGACCACGGTGGTGGCCAAGCTGTTCAATATCCTGGATCCGGATGCGGCGTATTTCGGCGAGAAGGACGCCCAGCAGGCGCTGGTGTTGCGTAAGATGGTGGTGGACCTGGACTTCCCGATCGCGATGCGTTTTTGCCCGACGGTCCGTGAGGCGGACGGGCTGGCCCTCAGTTCGCGGAACGCGTACCTGTCGGCGGACGAGCGGGAGCGGGCGCTGTGCCTGAGCCGGGGGCTGGAGGCGGGCCGCCGGATGATCGCGGAGGGGCGGACCGAGGCGGCGGCGATCGCGGCGGCGATGCGGCGGATCATCGAGGCGGCTGAGCCTGAGAAGATCGACTACATCGAGATCGTCGATCCGCATACGCTTGGGCCGGTGGCACGGGTGGCGGGGCCGGTGCTGATGGCGACGGCGGTGCGGATCGGGCGCACGCGGCTGATCGACAATATTCTCGTGGACAGCCAAGGGAATAAGATTAGAATGAACGATTTGTTCCTCTAGAAGTGGTTGCGGAGATTTCGTAATGTTGCTGAAGTTCCTGCGGTCGAAGATTCATGGGGCGAAGGTGACCGAGGCGAATATCAACTACATCGGATCCATCGCCATCGACACGCAGTTGATGGAGGCGGCGGGCCTGAGGACCAGCGAGATCGTGATGGTGGCGGACGTGGAGAACGGGAACCGGCTGATGACGTACGTGATTCCGGCGCCGGCGGGTTCGAAGACGATCTGTTTGAACGGGGCGGCGGCGCGGCTGGTGAGCGTGGGGGATACGGTGCTGGTGTTTTCGTTCGCGTATTTGACGGAAGAGGAGGCGGCGCGGCATCGGGCGAGGATCGTGCTGATGGGGGAGGATAATGAGGTCAAAGAGATTTTCGATCAGTGAGGGGGGAGAAGGCTCTAGGCTCTAGGCTCTAGGCTCTAGGCTCTAGGCTCTAGGCTTTAGGCTTTAGGGTCCGCCTTCGGCGGACGAAGTGCAGAATGCAAAGTGCGAAGTGCAAAGTGCAAAATGGGGAGGAGGGGCGGTTGGTCAGGGAGCTTGAGATGGAAATGACAAAATACGGGAGGAGTTGGTAGCTTGCATCCGACACTATTTCACCTGGGTCCGATCCCGATCCGGTCGTACGGTTTCATGATCATGATCGGGTTTCTGGTGGCTGTGCATCTGGCGGGGCGTCGGGCGAGGAAGGTGGGGGCGGATGAGGAGTTCGTGCTGAATCTGGGATTGCTGGCGCTGGTGGTGGGGATCATCGGGGCGCGGGCGTTTTTCGTGATCCACCGGTTGCCGCAGTTTCTGGCCCAGCCGAATCCGGTGTTGGCGATGCTGAACATCATCGGCGGCGGGTTGGAGTTTTACGGCGGGTTCCTCAGCGCGGTGGTCGCGGTGATCATTTACCTGCGGCTGAAGAAGAAGTCGATCCGGTGGTATTTGGACATTCTGGCCCCTTCGATCATGCTGGGACTGGCGTTCGGGCGGATCGGGTGTTTGCTGAACGGCTGTTGCTGGGGCGGCGTGACGAGTCTGCCGATGGCGATCCGGTTTCCGTATTTCAGCCTGCCGTTCCAGCACCAGGTGTTCGAGACGCAGCAGTTGGCGGTGCCGGGCGAGTTTCTGGTGGCCAGTCCGGATCGCAGCCCGGACCTGTTCCACGGCGAGATTCTGGAGATGACGGACGAGGAGTTCCAGGCGGAGCTGGAGACGGCCAAGCCGGACACGCCGCTTGGCGCGATTTACGGCCGGCATCACGGGCACCTGGAGCGGTACGGGGTGACGCTGGCGGATCTGCGCGAATTGATAGAGCGGATGGATTTGCGGTCGCTGCCGGTGCATCCGACGCAGCTCTACTCGTCGCTTAACGCGGTGTTCATTTCGGTGATTTTGGGGATGTATTTCTGGCGGCGGAAGCGTCACGGGATGGTGGTGGCGTGGATGTTCGTGATCTACCCGATCAGCCGGTTTTTGCTGGAGATGGTGCGGACGGACAACGCGCAGGACACGTTCGGGCTGACGGTTTCGCAGGGGGTGAGCGTGGCGGTGATTCCGCTGGCGCTGCTGCTGATGTGGGTGCTGCACCGTCTGCCGGAGGTCTCGCCGCGGGCGAAGGCCGAGATGGAGGCGCATGCGGCGAAGCAGGCCCGGCCGGTTGAGGGGAAGTGAGGCCTGTGGAAGACGTGGCGGGCGAGCAGCGACGATCGCCGCGGGATCGCGCAGCGGTCCAGGGGCTCGCGCCCCTGGCTACACCCCTTCGCCCCGTTGGGGCGACCGCTTTGGCGCGTAGCCATAGTGTGGGACGCCACAGGTCAATCGGAAGGCGGGTCTTGGGTCGGCTTATTGGAGTTTTGGGGAGACCTCGAGGGCGGATGGTGAGTAGAGGTCGAGGCCGCCGTCGGCGAGGTGGCGGGCGATGGCGATGGTTTTTTGGATCGATTCGCGGGTGTAGTCGCCGAGGATGGGGGTGCCGAGGGGTTGGCCGAGGGCTCCCTGGCACTGGTCGCATCCGAGGAGGCCTTGTCCGCCGCAAATTTGGCAGGTGACCACGCCGACGCCCTGGCAGGTGGGGCAGGTTTTTTCGCGGTTTGAGGGCAGGTAGCGGGTTTTTCGTTTGCCCTGGACGGCGATGCGCTGGCGGATTTCGCCGCGGCCTTTGCATTCGGGGCACCGCTGCTGGCCGCTGGCGGAGCAGGCGTGGCAGTCGGCTGATCCGGTTCCGCCGCAGCGGTCGCAGACGTCGGGGCGGGCTTGGCCTTCGCATTGGGCGGCGAGGTCGGCCAGCGCGACGAGCGAGACGTGGTCGGCCAGTTCGACGGTTTGCGGCGAGCGCATAGCGGCGCGGAGGTGTTCAGCGGCTTGGTCGTAACGGCCGGCGAGGTAGGCATCGAGTCCCTCGGCCAGCGCGGCGAGCGATCGGAGGCGTTGTTGGTCGTGGGCCTCGCGGAGTTCGGCGAGGGCGGCGACCTGGTCGGCGTCGTAGGGGTCGGCGAGCACGGCTGCGCGCAGCGACGTGACTTGGTCGATCGGATCACCGCGGCCGTTCTGGCCGGAGCAGATCGAGAGCGGCAGGGCCAGGGCCAACGTCCACAACGTGATGATGCGTACCGTTCTATCCCGCATGGCGCACCCTCCCGTCGTCTGGCCGCTGGGCGACCCGCGATTCGGCGGCTTTTTGTCTGGCGAGCACGTCGCAGAGGTGGAGGTTGTGGCAGGCGGCGGCGCGGATTTCCTGGAGCACGTCGTCGGCTTCGCGTTGGGCCTGGCGGCGGTCGTCGGCGAGCTGCGCGAGCGGTTCGGCGAGGCGACCGGTCCGGTCGCGGGCCTGGGCCAGGAGTTCGAGCAATTCGCCGGCGGCGTCCATGTTGACGGCGATCCGCTGGAGGACGGTCCGGCAGGCGGCGAGTCGGGCGTGGCGTTCGGCGCGTCGCAGGTCGAGGGCGGCGGCCTGCGGCGAGGCCGGCGCTTCGGTTCGGATCAGGAGTTCCAGTTCGGTGCAGACCTCGTCGAGCGAGGATGCGAAATCGACTCCGACGTTGCGGCTGCGGAAGATCACGCCGGTCGGCAGGCCGGAGGGTTCGCCCGTTGCGTCGACGTTTCGCAGCAGTTCAGCCATCGCAGCGGAGAGATGGGCGTTGAGGCCCAGGAGCTTGAGCGGCGTCTGGTCCGGTTCCCACGCAGCGGGAGTTGAGTCCAAATTCGGTTCGCCCGGAGCCGGTCCGAGGTTGGTGACGATGGCTTGGAGTCCGAGGGCGGCGCCGGGCGTGCGGGTCTGTCGGCCCCACTGGGCGGCGCGTCCGCCGCTGAGCTGGCTTGTCCACCAGCGTTGGCTGACGAGTCGATCGTGCGCGTTATTGGCGAGGGCGAGGAGGCCTTCGGACCCGGCTGCGAGTCGGACGCCCGAGCCGGCGGCGAGGGTCTGGACGATCTGATGGGCGGCGAAGGGGCGGCTTCGCGCGATCAGTTGCGCCAGGTCGCGCGGGATTCGCGGGTCTTCGATGGTCAGCAGGGCGCGGAGGATGCGGCTGGTCATGCCGCGGCCTCGGGTGCTCAGGTCGGTGCATCGTTGTTCGAGAGCGGACAGGAGCAGGTCGGTCGCTTCGGGCATGGCGGCCTGTCGGAGTTTTTCGACGGCCTGGTAGCAGACGGCGTCGGATGAGGCGAGGTCGTGGGCGGTCTGTTCGAGGTCGATGGCGATTGTCGCTTGGTTCAGGTCGGCGGCTTGGACGGGTCGGAAGCTGATGCGTTCGGCCAGGTCGGTCACGCGGTCGGCCGCGCCGAGCGCAGCGGCCAGATCGTTGGGCCAGCGTTGCGGCGAGTCGTTCATCGAGGCGAGTCGTTCGCAGGCGGCGAGGAGGGCGATGGCGGTGTCGGCCAGGAGTTGATCGGCGGAGTCGGCGGGGCCGAAGGCGGCGCGGATCTGCTCGGTGAAGTCGCTTTGCGGGTCGATCGTCAGTTCGTTATCCGTGGCGATCTCGTCAGCCGCGGCCTCTTGCTCGATCGGGCTGGGCGGCGCAGCCGGCGTGTAGATCGGCGTGGAGGACGGTTGAGGAATTGCCGGCGGGACATCGGTGGGCGTCTCGATGGGCGGCGGAACCGCGGAGCGGGCCTCCGGCGTTCGTTCGTCACCGAACGCGTAGAGGATCGCCAGAAACGCGGCGATGCCGACCAGCGGGATTCCCACCGCGGCCAGCCGGTTGTTCGCGGTGCGGCGCTTTCGGGCCCGCGAGCGGGCCAGGTCGGCGGGCAGGATCGGCAGGCTGTCCGGATCGGATTTCTCCGGCACGTCGATCCGCAGGGCCGGCAGGCGGGGCAGTCGCGGTTCCCCGAGGCACTCTTCGAGAACCTGGCGGGCGGTCTGTTCCTCCAGGCCATCCACCTTGCCCAAGGCGATGAGGCGGTCCCAGTGGCTGTCGCCAGCGTAGCCTTCGGGGAACATCGCCTGGACCTGTTTTTTGAATGCGGCCCGGCGTTTCTGGGCGGTCGTATGACTTTGGTCGTTCGGCTGGGGTATCCGGGCCAACAGGGTCGGCACGTCGCAACGGGGAATGCCCAGGGCCAGGAGGCGTCGGGCCAGGTCGTCGCGTTTCTCAGCCGCCAGCGCACCCCGCTTGTCGACCGCGGCCAGGATGGCGGCGCGGGCTTCGACGACCAGCCGGCGGACCCGCTGGGCGTCATCCTCGGGTTGGGGTGCTTCGATGTCTGGTTTGGCATCGTATTCGCGTCGGCGGGCCGAGTCGCGGAGCACCGCCGCCGCCGGTTCCAACTGCTGCTTTTCAAACTGAAGCAGCAGTGGCAGCATCTGAGGCGAGCGGACCTGCTTTCGCAACAGTTGCCGTCGGCTTTCGAGGGCGGCGTCGACGATCTCAGCCGAGCAATCGCCCCGCTCCAACCCCAGCAGTTGGTAGGGGCTGGGCTGTTCGAGGGTCTCGTCGATACCAAGCTGGCTGTAAAATCCCCGCCACGGGTTCATGGTCGCCTCACTTCGCGGTGGCTATACGTAATTATATCGTATGGATGCGAAGGCGGCTAAAAGTGCAGCTTTACTTATTAAAGTTTGGTTTGTCGAGCGGTTCAGGGCAGGCCAAGGGTTTTGGCGAGCTCGTCGAACCGGCTTTGCCATTGGGCCGGTTCGATCCGCGGGTTTTGTAATCGAAAGTATGCCAGCAACTTACGGGCATGTTCCATCTTACCATCACGGCGGTGGCAGTCAATGAGGTGATACTGGGCTTCGTACCAGCCGTCGGTTTTGGCCTGGAGTCCGGCGGCGAGTTGGGCCCAGGGCTCGGTCGCCTGACCGTAGCGTTTGGCCCGCTCGCAGGCGAGGGCCAGACCTCGCAGGGCCTCGCCCGATTTTTGGCGCGGCAGGTGGGTGACCAGCCACTGGTACTGCTCGATCGCCTCGTTCGGCTGATCGAGGTCGTCCAGGACGGCGGCGAGGCGGCGTCGGACGGCAATGGTCTGGGCCGTCGGGCCGGCCTGCTGCGTGGTTGTGGCGGCGGTCAGCATCTGTCTGTAGATGTTGACGAGGCCCAGGCCCAGTTGTTTCGCCTCGGCGGGTCGGTCGGTCAGGAGTTGGCGGAAGCGCTGCTCGATCGGATCGACCAGGGCGGCGAGGGCGTTCGGGTCGGTGTGGTTGTGGTTGGCGGCCTGGTTGATCCACTGGATGGCCTGCTCGTCGTTGCCGGAGGCGATTTCGAGGCGGATGCGCAGGGCGATGCTTTGGTCGGTCGGGGCCAAGCGATCGATCGCGTCGAGGAGTTGGCGGACCCGGTCGATCGGCGGGTCGGGCAGATCCATCAGTTTCTGGCCGGTCGCGGCGGCCACGTCGGCGATGGCGTCGGTCAGTTGCGATTTGTCCGGGCTATCGGATCGGCTGGCGGTTTCGGCGAATTGCGCGACGGCCTGGGCGGATTGCACGAGGCGTTGGCGGTCGGGCGGTGCGTTCGGCTGGGTGGTTGTGGCCGTTTCAGCCAGGCGGTAGGCGGCCAGGGCGATGCCGTATTGGGCTTCGAGGTGGATCGGCGATTCGGCGGTTAGCGCGGTGAGTTGGTCGAGGGCTTGGGACCATCGGCCGTCCTGGAGCATGAGGTTGGCCCGGTACCACGGGGCGCGGCGGACTTCGTGCTGCTGCGGGAATTGTTGTTCGGCGAAGGTCAGGAAGTCGAGAAATTGCGTTCGGTCGATTGGGGTTTCGCCGGTCAGGGCTGAGAGGCCGGCGCGAACGGCGCGGCTGCACATCGATGGGGCTCGGCGGTCGGCGGGATGGCGGCGGGTGAAGGCTTCGGCGGCGGCGAAGGCTTCGTTCCAGCGGGAAAGGCTCCACAGGGCGGCGGCTCGCGTGAAGCGCAGGTCGGCGGCGACGGTGTCGGGCGTTTCGTTGGATGCGGCGTCGATGCCCTTTTGGGCCTCAGCGGCGGCTTGGTCGAGGCGTCCTCCGGCGAAGGCGTCGCGGGCCTGGACGAGGTGGCGGATGGGGCCGGAACCGCCGTGTCGGCCGAGGATCTGGGCGAGCTGTGAACTCCACGGTTCGCCGTAGCCGTAGAGGCGCTTGGCAATCTCGTCGGTGCGCTGGGTGAACTGGTCTTTGGTTTTGGATGATGCGCCCGCTTCGGCCAATGCGACGAGGGCGGCGGCGCGGGCAAGGGCCATGGTTCGTTCGAGGGCGTCCCACTCACGGTTGGGCGGCACGCGGTCGAAGTAGCTCTTGGCCGTCCGTTCCAGTTCGAGCGGCGAGGTGAGTTGCTGGTGGGTTTTGAGGCGCAGGAGCGTAATCTTTTTGAACGTTTCGGGCGGGGTGTTTTTGTAGGTGAGCGGGGCGAGAAATTCGATGACCTGCGGGTAGCGTTCCAGTTCGTAGAGGCACAGGGCCTGGCCCAGGAAGCATTCGGCGAGGATCGGGTGTTCCTGATAGCCCGAAGCGGTGAAGCCGGTGAACTGCTCGATGGCCGCTTCGAGGTGGCGCCGGCGTTCGGTTGGGTCGGGCGTGACGGAGGCCAGGCTGTACTCGGTCCAGGCGCGGGCGTAGTTGGCCCGCGAGAGCATGGTGGTGGCGTCGCGCCAGTCGGGGCTGTTGGTCGGGTCGGCGGCGGTCAGGCGCTGGTCGAGGACGTCGAGTTCGTGCTCGCACTGGCGGATGAGGAGTCCGTAGGCGTCGAGGGCGAGCAGCAGACTGCGTTTGGCCTGGTCGCGCAGGTCCGAGTCGGCTGGGCGGCGCTGGAATTCGGCGGCGAGGGCTCGGCCTCGCAGGCGGAGGATCTCGGCGCGCAGGAAGGGTTGGGTTCGCTGGTCGATTCCGCCACCGGGTTTGGCGAGCAAGGTTTCGGCCTCCTGAAGTCTGGCTTCGGCGGAGGGCAGGTCGCTGGCGGCTGCGGCGTCGGCCAGCAGGCGGTTGATTTGCGTCTCAGCCAGCGAGCCGAGGGTTGATGAACCGGTGATGATCGTCAGCGCCGCCAGCCATAGCATTGAGTTCAGCCGATGTCTCATGGTCGTTCTCCTATCGGCGCGTAGGCGACGCGGTGCAGGTCGGCGGCGTAGCAGGCGTCGAGGGCGGCGACCATGTGGCGGAAGGCGACGTCGGCTTGGCCGTCGATGATGACGGCGACGTCGGCGATGGCGCGTCGGGCCCGGAGCTTGTCGCGCAGCTCGTCGAAGGTGGCGCACGGCTGGCCGTCGCAGCGGACGAGCACGCCGGCCTCGGATTCTTCCAGATGCACCCGCACCGGCGGAAACTCCTCGCGCGGGCGATCGGCGCCGGCGCCGGTTCGCGGCAACTGGGTCGGCAGCATGGCCTCCGGCGGTCGGAACGACGAGGTGCACATGAAGAAGATCAGCAGCAGAAACACCACGTCGATCATGGCCGCCAGATTCAATTCCGGCCGCCCGACCCGACGGCTTCGCCGTTTCAACCGCATTGTGCTCATCCTCCAAAATTAAACTTTCAAGACCTGACCCCATGGGGTCAGGTCTTGAAAGTTTAATTTTCGTTCAGTTGTTTCTCCAGCTCGCAGAGGCGGGAGGCCAATCTTCTGTCCTTGGTTCGCCGGTCGGCGACGGCGTGGACGATGTGAGACACTGCTGCGGAGCGGATGCCGCCGAAGTGTTGCCCGATCTGCGCTACCGGCGTGGTGGTCAGCATGCGGGCCAGGTAGATGGCGGTCGATCGGGCCTCGTTGTTTTGACGGCCCCGCCGCATCAGGATCTCCGGATCACTTCCGAGAAGTTGGCAGACTTCTCGGCTGATTTCCTGCAGAGAGGGTTGGCGGCGGAGGCGTTTGGCCTGGGGGATTTCCGGGTCGGCGGGCCGGCCGGTCAGCAGCGTCTGCATCCGCTCGATGAAGGCCGGCGAGCCGAGCAGGGCTGAGCCGACGGTCGCGGACAGCGGGCAGGTCGGCGGATGAAAGACGCCCTCGTTGAGGAAGGCCAGGTAGGCCCGCCGGGCCGAGTTGATCCCGCGGCCGTGAGACGTCAATACTTCCTGCCAAATCAGCCATTCGGGGGCGATTCGCGGATTCAGGTAGGCGGAGCAACTGCTCCAGGGGTAGACCTCGGGCCGCCCGGCCAGGCCCGCACGCACGGGGTTCAGGTGGATGTATCGCGTCAGTTCCCAGTCGTGCGACTCCTGCTCGACGAGGACGGCTTTGAATCGTCCCTGAAGCAGCGGTCCGCAGCGGCTGTGGCGGCGGTTGAACAGTGTCGCGTAGCCGGCGTTCAGGTCGTGCATGCCGGCGGAGAGGTCCGGCTGCGGAGTTCGCAGGTAGAGGTGGAAGTGGTTGTCCATCAGCACCCAGGCCAGAACCTGCCAGCCTCGGCGGCGGACGACTTGATCGAGAAGCTTGAGCCAGCGTTTGCGGTCGGCGTCATCGCGCACGATCGCCCGCCGCTCCAGTCCGCGGCTGGTCACGTGGTACAATCCATCCGCCACTTCGATTCTCAACGGTCGCGCCATGTTTCACCATCCCTTCGCATGCCTCAGCCAACTGCCCGAAAATTAAACTTTCAAGACCTGACCCCATGGGGTCAGGTCTTGAAAGTTTAATTTTCGATGCGAGTGTCGGGGGAGTCGACGACGGAGACGCGGACTTTTTGGATGTTTTCGGCGGCGCAGAGGCGCATGACGGTGGAGACGGACCGCCAGAGGGCGTCGCGATCGCCGCAGATCAGGACGGCCGGTCCGTCGGGTCCGGCGGCGGATTTTTCGCGGACGAGGAGGGCTTGGAGCTGCTCGTCGGAGCAGGTTCGTCCGGCGACGACGATTCGTCCGTCGGCGTGGAGGTTGACGATCATGCGGCCCATCGCGGAGTCGTCCTGTCGGCCCTGCTGGGCTTCGGGCAACGCGAGCGGTTCGGCTTCGACGCGGGTGAATTGCGAGACGGTCATGAAGAAGATGATGAGCAGAAACACCACGTCGATGAGGGCGGCGATGTTGATTTCCGTGCCGTAGGTTCGGCGGGTTTTGCGAAGGCGCATGGCCGTCGTCTCCTACTGGGTCGGGTTCTGGCGGAATCGAGCCATGAGCCGTTCGAGCACGCCCTCAGCCTCCGCCACGTACTCATCGATCCGGTTGCGGAACAGCGAGACGAAGAACATGGTGGGAATGGCGACGACCAGGCCCATGCAGGTGGTGACGAGGGCCTCGGAGATTCCGCCGGCCAGTTGCGAGGGTTTGGCGGCGCCTTCGGTCACCGCGATCTGATTGAACGAGCGGATCATGCCGGTGACGGTGCCAAGCAGACCGAGCATCGGCGCGGCGGCGGCGATGAACGAGAGGTAGTCGAGCTTGCGGTACATGCGGGCGATTTCACGTTCGCCGGTCTCCTGCATCGCGTTCTGCATGTCGAAGAATCCGAACATGCCGCCGACCTGTTTGAGTCCGGAGGCGGCGACGCGGCCGAGGAATGATTCGTGTTCGTCGGCCAACCGCTGGGCCTCGTCGTAGCGTTGGGCGGCCAGGTGCTGTTCGAGGGCCCGTTCGAGATCTTCGGGCAGGAACCGCATGCGCCGGATGGTCAGGAAGTGCTCGACGATCAGGGCCACCGAGACGAGGGACATCAGGATAATCAGATAGCCGATCAGGCCGCCGGCGCGGATGGTGCTCCAGAGGGTGATGGTCTGCGGCTGGGCGGCGCCGTCGGGCGTTTGTCCAGCCGTGGCGGCGGCGAGCATCGGGATCAGCAGGACCAACATCAGGGCGATCCAGGTCCATCGCGTCGAGTCAGCGGTTTTGACCATCATCGTTCCTCACATGCTTGTGTTGTCGCGTCGTTACGGTCCACCGCCCGGCCACGGGAGTCCGCCGGGCGGAACGAATCGGTATTGTCCGCGGTTTTCCTCGGCGATCCGCTGAAGGATCGATTCGCCGCTGTTGCTGTGAAAGGCGATGGTGTTGATCTGCACCCTGGCGCCGGGATTGGCGGCGCGGATTTCATCGGCGGCGGCTTCGGCGAACTCGCCGTCGGAGAGCAGGTAGATGGCGTCGGGCCGGAGGGCGAGGGCCTCTTTCATCGCCTCGCGCGGGTCGGTGCCTCCGCCTCCGGCGGCTTGGGCGACCCAGGCGAAATACTTGCGCTTGTTGGCGGATGAGGCGCGGACCAGTCCGCGGTTCGGCATGCGGATGTACTTGTCATCGTAGAAGAAGATGTAGAACCGCGAGGTCCGGCCCAGCGCGCTGATCGAGCGGATCAGTTCGGCTTTGGCGGCGGCCACGCGGTCGCCGTTCATGCTTCCGGAGTAGTCCACGACGTAGACGAAGCTCTCGCCCTTGGCTTGGAGTCCGAAGAAGCTGGCCCCGCCGCGTCCGCCGGGGCCGCCTCCGGCGGTGACGAGAGAGGACCAGTCGCCGCCGACGGCTGATCCGCCGGCGGCGGAGAGCTGGACCGACTCGATGGGATCGGCGCCGGTGGCGCCGGCGGCGCCTCCCAGGTCGGTGATCGGTTCGATCGCGTCGCCGGTTTGGATGGCGGGGGCGGTCAGGTCGGCCGCCGCCGGTTCGATCGGTTCGGCTGGAGTTGAGAGCTCGATGGCGGGTCCGGAGTCGTCCAGGACCAGGCCCACTTCGAGTCCCTCCTGTCCCTGGTCGAGGCCGGAGAACCAGGTGACGCCGGTAAAGCCAATCAGCAACAGCAGATGGAGGAAGACGGAGGCGGACCAGCCGATGGCCGCCGCCCGCTGGCGTCGTGCGGGTTCGGTGCCCGGATCGGTCAAAGCGTTTGGAGCTTTGGGGGTCACCGTCTGGTGCTGTGGGTGCTCATGCGGGTTCATGGTCTGGCCTGTCCTTGGCCGCGGCCTGTGGGGGCGGGGCAGGCCCCGGCCGTGGTTGTTCATTAATCCAAATATCGCAAGATGTTAGCTAAATCGTCAAGTGTTTTTCCGATGTTTGCCGAGGGCGGGGAATCGGCGCGGCGGCGATTGCGGCTGATGAACGGCTGGCGGGACGGGGCCGGCATAGAAAAAACGAAGTCATGTAGGAATTTTGCCGATAATCAGTCTACTGACGGCTGCGCTGTCGCAGCCAGAACATCGAAAGGCACCGGCATGTCGAACTGCCCTTCGGTCACTGCGGGCGAGTACCGGTTTTCGGGTACCGTCGCGAACATCGGTCGGGGTCGATTCGCAGTGAGCAAGCGGATTGTGGATATTGTACTGGGGACGATCGCCCTGATCCTATCCCTTCCCGTGATGGGTCTGTGCTGTCTGATCATCAAGCTCTCGGACCGTGGTCCGACGATTTACAGCCAGATTCGGGTGGGCAAAGACGGCCGGCTGTTCCGGATGTACAAGCTGCGCACGATGGTTCACGACGCGGAGACCGAGTCGGGGCCGGTGTGGGCCCGGGACGACGATCCGCGGGTGCTTGGGGCGTGCCGGTGGATGCGGCGGAGCCACATCGACGAGCTGCCACAGTTGCTCAACGTGATCAAGGGTGAGATGTCGCTGATCGGTCCGCGTCCGGAGCGGCCGGAGATTCTGGCGGACCTGGAGAAGACGTACCCGGAGATCGGGCGTCGTCTGGCGGTGCTGCCGGGGATCACGGGGTTGGCGCAGATTCGCAACGGTTACGATCAGACGCTGGAGAGCGTGCGGTTCAAGCTGGAGGCGGATCTGGAGTACATCGCGACCCGCCGCTGGTCGCGGGAGCTGGTGATTCTGGCGGCGACGCTGCCGAAGTTTTACGACCGCACGGCCCACTGAAGATCGATCCTGCCACAGATTTTTTCCGATGCCACCGAACGTCGCGATACGTTTTGCGCGGGCGAGGTGGTCCGATAAAAAGTCGTGCGGCGTGATGGGGGCGGGGTTTTCGGGCGGCGGCGGCCGGGTGTCGGTCGGAGGCGGGGGCGGGGGCGGCGGGAGCGGCCGGCAGAGAGGCTTTAAGAATAAGGTCCTTTTTGCCGATGAACGAGTTGAAAAAGTTATCGCACCAACCGGTGCAACGGATTGCATCGGGTTAACAACGTGTCTAGTGGGACTCCTGGGGACAAGATGACCAGGGAAGCAAGTCTTGTCCATATCGGACTGGTGGCTGCGCTGTGTCTGGCGATGGCCGGATGCGAGAGCAGTGCGCGGAAAGCGGAGCGGCTCGGGGCCTTTCTTCAGGAGAAGCGTTCTCCGGTGACGGGCATCGAGTACCGCGTCCTGCCGCCGGACGTGTTGAGTTTCTCCTCCCGTTACGTTCGCGAGATCGATCAGGTCAGGCAGAAGGTTCGCCCGGACGGCAAGATCAGCCTGCCGTTGGTGGGCGAGGTGTTCGTGGCGGGCCGGACGCTGCAGGAGATCGGGCACGAGGTGGCGTGGGCCGCGAAGCGTTATTACCAGCGAGTGGACGTAACGGTTTACGTGGAGCAGTACAACTCGCAGCGGATTTACGTGTTCGGCCAAGTGTCGCGGGCGGGCCCGTTGCCGTGGACGGGGGCGGACACGCTGCTGGACGTTCTGGCGCAGGCCCAGCCGAACAACCTGGCCTGGCCGGAGAAGATCAAGGTGGTTCGGGGGGCGCCGCCGAAGCGTGGCGGTTACCTGCCGGGCGGGCAGGACGACTCGGGCGAGTTGGCCGGCGAGCTGATCATCAACCTCAAGGACATGATCGAGAAGGGGGACATGTCGCACAATATTCTGCTGTGGCCGGACGACGTGGTGTACGTGCCGCCGTCGCCGACCGCCGCGGTGGGCCTGACCCTCCAGCAGGTTCTGTTCCCGCTCTATCCGGTGATCCAAGCGACCCAGTTGCCCATCGCCGTCGATCAGGCCGCCGACATCGGCAAGGGAGACGACAAATGACTGAGACGCAGGGGAATCAGCCGCTGAGCGAGATTTTCCGCATGGTCATTCAGCACCGCCGGGTGTTCGCGCTGGGGGCGGCGGTGTTTGCCCTGGTGGTGTTGTGCGGTTCGCACTACCTGCCGCTGAAGTATTCGGCGTCGGCGATGTTCGAGCGTCGCAGCGACGGGGCGGTGGAGAGCGGCAATCCGAAGAAGACGGAGTCGTTCCAGACCGCCAAGCTCACGCTCAAGCATGAGCTGGCGGGGCAGGCGGCGATGGAGCAGGCGATCGAGGACGTGGGGTTGACGCGGGAGATGGAGCGGGACGCGGAGGGGAAGCTGACGGCCCGCGGCCTGCGTCAGCGGGAGCTGATGGCCAAGGGCCTGATGGAGGACGTGCTGATCCGCTGGACGGTCAGCAGCGATCAGGTGGATTTGGTGGAGGTGGTGTTCACGCATTCGGACCGGTCGGTGGCCGAGCAGATGCCCAACGTGTTGATTCGCAACTACATCACCCGGGTGGGCGATCAGATTCTGCACCGGTTGGAGGAGAGCCGCGACTTTCTTCAGAAGCGTTCGGAGGATTCGGACCGGCAGCTCTGCGAGTTGAAGCGCAAGGAGATCGAGTTCACCACGCGGCAGGCGGGCATGCTGCCGGAGAATCCGCAGGATCTCCAGCGCCAGTGCGAGGAGGCCCGCAGCGAATTGAACACCCTTCGCCGGCAGCGCGCGGCGGCGATGGAGCGGGCGGCGACGCTCAAGCGGCTGATCGTATCCGAGCGGGTTCGGGCGCTCCAGGAGGAGCTGGCGGAGTACGAGGCGAAGCTCAACGAGGCGATGACCGACGGTCACATGACGGAGCGGCATCCGCGGGTCCAGGCGATCCGCAAGAACATCGAGCGGATGGAAAGCGAGATCGCCCAGGCTCAGTCACGGACCGATCAGCAGACCCTGGACGACGAGCAGGGCGTGTTGAGCAACCTGTCGGTCGATCTGATCGGAGCGCAGTCGGAGGTGGAGGCCCTGGCCAGGGAGATCGAGCGGCTCGAGCAGCGGTTGGTGGACCACGAGCAGCTGGTGACGAACGCGGCGCCGGTACTCTACGAATACTCGCAGATCAAGAGCCAGGCCCGCAAGGCCAAAGAGGAGGCCGAGCGGTGGGCCGGCCAGCTCGCGGACGTGCAGGTGGCGCTGGAGGCGGAGCGGGCGAATCGTCGGACGCAGCTCAGCGCGGTCCAGGCGGCCCAGAAGCCGAGTCGGCCGCTGTTCCCGCGGATCTGGACGATCATGGGCCTGGCCATTGCGGGCGGGTTGGGGTTTGGGTACATTTCCGCGTTCTGCGTCCACACGGGCAATCCTTCGCTGGCCAGTCCTCAGGAGGCGGCGCAGTTTTTCCAGGTGCCGATCTGCGGGGTGATCGACGAGATTCCCACGTCGCGTTATCCGACGGTGCATCGGATTCGGCAGGGGACGTTGCGGCTGATCGCGGCGCTGGTGCTGGCTGGACTGCTGCTGGCGGCGGCGGGCAGCGTGATGCTGAGGCTCAGGCACCCCGAGAAATTCGAACGACTCGTTTCCTCCGTATCGCGGACCACCGTCAGCCACGCCGGACTGAACGGCCTGATGTCCCTGGAGGAGACGCCGGAATCCGGCGATTAGCGCATCGGAGCCGATTATGGCGATGAAACAGAAAGATCAGAACAAGGTCCGACGGCGGCCGTCGGGCGGCGGCGCGGCGGTGATGGCCGCTGAGGCGTCCGCGACCGAGGCGACGGCCAACGGCGCCGAGGCGCTGCTGGACCAGATGATCCGCGAGGTCGAGGGCCTGGAAGGCCTGGTCGATTCGCCGGCTGACGAACAGCCGGTCGATGAACAGGCCGTCGAGGCCGAAGGCGCGACGATGGGCGCGGCCGGCGCGGACGCCGAGATCGAAAACGGTTCGGCCTCCGACCAGGCCGTCGCCGAGGATCCCAGCGATCAGGTCCAGGACATTATCGATCAGCCGGAGGCGGCGAGCGAAGCTCAACTTGAAGGCGCGACAGCCGCGGTCGAGCCGGCCGAAGCGGCGGAAGCCGATGCGGCGGATGCGGCTCCGACCTCGTCGGACGACCAGACGGAACTCGATCAGTTCATCGAGGAAAAGCTTGCGGACGCAGCGCCGGACGTGGGCGAGACGCCCGATGAGAATGAAGTCGATCAGTTGATCGATCAGGAACTGGCGTCGGCGGAAGAGGAAGCCACTGAGTTTTCCGCGACGGAGGAACCGGCAAGCGATGAGCCGAGTGCTGCGGTCGCCGAGGTGGAAGTCCCAGCCGAGTCCGAAGCGGCGGTCGATACGAGCGAGAGTGAACCGGCTGAGACTCCGGCGGATACGAGCACCGAGCTTCGTGAACCGCCCGCCGTCGAGCCCGCCGAGGAATCGTCGTGGACGGATGAGCCGGTTGAGGAGTCCCGGACGGTTGTCGATCGGACGCCGCTGGAGCGCGAGGAGCCCGAGGCGCCCCCGTTGGACGTCAGACCGGCGGCCGAGGAGGCGGAAGAGGCGTTTGAGCTGCCCGAGCCGCGGCAGGCGTCTGGGAAATCGGAATGCTTGCGACCCCTGGTGGTCTGCCATCAGCCGTCGAGCCGGATCAGCGAGGAGTATCGCTCGCTGCGGACCACGTTGCTGGCCCAATGCCGCGACGAGCGGCTGTGCATGGTGATCACCTCGGCCGAGGCGGGCGAAGGCAAGACGGTCACGGCGGTGAACCTCGCTTTGGCCCTGGCCGAGCGCAACGACAAGAAGACGATCGTGGTCGACGCCGACCTGCGTAAGGGGCGGATCGCCGCCATGCTCGGGCTTGCGGAGTCTCCGGGCCTGGCGGAGGTGCTCAGCGGGCAGGTCGAACTGGATCAGGCGATCCAATCGGCGCCGCAGGCGAATCTGGCGGTGCTGTCGGCCGGGGACGTTTCGCGCGGCCGCGCGGGAGAATTGCTGGCCCGTTCCGGTCTGCCGGCGGTGGTCGAGCGTCTGAGGCGGGACTACGATCACGTGCTGTTCGACACCCCTTCGGTCAACGGGTACGCCGACGCCGGGATGATCGGCCGGGCGGCCGGCGAGGTGCTGCTGGTGGTCAAGATGAACGCCACCCATCGACGGGTCATCGAGCAGGCGATGGCTTTGCTGCGGACCATTCACGTGAAGCTGGCCGGAGTCGTTCTGACCCATCGGCAGCAGGACATGCCCCGGCTGCTGAAGCGATTCTTCTGAGACGAACGTGCGAGTGCTCTTGATCACACATCGACCGCCCTTTCCGCCGGACAAGGGGGACCGGATCCGCGGCTGGCAATGGTTGATCGCCGTGGCGGGGCGGTGCGAGGTGGACCTGCTGACGGTCAGCGACGGACCGCTTCCTTCCGAAACCCGGCTGGCGCTGGAGGATTTGGCCGCCAACGTTCACGTCCACCGGGCGGCTTGGCCGCGCATGGTTGCCGGGCTTGCGGGCGGGACGAGTCTGACCGAGGCGCGGTTCGACGCGGCGGGTCTGCGTCGGCGCGTCGAGGGCCTGTGCCGTCGTCGCGGATACGATGCGTGCATCGCGGTCTGCAGCAGCGCCGCCGCCGGGCTGCTCGATTTGCCGTGCCGGCCTCGAACAGTGGTTGACCTGGTGGATATCGACAGCGTCAAGTGGGCGCGATTCGCCGCGTTTCGGCGCGGTCCGCTCCGATGGCTTTACGCCCGCGAGAGCCGGTTGATCGGCGGTCTGGAGCGGCGCGTGGCGCGGTGCGCGGACGTCCTGGTGACGATCAGCGAGCCGGAGCGAGAGCTTCTGGCGCGACTGACCGGTCGGCGGAGCGTGGCGATTCCCAACGGCTTTGCCGTCGCGGACGAGCCGCCGGCCGACCGCGAGGCGGTCGAGCCGCGGCTGGTGTTTGTCGGGCAGATGGACTACCTGCCGAACGTCGACGCGGTGGAGTGGTTCGCCCGGCGGGTGTGGCCCTCGCTGCAGGGCCGGCGGCCCGCATTGCGGTGGGCGATCGTGGGGCGTCAACCGGTTCGCCGGGTCCGCCGCCTGGCGCGTCTGCCGAACGTGACGGTGACCGGGCAGGTGGCCGACGTCAAGCCGTACCTGGCCTCCGGGATCGCGATCGCGCCGATCCGCCTGGCGTGCGGCCTGCAGAACAAGATTCTCGAAGCCGTCGCGGCGGGCCGTCCGACGGTGGTCTCGCGGGAGTCCGCGCGGGCGCTGGCGCTGGAACCGCAGCGCGACCTGCTGGTGGCGGATCGTCCGGAGGAGTGGCTGGCGGCGATCGGCCTGCTGCTGGACGACCCGCGCCTGGCCCGGCGCATCGGCGAGAGCGGCCGCGAGACGGTTTGCCGCCGTTACGACCCGGCCCGCACCCTCGAAGCGATGCTCGGCTGCGTTGACCGCGACGACGACTTCGCCGCGTTTGCGCGGTTCGAATCGATGACTTGCCCCGGCTCGACGTGAGCCGCCGGGCGACCGCCGGAGTCATGAAAGAAGTTCAACGGACAGTGCGGTCGGACCGGTCGGCCGCGGGGACGTGGCTGATCGCCCTCCTCGCCGCCTCGTTCGCTCTGCGCCTGGCGTTTGTGGCCACGGCGCCCTCGGCGCTGGCGGGCGACGCGGGCCATTACGACCTGCTGGCCAGGGCGATCCTCGATCGCGGCGAGTTTCCCAGCGCGTACCGCAGCCCGGGCTATCCGGCCTTTGTGGCGGCGGTGTACGCGGCGGCTGGACGTTCGCCTTCCGCGGTGTACCTGTTGCAGGCGGTGATTTCAACGGCGGGCGTTTACTTCGTCTATCGTCTGGGTCTGGAACTTCTGGGCCGCGGGCGTTGGCGGGCTGCGCTCGTTGCCGCGGCGTGCATCGGAGCAAACCCGGAGATTGCCGCGTACTGCGCGATGCTGCTTCGCGAGTCGCTGACGATCAGCCTGACCGCGCTGGCCGCGTGGCTGGCGGTGCGGACGTGGTTCGGCGCTTCGCGGGCGGCGTGGCCGCTGGGTGTGGCGCTGGCGGCATTGGTCTACGTGCGGGCCGAGGCGTGTCTGCTCGTGCTGCCGCTTCTGGCCGTCCACGTGCTTCGCCGGCCCCGTGTGAACCTCCGCGCCGGGCTGATCGCGATCGCTTTGCCGTTGATCCTGGCCGGGCCGTGGATGGCCTGCTGCGCGGCGTTCCGCGGCTATGGCGGCATGCAGACGGCCTTCGATTCGTGCCTGTTCAGCCGGGTCTGGTACCTCTCGCAGCAGGGCCGGGTCGCGCCGGAGCTTCGGGCGCGGATCGTCGAGGTGGTGGCGGCTTCGAAGCTGAGCGACCAGGAGGTCCGGCGCTACATGATTCCGCCGCGGCTCGTCGAGCAGCTTCCGTATGGCGACGTCCGGGCCGAGGCGGCGCTGTATCGGCAACTCGGGGCGATCGCGCGGGAGAACGTCGCCGGTCAGCCGGCGGCGTACGCGGCTGACTGCGTCAATCACCTGCGGGCGACGCTGGGAGGATACTGGTTGTTCTGGTGGCCGGATTACTGGAACGCGCCGCCGTTCGCCCGGAACATTCGCGACGGCCAGTGGGTCTATGTGGCGGTGAAGGTGGGCAATCGAATGGTATGGCCGGCGGTGATGATCGCATTGACCGCGATCGCAACGGCTGGGCTCTGGGTTCGTCGCGACCGGGCCGCCGGGCCGCTGGCGCTGCTGGTGCTGGGCGCGTTGGCCGCGATCGCGCTGGTGTGCCTTTGCGTCTGCGGCGATCCGCGTTTGCGGTTGGCGTACGATCCGGTGTTGTACATCGCGGCCGTGGCCGGTTGGCGGATGGCCGCCGCCGCGCGGCCCGTGCAGACGGGTTGGCGGCGCCTGCGGGAGTTGTTGAGCCATCGTCCGGCGGGAGTCGTGCAGGAGACATGATCGTCACCGAGCGTCAACATCGCGAGCGAACGCACTTCGACCGGGTCTATCGCCGGGCCGAACGGACGCAACACTTGCGCATCCCGCCGCATGACCTTCGACGGTACGGCCGGTGTGACGACTGGCGGACCTACGGCAAGGAGTGCGCGTTTCACTACCTCAAGCCGCTGGCCGGCCGCGAGCTGCTGGAGATCGGGTGCGGGACGGGCGTGGATTCGGTGCTGCTGGCGGCCAACGGGGCCCGCGTGTTCGCCTACGACGTGTCGCCCGAGGCGGTTGAGATCGCCCGCAAGCGGGCGGAGGTCAACGGGCTGGCCGATCGGATCACGTTTGTCGTGGCGTGCGATCTGTCGGCGGCGTTCGCGGGCCGGCGGTTCGACCGGGTGTTCGGCAACACCGTATTGCACCACCTGGACCTGACCGGTTTCAACGACAAGGTGCGCAGCGTTCTGAGACCCGAGGGCGTGGCGGTGTTCCGCGAGCCGGTGGTGCTGGACCGGTGGTTGCGGCGGCTGCGGCGGTGCATTCCGTGGTATCCGTCCAATCCGTCGCCGGACGAGCGTCCGTTGGACCGGCAGGACGTGGCGGCGCTGTGCCGCGGTTTTGCCGGCGTGGAGCTTCGCCAGTTCGAGTGCCTGTCGCGGATCTGGCCGCTGCTGCGGAGTTCCTGGCTGATCGATTGCCTTCACCGGTGGGACCGGGAACTGCTCGAGGGGGTTCCGTGGAGCCGCCGGTTCGCTTCGGTGTTGGTCATGCGACTGACCGGTCATTGCCCTTCTGCGAGAGAGACACCATGAGTCGGCTGAACGTCTATGCGCGGAATCTCGGTGCCGTCTGGGTCGGCTACGCGGTCAACCTGGCGGTGATGTTCTTCATGTCGCCGTTCGTGGTTCACAGCCTGGGCGACGCGGCGTACGGCATCTGGACGCTGATGATTTCGATCACCGGGTATCTGGGCCTGGCGGAGTTGGGGATGGGGGCGGCGCTGGGCCGGCACATCAACTTCCACCTGGGCCGCGGCGAAGTCGGGAAGGTCAACGGCGTGATCAGCACGGCGCTGGCGTTTTTCGCGGCGTGCGGCGTTCCGCTGCTGGGGATCGGGCTGCTGTTGACGGTCTCGCTCGGGTCGGTGTTCACGAAGATTCCAGCCGAGTTGCTCGGTCCGGCGCGGTGGGCGATCCTGATTCTGGTGATCGACCTGTGGCTGTCGTTTTTTCGGGCGTCGTTCGTGCAGGTGCTGACCGCGCACGAGCGGTTCGACATCTCCAACGCCATTCAGATCGGGTTTATTCTCGCGCGGGCGGTTTTGACGCTGGCGGCTTTGTCCCTTGGCCGCGGGCTGCTGGAGCTGGCGTTGATCGAGGTGGCCTGCGGCACGGTCGTTCTGGCGGCTACGGCGCTGGCGGCGCGGCGGGTGTTTCCCGCGTTGCGGGTGGGCCGGGCGTGGATTGGCCGCGACCGGTTCCGCGAGCTGTTCCATTTCGGGTTCTGGTCGTTCGTGGGCAACGTGGCGGGGCGGCTGTTGTACTGGACCGACAGCATCGTCATCGCGCTGCTGCTGGGCCCGGCGGACGTGACGGCGTTCGCGATCGCGGCGATGCTGATTTTCTACGCACGGACGATCGTGCACCAGTCGACGGCGGTGCTGGGGCCTCAGGTGATTCAGCACTGCGCGGCGTCGGACTGGCCGGCCCTCCAGCGGCTGTTCTCGTGGGGGACGACGTTCGCGATGACCCTGGCGATTCCGATTCTGGTGGGCATGATCGCGTTCGGGCGGCCGTTCCTGGTGTTGTGGATGGGTCCGGCGTACGAGGGCAGCTATCCGGTGCTGGCGATTCTGGCCTGTTCGCAGATCGTGGCGCTGGCCGGGTCGGTGATCGGGACGTGGGTGTTTTCGGGTTTGAACCGGGTTCGTCTCGGCGCTTCGGTGACGCTGGTGCAGGGGTTGTGCAACCTGGCGTGCTCGGTGGCGCTGGTGCTGGCGGGTTTGGGCGTGGTGGGAGTCGCGCTGGGGAGTTTGGCCCCGCGGGTGATCTTCTCGCTGCTGTGCATGGGCATGGCGATGCGCTGGATCGGATTGGGCATTCCTGAGTTCGTGCGTCGGTTCGCCTCGCGGTGGGTGCTGCTGGCAGGCGGTTTCGCCGTGATCTGCGCGGCGGTCAATCAGCTCCCGCTGCCGTTCGGGTGGGCGGCGCTGGTTCTGAAGGTCGCATTGTCGGTGCTGATCTACCTGCCGGCGGCGTGGCTGGTGGTTCCCGAGCCGGATCGTCGGCGGATCTGGCGGACGACGTTTCTGTCGAAGATTCGGAGGGCCGCGGCGTGATCCGCTGCGCCGAACCGCGTGAGGTGGCGATCCAGTGGCAGTCGCGGCGGTTCTACCCGGACCTTTACGGCGGCTTGGAGGTCCAGGGTTGGGAACTGGCGCGGGTCTGGCGGCAGCTCGGCCGCCACGTGTCGGTCATCACGGAGAACTACCCGGACGGTCCGTTCCGGATGGACACGCTGCCGGACGGCATTCCGTGTCTGCGGATCAGCCCGGTGCGTCGGGCGTGGCCGTGGTCGAGTCTGCCGTGGCTTCGGACCCTGCACTGGGCCCGTTTCCAGCGGCGGTTGGCCCAACCGCACCAGGTGGTGATCGCCTCGTATCCGGAGTGCGTGATCGCCAGCCGGCTGGCCTGTCCGCGTCGGCCGGTGATCTACAACTGCGTGGCGGTCTCGGCGGCGTTGGCCGCGGCGGGCGTGGTGCCCAGACCGGGCGGACCGCAGCAGGCCCTCGAACGGCTTGCTCCGGTTCTGGCCGACCGCGTGACCGTGACGAGCCGGATGGTGAAGCGACAGCTTCTGGACCTGGTCAACCTCCCGCCGGGCAAAATCCACGTGCTTCCGAACGGAGTCGACTTCGATCGTTCCAGCCGGGCGAGGCCGGACGGCGATCTGCTCGAACTGAGGTCGCGCGGGTTCTTTGTGCCCATCTACATCGGCCGGTTGTCCGTCGAGAAAGGGGTGGACCTGGCCCTTCGCGCCGTTGCCCGGATGGCCCACCGCGCCAGAACCCGGTTCATCATCGTCGGCGAGGGCCCGCACGAGCCCGCACTGCGGCGGCTGGCCCGGCAACTGGATCTGACGCGGAACGTGGTGTTTCTGGGCAAGCTCGACCATCCCGAGGGCCGCCTTGCCGCCGCGGACGCGCTGGTGCTGCCCTCGCGGTACGAATCCTTCGGCATCGTCTTGCTGGAGGCGATGGCGGCGGGCGTTCCCACCCTCACCTGGCGGACCGACTATCCACGGGCGCCGGTGGCGTGCTCGGAGATTATCGTTGAAGGCCGCACCGGCCTGTGTGCCGATGCTTTCGATATCGACGACCTGGCCCGGAAGCTCGATTTCCTGGCCGAGCGGCCCGACCTGCGGCGGCGGTTCGGGCAGGCGGGCCGGGCGCATTGCCGCAACAACTACTCATGGGTGGCCAGGGCCACCGGTTTTCTGAATCTCATTCAGACGGGCGAACCGATCAGCCAGACATGTCCGGTCTCTCGCTAAGACAATTCGTGGTGGATCAGCACTGTGTCCCGTGGAAGCTGCGCCTCGCGGTCCGGCGGATGGTGCCGTGGCAGTACCGGCGGCGTCTGCTCCACGGCCGGGTGAACCTCAACACGCCGGCGGCGATGGATCAGCGATATCGCAGCCAGGGGACGGATTTCCGTTCGATGGAGAACCTCTACGGCCGGCTGTTGCCTCTGCTGCCGTCGCAAGGCCGGCTGCTTGACGCCGGCTGCGGCATCGCGGTGCTGCTGCGAACGATCCGCCAGCGGTATCCGCAACTGGAGCTTCACGGGGTCGATTTCTCGCCGGTGGCGGTCGAACGGACGCGCGAATACGGTTTTGCCGCCCAGGTCGCCGTCCTTCCGGACCTCCCGTACGACGACGGGTGCTTCGACGCGGTGACCTGCACCGAAGTCCTTGAGCACCTTGACGATCCAGCCGCCGCGGTGCGGTCGTTCGCCCGGGTGCTTCGCGCGGGCGGGTGGCTGATCGTCTCGGCGCCGCAGGACCTGGATCCCGATCATTGCCTGGAGCACGTCCAGGATTTCGATGAACCGGCATTGCGCGGCTGTCTTTCCCAAACCGGGTTGGACCTGGTCCACCTCGAGTCGGTCGAGCGCGAACCGCACCGCAAGCCCGGGGTCTCGTGGCTGGCCGTGGCGGTGAAGGTGGGGTCCGATGCGGATCGCCGTTGACGCCCGAACCGTTTTTACCGCCCATCGGCGCGGGACGGGCAAGAATCTCGTCGATCTGTACCGTCACATGGCCGTTCTGCGGCCGGCGTGGCGGATTCTGATGTTCCATCAGTACGAGGCGGGCGGGAATCCCTTTGCGGACCTGCCCAACGTGGAAACCCGCCGGATCGATATCCGGGGCGACCGGCTGAACCTCTGGCAGCAGGTTCGGCTGCCGCTGGCTGCGTGGCGGGCCGGCGCATCGGTGCTGCACTGCCCAGCCAACACCGCCCCGCGGTTTCCCCTGGTCCCGATGGTGCTGACCCTTCACGATCTGCTGCCGTTCGACCCGGAACTGGCCACAAAGCAGGACGCCAGGTGGTCCGGCAACATCGCAGCGGCGGCGCGGCGGGCCGCCCGGATCATCGTTCCCAGCCGGTTCACATGCGGCCAAATCGTCAAGAAGCTGGGCGTTTCGACCGATAATATCACTGTAAACCCGTGGGCGGCCGACAGCGGCTGCCGCCGGGTGACCGATCCGGGCGAGCTTGGGCGGGTCCGCGCCAAATACGGGCTGGCCGACGAGCGCCGGTACGTCCTGGCCCTCGGATCGTCCGATAAACGGAAGAATACGGTCGGCATCCTCGAGGCCTGGGCCGTCGTGCCCGACCGTCTCCGCAGCCAAATCTCGCTGCTGGCGGTGGGCATCCCGGACCCGGCTCTCGACGGGTTTGCCCGTCGGGCCCGAGAGCTGGACGTGGCGTCGAGCGTGGTTCTCGGCGGATTCGCCGACGAGACCGACCTGTCGGCCCTCATCAGCGGCGCCGAGGTGCTCTGCTACCCGTCGCTGGGCGAAGGGTTCGGACTGCCGGTCCTCGACGGGTTCGCCTGCGAAACGGCGGTGCTGACGAGCAGCGTCAGTTCGCTGCCGGAGGTCGCGGGCGATGCGGCGTGGCTGGTCGATCCAGCCGACCGGCGGGCGATCGCCGCCGGCTTGGTCCGCCTGTTGGACGACCAGCGGCTGCGAAACGAACTGGTCCAACGGGGACGGGTGCGGGCGAGCGAATTTACCTGGCGGGCCTGCGCCGAGACGGCCTGCAGGGTCTTTGAACAAGCGGCGAGAGAACGGACCTGAGATGACGCTGAACATTGCCCCCGATTGCCGGCACTACCTGGGCGACCGGCCCTGCCCGGTCGGCAACTCGTGCCGGTGCCGGCATTATGCCCCGATGGGCTTCCGCGTCCTGATCATCAAGATCGGAGCGTTGGGCGACGTGGTGCGGACCGCCGCCCTGCTGCCGACGCTCAAACGGACCTGGCCCGTGTCACACGTGACGTGGCTGACCAGCGAGGCGGGCGTCCGCATCCTGGCCCGCCACCCGCAAATCGACCGCCTGCTGCCGTTCGACGCGTCCGGGACCGCAGCCGTGCTCGCCCAGTCGTTCGACCTGGTGATCTCGCTGGACAAGGACGCCGGTCCGGCCGGCCTGTGCCGGCTCGTCCGATCGGCCGACAAGCGCGGCATTACTCTCTCCGAGTGGGGTACGGTCGTTCCCGCCAATCGCGAGTGCGAGGGCTACTTCGCCCTCGGTCTCGATAACCACGCCAAGTTCGTCCAGAACACCAGGAGCTATCCCCAGTTGATCCACGAGGCGCTGGGGCTCGAATATCGCGGCGAACCGTACCGCTTGCAGGTCGACCCGTCCTGGGCCGAGCGGGCGGAGCGGATCTTCCAGCGGCGGCCCGGCGCCGACGGTCCGGTGATCGGACTGAACACCGGGGCCGGACCCAATTTCGCCCGAAAGACGCTCAGCCCGGCCCGGTGGGTCGAGCTGGCCCGCGCGCTGACCGCCCGCGGGTACGCCCCGGCCCTGCTGGGCGGGCCCGGCGAGATCGAAACCAACGCGTGGATCCTGGAGCAGTTGGGGCCGGAGGTCCTGGACACCGGATGCCGCAACCGCGAGGACCTCTTCGCCGCCCTGATCGACCGCTGCGATCTGGTGATCACCGGCGATTCGCTGGGTCTGCACGTGGCCGTCGCCCGCGGCGTGCCGACGGCGGCGCTGTTCGGGCCGACCTGCCCGCAGGAGATCGAGCTCTACGGCCTGGGCCGCAAGCTCGTCTCGCCGTGCGCGTGCGGGCCGTGCTATCGGCGGGAGTGCGCCCGCGAGCCCCACTGCATGGACGCGATCCCCCTGGAGACGATACTCGAAGCGGTCGAAACAATCTGCCCGACCGAACGGACGGCGGCCATCCCAACCCAACCGGCGCGGCGCGTGACGCCGACCGGCACGTCGTAGACGGGCACGCCGTCGGACCGTCGGCGGAAAGGCAGCAACAGACCGATGAAATGGTTGTTCGTGACAAGCCGATTTCCCTGGCCCCTGGTGCACGGGCGGTCCGTCACGCTCTACCACACCATCCGCACCCTCGCCCGCGCCGGCGACCGGACCGCCCTGCTGTGCTATCAGGGCGAGCCCGAAGCCGTCGAGGCCTACCGGCGGTGCGGCGTCGAGGTGCTCGAGGGACCGATCGGCGTTCCGCCGACCAAAGGGCCCTCGCACCCGCGGCTGGCTCCGTTCGTTCACGACGCGGAACTGGCGGTTCGCGTGGCGGCCCGCGCCGGCGGGTTCGACACCCTCGTGCTGATGGGCGCCGAAGGCCTGCAGTACGCCCCGCAGGCCCGTCCGGCCGCCTGTGTGGTCGCCTTCCTGGTCGATGATCCGATGCTCGAGGTGGGCCGGCGACTGACCCGCCAGGGCCATCCGCTCGCCTGGCTTCGCGACGCAAAGTTCCTCGTCGGCCAGCGGATCTACGAAAACGCCTTCGTCCGCCAGATCGATCTGGCGGCGTTCGTCAGCCGCCAGGACGTCCAGAGCTTCGCCCGCCGCCATCCGCAAACGGCGGTGGCGTTCGTGCCCAACGGGGTCGATCTCGACCATTTCGCCCCTCCGGTGTCGCGGCCGGCGGCCGGCGGGCCGACCGTCGTGTTCATGGGCAACCTGGAGCATCCGCCCAACGACGACGCCGCGAGGTTCCTGATCCGGCGGATCGCCCCGCGAATCTGGGCCCGACGGCCCCAGACCCTGGTGGCGATCGTCGGCTGCGCCCCTTCCCCCAAACTGCGGCGGTTGGCCGGGCCGCGGATCGACATCACCGGTTTTCTGGACGACCCGCGCCCGCGGCTTTGGGACGCCGCCGTGGCGATGGCGCCGATGCGGATCGGCACGGGCATCAAAAATAAACTGCTGGAGGCGTGGGCGGCCCGGACGGCGGTGGTGGCCACGCCGCTGGCCTGCCAGGGCATTCCCGCCCGTCCGGAGGCGAACCTGCTGGTGGGATGCACCGCCGATCAACTGGCCGGCCAGGCCCTGCGGCTTCTGGATGACGCCGCCCTGCAGGGGCGGATCGCGGAAGCCGGCCGGCGGACCGTCGAGCAGGAGATGGCCTGGCCGCAAACGGTGGCCCTGCTCCGCCGGGCCGTGCTCGACGTCCGATCCGCACCGTCCATGGGCCCAGACGTTCAATGGCTGTGCCCGGAGGGTCCGCGATGAAACAGACCCTCTTTCTGTTGTTGATGATGTTCTACTTCACCTGCCGCTCGTTCGTCGAACCGTTCTGGGCGGTGTTCCTCTACTACGGCCTGTCCGTGCTTCGCCCCCAGGCGTTGTGGGAGTGGGCGTTGCCCGAAGGCATTCGATGGTCGCTCTACGCGGCGGTGCTGGCCGTGGTGGTCGCGATCCTGCATGGCCGCCCGGTCCAACGCCGGGCCACCCGTCCCCTCTTCCTGCCGATGCTCGCCGTCTTCGCGTTCTGTCTGCTGTGCAGCTACCACCACGCGTTGGACCGCACGCTGGCGTCGGCGACCGGCTGGGAATACGCCAAGCTGCTGACGATGCTGGTCGTGGGGGCGTGGGTCCTGACGGAGCGCCGCCACCTGCGGTACCTGGCGTGGATGATCTTCGCGTGCCTCGGCTACGTGGTCTACGAGATGAACTCGCTGTACTTCTTCAAGGGGATGCTCTACATCTACCATCACGGTTTCGGCGGCTACGACAACAACGGGGCGGCGCTGGCGTTGGCGATGGTGATTCCGTTCGGCTACTTCTTCTGGCTGGCCGAGCGGCGCTGGTGGCGATGGGGGTACCTGGCGGTCACGCTCCCGGCGATGCACGTGGTGATGCTCAGTCTCTCGCGGGGAGCGATGCTCAGCACGCTGGTGGTCATGGTGGGCATGCTGGCGGCGACGGCCCGTCGCCACGCGGGACGGACGCTGCTGGCGGCGATCCTGCTGACGGCGGCGATCGCCGTCCTGGCCGGCCCGGAGGTCCGCGACCGCTTCGCCACGATCGGCGACAAGCTCCAGGACCCCTCCGCCGAGTCGCGGTACCTCAGTTGGCGGGCGGGCTACCGGATCGCCAAGGCCTACCCGCTGTTCGGCGTGGGGCTTCGGAATTCGAATCTGCTGACCTGGGACTACGGGGCGGACCGCGCGGGCCGGACAATCCACAACAACTACCTCCAGATTGCCGCCGACGCCGGCCTGCCCGCGCTGACGGTGTTCGTGAGCCTTCTGGTCGCGTCATTCGGTTGGTTCCATCTGGGGGCTCAGCGGGCGGCGGCGGACATGGACGATCCGGAAATGCGATGGCACCACTACATCTGCCGGGCCGGCGGATGGAGCCTGGCCACCTTCGCGGTCGGATCGGTGTTCCTGTCATTTGAAACGTTCGAGTTGCCCTATCTTCTGATGCTCATGGCGGCGGCCGCTCCGGATCTGGCCGGCGAGCCGCGTCTCGCAATCGCGGACTCGCAGCCGCGCCGGCTGCCTCGCGTCGCCGCCCTTTCGCCCGCGGAGACCCCTGCATGAATTGGCGGCTGACCGATCACCTGGACCGCATCGTTCGCACGTTGAATCGCTGGGCCGAGACCCGGCGCCCCGGATGGCGCCGCCGACTCGCGCTGGGACTGAACCTGCCGCTGCGGGTCGTCTGGCATCTGTGGCGGAACCGTCGCTACCTGACCGCGGGCAAGCTGCTCAACATCGCCGTCGTCAACGTCGAGTACCTGCTTCGGCGAGAGCGGCTCCTGGGATTGCCGTACGACATCAAGATCGAGCCGACCAACCGCTGCGGCGGCGGGTGCCGGTTGTGCCCGACCGGCCAGGGCCTCCAGGGACGGGCCAAGGGCGTCATGCCGTTCGAGCGGTTCGAACGCCTCGTCGAGCAGATCCGCGACCACGCGTACGTCCTGGACCTCTCGAACTGGGGCGATCCGCTGGCCTCGCCCGAAATCTACCGCATGATCCGCTGCGCCCACGACGCGCGAATCTGGACCTACCTCTCGAGCACCCTGGCCCTCTTCGATCCCGCCCGCGACGCCGAAACGCTCATCCGATCCGGCCTGGATATGCTCAACGTCTCGCTGCACGCGGCGACCCCGGAGACGTGCCGCCACTATCAGCCGGGCCGGTGGCTCCAAGCCGACCTGGACAAGCTGCGGGCCTTGCTCGAGACCCGGCGACGCCTCGGTTCGCGAACCCCCATCGTCCGCCTGTTCTTCGTGGTCACCCGGCACAACGAACACGAGATCGAGCCATTCCGGCAGTTGGCCCGCGAGTTGGATTGCCAAGCCGTCTTCGCTCCCGCCTCGCTGAACCTGCGATTCCTGGGCCGGGATCGGAACCTGGCCGACCGGAAGTGGCCGCCCGAGCGAAAACGCCAGGTCGCCCGCGAACTCGCCGAGACATGGCTGCCACGCGATCCGCAGTGGATCGCCCCGTGGTACCGCCGGAGTGTGGAGGAGTTGATCGACTTTCAGCCGACGGGCGCGGGCAAACCTTACCGCTGCGACTGGCCGTGGCGGCGGACGGTGATCAACTGGGACGGCGGCGTGGCCGCCTGCTGCGGAGTCTTCGACCCGCGACACGACCTGGGCAACGTCGGCGAGCGCCCGCTCCGCGAGATCTGGAACGGGCCCGCGTATCGCGCCGCCCGTCGAAGCTTTCGTCGCCCCGTCCGCACCCCCGTCGGCGAATCCTGCGAGCATTGCATGGGAGTGCTGCCCTGACGTCCGACGATGATCCGATCTATCGCCCACAATCCGCCGCGGTTGCGAGTGCTGCACGTGCTGCACAGCCTCGACTGCGCCGGGACCGAGCGACTCGCCTGCGACTTGATGCTCGCGCTGGGCGAGCAGGTGGAGTCCGCCGCGGTCTGTCTCGATCGCCAGGGGCCGCTGGCCGCCCGCCTTCGCGAGGCGGGGCTGGAGGTCCGCTGCACCCAGCGGCGACCCGGCGTCGACCTTCGCCAGATCCCGCGGATCGCCGCGATCATCCGCCGCTTCCGCCCGCACGTCCTGCACTGCCATCAATACACGCCCTTCTTCTACGGCGGGCTGGCCGCGCTCGGCTCGCCCGGCGTCCGCGTCCTCTTCGCCGAACACGGACGGCATTTCCCCGATCGCGTGTCCCGCAAGCGGCGGCTCTTCAATCGGCTGCTCGACGCCCGCGCCGGCAAAGTCACCGCGGTCTGTGACTTCACGCGGCGGAGCCTGGTGGCTAACGAAGGGCTGTGCGCCCGGCGCATCGAGATTATCCCCAACGGCATCGACCTCGAACCGTTCGACCGCCTGCCCGACCGCGCAGCGGCGCGGGCCCGGCTCGGACTGCCCGACCGCGCGGACGTGATCGTCCACGTCGGATCGTTCCGGCCGATCAAGGACCATCCGACCGCCCTGCGGGCGATGGCGATGGTCCTGGCCCGCCGGCCCGCCGCCGTGCTCGTCTGCGCCGGCGAAGGGCCGCAGCTTTCCGCCTGCCAAACCCTTGCCCGCCAGCTGCGCATCGAACGCGCGGTCCGGTTCCTCGGCCGCCGCGACGACGTGCCCGCGATCCTGGCCGCGGGCGACCTGGCCCTCTCCAGTTCGCTCTGCGAGGCGCACAGCCTGGCCATGCTCGAGGCGATGGCGGCGGGATGTCCGGTCGTGGCCACCCGCGTCGGCGGCGTGCCCGAGACCGTTCCCGACGGACGGACCGGCCTGCTGGTCGGCCCGCAGGACCCGCACGCCATGGCCCAGGCTCTCATCACGTTGCTCGAAGACGACGGCCGCCGCGCCGCAATGTCGCGCGCCGCAGCGGAACACGTCCGAACGCATTTTTCGAATCGCACCATGCACCAGCGATACCTCGACATCTATCGCCGCCTGAGCGCGGGAGCGGCCCGGTGAACCCCGATACCGCCTTGAGCATCCTGCACGTGCGAACCGTCCGCGGAAGCGGTGGCGGGCCCGACAAGGGAATCCTGGCCTCCTGCCAACGCCTGCGCCAACTCGGCTGCCGGGCCGA
>Ga0123328_1000573_pt1 | contig 38611 bp, 31 predicted proteins | sample BioC12SIPDNA_2_FD_89702 | JGI IMG/M metagenome (GOLD analysis project Ga0123328, IMG submission 89702) | Anaerobic biogas reactor microbial communites from Washington, USA - Biogas_R1_A C12 SIP DNA | ecosystem: Engineered > Bioreactor > Anaerobic > Unclassified | place: Washington, USA...
AACAGGCTCATGCCGGTCGACCAGAACCCGTAGCCGACGATTTCGCCCGGGTATGCGAGCGTCAGGATGGTCGGCCCGGACCTGATCCGCATCCGCAAGACGATGTAGTACGTGGCGCTGTCGAGCACGGTATCCTTGGTCTGACCGGAGATCGGCTGACCGTCCAGCGTACATCGGCCGGAGATGCCGAACGACGTGCAGCCGGTTTGCGGCTTGGGCTCTGTTGCGTCGGAAAGGGGCGGACCGGCGGCGTCGGTCAGGCCCAGCAGTACGTCGATCATGTACGGCGCTCGACGCTCGAAGAGCTTGCGAACCTGCGGCAGCGACCGGCGGAATTGCCAGTTGATATCGAAGTAGCGGCGGTAACCGGAGTAGTCGCGCATGACGATTTCGGCGTATTGCCGGCCGCAGTCGCGGGCGTCGCCTTCAACCGCGATCAGCGGAACGGTGCCTTCGGGGACCTGGCGGGGAATGACGGCGGGTGTCGGATGGTCGGTCACGGTTGCTCCTTGGATGAATGCAGCCGTTCGGGCAGGTCGAATTCGACCGGCATGCCGGGTTCCAGGCCGTAACGCTGGGCCGACCGGGCGGCCAGTTCGAGGGTATAACGGGCCGGACCGGCCGAGTAGGCCCGCTTTTCGCTTTGCGCCTGGAGCGTCTCGACGTTCAGGATCCTGCGGTCGGCGCCGATGAAGATGATATCCAGCGGGATCAGGGTGTTCTTCATCCAGAACGCCCGAGGGGCGGCGTCGGGAAAGACAAAGAGCATGCCGTGGCGCTCCGGCAGCGAGTTGCGGAACATCAACCCGAGCTTCAGCGTCTCCGGCGCATCGGCGATTTCGGCGGTGAAGGTCCGGCCGTTGATGGCGACCCTGATGACGCCTTCGCCGGTGTATTCGCCGATCGTCAGGGCCGCCAGCACGCCGGCAACCGTCAGAACGAACAGCACCAGCACGGTCAGCGTGATTCGTCCGTTGCGGGACTTAGGGATCCGCATGGTCCTGGTCCTCGCCTTCCCGGCGTTGTTGAAAGAGCGACTTGATCCGGTCGTCAAGCTGGCTCTGGAGGATCAACCGGATCCGCCGCAGCGTGCTCAGATCGAGCAGGGCGAGGATGAACACGATCGCGAGCAGGCTCAGGATCGCCATCCAGATCGCCGCGTTGGCCCGATGGCTCAGCCGGTCGAAGAAATTCATGCCGACCAGGAACAGCAGGGCGGTGGCGGCCATGAGGGCGGCGTTGATCCGCCGTCGAAGCAGAAGCCGGCGAAACCGCCGGACCACCTCGGGCATGGACTCCAAGCCGGCTGGGATTCTGCCCGGCCAGACCAGAAACCGCAGGGCCACCAGCAGGCCGGCGACGCCCAGAACGTTGGCCAGGATGACGGTCGGGTTCATGATGCAGCCTTCCGTAGTCGGGCTCTATGCCTTATACGCCGGTCCGACGGCTTCGTTCAGTTTTCGATACCGGTTATAGAGGCCCTGGTAGGCCTCGCGGTCGCGGCCCGGCTCGATCACCGACTTGCCGACCGCGATCGTTTCGCGGGCCTGTTCGATCGAACCGAAATGGCCGGTTCCGACGAGGGCGAACATCGCTGCGCCCAAGACGGTCGCCTCCTTGTGCTCGGTCACGACCACCGGCAGCCCGGTCACGTCGGCCCGAATCTGGTTCCACAACGCGTTCTTCGACCCGCCGCCGACCAGGGCGATTCCGCGGGCCTCGAAGCCCACCGTCTGGGCGAACAGGTCCAACGCGTGCCGAAGCTGCATGGCCAACCCTTCCAGCGCAGCCCGGTAGATGTGGCCGCGGGTGGCGGCAAGCTGCAAACCGATCAGCGAACCGGGCGTGCCGTAGTGCGACGCCGGCCCGGTCGACGGCACGAAGCTCGGCAGGAACACCAGGCCTTCGGCGCCGGCGGCGATCTTGCCGGCCTCGCCGACGATCCGATCGTAGCTGACCTTTTCTCCTTCAGCCGGCCAGAGGTGGCGGATCAACCACTCCAGCGCGCCGGAGGCCATCATCAGAAACTGCGGATTGACCAGCCCCTTGGACGCGTCCTGCTCGATGAGAATGCCCGCGTTGAACGCCTCAGCGGTCGGGCGGAACGCCTGAGTGCGGATCATCAGGATTTCCCACGTGCCCGACGAGAGCACCGCCTGGTCCAACTCGGCGCCGGAACCGTAGAGGGCGAACTGGGTGTCGTGGCCGGCTGCGGTCACCGGCAGGCCCGCGGGCAGGTTGCACTTTTGGGCCTGGTCGGGCCGAAGCTGCCCGATCACCTGGCCGGGTTCGACCATCCGCGGAAAGATCGCCTCGTCGACGCCCGCGATTTCGAGCATCTTGCGGTCCCACGCGCGGGTCTGGGCGTCGAAGGCCATCGAGGTGCCGGCCATGGTCGGATCGATGCTGAACTCGCCGGTCAATCGCTGGCTGAGGATGCCGGAAACCATCAGGAACTTGTGGCCCTTTTGCCACGCCTGCGGAGCGTTGCGGCGGATCCACATGGCCTTGAAGATCGTGTTGAACGGGATGATCTGATAGCCGGTGCGGGCGAAGATTTCGTCCGGACTGATTCTGTTGCGGATTTCCTCCGCCGGGCCGTTGGTGCGCGGGCATTGCCAACTGATCAGCGGATAGGCCAGAGTCCCGTCCTCCGCCACGACCGTGCCGTCGGCGCCCCACGTGGTGATGGTCAGGGCCTTGATGCGGCTTCGGTCGATCCTGGCGGCGACCTCGGCGGTCAGGCGGCACAGATCGCTGTGGATTCTCTCGACGTCCCATATCCGCCAGTCGGACGGGCTGTCGGGTTGAGTGACGGTGCCGTTGTCGGCCCGGGCCTCAGCGAGAATCTTGCCCGCGGCGTCGATGGCCACCGCCCGAATGTTCGTCGATCCGCAGTCCCAGACAATGACGATCGGTTCGGCCATGATGGACTCCCAAACTCAAGGTGCACCCCGGCCCGAACCGATCCGTCCGGCTGGGCCGCCGCTCCGGAAATGATGGCATTCTAACCAGTTGGAGGGCTGGACAAAAGGTCTATTCGCGGGCGATGGAGCACCAATGGAGTGGAGCCCTACTCCTCATTAAACCAGGCGAACTGGTCGCGTTTGGCCACGTAGAGCCGGCCGGTCAGCCGCATCGTTGTCATCACCAGGTGGAAGTGCACCAGCAGCAGCGGAAGCGCGTAGACCACCGACGTGACTGTCGCCCAGATCGCCAGGGCCAGCAGCACCATCGCCGCCAGCATCATCGCAGCCGTCACGGCGTATTCGCCCGGCGCCTTGGCGATGGCCGCAAAAACCCGACCCGGCTGCAGCGCCATCGGCGACTCGCGGACCACCACCGCCAGCAGGGCCATCGGCAGGTACAGGAAACCCGCTCCGGCCAAAAGGTAGATCAGCGGGTCGTCGTAGCCCTGCACGCCGGCCACGGCCAGGTAGTAGGCGGCGGCTGGGGCCAGGCAGACCGCCGTCGCCCACGCGAACCATACCAGCGAACTGAGCACCGACCCGATCTCCGTCAGGTCCGGCAGATCGACCGGGTTGTCGCGGCCGTGGGCCGAGTCGTAGAGAATGTTCAGCAGGAGCAGGCAGATATAACCGCCGAACACCACGGCGGCCAGAGCTCCGATCGCGGCGATCGACAGGTCATAGACCGATCCGGCGACGAACACGCTGACGATCAGCCAGATCAGCGGATAGCCGAATAGAAACGGCAGATTCCGAAGGCGAAGCGGGTACGCCAACGCCGCCGCCAACTCCTGGGCGAACGGTCTGGCCGGGAGGACCGCCGGTTTCCTCGCTTTGATCTTCGGCACGTCGGCCAATGATAGGCAGCGCCGACCGCACACGGGACACATCTCCAGGCTCGCGCCCGAATAGGATCGAAGCTCGACGCAGCCGTTGCAGAACATGCTCCTGCACGCGACGCAGATCCACTCGGCCGGCATTTTCGGATGGTTCCGGCACAACCGCTGAACCGCCGTCCTGTTGCCTGCCTTCCTGATCCCGGTGATTCCCATATTTCGCCCCTTGCCAGAATGGATGTGTACAAAGTCCACACCCGGATGTTGCTGCCTTTTCCGCCCGTTGCCGGCCAGAGCCTCAAGCCAGCATCAGGCTCTTCCCTGACCGTGCCTCATGTTACCACGGCTTCGGCCTGTGTCAAGGTTGTTGGCGAACTATCGGAACGACAGGAGTTTGGAGACGGCGTCATGGATGAAGAATCCGCCAAAGAACAACATGGTGCCGGCGCAGAGGATCAAAACAATCCGCTGGACTCGGCCGCTGAACAGCTTGGAGCCGCGAAAGCTCGTCCACGAAAGGACTTCCAGCCACACCAGGTCGCAGAGCCAGTGGACCAGAGCGAACAAGGCGAACGCAAGCACGCCGAACTCCGACGCCTTGGTCGCCAGGGCCAAGCCGACCGTGGCCCACCACAACAGAAAATACGGATTGCCTCCGGAAAGGAGGATTCCCGTCCAGACCGCTCCGCGGGCCGCCGGCTGATACGACGCGTCGCCGATCTTCCGGAGGTCTCGGATCATCTGGATGCCCAGGTGGATCAGGAAGCCTCCGCCCACCAGGCCGATGGCGATCTTGACGCCCTCGTGCTTGAAGACCGCGCCGACGCCCAGCAGGATCAGCAGCATTAGCGGGAACTCGACGACGCCGTGGCCCAGCGCGACCAGAATCCCCGCGTGCCGCGAGCGTGTCCCAGCCGCGATCGTGGCTGCGGTCACCGGACCGGGCGCCAGGACGCCGGACAGCGAGACCGCCGCCGCCTGAAGCAGAAACAACAACATCGCCATCGCTCGTGCCCGCTCTTAAGGGTTTGCGTTGCCGCCGGAACGAAAGGGGGCATTATAGGTCGGGCACGATCTCGGAGTAAAGCCCGCCGGTCGGGTTGATCTTGAACACGTAGATCAGCCCGGGCCGCAGCTTGCGGTAGTTGACGTTGCCGTAGATCGCATGCACGCCGGCTTCCTTGAGGCGGTCCAGGTCGTTCGAGAGATCCCAGATCTCGGACCAGAACAGCTTCCGGTCGCGCAGCGAGAGCTTCGCGCCGATGTCGGCGTACCGCTGCGGCTCGGCCCCTTCGGTCTCGATGGGCAGGCCGTCTTCGGGCTTGGTGTGCTCGCCGTAGATCCGCCGCCACAGGTAGATCGCCCGTTCCTTGCCGTCCATGACGATCCGGTCGTCGAACTTGACGATCAGGGCGTCGAAGTGGACCACGTCGCCCTCGATCCGGTATTCCTTCTCCAGTATCCGCTGAGTCGGGTCCGTCCGGTCGGTCTCGACAAACAGCAGCCGCGTCCACAGCCGCCCATCGGTCGTCTCCTGCGAGAGGACCTTGGCGTAGCCGATCTGGCTCTCCTCGGTCAGGTTGGTGATCGCCTGCTTGAGCTCGCGGTTCTCGCCCAGCAACTGGTAAATGGTCCTGGTGGTGTAGAAAAGCGTCAGGACCACCGGCGAGATGACCACCAGCAGTCCGATCAGGACCAGTATTCGCACGAGTTCGCCACTCTTACCGATAAGGGGCAGTTTCACCGTCACAACTCCTTCCCTCTATTATACTATCGGCCCAGAGGGGTGCGGTTGCTTGAACCCGCAGGGAAGACCCGATTTGAGAAAGGAGCGGATCAGTGAGACTGATTCGGTTTGAATCGCAGGGCGACCGGGGGCTGTGCGGCCCGATTGCCCTGAGGCAATGGCTCTGCCGCTCGTATATGCTGTCAAAGCCCGCATGATTCGCGGGCGAAGGCGCTCTCGTCGACGCCCTGGTTGAACCGCAGTTCCTTGAACTCGTAGATCGAGAAGAGCTGCCCGTCGGCGTCATGCTTGACCGTGCGGACCGGCAGCAGCGTCTGCGGGTCCAGGTCGACCGTCAGCGTGCCCGAACCGTCGGTCTTGGTCAGCGTCAGGACTTCCCGGTTGTCAAGACGGCGCAGGCCGAGGCGCCTGTATGTGGAACTGTCCTCCTCGGCGGCCTCGCGAAAGCTGCGTAGTACCTTGGCCAGGACCGTCCGCAGGCCAAATTCGGTGATCGAGTGCGAGGAGCTTTTTCTCGCCTCTTTCCCGTCTGGGTGCACCGCGGCCGATGGGACGACCAGACCGATGAGGCCGGTGGGATGAACGATCATCTTGCCGTCATTCTGTCCTTCGACGTACAACAGCTTGTCCACTCGGCCTGCGCCGTATATCCACTCCATGTAAAGACTGAACGGTTCGAGACGGAACCGGAACCGGCACGCTACCGGCTCGCCCAGTTGCCCGTCCTTCTGCTCGCGATAGGCAAACACGCCCTGGTAATCGCGGACGTTCGCGTCGTGCCACGCCAGGCCCCGTTCCAGCAGGGTGACGGGATCCTCGGCCGGGGCGATCATCGATGGCTCGACGGTCGCCTCAGCCGAGGATGCTGGCGCGGTCACACCTTGGCTTGGAGAGTGCACCGACGGGGCCGAGAGCGGTGTCGTCAGGATCAGCACGCTGGCCACCGAAGCCAGACCGTGGTAGAACGATCGTCCCGCGATCGTCCTTTTCCCATCGTGTCCGGTGGGCAGCAGCCTGGATCGACCCGTCGGCGACAACCGGCGACTCTCGAACGGGGCTCTGGCGATACCGAACATACTCAACTCTCCTTCCGCCGCGATGGTAGCTGTTGCTTTGGCCAGCCCACGCGGACAGGGGCCTTCGATGGCTTGGCTCGCCCTCTGGTAGCCATGCAGTATAAGCGTCAGTGGGCGACTATCAGGCAGGATATCCGTGCTCGTGCTCTCAACTCAGGCATTACTGGTAGTATAGGATATCTCGGAAAGGTAGTCAAAAAAGTGGGCGAGGCGCAAAAAGAAATGGGCAGGGGCGGAATTGAACCGCCGACACCGGCATTTTCAGTGCCGTGCTCTACCGACTGAGCTACCTGCCCATCCGTTCGGATCACCAATGGAATCATAGTCGGCCCGAAATGTCAAGGTTCCTGCCAAGGTTTTTTCGATTTCGCGGTGGTTGCCCATGACCTCTGGCACGCTGAGACTCAAAAACCAACACGCAATTGACATGCCTTGGATTCCTAGGTATACTGGCCTCTGGATACCTCGGAGTCCGATGTATAGTGGAGAAGGCTGATCTCACGGGATAGGAGTTTCTGGGATGAACATCTGGCAGGATCTGATCAAGGGGACGGTGGTGCCGATTGTGCTGGCCATGCTCAAGGACCGGCCGATGTACGGGTATGAGATCGTGCGGGTGGTCAACGCCCGGACCAACGGGCGGTTCGAGTGGCGTGAAGGCACGCTGTATCCGGCCCTGCACCGCCTCGAAGCCGACGGGCTGGTCACCTCCAAATGGCAGGACGGGGCCTCCGGACCGGGGGCGGGTCGGCCGCGAAAATACTACTCCATTACCGGCAAGGGCCTGGCCGAACTGGCCCACCGGACGGCGGAGTGGAAGGAGTTTTCCGCCGCGGTCAACGCGTGCCTGATAGGAGGCTAAGTCATGGCGAATTCCAGCTTTGAGGAATTGGTCGGGCGTTTGACCGCGCGGCTGCGGATCGACCCGGAACTGCGGATGGATGTGGCCAGAGAGCTTCAAGCCCACCTGGAGGACGCCGCCGACGAGTACCGCCGCGGCGGCTATGCCGAAGACGAAGCCGCCGCCACGGCGGTCAAGGCCCTCGGCGACCCAGCCGAACTCGAGGAACTGCTCTGGCAGGCCAACCGCAAGCGCATCGCCTGGCGACGTGCCGCCAAGTGGACGGCCCGGCTGACCCTGGTCCCGGCTGCGGTCGTGGTCACGTTTCTGTTGGCCGGATCGTTGGTGACGGGTGGGCGGATGCTCGATTTCGTTCATGGGATGACCTCTTCCGACTTCACATGGAACCTGACCGCGATCCGTTCATCCATTGAAGACGCCAATTTGAGCGAAGAAGAGCGGTTCATCCTGCACGGCGACCCAGCCGCGACGACGGAACTGGAACGGGCCGAATCGATCCGGCGCCGCTGGCCGGACAACCCGATCTACTATGGCTACTACATCTCGCACTACCTGCCCTATAGCGCCGGCTGGCATGAGGACTCCACGCTGCACGATCTGCAGGAGGTTCTCGCCCGCCTTGATCAGGGCGAGCGGATCGAGCCGGACAACGCCGCCTACAACCTGATCAAGGCCGCCTTGCTGTTCCGTCTGTCTTCTCAGGTCGTTGTGCCGGACCGCGTGGAGGTCAAAGACGTGACCGCCGCGGCCCTGCCGGAAGGCGTCGATCCAGCCGAAATCTCCTACACGCGAAGCGATGGAGAGCTTTACGCCGATCACTGCGTGGAAGTCCAGATCACCGATCCGAAGGTGTTCGAGCGGGCTTTGGAGGAATACGCCAGGGCAGTTCCCAAACCGCGCTGCACGCTGCACGCAATGGACATGGCGCGGCTGCGACTGGAGATCCTGGGCCAGCCGGCCAGCATGGCCGAGTACCTCGCTCAGACGACCCTGCTCGTCAACGTCCTGCTGCCCGAGTTGGCTTTCCACCGCAGCACCGGCAGGGCGGTCGCCGGCTACGCAGTGGACCTGGCCGGTCAAGGCGACCCCGAGCAGGCCCAACGGCTGATTCAAGACGTCGAGATCGTCGCCGCCAAGATCGGAGCCGAACCGTCGACGCTCATCGAACTGCTGGTCGCCCGCGCCGTTCACAACATGGCCGTCGCACACGACGTGTGCATCGCCAAGAAACTCAGCCGGCCGCAGCAGGCCGCCGAGGCGCAGGAAAGGCTGTTCGCCGACGCGGAGGCCTTCGATGCACTGCGCAGGGTTTTTACTTCCCGCGACGTCATCGACCAGAGTGGGCTCATCGGGAGCATCCTGATGCCCGCGCTGCCAAACTACCAGCCTGATCTAACCCCGCTCAAGCGGGCGGAATATGCCGTGGCGGAACGGGCCGGCCTGGCGGCGCTGCTGCTGGGCATCATGGCACTGACGTTGGCCTCGGGACTGATCGCCGCCGTCGGATGGTGGCGAACCCGCGGCACCGATCAGACACCGAAGTTGCTGTTCGTCGGGTGGCGGCGGATGGGGTGGATATGTCTGCTGGCGGTGGTCCTGCCGGTTGGAGGTTACGTGCTCTACGCGCACCTCCTGCCGCTGGGCAATCGCAAGTACGGCCTGAACGTGGAATGGGATCGGGTGTGGCTGGAGTTCATGCTGCTAGGCTGCACGATGGCGGTCCTGCTGCTGTCGCTGAGTTTTTCGGCCATTCGCGAGCGGGCCGGCGAAGCGGGAATTGCGGTGCCGAAACTGTTCCGCTTTGGCCGTGGGTTTGCCGTCGCGGCCGCGCTGATCACCTCGACTGTAATTGTGTACGAACTGCTGCGGCGGACGGGGCAGATTCCCGCCCCGCGGATAACGGGAGGGCCCGACGGGGCTTCAGGGGTCGGTGCCTATCTGCTGATGCTCTCATTCCTCTTCGCCGCATGGTTCATCTCATGGCTGGCGGTCCAGTCGATACGCCTGCGGCGCTTGCCCGCCCAGTTCGCCCATTTCCGCCGGACGTTCTTCCGAAGCTCAACGCCGATCTTCGCCTCTGCCGTGATTGTCGTGGGCGTCTTCTGCGGCCTCGCCTCGATCCGGGCCGAGAGTCTGGCCATGAAGAGCGCCCCGCATTTCATGCTCAGCGAGATCGACGGGTCGAGCTATCGACTCCTGCGAGAGCAATTCCGCGACCTGCACGCCAAGCTGTTGGCGAATCGCGCCGTCCAGACTTCAACGGCAAACAGGATTCAGGGAATAGAAGACGAAATCCCGATTCGCCAACGGCCGCGCCGCTCGAACCGTTGATCGTCGCCTGCAAATCTTATTCGGACTTCTGACTTCTGAATTCTCACGTCTTCCGAAGGCTCCCGCTGCGCAGGGGGGTTGACATTTCGAGAGATTGAGGCGACAATGACCACGCACGGTCGGGTGGAGCGGGGGCTTTTTGGGAGGCCCAGATGGGCGTTCGCGCAGAATCGGGAGTGGTCGTGTTGTCGGTGGTGTTTGCAGCCGGGCTGTGCCTGGCCGCCGCCGAAACGACGACCAAGCCGGGAATTGAGTCCCATCTGCAGCGCGAGGGATTCGTCGAGCTGCTGGTCGAAACCCAGGTGCGAAACATGCGCCAGCGCTACCGCCTCTCGCCCGAACAGACCGAGCAGGTGCGCGAGGCCCTTGACCACCAGGACATTACCCTCCAGTTTAAAGCGGCGGGCAAGATGGAGGCGTTCGAGCGGAAAGTCCGGAAAGCCCTCAAGGCCAAACAGGAAGTGCCCGTCGAAGATGTTCAGGAGTTCGTCCGCGAGGTTCAGCCGTTGTGCCGACGCTTCGCCGATCGCCAGATCGAGACGATGAACGCAATCCAGTCGGTGATGAACGACGAGCAGAAGAAACGCTACCAGGAGGAAATCGAGGAGCGGCGCGGCAGCTTCGAGGAACTGCTCGGACGGCTGGAACGATGGGAGAAGGGCGACATCCGCCCGGGCGAGCTGAAGGAGCAGTTCGGCAGGGAGGAACCGACGGTCTCGCCGGAAGAGATCGAACAGAAGATCGTCGCCGAGATCAACCGTTACAAACCCACGTCGTTCGATTTCTGGGACCTGTACGTGCGGACCTTCATCGAGGCGTTCGGGCTCGAAAAGGGCCAGCAGACCCTCGCCTGGTCGGTACTCGGCGAGATCAAGTCGCGGGCTGAGAGCTACAAACGCGACCATGTCCGCCAGTACGCCGAGGCCAGGACGTACATGGGAAGCCTGCGCGATCCCGCCGTGGCGGGCAAAACGGGCGAGGAACGCCGCGAAGCCCTCGAAAAAGGCCGCCGCAAGCTCGAAGAGCTCGACGAGCCGCTGATCCGAATGTTCGACGAACTCAAGACCCGCCTGATGCGCATACCGACCACCGCCCAGACCCGCCGGGCCAACCAGGTCCTCTCGCAGGAGGACGAACCGGCGACGCCGGCGGACGACGAGCGGGTCGCGCCGCAGACCATGCCCGCGCAAACCGAGAATCAGGATCGTTGATCCGCTGCACAAGGAGACGCCGCATGACCAAGCCAGCCGTGATTGCCACGTTGATTGCCGCCGTCCTCGCCGCCGGCGCGGGCGCCCACGAGTCGGGCCCGGCCTCGCAGCCGGCCAAGATCGAGTTCCAGGGCTGGCTTCGCATGACCGATCATGCCCTGACCGAACCGGGCGGCGCGCCGATCGAGAACGAGGAAGAGGCGGCGCCGGTCATCTACGTGAACAAGTCGTCGCCGGCGATGGCGGTGGTCTCGCATTTCGCCGGCCGCACCGTGATCAACTGGAAGTCGGCGGCGCAGAAGGAAATCGCCGAATATGACAGCGAGACCGGTCTGATCCGCCTCGGATGCATCTCGGACTTCACCGCTGAGAAAATCCGTCAGAGCGCGATGGGGCAGTTCGTGCTGTTGGACGACTTTATTGCCGGCCTCAAAGCCGGTGGCAGCGAAATCATGAGCCTCGAGCACTCCCAGGACGGCAAACTCCGCCGGACCGACATATCCTACGTGGGCGGTTCGGCGTGCGCGGGGTTGACCGAAGGCGTGGCCCGCGACTCGTTCTGGTCCGACCCGGAGACCGGGCTGGTTCACAAGATGCAGCGGGAGTTGCCGGATCCTCGGGAAACGGTCTTCACCTATGGCGCGAAGGTGGACGACATATACGATCTGGGTGCACCCAAGGCTTCCAAGGTGGTCGATAGCCGCCCGGCGCCCGAGGCCGCCAAGGTCCTGGATCGGCTGGACCGGCGCTTCCACAGCGGCTTTGGGGCGACCTACACCGCGCTGCTGGCCGAGACCGACCATCGCGAGCAGTGGGGCCGCCGCAAGATGTTCCTGCACCTCCATTCCGAAGACCGGGACGCCGGAATCTACGCCATCTACGCATTCCGCGAGGACGACTACCCGGATTCGCCGATGCTCGGCATCCAGGGCTGGCCCAAGCCGACCATGGACCACGTGCTCGAACTGGCCAAGACGACCGTGCCGCTGCTGTGTTATTCCGGAGACGGCAAGACGGCCTGGAACGCAAGGTTCGCGCAGACGCCCGACGTCAAGACCGTGCTGGTCGAACAGGAGCAACCCTTCGAAGAGAACCCGCCCAAGCTGGATTACCTCATCGAGTCTCACATCTGGCAGGGGCGAGACAAACTGTTTCTCTACGGCTTCGGACCCCAGGTGGATCTGACCACGGATGAGAAACGCCCAGGCATCCTCGGCCTGCGGCTGCGGTTTGGGGATTTCTCGCAAGACGAATCGCCCGCGGGCTCAAAACGTGAGGAAAAGGTCTTCTGGATCGATCCAAGCCGCGACGATGTCCCCGTCGAGGCGCACATCCGCAGCGAGCGGTTCGGTGGCGACGCTCGACACGTGATTGAAAAGCACGTGGAGTATCTCGACTACGCCAAACTCGAAAACGGCCCGTGGTACCCAACCCACTGGCAAGCAGTTTCTTCGTCCGTCGGCGGGCCCGGCCAGCGGAACATAACCTACACGCGGGAGTTCCACCTCCAACTCGCTCCCGGCAAGGCCCTCGACACGACGTGGTACGGCAGTTGTCAAAAACGACTCCAGGTAAACGGGGTTGACCTGGCAGGAAAACCGCAGCCGTAGACCCATCCGGTCAACCGGTTGCTCACGAGGAAACACGGAAACGGATGATTGTATAGACCGTTTCTCGGTTTTGGCTTGACAATCCAGACTCCCTGCGGTATCAAACTCCAGTAGTAGGGTCATGCCTCGGGGAAGGGGGCGTCTCGTCCGTAGGACGGCGCTCAGCGGGGAAAAGGGTTCGTGTCGGACTTCGTCTTGAGGTGCCGGATGCTGAGCCATTTCAATCCCGTCCATGCAAAAAGCTCAACGTCCGAAGTCCTGTCCACTCAATCCTGTCTCACTTTTTCCAAGGAGGTTTCGCTCATGAGAACGATTCTTGTCTGCGCATTGGGGGTTGCTTTGCTTTGTGTCGCTCCGGCCTACGCCTGGGGCCCGATCGCCCACGGCGGGATCGCCGACCGGATGATGCAGGACGGCGATATCGACTACGCGCTGGGCCTGTGGGGCTTCAGCAAGTCGAATATCAGCAGTTCCGCCTCGACCGGCGATATCTGGATGCCCGACTGGATGCACAGCGGGCAGTGGAACAACGTCCGCACCCAGTCGCAACTGAACGCCAGTTGGATGGCTTGGACGATCAACGAGGACTACTGTGGCGGGATGATGCACAACCTGGGCGACGTGTCGGTGCCGACCTGCCACTGCCCGGCCTGCGACGTCTGGTGCAGCAGCGGCTGCGCCGAGCTCTACTTTGAGGCCCAGGGCGAAGCCTATGGGATTCCCGCCTGGCCGGCCCCGTACGCCGTTGATTGGACGAACTACGACGGGTACTGCGCCGCCTTCTACAGCGATCAGATCTACTGGACCAACCGGTTCAAGGACCACCACAACAAGACTTGGTACTGCAAGTACCTCTGCATCTGCCAGACCGACTGGATCGATCCGTACTGCAAGGAGAACTCGCTCCAGCTCGGCTGGGAGGTCTTCTTCTGGTACCTCTGGTACCATTCGTAACCGTTTGATTGGCCCGCCCTCGCCGTCGACGAAGGGGACGCCTGTTGCGGCGGGGTGGGGCTGAGGCAGTTTGCCGGCCTCAACGGTTGAGGCCGAATATAGTCCGACAGGAAACCTAAAGGCAAGGGATCAGCCAACCGCGTCCCTTGCCTTTCCTTTTGAATGGCGATGACGGCTCAGCCGCTGCGGCTTCGGGACATGCCGGCCCTGGTCCGCAGCACATCGAGGAGGTTCTGAAAGTCCTGCGGCAGGGGGGCTTCGATGGCGAGGGTCTGCCCGCTGATCGGGTGGCGGAACTCGATCCGGTGGGCGTGCAGGGCGAAACGGCCGATGGCCGGGGTCGGATCGTCCGTGCCGAGCAGTTCACCGACCGTGGGGCTCTTGCCGCCGTACATCGAGTCGGCCACGATGGGATGGCGGATCCACGACATGTGAACGCGAAGCTGATGCGTTCGCCCGGTCTCCGGCAGAAGGCGAACGTGCGTGTAGCCGGCCAGCCGTTCGACGGCCTGGTAGACGGTCGCGGCCGGCCGCCCGATGCCCTTGCGGACCGAGTACCGTTCGCGGATTTGCGGATGGATGCCGATGGGGGCGTCGATGCGGTCGGAGTCCAACTCCAACTCGCCCTCGACCACCGCGCGGTATTCCTTGTGAATCCGCCGCCGCTCGAACTGCAGGGACAGCCGCCAGTGCGCCTCATCGTTCTTGGCCACCAGGATCACCCCGGTGGTATCCTTGTCGAGCCGGTGGACGATGCCCGGACGGACCGGATCATCGCTGGCTGAGAGGTTGTCACAGTAGTGGACCAGGGCGTTGACCAGCGTGCCGCTCTGATACCCGCGGGCCGGATGCACGACCATGTTCGGCGGTTTGTCGACCGCCAGGAGATACTCGTCCTCGTAGAGAATCCTCAGGGGAATGTCCTCGGGTAATATCTGGCGGGTTTCCGGAGGCGGCAGGATCAGTTCGATCCGGTCCGCGGGCATGATCTCGTAGCTGGGCTTGATCGCCCTGCCGTTGACGGTGATCGCCCCCTCCTTGATAAGTTTCTGGATCGCGGTCCGAGAAAATCGCGGAAACCGCCCCTGAAGGTACTTGTCGATCCGGCTTCGCGAGCGGCGTTTGCGCACCTCGATTCGGGCGTGGATGGGGCCGCCGTCCTGGTCCAGTTCCTGGGCCTCTTCGATCTCCAGGAGGTCGAGATTGTTATTGATCTGCTCGTCCATACTCGGGATAATCAAGTATAGCGAGCGGATCGCGAAAATGCACATTGGAACCCTCTGACCTTATTGAGCATAAATGCATTCGGTGGCTGGCTTTGGCTCTTTTTCCACGCGAGTCGCGGTATAATTCAGTAAAACGCAGTACCGTGAACCTTTTTCGAAGGCTCTACAGACTGATGAAACGAGGGTCCCAGGTGTCCAAAGACATTGGCTCGATCCTACGGTCGTGGCCGTCATCCGACGAAGGGGTGGACGCCCGCGTCGTCGTCGGGACGGACGGTCAGCCGCAGCTTCAGCTCCGTCTGGACTGCGGACTGCTCCAGATGGTCATCGACGGCCGGCCGGACGCGACCAAGCCCCATAACTGCCAGACCTACCTGGAGTACGTCACGCGCCGGGTCGCCGAGGTGAAGGCTGAGGATCCCTCGCGAGGCGTGCCGCGCAAGGCCTGGGCCGAACTGGACCGCGAGATGACCCAGTTCTACCACCGTCGGGTCGGAATGCTGGCGGTGGCGCGGCGGGCTCAGGACGGCGGCGAGAGTTCGACGGCCGCCTCTTACTACGAGCGGGCGGTCCGCGACGCCGACTACACGCTCGAGGCCATGGACTTCATCCGCGATCACTGCGACGACGAGGATCACGTGGAGAACCACGAGCGGTACCGTCCATTCGTCCTCTGGCACCGGACCATCGCCCTGACGCAGCGGCGGGTGCTCGACAAGGATTTCGACGAGGCGGTCGAGCAGATCAAGTCCGGCATGGGCCAGATCGCCAAGGTCTATGAGGACCACGGACTGACCAAGTGGCTGCGGCACGATCCGTCGATCGCGGAACTCAGAATGCTCGAGCGGCAGATCCGCCGGCAGTACGGCGTCAAGCAGACCCTCAGCGAGCAGCTCGAAGTGGCGATCGCCGCTGAAGACTATGAAAACGCCGCCCGGATTCGGGATCAGCTCAAGGCCAAGGGGCGCTTCCGCAGCCCGCGCGGGGCGGCTTCGGCGCGGTTCTAGCGGCCTCTGCCGCGTCTACGAGAAATCCGCCAGCCGGACCACCCGGGCGTTGGGGAATTTTGTTTGGGCCTGCTCGTGATAGTCCATCGCCACGCCCGGCGAGAGCGAACCGACCACCAGCGCATCCTCGGATAGCGTATTGCCGTCGCTGCGATCCACCGGCAGCGACATCCATCGGCGGATCGGCAGGGGACGATCGCCAATGATTCGGGTGACGGCGATCCCGCCTTCGCGCAGGTACTCGATGATCTGCTCCAACCCCTTGCCCCACCCGAAGATGGCGGCGGTGCGGAGGCCGTCCCGCTGCATCGCCTCGACGTGCGCGCGGATGGCCCGCCCGCCGAAGAGGGCGTCGAATTGCTCGGGCGTCAGTTCGGTTCGCCTGCGGTACTGCCGGGCGATCCGGTACCATCCGCCGGTCAACCCGCGCAGGAAGCCCCCGACCGCCCGCTCGATCCGGGCGATCGCAGCGTAGCGGGCCGCGGTCTGCCGCAGCATGGCCGCCCGCCGGGCCGGTGGCGAGAAACGGTGCCACAGTTGCAGGTTGTTGCGGGTCAGAAAGTACAGAATGCGGTCCATGTTCCGTTGCGACGGGCTCTTGGCGTGATGGACCAGGGCCTGCTCGCTCCAGCGGACCCGGTAGCCGCTCTGCCAGACCCGGCACGAGAGGTCGTACTCCTCGACGTAATACCCGTAGTCCTCGGGATAGCCGCCGAGTTGGCGGATCAGGTCGGTTCGCATCGCCGCCCCGCAGCCGACGAACACGCCCGGCAGTCCGCCGGACTCGTGCCGTCCCGAGGGCAGCTTGACCCGGCACGCCAGGATGCCCAAGTGCCGCTCCTGCTCGAACGCCTGATGAATATTCTTAAGTATCCCTGGTTCCGGGTAGCTGTCGTTGTCGAGCATCAGGGTGATCGACGCCCGGGCCCGCTCCAGGCCGACGTTGCGGGCCGCTGTGCCCAGATTCTGGTCCAGCCGCACCAGTTCAACCTGCGGAAAGCGCCTCTCGACCATCTCGGGCGCCCCGTCGGTCGAGGCGTTGTCGATCACCAGAATCTGCTTGTCCAGCTCGTTGAGCTCGGTGATCCGCTCCAGGGTCTGCTCCAACTCGCTGGCACGATTGAAGTTAGGTATGACGAGGGTGATTGCCGGCTGGGCCATGCCCGAATTTCCGTTGCTGGACTTGCTCGTTTGGAAAAAAGCTTATAATAGTGGAGTTATCGGCGAGTGTCGGTGGGGGGCTTGATGCCTAAAATGGGACAACCAAGCGATCAGGAGATTTCCAGCGTGACGCGACCGCCGCAAGCCGACCACAGCCGCGAACACCCCGACCCGCAGGCCGACCTGTACGCCAACCCGCTGCTGTTGGACCGGCACCGGATCGTGCATTCGATGGCATTTCGACGACTCCAGTACAAGACGCAGGTCTTCCTGCCGTTCGAGGGCGACCACTTCCGGACGCGGATGACCCACAGCCTGGAGGTGGCCCAGATGGGCATGGTGCTGGCCTGTCGCTTCGGGGCTGAGCCGCAACTGGCCGAGCTGGTGTGCCTGGCCCACGACCTGGGCCACGGACCCTTCGGCCATGCCGGCGAACGCGGCTTGAGCACGGCCCTGGGGGCCTTCGGCGGTTTCGAGCACAACGCCCAGTCGCTTCGGGTGGTCCGGTCCCTGGAACGGCCGTATCCGTGGTTTGCCGGACTGAACCTGACGCGTGCGGTGCTGTCCGGCATCGAAGGGCACAATGGGCCCTACGACCGGCCCGAAGCCCAGGCCGGAGGGTCGCTGGTGGCTCAGGCCGCGGACTGGGCCGACCGCATCGCCTACGACGCGGGCGATCTTGAGGACGCGATCGGTACCGAGTTGATCGAGGCCGGACAACTGCCGGAACTGCGGCTGTGGCGGCAGGCCGTCGAGCGGGTCGAGCCGGCGCTTCGCGACCGGCCGATCTACGTGATCCGCCGCTTGGTCGTCGAGAACATTCAGCGGATCGTGATCGAGGACTTGCACGCGGAGGAGCGCCCGGACGGGACCGTCCTGCGGCTCGGCGAGACGACGGCGGCGGCGCTGGCCGAACTGGAGCGGTTCGTGGCGGATAAGATTTACCGGCATCCGAGCATCGCCCAGACGGACGCAGCGTGCCAGCGGATCGTGATCCGGCTGTTCGAGAAGTACCGGTCCGAGCCCGACCTGCTGCCGCGTCGCTACCATCGGCGGCGGGACGAGTGCGAGCTGGAGCGGATCATCGGCGACTACATCAGCGGCATGACCGATCGCTTCTGCCTGAAAGTCTATCGACAGATGTTCGGTGAGGATGATATACTGTTAAGTTCGCTGAACGTGCTGATCGGACCAAGAGCCGAATAGCGGCGGCGTTCTCGACGAACTGTATTCAGGAGTGTGCAGACCATGACCGAGTCCCTGAGCCGGGAGACCACCGTCTCGGAGTTTGCGCCGCCGGCGCCGGTGGCCCGCTGGCAGGTTCACCGACGGATGTACCAGTGGGCGATCCACTGGGCCGACACGCCGCACGGCGCGCCGGCCATGGCGGTTCTGGCGTTCTGCGAGGCGATCTTCTTTCCCGTGCCGGCCGACGTGCTGCTGCTGGCTTTGTGCATGGGCAGACCGAAGCGTTCGTTCACTTACGGCCTGATCACGGTGATCTTCAGCGTGCTGGGCGGGTGCGTGGCCTTCGGGCTGGGCCTGGCCATCGGCGGCGAGCGGGTGATTGCGATGTTCGATCTGGTCGCGATGGGACCCAAGGCGGACCAGGCAATGAGGTTGTACGGACAGTACGAGTTCTGGGCGGTGGCCACCGCGGCCCTCACGCCGGTGCCCTACATGATGTTCAGTTGGCTGGGCGGCATCTGCTCGATCAGCTTCGCGGGCTTCGTGGTCACGTCCGCGATCTTCCGCTCGATGCGGTTTTTCGCGGAGGCGGCGATCATGTACTACGTGGGGGCCAAAGCCAAGCCGCTGATCGAGAAGTACTTCAACCTCGCCACGGTGATCGTGATCGTGCTGCTGGCGGTGGTCTTCGTGCTGCTGCAGATGCTCTCGCATCTGTTCGTGGATGCGGCCTAGCTCGCCTCCACGGTCCGGGCCAGTTGGTTGAGGCTGCAGCGGTAGACGCGGCGGGACAGGGCGTCGAAGCGGCTCAGGCCCCACTGGCGGGCCGCCGCCGTGCGGTGCGACTGTTGCCAGAAGTGAGCGGCCTGGACGAGCAGGGCCGGGCACAGCAGCAGGCTGACCGGCTGCGGCAGCCGCATCTGAAAGGCCATCCGCTGGAGCAATCGTCGCTCCGAGGCGCTCAGTTCGATGATCCCTTGGACCTCTTCGAGCAACTGCCTGGGGCGGCCCAGGATCGCTGGGAGCTTTTCGAGGCGCTTCTGTCGGATATAGCCGAACAGGGCCATCAGGCCGGCGCCGACCAGGGCCGCGGCGAAGATGACCAGCACGACCACGCCGGTGGTGTCGAGCGGTTCGGAAAACAGCTTGGGATACTGCGGCTCGATCGTTTCGGCGCCCAGCAGCAGCAGCGCCAAGGTCCGGGTTTCCGGCGCAGCCTTCTGCTTGGCCGGGCGCTGCTTGTTCTCTTTCCAGCACTGGACCAGATCGCCGATGGCCGCTGCGGCCTTGCTCTTGACCTGGGGGTCCGGGTCTTCACTGGCCAGCTTGTTGACCTTTTTGACCAGCGAGAGGGGAAGCGTCCGCTGAACGACCCACAGGGCGCTTCGGCGGAAACTGGGGTCCGGATGCTCGAGCATGCCGGCCAGCACCCGCAGGGCCAGGGCGTGCTCCGGACGCAGGATCGCCTTGATGGCGTTGGCGCGGACCCGGTTGTCGGCGCTTTCGAGTTTCGGAACCACCAGGTCGGCCAGGTTCGGCGGACTGAAGGTTTCGAGGGCCTCCAGTGCGTTGGCCTGAACCCGCGGGTCCGGATCGTCCATCGCATCGAGCAGGACCGCCTCCGCCTCGCTGGAGGCCACTTCGGCCAGGGAGGAGACGGCCGACGCCCGCACGTAACGGTCGGAGTCGCGGCACAGCGCGCAGAGCTCCCGCTCGAACTCCACGAACAGCCTGGCCTTCTTGACCAGCGACAGGGCGCGGGCCCGGTCGGCTGAGTGCGGCGAGCGGATCTTGTCGCGAACCCGCGAGACGATCTGTGCGTCGATGTTGTAGAGCTGGTCCATGTTCGCCTGGCAAGTCGCGGCGTCGAGCTGGTCGAACTCCAGCCAGAACGCCTCGAACTGCTGGCGGTTGGCGTCTTCGCTGTCGATCACGACCGGCTGATCCGGCTTCTTCGCGGCGGACGCGTCCAGCCGGCGGATGTGCTGGCGGGCCGTTCCGATCGCCTCAGGCGAGTAGTTGAGCCGGCGGTCCATCGACGCCACGTGCTTGAGCAGGGCGGTGACCTCCGGCGACTCCATCCGGGTCAGGGCCTCGACCGCGCATTTCTGGACCGCGTGATGGGGCGACCGGAGCAGATCGCCGAAGACCTGCGCCTTGCGGCTGACCGGCGTGGAGGTCGCCGTCAGCACCTCCACAAAGATCGTCTGGAGGGCCGATGGAAGCTTCAGCACGGGGCCCGTATCGTGCAGGACCCATCGAAAATCGCGGATCCAGCCCAGGTGCTTGCGCTCGATGCAGTGATGGCGGTACCAGCCGTGGCGGAGCCACTCGCGCATGAAGTCATTGCTCGCCACCCCCGAGATAATTTTGGCCACCGGGCGGACCAACTCGTCCTCGAGCAGGGCCCGGAACGCGAAGGCGGCGAGCCGCCGATCGGAAGTCCGCTGTAGAATCTCGACCGCGGCGTGGCCCACGCGGCTGCGCGGCTGGGCAAACTTCGCCCAGACGTTGTCGGGCAGGTACGCCGCCAGGTACATCGCCGACTCGACCAACTCGGTCCGCAGGTGGGCGCTGAAAGAGTCCAGTCCGTTCTCAATGGCGATGCAGTACTGATGCAGTTGGGCCCGCAGGGCGGCCGAAGGCTCCTTGGGCGGCTGGCCCAGTTCTTCGGGCGCGGTTTCCCGCTCCAACTGCTCGAGCAGGCGCTCGGCCAGGCGCTGCAGGGCCTCCGCGGCCTGCGTGCGGACCGCCGGCAGGTCGTCGTGGAGCAGCCGGACCAGGATGTAGGTCATGCTCGGCTGGGCCGAGAGATTGATCAGTTCGATCACGTTCTGTTTGGCCTGCGGCGCCTCGTCGCGCGAGGCCAGACGCAATGAGCCCGAGATGGCCGGGCACAGATCGACCAGCCGCTTCTGGAAATCGGGATCAAGTTTGTGATACGCCCGGACCACGTACGAAATCGCGTCGTCGTTGGCCCGCTGCATGAGGGTCGACGCCAGCCGCCCGGCGCATCGCCCGTCGTCGGCGAGCAGGGCGAAACCGATCGCCTGGTCCGCCGCCTCGTTGGCCGACCGGCCGATCGTGGTCAGAAGCTGCCGGTATTGATCGGTCATAGGTCAAGTCCCGATAAAACCGCCCATGGACGGACTTTGTCCGCCATCCATAGATCGGCTCGGGACGCCGCCGAGTTGAGTTGCCTGCCGCCCGTCTACTCCCGCGGTCGAGGCAGGTCGTCCGGAAGCACCGGCATGCCGACCTCGCGGGCCAGGTCCACAAACTCCTCACGCGAGACTTCTTCCAGCCGACGGCCTCGCCGGTCCAGCTTCTCGTTGAACTTGATCGCCTGTTCCTGCATCCGTTCGTGGGTTTCGTGCGAACCGCCGAGCAGCCGAAAGTTGGTTCCCTTGGTGATCCGCACGTGCCCGTCCTCGTTATCGAGCCCCATGCCCAGCAGCATCGCCCGCTTGTCGTCGTTCTTTTCTCGGACCATAAAACCTCGGGAGTTGGGTCGGAATCGCAGCCGCTGGCGGTCATGGTAGCATTGAAGGCGGGTCCGAGGCAAGGGGGCGGGAGCTACTCGACGGTTTTTATCTCTTCGTCGGACGGTTGCGGCAGAGGCGCGGGAGCCCGGGACGGACGTTTGGCCGGAACCACGAAGGTGGTCGTGCAGTACTTGCAGCGAACCTTCTTGCCCCGGGTGTGGTCGGGCACCGCCAGGACCTTCCGGCATTTCAGGTTGGGGCACAAGACCGTGATCGTCATCGATGTCCCGTTAACTGCATTACTGGTTCAGGTACGTTCCGTATTCCCTCTATCGGTAGTCGGAAGGGGGGCTTTGAGGAGTTGGCCAGGACTTCGCCATTCGACCCCTTCGCAACCGCTGCTATGTCCTTGACGCCGCTGATTATCGGACGGCCTGCCTCAGGCGGACTCTTTCTGGATGTCCACCTGCGGGAAGACCTGCTGGTTGCCCGCCACCACGTCGGCGGTAATCACGTACCGGCCGCCCCGTTTCTGTTCGGGAAGCTCGTACATGATCTCCAGCATCAGTTCCTCGGTCACCGCCCGCAGGGCCCGGGCCCCGGTATCCCGCGCCATGGCCTTCCGGGCCAGCAGGTTCAACGCCTCGTCGGTGAACTCCAGCTCCGCCCCTTCCATCTCGAAGAACTTCTGATACTGCTTGACCAGGGCGTTCTTAGGCTCGGTCAGGATCTTGATCAACGCATCCTCGTTGAGCGGATGCAGGGCGGTCAACACCGGCGTACGGCCGACGAATTCCGGGATCATGCCGAATTCGATCAGGTCTTCCGGCGTGGCCTGGTCCAGCAGCTTGGCCACCGTCTCCATCTCGTCGCGGCCGTCCTGAACCTCGCTGGCAAAACCGATCATCTTGCGTCCCAGACGCTTGCTGATGATGTTGTCCAGGCCCACGAACGTGCCGCCGCAGATAAAGAGAATGTGCGTGGTGTCGATCTGGATGTACTGCTGTTCCGGGTGTTTGCGGCCGCCCTGGGGCGGAACGTTGGCCACCGTCCCCTCGAGCATCTTGAGCAACGCCTGCTGAACGCCCTCGCCCGAGACGTCGCGGGTGATCGAGACGTTCTGCGAGGTCCGGTGGATCTTGTCGATCTCGTCGACGTAGATGATGCCCCGCTGGGCCGCCTCGATATCGTAGTCCGCGTTCTGCAAAAGCCGCAGCAACACGTTCTCCACGTCCTCGCCCACATAGCCCGCCTCGGTCAGCGTGGTCGCGTCGGCGATGGCAAACGGCACGTTCAGCAGCCGGGCCAGCGTCCGGGCGATCAGCGTCTTGCCGCACCCGGTCGGACCGATCAGCAGCACGTTCGACTTGTCGATCTCCACCCCGTCCTCGCCGTCGGCGACCAGCAGCCGCTTGTAGTGGTTGTGGACCGCCACCGAGATCGACTTCTTGGCCCGCTCCTGGCCCACCACGTACTCGTCGAGAAACTCCTTGATCTGCCGCGGGCTGGGCGTCGAACCGAACTTGGCCTTGGTTGAGGTGTTGCGGCGACGCTCCTGGGCGATGATGTTGTGGCACAACTCGACGCAGCTCGAACAGATGTAGACCCCGTTGGGGCCTTCCACCATCGGTCCGACCTCCCGCTGCGAACGCTCGCAGAAGCTGCACGTGCTGCTGAACTTCCCTCGCCGTGCTCCACCGCCTGATCCGCTGTTCTTGTTAGTTGCCATGCTTATAAATCCTGTGTCGTCCTGACCTAATGTCCACGATTGGCCTCGCTCCGCACTGTTCTATCGCCTTCTATCGTCACTCTTGGTGACATTCTCGGCCGGGATTCTACTTTTTCCGGTCCATCTGCTGGATCGCATTTTCGCGGAGTATCCGATATTCATCGTCCGATATCTGGCCTTCCTCGCGCATCCGCTTGAGCTGATCGAGGTCAAAACCTGGTCCAGACTTCATTTCGTCGTGCTTCAGGGCCTGATGGCGAATGATTACGACGACGATCCAGAGCACGATCAACGCCCCGATCAGAAGCATTCCGACGTAGAGCAGTTTGACCAGTGCCTCGGTGTCCATACCCTTCCGGAGTCATTATACACACCGACGGCCACGACGCCAGCCATAGTTTCCCGTTCCGCGACCCGACTAACCCCGGGTTCCTACGTTATTGTAGCCTCCTGAGGGTCTGCCGGCGTGAACTACCCCTCAAAGGGCGGCGTTCTGTCGGAACCCGGAGCAGAATTGACCATTGCATCAGAGATGAATTGGTGGTATAAGAGGTGGTAAAGGTTGTATTAGTAGCAACCAATTGATGGCGCATCCGGCAATCGAGGGTGACTATGGCTGGTCTGGACGACGCTGAACCTGTTGCGGAGGGTGGAAGCGGCCCGCTGTACGTCCAGGTGCGGGAGCATCTGCGCCGGCGGATCGCTGAGATGTCGGTCGGTCAGAAACTACCGCCGGAGCGGGAGTTATCGGACCAATTCGAGGTCGATCGGGTGACCGTTCGGCGGGCGATGCAGGATCTGGAGCGGGAGGGATTTGTGGTCCGCCATCGCGGGCGGGGGACGTTCGTGCGTAAGGCGCCAGCCTGTGGCCGGGGCGCCATGCCGGCGGCGGAACTGATCGGTCTGGTCATCCCCGACGTGAGCATGACCCACAGCGCTCAGATGCTCAGGGGGGTCGAGGAAGAGGCGACAAGTCGGGGCTATGAGGTGCTGGTCTGCAACAGCGTGCTGGACCGGTCGCGGGAGCGGAGCATCCTGGAACGTCTCAGCGGCAAGGGCTTGGCCGGGATCCTGGTCTGTCCGCTGTTCGAGGATTCGATGGACCCCGCCTATGCGGAGTTGATTCAGCGACTCCAGGACCAGGGCACGCGGATCGTGATGCTCGATCAGTACATCGCGGGCCTGGACGCGCCGGTGGCGATGACGGACAAGGTTCGGATGGGCTATCTGCCGACCGAGCACCTGATCATGCTGGGGCATCGGCGGATCTGTTACCTGACCACGGGCCGCTACGATACCGTGGGGCCCGACACCCTGGTCGGCTACCGGCGGGCCCTGTCGGACTACGGGTTGGAGTACGACCAGAGGCTGATGGTGGAGATTCCCATCAAGAACAGCGCGGTTCCCGCCCACGATGCGGTTGTCGAACTGCTTCGTAAGGATAGTCGGGCCTTTACCGCGATGGTTTCACCGACGTTTTCAATGGCCTACGGCGGTCTGCGGGCGTTGCACGAACTCGGTCGGCGCGTTCCCGAAGACGTGGCGGTGATCGGGGCGGACATGTACAACAACCCGGACTACCTCTACGTGACGCACACCGTTCAGCCGTTCGAGCAGATGGGGCGGGAGGGCGTCAAGCTCCTGCTGCGAGACCGTGACGACGGCGAGCTGAAACAGCACGTACTGCTTCCACCCCGTTTGGTGATCGGCGCCACGTGCGGGGCCAGGCGACCCCGTGAGGAATAACGCATGACTCGACGCGGCTTGGCGGTGCTGGTATCGGTAATCTGCATGGCGACGTCAGTACATGGAGCCAATCTGGTCCGCAACGCCAGCTTTGAGCTGGACCAGGGGTGGAATGGCACCACGATCCGGGTGGAGGCGGAGTTCTACCAAGCCCATGCCCGGACCGGTAACGAACTGCACTGGAACCCGGTGGCTGAGGCATGGTGGCAGGAGCGGGCGGACAAGACGGGTGTGGCCGTGGTCGAGGACCAAGCCTGCTCGGGCAAGCGGTGCGTGCGGGTGAAGGTGGGGGACGGCAAGGCCCGGTCGGTGATCTCATCGTACGACCGGTTCGCCGAGCCCGGGCCGTGGGTGCTCAGCGCGCAGGTCAAGACGGCGGGAGCCAAGGGGCGGCTGTGTCTGGTCCTGAGCCGGGGCTGGCGGGTGACGTTCGAGCGGGGCGACGAGGGGCCTTCGACGTGGGTGGACCTGCCCGCCGACAGCGATTGGACGCGGGTGCACGTGGCCCTGGATTGCCCGGAGAGACTCGAGATTCAGGCCCGACTTGTGGTCGAGGCGGGGACGGTGTGGATGGATGACGCGCAGATCGAGCCGGGCACGGAGCCGACGGCATTTAATGTGCGCCCGGAGGAGTGGCTGAGGGTCCAGTTTGCGGACCACGACAACACGCGTCTGCCGCTGTGGCTGCCGGGTTGGCCCGAGACGGCTGCGGTGGAGGTTTGGAACGATTCGCGGCTGCCGCTAACGGGTGCGGCGACCGTCTTTATGGGGACGTGGGATGCCCCGGATGCAACCAAGCTCGCTGAGTTTCCCGCGGCGGAGGTCCAGGGCGATCAGCCGAGGCGTCTGAGCTTTGCCACCAAGGACCTTGTTCCGGATGCGTATTTGGTGATGGTGCGATACCGCGAGGGCGAGACGCTTGTCCTGGACGGGGCCAAGGATTTCCACCCGACCGAGTCGATTGGCGGGCATTCCTCCCTCAGCCAGTTCACGTCGCGGCTGGTGGGGCGATTCGCGATCGGCTCGCCCATACCGCCGGCGAATATCTTCGGGGTGGGCAACGGAATGCTCAGTTTCGGTGGTGGCGGCAATGGGTTCGCCGGATATAGGATCGAGGAGTATCTGCACGCGGGCGAGATCGGAGTGGTCTGCTCGCGCGGACCGTGGAACGAAGATTTGTGCTACCTGCACGCGGCGGGCGGATTTCCTATTCACGCGATGGGCCCGCATGCCGATCAGGGTGGCCGGCCGGAGGTGGGCAATCCAGCCAATCCGGCCTACATCGACGTCTACAATCCGGAGGGGCTGGCGTATTTCAAGGAACAGGCTGAGGAGGTCGGCAAGGTATTTGCGGCGAATCCGATGGTGGCTTCGTTCCAGTTGCACAACGAGCAGCCGTACATCCACAACGGCGGGGCCTGCCCGTCGACATACGCCGATGCCCATTTCCGCCACTGGTGCAAGGACCGCCACGGCGACCTGGCGACCCTCAATGATCGGTGGGGAACGGATTATGAAAGCTGGGATCAGGTCGAGCAGGTGATCTCGGCCCGGTTCGTGGAGGAGGAGAAGAACCGTCCGAAGAAGGAGGGGGCGGCGGCGATCGAGTGGACGGCGGCGTTTCGGTCATTGCCGGAGACCGCGCTGAAGCGCTTCCAGGACACCCCCGGTTGGGCGATGGACTGGCTGCGGTGGCGCAGCGAGACGTCGGTATGGGCGTGGGCGACGTTCATGGAGCACGCGCGGAAATACGACACCAGGACGCTCTACGGCAACAATCTGGCCTGGCCGACGTTCTTCCCCCAGGTGTTCATGCCGTTGATCCGGGTCAGCGACGCGGTGATGGTGGATCAGATGTACACCAGCGGCTGGCCGTTGGCCTTGGGCACGCCGCAGGAGATGCTCGAGATTCTGGAAATGGCCGAGTCGACGGAGCCCGGCAAACCCATCCTCGGGGCCGAGGTTTACGTTCAGCCGAGTTGGCCCGGCGAATTTGCCGGGATGCAGAATTGGGCGATGGTGGCCCACGGCATGACGATCAACCTCGTGTTCGGCTGGAAACCCTACAGCGATCACGGCCAGGTCGAGGGCGCACGGGCGTGGGAGAAGGACAACGCCCGCCCGATGTGGTTCCTGATCGACAGCGACGGGACCAAGCTGCCGCACTACGAGCACTATCGTCGGACGGTCGGCGAGATCGAGCGTTATCACAAGCGGTTCGACGGGCACTCGATCAAGCGGGTTGCCACCGACGCGGCCCTCTACGTCTCGCTCGACACCGCCGAGTACATCACCCTCCAGACCGGCGAAAAACCGTGGGGCTCGCCGTGGGTGCGGACGCGGAACAACCTGCTATACACGCTGCGGATGGAAGGGATCACAGCGGATTTTGTGGACGATGCGACGCTGCCGGAGAAGGTGGGGCGGTTCAACACGATCATCGTGCCCGCCTCGTACGTGCTGAGCCAGGAGGCGGCTGGAAGGTTGGAGAGTTTTGCGGAATCCGGCGGGACGGTGGTCCTGGCTGGCATCAGCGGCCTGGTCGATCCATGGCTGCGACCCTACGAAAACGTCGGCGGGCCGGCGTGGACGGAACTTGGCTGGAAGGCCCCGGCGTTTGCTCCGGAGTATGCGGATGTCCGGTTCGGGCCGGAGATCAACTTCGTGGCCACCGAGCATCAACTCGCAGCGGACAAGCCGGGCACGGTCGGCGGGGCGATCGATCCGGGCATCAATGAGGGCAAGACGTTTCGCGGAGTGAACATCGGCTCGATGGCCAACGCCGAGGAGATTCTCGACGCCAGCGGCCACGTGGTGGGCTGGCGCCGGGCGTGGGGCCAGGGGCGTCTCATCGCTTACGGCCCATTCCCGGACACGTACGTGACCAACCCGCACCCGTCGGCCAACATCCGGTTGTGGGTCCGACGGATTATCGAGCAGGCGGACCTGGAGTTCACCGGACGTTGGGTGGACAGCCTGCCGCCGGCGACGAGAGGTCACCTGGGTACGGGCGATCCTGTGACTGAAGTGGTGGTGCGCGAGAAATCGCCGGTCGAAAAGTTCGTGTTCGCACTCAACCAGGGCGGTCCGGGCGACGGGATTGTCCAAGTCCCGGTCGGCGAAGGCCAATGGACCGCACAGGACGTGGTGACGGAACGCGACGTAACCGAAGCGTCGGTGAGCGAAGGTCTGTGGTCGATGCCTCTGCACATGGACCCGTGGAGTTACCGGGTTATCTGGCTGAGAAGGAGCGGGCAATGAAGAGTTGCGGGATGCTCCCAAATCGGCAATCGACGCACCGCCGTCAGCGATCCTTCACGTTGATTGAGTTGCTCGTGGTGGTCGCGATCATCGCGGTGTTGGTCGCGATGCTGCTGCCGGCGCTGCAGGCGGCCCGCGAGAGTGCCCGGGGTGTGCTGTGCCTCAACAACGAGCGCCAGCAGCACTCGGCGTTCATGGCGTACGCGAGCGACTTTAGCGGTCTGCTGCCGCCGCGGTGGCAGGACAAAACGGCGGGCTGGCCCGCGATCGGTTTCTGGGAGGCCTGGCAGGCGCGGATATGGCCGTACGTCTCGAACGACCCGAATGCCTACGCCAACGGCACCGGCTGCTGGGGTGCGGCCGATGGCATTCGCCGGTGCCCCAGTTCACCGGGCAACTCGGCCACGAGCGGGTACTCGAATGTGTACGCCTATAACGTCGAGACGGCCGGCGATTTTGACGTCGCCCTGACCGGCCAGCGGGCGTTGACCTGGAATCTCCAGACCCAGATCATGCTGCTGACCGAGGGCGATATCGCGTTCGACGACAAGGTGTATCATGAGGTGATGGCGGGCTACGGCGAACGGGCCTGGGCCGGCTGGTTCCACAACCGGGGCGGCAACTACGTGTTTCTCGACGGACATGCCCAGTGGGTGCCCATGCCGCAGGATGGCCAGGCTCCGTGGATGTACTTCCCGCAGTACCTGATCTGGGTGAACCAGTGGTAGCCCCGAAGCATCCGCGAAGAGGCCGAGACGCAGAGAAAGCACAAAGCACCCTGCCCGGCGTCGCAAGATGAGGGAGATATCCATCCACCCGCGGCGGCGCCACGATTCTGAGTTCCCCTTATGCTTCCTTCGCGACTTATTTGGCTCCAAGTGCCTGAAAACACGTTACCTAGCGGCATGCCGATGCTCGATCTTCCCCGACAAATCGCTTGACGGCGGTGGCACGGCGGGCTTACAATGAAACAAGAGCAATGCGGTTGAGAACCAATGACCGGGACCGGCGGCGCTGGTTGTAAGCGGGTACCGGGAGCCTCGATATCCAGCCGGAGTTGACGGTTGACCAGCACCAGCCAGACCGTTGACCAACCAACCCAACCGTGACTCGCAAGTAGATTTGCCGATAAGTACTTACGGACAACCGCGGTAACGTTTTCATACGGTGTGCCATGGCTCGAAAACGTAAGAAACTGGGTGAGATCCTGCTGGAGTGGGGGCGGATCGATCCGGGCTCGCTCGAAACCGCCGAGAATTTCGCCAAGGAACACGACCGACGGCTTGGGGAGGCCCTGGTCGAGCTCGAGTTGATCTCCGAGGATGAGGTGGTCCGGGCCCTCGCCGAGCAATTCGGCATGGAATACGTCGATCCGGAAGACAACGGCGAGATCGCCTCGGCCCTGAACCTGATCCCCGAGGACATTATCCGCAAGCACCTGGTGCTGCCGCTGGGCAAGGACAACGGGCGGCTGAAGGTCATCATCCACAACCCGCTCGATCTGGACGTCCAGGACATGCTCCGCTTCCGCCTGGCCACCGAGATCGAGCCACACCTGGCCTCCAGGACCAAGATCAAACACTACATCGACAACTACCTCAGCGGCCGGACCACCGAAAGCATCGACAAGACGGTCGACGAGCTGCGGCAGGCGTCGGTGGACGCCTCGATGGATTCCTCGATGGACGCCTCGGTCGACGTCGACGGCGTCGCCGCCGACGACGCCACCGCCCCGATCGTCCGGCTGATCAACCTGATCATCACCGAAGCCGTCCGGTCGCGGGCCTCGGATATCCACGTCGAGCCGTTCGGCGACCGGGTCCGCGTGCGCTACCGCATCGACGGCGTCTGCATCGAGCGGGACGCGATTCCCAAGAGCATGCAGGCGTCGGTGATAAGCCGTCTGAAGATCATGGCCGGCATGCACATCGAGCAGAAGCGCAACACCCAGGACGGCCGCATCAAGATGCACATCGACGACCAGCAGATCGACTTCCGCGTCAGTTGCATCCCGAGCTATCACGGCGAGAGCATGGTCCTGCGTATTCTGCGGCCGGAGTCGGTCAACATCGGTATCCAGGCCCTCGGCTTCGAGGAGGACGACTACGGCCGCTTCCAGAAGATCATCCGGCGGCCCAACGGCATCTTTCTGGTCACCGGCCCGACGGGTTCCGGAAAGACCACCACGCTCTACGCCGCCCTCCAGGAACTGAATCAGTCCGACCGCAAGATCATCACCGCCGAGGACCCGGTCGAGTACCACTTCACGGGCATGAACCAGTGCCAGGTCAACGAGGCCCTCAAACCGCCGCTGAGCTTCGCCCGCATCCTGCGGGCCATGCTGCGTCAGGCGCCCAACATCATCCTCGTCGGCGAAATCCGCGACCTCGAGGTGGCCGAAGTGGCCATCCAGGCCGCCCTGACCGGCCACCTGGTTTTCTCGACCCTCCACACCAACGACGCGCCCAGCGCGATCACTCGTCTGATCGACATGGGCGTCAAACCGTTTCTCGTGGCCAGCTCGGTCCAGGCGATCATGGCCCAGCGGCTGATCCGGGTGATCTGCCCGGACTGCAAAGAGGTCGATCCGAATCCCGAACGCCACTACCTGCGGCTGATCGGGCTCGACCCGGACAAGATGGGCGACAAGAAGGTTTACCGCGGCAAAGGCTGCAAGACCTGCCACGGCAGCGGGTACAAGGGCCGGATCGGCATCTTCGAAATGCTCGAGATGAACGCGCAGATCCGCGAGCTGGCGTTCAACCGGGCGCCGGCCAACAAGATCCGCAAAGCCGCCGCCGCCGGCGGCATGCGGTCGCTGGTCGAGGACGGGAGGGTCAAGATTCTCAAAGGCGTGACCACGCCCTACGAGGTCGCCCGAATCACCCAAACGGAAGAAGTCATCGCCAACCAGGAGGCGTAACTGAATGGCCAACATCCACATCGATCGTATTCTCGAAACCTGCATCCGCCGCGGCGGTTCCGATATCCACCTCCACGTCGGACGCCCGCCGGTCATCCGGATCCACGGACGGCTTCGCAACCTCGAAACCAAGACGCTCGAACCCGAAGACACCCTGGCCTTGATGCGATCGATCACGCCGGAACGCAACCAGCAGGAACTCCAGGAGGAAGGCGGCACCGACTATGGCTTTGCCTTCGGCGACGCCGGACGGTTTCGCGTGGCCGTCTTCAAACAGAAGGGCAACGTCTCGATCGTACTGCGTCTGATCCCCTCCAAACTGTTGACCTTCGAGGAGATCGGCCTGCCGCCGATCGTTAAGGCCCTCTGCCGGCGGTCCAGAGGCCTGTTCCTGGTGACCGGTCCCACCGGCTCCGGCAAGACCACCACGCTGGCCACCATGATCGACTACATCAACGCCGAGATGGACCACCATATTGTGACCGTCGAGGATCCGATCGAGTACTACCACCCGCACAAGAAATCCATGGTCAATCAGCGGGAGGTGGGCAACGACGTGCCGAGTTTCGCCGAGGCCCTCCGCCGCGTGCTGCGACAGGACCCGGACGTGATCCTCGTCGGCGAGTTGCGCGACCTGGAGACGATGGAGTCGGCCCTGCGGGCGGCCGAAACGGGCCACCTGGTCTTCGGCACCCTGCACACCACCGGCGCCCAGGGCACCATCACCCGTATCGTCGACCAGTTCCCGGTCACCCAGCAGGAACAGATCCGCGTCCAGCTTTCCACCAACCTGATCGCCGTCCTCTCGCAGGCCCTGCTGCCGCGGAGCACCAGCGGGCGGGTCGCCGCCTTCGAGTTCATGGTCATCACCCCGGCCATCGCCAACCTGATCCGCGAGAACAAGGTCTTCCGCATCGACTCGAGCATCCAGACCGGCAAGAAGTACGGCATGCAGCTTCTGGACGACCACCTCTGGCAGCTCTTCGAGAGCGGAATCGTCAAGGCCGAGGAAATGCTCGACAAGTCCAAGAACCCAGGCGAACTGAAGCGCAAGCTCGACGCCGCGCGGCCCGGCAGCGCCGTCAACTACGGCATGGTGCTCGGGGCCGACAACGCGGCGGAGGAAGAAAAGGAAGCAAGCTGAGAATCCCAACCACCTGCGTAACGGGTAAAGAACCATGCCAAGCGTAATACCGGTCAAGCAGCTTCGGGGACGACGGCTGGGACGAGTCCTGATCAAGATGGGCAAGCTCACCCGCGATCAGGTCCACGAGGCCCTGGAAATCCAGAAGCAGCGGCGCGGGCCCCTGGGGCGCATCCTGGTCGAACTGGGGTACGTCAACGAGGACGAGCTCAACGAAGCCCTCGCCGCCCAGAAGGGCATGGAGATCGTCGCCCTCGACTCCATGGAGATCCCGCGCGAAGTCGTAGCCCTGCTGACCCCGCAGATGGCCAACATCTACCGCGTCGTGCCCACCGACCACAACGGCGAGACCAACACGCTGACCCTGGCGATGTGCAACCCGGACAACTTCGCCGCCACCGACGACATCAAGCGGTTCCTCGGCTACGACGTGATCGCCTGTTACGCCTCCGAGGAACAGGTCTCCAAGGCCCTCTCCCGCTACTACCCGGAAGAGGCCCAGGAGGACATCCACGACCTGATCGACGAGATCAACAACGACGCGAACCTCAGCAAGCTCCAGAGCCGCGGCGACTCGATCGACCTGGACACCATCATGGAGGCCTCGGCCTCCAAACCGGTCATCAAGCTGCTGAACCTCGTGCTGCTCCAGGCCATTCGCGACAAGGCCTCCGACATCCACTTCGAGCCCTTCGAGGACGAATTCAAGATGCGCTACCGGATCGACGGCGTGCTCTACGAGATGCAGCCGCCGCCGCACCACATCGCCCTGGCCGTCGCCTCGCGCATCAAGGTCATGTCCAACCTCGACATCGCCGAACGCCGCATGCCCCAGGACGGCCGCATCCCCCTGACCGTTGGCGGCCAGCCGGTCGACCTGCGCGTCTCGGTCCTGCCCACCATGTTCGGCGAGAGCATCGTGATGCGCGTCCTCGACCGCAGCCAGGTCAACCTCGACGTCGAAAAACTCGGCATGCGGGAGGAGGAGGTCCGCCTCTTCCGCCAACTGATCAACCGCCCGCACGGCATCATCATCGTCACCGGTCCCACCGGATCCGGCAAGACCACCACCCTCTATTCGGCCCTGACCGAACGCAACGACCCGGAAGTCAAGATCCTCACCGCGGAGGATCCGGTCGAGTACGACATCGACGGACTCATGCAGGTGCAGGTCAATCCCGAATCGGGACTCACCTTCGCCCGCTGCCTCCGTTCCTTCCTGCGGCAGGACCCGGACATCATCCTCGTCGGCGAAATCCGCGACCTGGAAACCGCCGCCATCGCGGTCCAGGCCTCGCTGACCGGCCACCTGGTCTTCACCACCGTCCACACCAATGACGCGCCCAGCACCATCGCCCGTCTGGTCGACCTGGGACTCGAAAGCTTCCTGATCACCGCGACTCTCGAAGCCGTCGTCGCCCAGCGGCTCGTCCGAAAGATCTGCGTCAAGTGCAAGAGCCCCTACGAGCCGACCGAAGAACAGCTCATGGAGCTCGACCTGACTCCCGACGACATCCGCGGCAAGCAACTCTACTACGGGCCCGGATGCGAGTTCTGCAACAACACCGGCTATCGCGGACGAATAGGCCTCTTCGAGATCATGGTTCTCGACGACGAGATGCGAGAGCTGATCATGAACAGCGCCTCGACCCAGCTTCTCCGACAGCACGCCCGCAAACGCGGCATGCGCTCGCTCCGCGAGAACGGGCTCAACGCCATCTACGACGGCGATACCACGATCGAAGAGGTCGTCCGCGAAACGATCGTCGAGGAAGAATAGGCCCGACGCCAACGCACGGAAAGGAGCGACGGAGGTGACCGACGCGATCGACCGCGGGAAAGACGCGCATCGCCCGTCCTCGTCGCTTCGCCGACCGGTCAAGCAGGCGGATGACGGCCTGAACCGCGGCGGCGCCGGACGGACCGAGTGGCTCAACCGCGCCATCGGCGGGGTCTCCAGGAAGAGCCTCATGCTCTTCTCCCGCCAGCTTTCCACGCTGCTGAACTCGGGTGTGCCGATCGTCCGCTCGCTACGGGTCCTGGAGCGTCAGCAGCGGCCGGGCGCCTTTCGCGACGTGGTCTCCAAGGTCGCCGAGCGGGTCGCCCGCGGTTCGTCGCTGGCCGAGGCCCTGGCTGAGCATCCGCGGGCGTTCGACCGCACCTACGTGCAGATGGTCGCCGCGGGCGAGGCCAGTGGATCGCTCGAGATCATTCTCAAACGCCTGGCCGAGCACATCGAGAACAACGTGCGGATCCGCCGCAAGGTCATCACGGCGTCGATCTACCCCGCTTCGGTGCTGTTGATCGCCATCCTGGTTCTGATCTTTATGCTCGTGGTCGTCGTGCCGCGGTTTGTCAGCCTCTACGACGAATTCGACGCGGAACTGCCGGCGGCGACCCGCACCGTCATGGGCCTAAGCCACTGGATGCTCCACGGCGTGCCGCCCGGCCTGGTGGTCCTGGCACTGATCCCGATCTGCCTGTTCGTGCTGATCGTCCTGATGCGCCGCAGCCAACCGGGGGCCTACCTGCTGGACCTCTTCCGCCTCAAGCTCCCGGTCTTCGGCGGGATCGCCCGAAAGGGGGCCATGGCCCGAACCGCCCGCACCCTGGCCACGCTGGTCAGTTCGGGCGTGCCGATCCTCGAAGCCCTGCGCATCACCCGCGACGCCGCCGGCAATCGCGTCTTCGCCTCCGCCCTCGACGACGTCCACGAAGAGGTTCGCCACGGCAGCGGTTTGGCCGAACCAATGCTCCGTACGCGTGTCATTGATTCTTTTGTAGTGGATATGGTACAGATCGGCGAAGAGACGGGCGAATTGGACCAGATGCTTAACAAAGTAGCTGATAATTATGAAGAGGATGTGGAGATGCTGACCGCTGCGCTGCTGAGCCTCTTCAAACCGGTGATGATCATCATCGTGGCCCTGATCGTCGGGTCGATCATTCTGGCCATGGCCTTGCCGTATGCCGGTATAATAGAGCAGATGGGGCGGTAGTCCCGCAGACATAACGGAGAGCACAACCGATGGCAGTATTCATGTACGAGGCGATGAACTCAGCCGGCCAGGAGGTCAAGGCCGAGATTGAGGCCACGACGTCCGAAGAGGCAATTTCCAAGATCCGCGAGCAGGGGCTTTTCCCGACCAAGGTCAAGGAGAAGGCGGGCAAGAAGAAGGTCGGGGCCGAGGTCTCCACCGCGGGCAAGCGGCCCGCCGGCGCCGGCGGGTTCGGCAAGGTCTCGCGAAAGCAGCTCACCCAGTTCACCCGGCAGTTGGCCACCCTTCAGGACGCCGGCCTGCCGATCCTCCGGTCGCTGCGCGTGCTCGAGCAGCAGCAGAAACCCGGCATGCTCCGCCAGGTGGTCAAGGAGGTCGGCGAGGACGTCGAGGGCGGGGCCACGCTGTCCGAGGCGATGGGCAAGCATCCCAAGGCGTTCGACCGGCTCTACACCAAGATGGTGGCCGCGGGCGAGGCGGGCGGCGTGCTCGAGGTCATTCTCGAACGACTCGCCGAGTTCATGGAAAAGGCCCAGCGGCTTCGCCGCAAGATCGTCGGCGCCATGATCTACCCGATCGCGGTGATCAGTTTCGCGTTCATGATCCTCGGGTTCATCATGTACTTCGTGGTGCCCAAGTTCAAGACGATCTTTGAGGACTTCGGCACCGAACTGCCCACGCCCACCAAGATGCTGATCGCGGTCAGCAACTGGTTCGTCAGCGGCACTCCGCCGGGATGGATCGTGTTCCTGGCCTCGCCGATCGCGGTCATCCTGATCTTCAAGCTGATCAAGCAGTCGGAGGTCGGCCGTTACGTCCTGGACGTCATCAAGATCAAGATCCCGATCATGGGCCAGATCGTCTCGAAGGGTTCGATCGCCCGTTTCACCCGGACGCTCGGAACGCTGATCAACGCCGGCGTGCCCATTCTCGAGGCGATCAACATCACCAAGGACACCACGGGCAACGAGGTCTACTCCCGCGCCCTGGCCGAGGTCCACGACTCGATCCGCGAGGGCGAGAGCTTCGCCGAACCGCTGCGGGCCGCCCGCGTGGTCGACTCCCTGGTGGTCAACATGGTGGACGTCGGCGAGGAGACCGGCGACCTGGACAAGATGCTCCTGAAGGTCGCCGACAACTACGACGAAGAGGTCGAGACCCTCGTCGGGTCGCTGGTGAGCCTGCTCGAACCGGTCCTGGTGATCTTCCTCGGTCTGATCGTCGGATCGATCGTCATCGCCCTGTTCCTCCCGCTGGTCAAGCTGATCAGTTCGGTCTCCGGCGGAAAGTAGATGGATGATACACGCACCGGCGGACGGCGGCTGAATGCCGTCCGCCGGTGTTTTACTTGGACCGCCGGCGGCGTTGCCCGCGAAACACAGCCTTGCAACCGGCCCGCCCTTGCGGTCAAATGGTGCCTGACGGCTGGCGGAACCCCGAACCGAGACGATCATGTGGGATCAACAGACAACCTCAGCTCTGCTCGAAGCCCTCAAGGCCATCAATCGCACCCTCGACGTCCGCGCCACGCTCCAGGCCATCGCCGACCAGGCGGCCCGGGTCATGCGGGCTGAGGCCTCAAGCGTCCTGCTCCTCGACTCGCGGAAGAAGGCCCTGCGGTTTCTTGCCGCCTGCGGCTGCAAGGGCGACCAGCTTATCGGCGACGAGTTCGACGCCTCGCTGGGCATCGCGGGACAGGTCCTGGAGTCCGGCCGCAGCCGTCAGGTCAACGACGTCAGCGACGACCCGAGCTTCTTCCAGGGCATCGACAGCAAGCTCAACTTCCGGACGCGAAACCTGATCTGCTCGCCGATGATCTACCAGGGCGAGCCGATCGGCGTGATCGAGGTGCTCAACCGCCGCGATGGCGCGTTCGGCGACGGCGACCTGGAACTCCTCGAGGTCTTCGCCAACCTTGCCGCCATCGGCACGGTCAACGCCCAGAAGTTCGAGGGCCTCAAGCGGGAAAACCAGACCCTCCAGGAGAGCGTCTTTACCGACCGGCAGATCATCGGCGCCGGCGGCAGCCTGCGCGGCGTGATGGAACTGCTGGGCAAGGTCGCCCACACCAACGCCACCGTCCTCCTGCTGGGCGAAACGGGCACCGGCAAGGAGCTGATCGCCAAGACGATCCACCGCTCCTCCGAACGGGCCGAGCACCCGTTCGTCGCCGTCAACTGCGCAGCCCTGCCCGAAGGGCTGCTCGAAAGCGAGCTGTTCGGCCACGAAAAAGGCTCGTTCACCGGCGCGGTCGCCCAGAAACCCGGACGCTTCGAACTCGCCGACGGCGGCACCATCTTCCTCGACGAGGTCGGCGAGCTGAGCACCGCCATCCAGGTCAAGCTCCTTCGCGTCCTGCAGGAACGCGAATTCACCCGCGTCGGCGGCACCAAAACCATCGCCACCGACGTCCGGATCATCGCCGCGACCAACCGCGATCTCAAGCAGGCCATGCAGGAAGGCAAGTTCCGCGATGACCTCTACTACCGCCTCAACGTCTTTCCCATCCACCTGCCGCCGCTTCGCCGCCGCCGCGACGATATTCCCGAACTGATCCGCCACACCGTGGCCCGGGCCTCGGACGACCTGAAGGTTCCCAAGCCGGCCGTCTCGCCCGCCACTGAAGACCTTCTGGTCAACTACCAGTGGCCCGGCAATATCCGTGAGCTCCAGAACGTTATCGAACGGGCCGTCCTGCTGGCCTCCGGCCGCCAGATCACGCCGGCCGACCTGCCGCGGGAAATCACCGGCGACCCGGAGCCGCTGGAAATCTCGGGCGACGCGGGCGACGGATTGGCCGGTCAGGAACGGCGTTTGATCCTTCGGGCCCTCGAAGGCCATAATTGGAATCAGACCAAGGCGGCCGACGCCCTCGGGATCACCCGGGACGTGCTTCGGTACCGTATGAAAAAGTACAATCTGGGGAAACCGGGTCCGAATTCGGGAACCGGCGGCTGATCGCATCGCCGGAAAGATGCGGATTGCCGTGTCAGGGGGATTCCGTCCGATAGGGCTTGCAGGCCAAGCCGCGTCGGACCGGGCTTTTGAATCTGCGGAGGATACTCCAATGAAGGCTTCCACCCGCCGTCTCGTTCTGGTGATCGCGCTCGTCCTTTCATTCGCCGCCGGCGCCTCAGCCATGCCGC
>Ga0123328_1000577_pt1 | contig 38524 bp, 27 predicted proteins | sample BioC12SIPDNA_2_FD_89702 | JGI IMG/M metagenome (GOLD analysis project Ga0123328, IMG submission 89702) | Anaerobic biogas reactor microbial communites from Washington, USA - Biogas_R1_A C12 SIP DNA | ecosystem: Engineered > Bioreactor > Anaerobic > Unclassified | place: Washington, USA...
AAGAGCTCTCTCTGGCGCAGCGATTCCTCGGCTTGTTTCCACTCGGTGATGTCGGTGAGCATGGCGAACGAGCCGTCATATCGCCCTTGTGCATCTTGCTTGGCTGTGGCGGAGACCTGCGTCCATATCGTACGGCCGCTGGAGTGACGAAGACGGTATTGGTATTTGCCGTCCCCACCCTTGTTGTACTCGGTCATAAGCTGACGATGGACGGGGATGTCTTCGGCGAGCATGAAGTCCTCGACGTGCCGCCCGATCATATCCTCCGGTTCAAGACCGAGCATCCGGGCCATGTGCGCGTTCACGAACGTCGTCTGCTGATCCCTGTTCATCTCCCAGATGCCCTCGTTCGCGGTCTCGACGATGCGCCGGTACCGGTCTTCACTCGCCAGAAGAGCTTCTTGCGTCTTCTTGCGCTCGGTGATGTCTCTCGAAACGCCGCACAGAAACCGCGGAGCACCCTTGTCGTCATGCACCAGCCATGTGCGGCAGTCGAGCACGATTCTCCGCCCGCCCTGGGTGAGATTGGCGATCTCGCCGCGCCACTTGCCCTCGGTCCGTGTCGTTTCCAGAACGTCCTTCGGCGTAGGGCCGAGCTGCGGGTCGTCGCCGAAGATCTCTACGGATTGGCCCAACAACTGGTCCAACGATCGTCCGAGTGTCTTGCACTGGGCTTCGTTGACATACACAATCCGTCCGTTGAGATCCGTCAAGGTGACCTGGTCGCCGATTTCGCTGAGGATGATCCCCTGAAGCCGCAATCGCTCGTCGGTGGCTATTCGATGGAGAGCAAAAGCGAGATCACCGGTCAGCTCGGCCAGCAGATCGTGCTCCTCTGGATCGTGGGCGAGAGTCTTCGGGAGCGAGACGACCAGCACACCGTAGACGTGCTCGTCGTATTGGATGCGGCAGGCCAGGGCGGCCCGGGTTGCAGCCGTGGCTGCGGGACAGTCGGGGCAGTCGGCCGTGGGATTCTCGTTCAGAACGACCGCGGGATTCCCGAGAGCCGCTCGCATGCAGGAGGGAAAGCGGCCGCAAGCCAGTTGTTCACGCAGTCTGTCAAGATGTTTCCCCAGGCCGCTGCCCACTGTTACCTCGACTCGATCTTCGGAATCCAGCAAGGCAATCCATGCGTGGCGGTAACGCAGTGTGTGGGTCAGAGTCTCGCAGGTGCGTTCGATGAGTCGGTCGCGATCACGTTCACGAACGATCAGTTGGTTCACGTCCCGAACGGCACGTAGTACGGCGTTGAGTCGTCGTAGCCGTGCTTCATTCGTTGGTTTGCTCTTCATCGTGCCGCTTCCTTGCTAAGATGCCCCACCACGGTCTTGAGAGGTTTCCGCTGCTGGCACAGAATAGATGCGTGCCTTCGCCGGCATAGGAGGTTCTTGAAAAGTGCGACACACGCTGCCAAAAAGATCGGTGCCCCTCAGTACGCCGGTTCACCTTATATGATGACATAGCCCCCCGCGATTCTCAAGGGGGGCGGGCCACCGAGTCTCTGTTGTGGCCGCGAACGGCGGGCGCAACGTATCCGTCGTCTTGGCTACTCCAACGGGTTGATAGTACCAGTACAAGGGGATCTCGTAGCCATTGCCCCGCGGCAACCTCGAATACCTCGTCATCCAGGAGCCTGTGGCCCGTGCCACGCCCATCACCGTTCGATCTCTGCCGCATCACGGCCTTATATGTTCGTTCCTGGAACACCCCCTGGCATCGGTAGGCATGACCTGAGACGCAGGTTCGGCGATCAGTGTCGTTTCTGGCCTGTGGTCGCGCCCGGCCAGGGAGGCGGAAACTGAGAATGGGCGGCCCGAAACGCGTGTGGTCAGTGATGGATACAGTGGAGGTGCGCGAAATAGCAGCGCCGCAGGACCGATACTCGCCCCTATCCCTGGGAGTCGGGAAGGTCCGAGAAAAAAAGCACTGGGGCGTCTGCCCCGCATCCGGATCGGCCTACCCCAGACAGCGGTGAGGCGTTCGCCTGCCATACACAGGATGTTGTGGGTTGTGAGTTCTGGACTGCTAACAAATGGGGTGTGTGCCGTAACCTACTGTCTATTAAGGAAGTTACACCCCTTGCAGTTCGGTTTTTCTGTGATACATTTCTCCTGGCAAGCGAGGAGGTGCGGAGGCAACCACGTCAGTCGCCGCCGCACAAGAACCAACCAAGTTCCGAAGCTGCGGTCCACGGAGTTCAATCGTGGATCGGGCGGTCATGGACGAGTCGAGCCACTGTTCCTGTACCGAGGGGTCACCTTCGGGCGAGCGAACCTATCCAGGCGGAGACGGATCTCCAAGCCAATACACGTTGTATCTGATTCCTGTGGTGTCTCTGGCACCCGGTGATCTACGGCTTCCTGCGCCGGGGGCGTGGAGAGCTTGTCTGGACTGATCTCATAGGGGGCACTCGGACGACGGGGAACGGATACCCCACGCTGATAGTTCCCATCAAACGCGGTAAGCGGGCGCCAAGGAAGGCACTCGCGAAAGGTGTCGTGCGAGCCAGGGATGGCGAGGGTCATCGTGCCGGGAAGACGCCAAGGAAGGCAGCCGGCAGGGTGAATGCGGGCCAAGGATGGCTACCGGCATATCAAGTGCCGGAGGTGGCGGGCGGCGTCGGCCAGTACGTGAGAACCGGTCGGTGTGGGCCCAGAAGTGTTTCTCCTGAAGGGACTGAGAAGGAAAGGAGAAGCCATAATCGGCATCCGGGGCGGCCAGCGGAACAGCCAGGCGGCCGCTTCGGACAGAAGACATCGATGAAGAAAGGATGCTTCATCGATGTCATGATTTCAGCGTAGCTCAGGCCCCGGCTGTGTGGTCGGGATCCTGATGGTCTGGTCGGTTCCGTCTGTTCGCAGCGGACGGGGCCGACAAGTGACCGGTGGCGTTCGCGTCGAACGTTCCGGTTTGGTCCGGCGGGCCCGGAGGTCATGCGCCTCCTTGTACTGTCAAGTGGAATGCGTTTGGACCGCAGTCAGAAGCTTGATGGTTCCCTCGCTCAAAGCCAATCTCAGGAAGCATCGGCTTTCGGGCCCGCCCCAGTTTTCACGATGTGTCGTCGAACCTTGTCTCCCCGGCCGGCGCGGTGTCGCCCCACGAGAAGAACCGACAGGCCATGATCATTCATCCCGCCGATCGTGATGTCGTCAAGTGGGCCGTCGATCAGGGCTTCGTCTACGAGTACACCCGCGAGTACGGACTCCCCGAGCCCAGTCTGCGCATCCGGCTCGGGCTCAGCAGCGCGTTCTTTCTCGCCGGCCAGCTCATCCACTGGCGCGCCGACGTCGACGCCGGTTATCTCGACCAGCTCATGGCCGAGCTGACCTGGCTCTTCGGTTGGTGCGCTATCGCCAAGGCCTATCCCCAGCAGGAAGTCTTCATCTCCCCAGCGGAGAGGTCCGCCCTGCGCTTCCCACCCTCCAAGTCGGCATAACCGCCGGCCCCACCGAGCTAACGCCTGAACGCTTGAGCCTTCGACGCTGACCGGCGTATGCAGCCAAGCAGGGATACTGTCACCCCTTGCCTGACGAAGAGTCGTCGCAAACGACTGCGTGGTTATCGGGCCTTGCATGCATGCCATCGTCAGAATAGTGATCACGATCACAGTCACCCCCTATATATTGGCGCGAACATAATCCGAATTGAAAATCTGCGCTTTCCGGGATTTTACCCCGAAGATTCTTCTTGCATCGTGGCCGACCTGGTGGTAGTCTTTCCCCTGAAAGCCCTGTCCAGTGGGGGCAAGTCCCTGGCGGCGGGGACGGCGACGGGTGAGTACGAGTTCAGGTCGCGACCGGCATGGTGCTATCCGGCACGTACGAGCTGACGATTGACGGCAAGAACCGACTCTCGATTCCTGCGAGTGTTCGGGCAGCCCTTGATCCAGAAACGCAGGGAACGACCTTCTATATTGTGCCGGGGACGCCCATCACGACCTTGCACCTGTATCCGGACCGCTACTTCCAGTCGTACTCGGAGCAGCGGCACGCGTCGTTGACGCCCACCGCGGAGCAGACGCAGTTCGAGCAGGTGTACTACTCGATGGTGACGTTGCTCGAGCCGGACAACCAGGGCCGGGTGGTCTTGCCCAAGTGGCTGCTGGACAACGTCGGGATTGGCAAGCAGGTGACGGTGACAGGAGCAAGGGATCACTTGGTGATCTGGAACAGAGCGGAGCACGCGATCTTCATGCGGCAAAACGGACCGCGACATCCGGATCTGTACCAGTTCGCGGTGGACAAGACGATCGAGGCCGGTCGGAGCGTTTTTCCGCCGACTCGGAGTTGAGGTCGGTTGGCGAGGGGAGTCACAAACGAGCGAGGGACCGGCATCGGACAGGGGCCCAAGGGTGTGTTTTCTTTGAGCCCCTTTCCGGCCGGCCATCAGGTTGCGAGCGTGGGTGGGGAAGGCGAGCGATGAGGTTGGCGGCCCCGATGGAACGACGGATCGGGGAAGTGCCGCGGTGTGTGGAAGACGGAGGGGCGGAGCATTCGCCCAGCTTTGCGTTGGGCGGATTGGCAGGGCTCGCAGTGGAAGCGGGTTCTGCGGCAGGTTCTCATGATGACCGGTTGGTCCGGACCCATGGCGTGGTCGTTCGGCCGACGCGGTCGAAGCCCGGATGAAGTCATCAGCGAGACGAACGGAGTCGCCGGGCTGATCACTTCCCGGCCAGCTAAGCAAAGGATTGCGAAGCGGGGCCGGGGTGAGCGTTTCCTGGCACGGGCGCAACGGATTGCGTCGGGATTGGCGAACGAGGCGACAGCCTGCGAGGGCTGGTCTGGCAGTGAGTTAGGCGGCCGGTCTCCCACCCGTTGACGCGGATGGGTGTGAGCGGCGCCTGTGCCGGACGGCAGGAGGCGTGGCCGACTCGTCGAACTCTGATCCCGGCCGGGACGGATAGGGCCAACGCCGACACGGATGGACGGCGTTGCCCCCCTTTTTGGGGTCAAGGTTTGCAGGTGGCGGCAACGGTGGCCGTCTGTGGAGGCGTCCCCCGGTGAGCGGAGCGGAGGTCGAGCACCAGCCGGTGCTTTGTGACGCGGTGTTGTCCCTGGTGAAGCCGCAGCCTGGGGAAGTGGTTGTTGACGCGACGGCGGGGCACGGCGGGCACGCGAGTCTGCTGGCCCGGGCCATCGGTTCGACAGGCAGGCTGATCGGGCTAGACGTGGACGCGGGCAACTTGGCGAAAGCGGCGGCTCGGGTCGAGGCGGTGTGCCCGGCTGGCGGTGGACCGAAGTGTGACTGGGTTCGGTCGAATTTTGCTGAGTTGCCGGCGGTGTTGACTGGTCTGGGCGTAGGGTCTGTGGATGTCATTCTGGCGGACCTGGGGCCGAGCACGGATCAACTGATGGATTCGGGGCGGGGGCTGTCCTTCAGCGAGGACGGGCCGTTGGATATGCGGTTGGACGACCGTCTGGACCGCGATGCGGCGGACTTGGTGAACTCCCTGAGTGAGTCGGCCTTGTCGGATCTTTTGTGGGAGCACAGCCAGGAGCGATACAGCCGGCGGATCGCGAAGCGGATTTGCCAGGATCGGCGGGAGACGCGGATCCGTCGGACCTCGGAGTTGGTGCGGATTGTTTGTTCGGCGTTAGGGGTTTCGCCGCATTCGCATCCTGGCAAGATCCACCCGGCGACACGTACTTTCATGGCCCTTCGGATGGCGGTGAACAGTGAGGTAGCCAACCTGGAGTCGCTGTTGAAGGCATCGCCGGACCTACTAGGTATGGGGGGTCGTCTGGCGGTTATCAGCTTCCATAGTGGTGAAGACCGTATTGTGAAGCATTGTTTTCTTGATTGTCGGCGGGCTGGGGTGTATGACATACTCACGAAGAAGCCGGTGCCGGCATCTCGCGAGGAGGCCGAGCGGAATCCTCGGTCTCGGAGTGCGAAGCTCAGGGTAGCGGTGCGTGTGGCAGGGTCGGCCAGTTGACCGTGGCGGGGCTGCTCAGGCGGCCTAGCGACGGTTTATGGTCATGGGGTGACGGGGGTACGCAGGGCGAAGCAGGGAGGTTTCGATGACCCGGGAAACGAAGATTGGTCTTCTGGTCGGGTTGGGCTTCATCGTGGTATTCGCCGTGTTGCTGTCGCACACGGGGTCGGTTCCGCCGCAGGGTGACGGCCTGCCGATGGCTTCACGGGAAAGCGGGCTGCAGGACACGTTGGTGGGCCGGGCGCAGCCTGGGGTGGGCGTTTCGTTGACAGGGAGAAGCGGCACGCCCCATGGGGTTCGTGAAACGACGGAAGGGGGGTCACCGTCGGGTGTTGGTTTGGTGTCATCGGGGATCGAGGCTGTGCGAGGTCCGTTGAATCGATTGGCTCAGGGGTTGCCTCGGCCGTCGGCGTTGGGGCCATCTCCGACGGAGTGGACGGCGACGGATGGTCAGGATGGGAGCGGAGAGCGACAGGTGAGTCTTCCACGGTCGTCTTCGGGTGCGTTGACGGCGATTGACCGTCGGGTGGCTCCGGCGTTGCCGGCGCGGCCGATCGAGATTGCTCCTCCCGCGCCGACGGCACCGGTACCTGCGCCGCAGATGAGCCCGTCGCCGGAGCTGAAGCCGGAGCGTTCACCTTCGCTGCCTCCGACTCGTGAGGCGGTGTCGAGAGAGTACATGGTGCAGAAGGGTGAGACGCTTGGGGAGATTGCCAAGCAGCATTATGGCACGGCGAACAAAAGGGCGGTGGAATTTCTAGCCTCGACGAACCAGATGAAGGATGTGCACACGATTCGTGAGGGTCAGAAGCTGGTTATTCCGGCACTTCCGGCTGAGTTGGCGGCGATTGTGGAGCCGGCTCCGAGTTTTGATGTTCGACGGGTGACGGGCGATGCGCGGACGGTGAGTTCGGAGGAGCTGGCTTCGCGGCCGGTGCGGAGCGAGGGTCGGCAGGCTCCGTCGCTGGTGCGTCGTGAGGAGGTCGCGTCGCGGGTGGCGAGCACGGAATCGCCGGTGGAGCGGCGGGTGGCTCCGCAACCGGGGGGAGCCCGGACGTATGAAGTTCGGCCGGGTGACATGCTGAGCACGATTGCGGCGCGGGAGTTGGGTTCGGCGGCCCGGTGGCCTGAGATTTTGAAGTTGAACCAGGATTTGGATCCCAAGCGGATGAAGCCGGGGACGAAGATCAAGCTGCCGAACGGGGAAGAGAAGCCGGAGGGGGATAAACGGGTGTCGGCATGACCATACCGCGGATGGTGGGACTGTTGGTTTCTCTGGCGGCGATAGGGATCGCGGTGGTAGTGGTTCGGGTGGACCAGATGCTGGTGATGCGTCGGATCCAGCAGTTGCAGTTTCGGCAGACAGACCTACGGCGTGAGATTTGGACGCAGGAGATGGAGTTGGCTCGGTTGCGTTCGCCTCGGATGATTCGTGAGCGAGCGGAGCGGATTGGGTTGGACACAGGCCGGCCGAGTGGTGAGAAGATAGCCGGGGCTCGGCGGTAGGCCGCGGCGGGGAAGGCGATTTGAGTATTTGAGACCGGATTTTGGGTGCGGTCAGATGGAGCCGAAGGAGACATCCGGGCGTCATGGGGGTTGGGTCCGGGATGCGAGCTCCGGGCGCGACGAGGTGCGTCTGCGGGCGTGGGCAGGTCACATCCTTCTTGGGTTGATTTGTGTTGCGATGGCTGGTTTGGTGGGTCGCCTGGCGTATATCCAGGTAGAGATGCGGCCTGCGCTGTTGGCGTGGTCTGAGCGGCGGCAGTGCAGCGAGGTTCCGCTTCCGGGCCGGCGTGGGGCGATTCTGGACCGTCGCGGGCGGGTATTGGCGGGTAGCCATGATGCCCCGATGGTGTATGCGGATCCGCGTGCGATTGAGGATCGGTCGGCGGCGGCGCGTGATCTTGGGATGGTGCTGGGCATGCCGGCCGAGGAAGTCAGTCGTCTGCTGAGTCGTCCGACCTCGCCGGGTTTTGTGGTGATCCGCAGGGGTGTGCCCGCACACGAAGCCCGGGAGGTGGAGTCGTTGAAGATCCCCGGTGTGGGGGTTGCGAATCAGCCGACTCGGACTTACCCGATGGGTCCGGTGGCGGCCCACGTGATTGGTTTTGTGGGTTCAGATGGGGGGGGGTTGGAGGGTATCGAGCGATCGCTGGACAAGGTGCTTCGTGGCCGGGACGGCAAGCGGGTGGTCTACCGGGACACGAAGCGGCGGGCGGTGTTCCAGCAGCCCGACTCGTACGAGTCGCCGGAGGACGGCAAGCATGTGGTGCTGACTTTGGACTCGGCGATGCAGGAGGTGTTGGAGACGGAGATTCGTGGGGCGGTTGAGCGGTTCAAGGCGGAGAGCGGATTGGGTCTGCTCATGTGCCCTCAAACGGGGGCGATTCTGGCGCTGGCCTGCTATCCGACATACAATCCGGTGGAGGCGGGCAAGGTGGCTGCGGATCTGCGGCGTAACCGTGTGCTGACGGATCCGGTGGAGCCTGGGAGCATTTTCAAGCCGTTCGTGATGGCCGGTGCGTTCGAGCACAACCTGGCTCGCCCGAGCGAGACGATCTTCTGTCACAACGGGTTGTACGCGACCGGGAAGCGGCGTCTTCACGATCATCACCCGTATGGTCATTTGACGGTTGAGCAGATTCTGACGAAGTCGAGCAACATCGGGATGGCGATTCTGGGGCAGCGGTTAGGTAATGCACGGATGCACGAAACGCTGTCGAAGTTCGGGTTTGGGCGGCGGACAGGGATTGATTTACCCGGAGAGGGCTTGGGGTTGTTCATGCCTCTGAAGGCATGGAACTCGTTCACGACGACCTCGGTTCCGATGGGTCACGAGATGGCGTTGACGCCGATCCAGTTGGCGACGGGTTTCGCGGTTTTAGTGAACGGGGGGCGTCTGGTTCGCCCGTATGTGGTGTCGGCGATCGCGGACTTGGATGGGCAGGTGATCGAGGATCGCAGGCCGGAGGTTGATCCGCCACAAGTGATCAGTGCTGAGACGGCGGCGACGATGCACGAGCTTCTGGTGAAGACGGTGAACGAGGGGACGGGGCGTCCGAGCCAGCTGGCGAAGTGGCAGGTCATGGGCAAGACGGGGACGGCCCAGATTCCGCGGTTTGGCGGACGGGGTTATGAGCCGAACGCATATTTGGGTTCGTTCATGGCGGCGGCTCCGGCATCCGATCCGGCCGTTGTGGCCTTGGTGATGATCCGCAAGCCGGATCGGCGGATCGCGTATTATGGCGGTGCGGTGGCGGCACCCACGGTGAAGGTGGTTTTGGAGCAGGTCCTGGCCTACATGGGGGCTCCGCCGGACAAGGGCGAAACGGCGCAGAGCCGCCTGGCGTTGAGCACGCCGGAGGCGTTCAGGGCGAGTGATTAGGGGGAAGGCTGAAGGCTGGCGGATGGTGTGGTGGTGACGGGGGTCGTTTTCAGGTGACGGCAGGTGTTGGCGCCGGCCGCCACGGGGGGCGGCCGCTACGGTGGGCGGCTGCCGCGGGGGGCGGCTGCTACGGGGGGCGGCTGCTACGATGGGCGGCCGCTACGGTGGGGTGGTGCTGGGCGGAAGGTGGGATGCGGGTTGAAGTGGAGCCAACTGGTCACGCGTGCGGGCTTGGTGACCCGGTGGGATGGGTCCGTGGATCCGGAGATCACGTCAGTGGTCGAGGATTCGCGGCAGGCGGGGCTGGGCTCGTGCTTTGTGGCGGTTCGGGGTACGCGGGCGGATGGACACGGGTTCGTCGAGGCTGCTTGCCAGGCGGGTGCTGCGGCGGTGGTGTGCGAGCGTCCGGTGAAGGCGATTCCTGGTGTAGCTGTCTTGCAGTTGGCCAGTGCTCGCGGCGTGGTAGGCCGGTTGGCGGCGGTGTTGTACGGGCTGGATGAGCGTCTGCGGTCCGGCCGGCTCAACGTGGTGGGGGTTACCGGAACCAACGGGAAGAGCACGTTCTGCTACCTGATGCAGGCGATCCTGCGGCAGGCGGGGTATCCGACCGCCATGCTGGGGACGGTTCAGTACGATCTGGTATCGCGGACGATCGAGTCGGGTTGGACGACGCCGCCGGCCGCGACGTTGATGGGTTACCTGGCGGAGGCGGCGGAGGCGGGTGCGACGCACGCGGTGATGGAGGTATCGAGTCATGCCCTGGACCAGGGGCGGTGTGATGGCGTCCGGTTTGCGGTGGGAGTATTCAGCAACCTGACGGGCGACCACCTGGACTATCACGAGACGATGGAGTCGTACTTGCGGGCGAAGAAGCGGCTGTTCGACGGGTTGGACGCGAATGCGGTGGCGGTGGTGAACGCGGAGGATCCAGCCGGTCGCCGGATCGTGGCGGACTGCCAAGCGTCTGTTTTGTGGTACGGCATCGCGAGCGGCGATGATGCGGTGGGCGGGCGGTCCGCGGAGCGGGATGTGGAGGCCCGGATCGAACGGATTGCCGCGACGGGGAGTCGGTTCGAATTGACTTCGCGCTGGGCGGTTGGGCGAGGTCATTCGGCAAGCCCGGTTTCGCGATGGATCGATTCGGCACTGGTTGGTCGGCACAACGTGCAGAACTGCTTGGCGGCGGCCTCGGCGGCGCTGGGTTTGGGCATTGGTCTGGATACGATTGCGGCGGGCTTGGACAGTGTGCGGTGTGTGCCGGGCCGGCTGCAGCGGGTGGAGGGGACCGGGCGGGCGTGCACCGTGCTGGTGGACTACGCACATACGGACGACGCGTTGGAGAATGTGCTCTCGGCGGTGCGGCCATTGGCGACCAGGCGGCTGATTGTGATGTTCGGCTGTGGCGGTGATCGGGACAAGAGCAAGCGGCCTCGGATGGCAGCCGTGGTGGCGAAGTACGCGGATCGCATTGTGGTGACGAGCGACAACCCGCGGACGGAGGAGCCGGAGGCGATCATCGCGGATATTTTGCCGGGCTTCGACGCGGCGGCGATGCGGCGTGTGACGGTGGAGTCCGATCGGCGGGCTGCGATCGGGCAGGCTATCGCGATGGCTGAGGCGGATGATGTCGTCGTGCTGGCGGGCAAGGGACACGAGACGTACCAGGAGATCGGGCGGCAGCGGGTGCCGTTTGATGATGTTGTGGTGGCGGGAGAGAGGCTGAAGGTGACGGGTGAACGCGGCGGATGAAGGAGGAAGGGACAGGTCGGAAAGCTGGAGTGCTCATGGGACGGGGGATGTGGGGGGGGCATGGATGAGAGTGGGCAGCGAGAGAGACGGCGGATTTGAGATCTGAGATTCGAGATTCGGGATCTGAGATTTGAGATTGGGGATTTGAGATTCGGGAACCGGGATTTGAGGCAGGGTTGGGTGGCGGGACGTCGGATCTGATATGAAGGCAATGACGCTGGAAGAAGTTGTGACCGCATTGGAGGGGACGGCGGATCGTTCCTTGCCAGTGGGGACGGTCAGCCGGGTGACGATCGACTCTCGGGCGGTAAGTCCGGGCGATTTGTTCGTGGCGGTCCGTGGTCTGCAGTTTGATGGGCATGATTTCGTGGGGGAGGCGTTTGCGCGCGGGGCGATGGCGGCGGTGGTGCGGGACGATTACCACCTGCCACGGATGGACTATTCAGCAGTTCGGCCGGGCGCGGGATCGGTGGTGCCGGTCGAAGATCGGCCGGGGCATGGAGCGGGTGGAAGCGGACAAGGTGTCGATCGGCGGCCGCTGACGGGGTCCGAAGTTGGGGGATATGCGTCGCCGGCGATGTTGATCCGGGTGGATGACCCGGTGCAGGCGTTGGGGCGACTTGCCCGCTACTACCGTCGCTCGGTGATCGAGGGTTCGGTGGCGGTGGTCGCGGTGACGGGTAGCAATGGAAAGACGACGACGAAGGCGATGATCGCGCATGTGCTGGGCGGGCGTTACAAGGGTCGGGCGTCGATCAAGAGCTACAACAATGCGATTGGAGTGCCGCTCACGCTGCTGTCGACGGAGCCGCCGGACGAGTTCGTGGTTTGCGAAGTGGGCACGAACGCGCCGGGCGAGATTGCGGCGTTGGCCCGGCTGATCGAGCCGGAGGTGGCGGTGCTCACGGGTATTGCGGAGGTTCATCTGGAGGGGCTGGGGAGCCTGGAGGGTGTGGCGGCTGAGAAGCTGTCGCTGCTTGCGGCATTGCGGCCTGACGGGTTCGCGGTGGTCAACGTGGATCCGGAGTTGCTGCGTTGGTCGTTGGAGCATGATCGGCAGTACATGCGGATCAAGCGGGTGACGTTTGGCGAGTGGTCGGGTGCGGATCTGCGATTGACGAGCTTGCGGCATGTGGCGGGAGCCTCGGGTACGGCGGCCGGTCTGGAATTCACGGTGAACGACCGGTTTGAGTACCAGTTGGGCATCCCGGGTCGGCATAACGCGTTCAATGCCTTGGCGGCGATCGGGGTGGCCCGACGTTTTGGGATGGACCACGAGGAGATCGCGGCCCGGCTGGCGACGTTTGAGTTGCCGCCGATGCGTTTGCAGGGGGAGCGGTTGGGCAAATTGACGCTGATCAACGATGCGTACAACGCGAACCCGGCCTCGGTGCAGGCGGCGATGGAGGTGCTGGTCTCGATGCCGGCTGCCGGTCGGCGAGTCATGATTCTCGGCGACATGCGTGAGCTGGGTGCGGCGGCGGCGGATCGGCATCGGGCGGTGGCGGAGCGTCTGGCCGCAAGCGGCGTGGACTTGGTGATCGCGGTGGGGGAGCACTCGAAGCTGGTCAGTCGAACGGTGCAGCAGGCGAGCGGCGGGCGGGTGCGGGTGCATGCGTATGCGTCGACCGCGTTGGCCCGGCGTCGGCTGGTGTCGCATCTGGAGCCGACGGATACGGTGTTGGTGAAGGGTTCGCGGCTTCTGGCTTTGGAGCAACTTGTGGAGGTGATCCGGGGTTGGGCGTCGTCACCACCAGAGCGCAAACCGGCTGGCAAGAAGAAGGTGGCGGCCAAGCGGAGCGTTTCTCGCGGCAGGGTGCGGGGAAAGTAATGAGTGCTGAGCACTGAGTACTGCGTACTGAGTGCTGGGTGGCTTCTGTGGATTCCACGGGTTGGGTTTGAGGATATGCTGAGGCGTGCTCTACCATCTGATTGACTATCTTCAGGGTTACCCGGCCGGCCCGTACGCCTACAAGGACGTGCTGTTTCGGGCTACGTGTGCGGTCCTATTAGGTTTTGGCGTGGTGGTAGTCCTAGCGCCTCGGGTGATTCGTGCGCTGGTCAGATACAAGATCGGCGACCAGGCGGAGTTTGATCACGATCTGCTGAACCGCCAGAGCCAAGACAAGAAGGACACGCCGACGATGGGCGGCATCCTGATTGTGGTGGCGATCCTGGTTTGTCTGCTGCTGCTGGCGGATCTGCACAACTATTACATCCGCATGTCGATCTTCTGCATGATGTGGCTGGCTTTTCTGGGGGGGATCGACGACTGGTTGAAGTTGACCGTGGGCCGGCGGAGCGGATCGCGAGATGGGCTGAAGACCTACGAGAAGCTGCTGTTCCAGATTGCGCTGGGGATTCTGCTGGGTAACTTCATTTATCGGTACGGGCAGCAGAACATGGCGTTCGCGACGATGGTGGGCGGTGAGTCGGTAGAGGCGTTCCGTATTCTAACTGTACCGTTTTACAAGCAGGGCATCCTGCTGGGCACGCCGTTGTTCTTGATCGTGACGGTGCTGGTGACGGCGGGGACGTCGAACGCGGTGAACCTGACGGACGGGATGGATGGGTTGGCGGCGGGGTGCATGGCGCTATGCAGTTTTGTGTTCATGGTGTTCGCGTTTCTGGGCGGTGATCCGGGTCGGGCGAGCAGTCTGCTGTTCCCGTACATTCCGTTTACGGCTGAGCTGGCGGTTTTGTGTGGGGCGATGGTGGGGGCGTGCCTGGGCTTCCTGTGGTACAACGGCTATCCGGCGCAGGTGTTCATGGGGGATACGGGCTCGCTGCCATTGGGCGGGCTGATCGGTTATGTCGCGATTGTGACGCGGCAGGAGCTGATGCTGTTCATCATCGGCGGGGTTTTCGTGATCGAGGCCGTGTCGGTGATCATGCAGGTCGGCTACTTCAAGATGACAGGGGGCAAGCGGATTTTCCGGGTGGCGCCGATTCACTATCACTTCCGGCTGGGCGGTTGGACGGAGACGCAGACGGTGATGCGGTTCTGGCTGATCGCGGCGATCTTCGCGACGTTGGCTTTGGCGACGGTGAAGCTGCGGTGAGGCCGGCCGGTTGTGCGGGAGGCGGTACAGCGGACACGAGGGTGCTGTTGAAGGGAGTAAGGCCATGAGCGACGCGGTATCTGCGAGCATGGCGGGTGCTGACCGATGGCCGGGCGCGGCAGAGCCCACCCTGATTGGCGTGACGACGCCTGGGCGGGCGACCTCGACGGGCATCGTGGCGATTGCGACGGGGTTGATGGGGGTCGGAGCGGTGATGACCTTCTCGGCGACGGCGTCGATCGATCGTCCGGTTCTTGGCTGGCCGCTGTGGGATTACCCGGCGATGCGTCAGTTGGTGTTTCTGGTTGCCGCGTTGGTGGCGATGTTGGCGACCGCGCTGGTGCCCTACCGGGTGTTCGTGGGGCAATCTGGGCGTCGGGCTCTTCTGTTGATGTTGCTTGCTTTAGCGGGTTCGGCGCTAGTGTTGATGCCGGGCGTTGGATACATGGCCAACAACGCGCGTCGATGGATCCCGCTTGGCCCGGAGAGCTATGGGTTACGGATCCAGCCTTCGGAGGTGGTGAAGCTGGGGTTGCCGGTGTTCCTGGCCGCGTGGATGGGCCTCCGGGCGGACGTGCGGAAGTTCTGGACGGGCTTTTTGCCGATGGTTTTGGTGATTGGAGCAGCGGCTGGGCTGGTGGGGATCGAGGATTTCGGGACGGCTGCGTTACTGGCGGTGGTGGGTGGGGGCATGTTGATGGTTGGGGGGGCTCGTTGGTTTCACCTGTTGCTGCTGGTGCTGCCTACGGTACCGGCCTTCGGGTATCTGCTCGTCAGCCGAGCCCACCGGATGGAGCGGTTGCTGATCTTTCTGGATATCTGGCGTGACCCTGAGGGCAAGGGCTACCAAGCGATCCAATCGTTGTGCACGATCGCCAGCGGGGGCTGGTGGGGTCGAGGTTTGGGGGCGGGGTTTGTGAAGGGCTATCTGCCGGCCGCCCGTACGGACTTCATCTTCTCCGTGCTTTGCGAGGAATTGGGTTTCGTTGGCGCGGTCGCGGTGATCGGTTTGCTGGTGGCGTTAGTCTGGCAGGGCTGGAAGGTGTTCAATCGTTGCGGTGACCCGGTGGGTCGGCTGCTGGCGTTGGGTATCACGTTGACGATCGGGGTTCAGGCGGTGATCAACGTGGCGGTGGTGACCGTCTCGGTTCCGACGAAGGGGATCGCTCTGCCGCTGGTGTCGGCGGGCGGCTCGGGGGCGGTGTTTCTGGCGATCATGGTGGGCATTCTGGCGAACATCCCGCGATTGCGGGTTTCTGAGCGTTCGTGACGGAATCGGCGGGGTTCGGGGTAGGGCCAAGGCGACTCGTTGCTGTTGGTCAGATGCGTCAAGGCATGTCCATTGACACGGTGACTGGGTTCTGGGTCAATCGGCACTTGATGGGTTCACCCGCGGGTCCGGTCGCTGGCGCAGTGAGTATCGAGGTTCGCACTCGCGGCGATTGTTGGTACAATGGCGGTACCGCGGACTCAGTTCTCATGCCGCGGAGAGGGAAGCCTCAGGTCGGATGGGGGGCGGTTCAATGGGGCAAGGCGACCCGATGACCGAGCGTGTTTGGTTTGTTTTTGGGGGGGGCGGAACCGGGGGGCACCTGTTCCCCGCGCTGTCTGTGGCGGATGTTCTGTCGGCGCGGTGCGGTGGTGTGGACGTTTCGTTTCTGTGCACACAGCGTCCGATGGATGCGGAACTGCTGCGTGCGGCGAAGGTTGAAGCGATTCCCCAGTCGGTTCGCCCGATTCCATCTCGTCCCTGGCAGTGGCCGGGCTGTCTGTTGCGCTGGCGGGAGTCGGTGGGCCTGTGTCGGAGGCTGTTTGCCCAGCGAAGGCCTGCCGCGGTCGTGGGGGCGGGAGGCTATGCGTCGGGTCCGCCGGTTCATGCGGCCTTGCGGATGGGCATTCCGACCTTCCTGTTAAATCCTGACGCGGTTCCGGGGCGGGCGAATCGTTACCTGGCGAAGCGGCGGGGTTTGGCGGGGATTTTCGCACAGTGGGAGGTGACTCGGGACCACCTTCCGGCGGCGGCTCCGGTGATAGTGACCGGTTGTCCTGTGCGGCGGGCGTTCCGGGAGGTTCGGCGGTCGGATGTGCCGGCGATCGTGCAGTCGTTTGGTTTGGATCCTGGGCGTCGGACGCTGCTGGTGACGGGGGCGTCGCAGGGAGCCCGGACGATCAACGAGGCGATGATGCGGCTGGCGGGGACGCTGAACTTTGCGGGGTGGCAGGTGCTGCACTTGACGGGTCCCGCGGACGCGGATCGGGTGGGCGCGGCGTATGCTCGGGCGAAGTCTTCGCTGGGGATGTGGCGGTTCCACGGCCGGGTGCTGGCGTTCACCGAACGGATGGCGGAGGCTGTGGCGGCAGCGGATCTGATCGTGTCGCGGGCGGGTGCTTCGACGTTGGCGGAGATCATCGCGGCAGGCAAGCCGTCGGTGTTGGTGCCCTACCCATATCATCGGGATCAGCATCAGCGGCACAATGCCACGGTGTTGGTGTCGGCGGGTGCGGCGTTGCTGGTGGATGATGCTCGAAACGCGGAGATGAACGCGAACCGATTGGGTTCGGTTTTGGCTCCGGTGTTGGCTGACGACGAGCGGCGGACCGCGATGGCCGAGGCGGCTCGCGGATTGGACCGCGTGGATTCCGCGGAGCGGATCGCGGATCGTCTTCTGTCGGCGGTGGAGCACTCGTCGGAGCGGTCGCCGGATGGTGATTTGCCGGCTCATCCGCCGGTCTTATCACGACAGACAGCATGAGTGCACAGCTCGGCCTCAAGGAATTGGCGAGCGGCACCCGATACAATAGAGGTTGTGCTTTGAGCGGGTGTGCGGTTCAGTGAGCTAACGGCGTTTGGCGCGTCGAGCTCGGCTTTCATTCTGGCAGCCTTTTCTTTAGCCCAAGCGGCGTCTCTCCGGTGATCGCTTGACGGCCGATCCTGACAGTGAACGGCTTATGCGGTCAAGAGCGTGAGGCGGGTGGGCATCGAAGGTTTCAGGACGGGCTCTTGGAACCCACTCCGCGACGGATTACAATAAGCAAAACAGCGCCGGCGCAGCGCGGCGTCGGGGTATGTGCATCGGAGCGACGCGACCCACCGCAGTCAACCTGGCCTGCCGGGCGGGAGCCCGGGGCAGTGCCTGATGGCGAGACGGCAGAAGCTGCCAGAGACTCTTGAAGGGGCCTTTGGGAGGTTGTGGCAGGTCTAGTTCGCGGGTGATGGTGTTGCCGTCAAGAGACGGAGGGAGCAGTCGATGACCCAAAGCGCAAGGACGCGCAGACTATCCAGCGGGAAGCTGAACGCGGAGGCCCTGTACCCACCGGTTGGAGCGGGGGATGCGGCGATCCCGGCGGCGGGTCCGTTGACCTGTCCCGGGTCTGGTTCGCGGGTGCACATGGTCGGCGTGGGTGGTTGCGGCATGCGTGGTGCGGCCGCGGTGTTGTTGCGGCGCGGCGTACGGGTGAGCGGGTCGGATCTGTCGGACTCGGCGGAGTTGGGCGCTCTTCGCGCGGCGGGCGGGGAGATTCACATCGGGCAGGGGGCGGAGAATGTTCCGGCCGACTGCGACTTGGTGGTATGTTCGGCCGCGGTGAAGGATGTCAATCCGGAAGTGGTCGCGGCACGCGAGCGTGGCTGCGCGGTGGTGAAGTACTCGCAGCTTTTGGGCCTGCTGATGGCGGACCGGCTGGGTGTCGGGGTAGCCGGCACGCACGGCAAGAGCACGACGACGGCCATGACGGCTTTCGTGCTTCGCCAGGCCAGCATGGACCCTTGTTTCGTGATTGGTGCGCAGGTTGAGCAGTTGGGCGGCGGCTCGGGTGTGGGCGACGGCCCGCATTTCGTCGTCGAGGCATGCGAATACGATCGTTCCTTTCTGAATCTGCATCCACGGTACGCGGCGATCCTCAATATCGAAGAAGATCATCTGGATTACTACAAGGACCTCGATGAGATCATCGGGGCCTTCCAGGCGTTTGCGGGCCTGGTGCCGGAGTCGGGCGTGCTGGTGGTCAATGGCGAAGATGGGCACGCGTTGCGGGCGGTGAGGCGTGCGGTTGCCCGGGTGGAGACCTTCGGGCTGTCGAGCGACGTGAATTGGCGTGCGGAGTTGCAGGGCACGGTGCGCGGTTGCTGGCGGTTCACCGTGTTGCGGGACGGCAAGCCGTTGACGGATGTCCAGTTGGCGATTCCCGGCAAGCATCAGGTGAGCAATGCCTTGGCGGCGATGGCCCTTTGCCTGCATGGCGGGGTCGAGCCGGAGACCATCGCCAAGGCCCTGGGCGATTTCAAGGGTGCGTATCGGCGGTTGACGTGGCGCGGTTGCGTGCACGGCGTCAATGTGGTCGACGATTATGCCCACCATCCGACCGAGCTGCAGGTGACGATCCGGGCGGCGCGGGAGTATTACAGGCCGCGTAAGATGTTCGTGGTTTTCCAGCCGCACCAGCATTCACGGACGCGGTTCCTGCTTGATGATTTCGCGCACAGCTTCCAGGATGCGGACGTGGTGGTCGTGCCGGACATTTACTTTGTGCGGGACAGCCAGGCGGAGCGTGAGCTGGTCGATGCCGAGGATCTGGTTCGGCGGATAGGGGAGAACGGTCGGGATGCCCGTTACGAGGGCGGCTTCGGGCAGATCGTGTCGCAGCTTTGCGGCGAAGTGGAACCGGGTGATCTGGTGGTCACGATGGGGGCGGGGGACGTCTGGCGTGTGGCGGACGGGCTCTTGGATTGTCTGACCAAGCGGTACGGAGGGTAGGGATCGGCCATGATGAGTTTCGTTCCTGAGTTCAGGGACATTCTTCGCGACCAGGAGCCGTTGGCCGGGTATACCAGCTACGGTCTGGGTGGGCCGGCGCAGTGGCTGGCCTGTCCGCGGACGATTGACCAAGTAGCGCGGCTGGTCGGGTATTGTCGGGGGGAGGGGATCCCGCTTTACGTGCTGGGGCTCGGGGCCAACGTGCTGGTTAGTGACGAGGGCGTTGCGGGCTTGGTTGTGCGGCTCAACGCTCCTGGTTTTCGGCATGTGGACTGGCCGCGGCCGGGTAGCGCGAATGGAAGTGGGCGTCGTCGGCAGGCGACGAATGGCGACAAGGTGACGATCGTGGCGGGCGGCGGTGCCGATATGCACCGCTTGGTGCTCGAGGCAGTTCGGCGCGGTTTAGAGGGTGTCGAGGGGCTCGCGGGCATTCCCGGCACGCTGGGCGGGATCATCCGGATGAACGCGGGTGGCCAATGGGGGCAGATCGCCGACGTCGTCCGCGAGGTCACGGTGGTGGATGAGCGGGGGGCAATGCGGCACTTGCCGGCCAGTGAGGTTGGTTTTAGCTACCGGAATACGCGGTTGGGGGATGCTGTGGTATGTCAGGCGAAGCTGGAGCTTCGGCCGGGCGATCCGGTGGCGCTTCGCGAGCGGTTCATGGCCATCTGGGAGCAGAAGAAGCGGTGTCAGCCGCTCAGCGAGCCGAGCGCCGGTTGCGTGTACAAGAATCCGCCGGGACATCGGGCGGGTGAGTTGATCGACCGTGCGGGGCTCAAAGGCAAGGCGATAGGTGGGGCAAGGATTTCGCAGTTGCACGCCAACTTCATCGTGACCCAGGAAGGGGCGACGGCCGAGGATGTGTTCAGCCTGATCGGGGAGACCCGCCGGGTGGTGGCCGACCGGTTTGGCGTGGAGTTGGAGCTGGAGATCAAGGTGTGGGGTCGGCAGCGGGCTCGGAGTTTGGAGCCGGCCTGCTAGCGGAAGACGGGTGGCTTCGAGACTGAGGCAGTGTGTTGCTGGTGTCCGGGGACCACGAACAAGTTCGCTCGGTCCGACCACGAACAAGTTTGTGGGGTTCGATGGAAGGCAGGGTGCGGTGATGACTCGCATGGTTGACCAGGCGATGCGGCGGGCGGCGGCGAGCAACGTGGCTGCTCGGAAAGGGGCGGCGACGATGCCGTTGCGGGATTTGGCTTCGCCTTCGCAGGTGGCGGTCCCGAGCGGGGCGATTCTGGTGCCTGAGTACCCGCCTGTGCCGGAACTGGAGCGGGGTCTCAAGATCACGGTGCTGTCCGGGGGGGCGAGTGCGGAGCGTGAGGTCAGCCTGAAGAGTGGCCGGGCGGTTGCCGCATCGCTGACATCTTTGGGTCACGAGGTTCGGTTGGCGGACATCACTCCTGGGGATCTGCGGGCTCTTGACCAGCCCATGGATATGGTGTTCATCGCGCTGCATGGCAGTTTTGGCGAGGACGGTCGGCTTCAGCGGATTCTGGAGGAGCGTGGCATTCGGTACTGCGGCTCGGGGCCGGAGGCTTCGGCTGTGGCGATGGACAAGGTGGCGGCCAAGCGGCGGTTCGACGCGGAGGGCATTCCCACGCCACGGTTCGAGGTGGTCACACGGACGAATGCGGTGGATACATTGCACAGATGGGTTGGTCCGGCAGTGATCAAGCCTGTCGCCGAGGGCAGCAGTGTCGATTGCGAATTGGCGGATGATCGGTACACGCTGATCCGGCGAGTCGGCGAGTTGACCGAGCGTTATGGGCGATGCCTGATCGAGGAGTACATCCGGGGTCCGGAATTGACGGTGGGTATTCTGGGCGAGCAAGCGCTCCCGCCGATTGAGATTCGTACCAAGCGGCGGTTCTACGATTATCAGGCGAAGTATGTGGATGATGACACGCAGTACTTGTTCGACATTGATTTGCCGCCGGATGTGTTGGCCGAGGTGATGACCTTGAGCGAGCGCGCGTCGGGGGCTTTGGGCTGTCGGGACTTTTGCCGTGTGGATTGGATGATTGACGCGGCGTCCTGTCGGCCCTATGTCTTGGAGATTAACACGATCCCCGGCTTCACGGATCATTCGTTGCTGCCGAAGGCGGCGTTGCGAGCGGGCTTGAGCTTTCCGGCTCTATGCCAGCGGATCATTGAGCTGAGCTTGCAGCGGGATTCGTGATCGGGTGGACGTTTTGAGATTGGGAATCGCGTGGGTTTGATGAAGAAGAAGCATCGCAAGGATCGCGCGAAAGAGGCCGCCCCGTCGGCAGAGGCTGAGGTGCGGGGTACGATTCTGCGCCCGTTGTTGCCGGTGGTTTGTATGGCCGTGCTGGTTTGTGGGGCGGTCTGGGGACTGGAGCGGCTTCGCGCCCATGTGTTCGCCTTGCCCGAGTATCGCCAGCCGATCCGTGTGGAGTTGCAGAATCCGCCGGACTGGCTTGAACGCGAGCGCTGGGGTCCGCGGATTCTGGCGGGGATCAAGATTCCCGCCGATGCGAGTCTACCGGACGCGACGTTGGTCAAGCAGATTGCCCAGGACTTGGCGGGCAGCGGCTGGGTGAAGCATGTGCACGCGGTGCGGAAACGGATGGATGGGGCGGTGTTGGTTGACTGTGAGTATCGTCGTCCGATCGCGATGTTGCAGACGGAGTACGGCTATGTGCCGGTCGATCGGGAGGGCGTGCGACTGCCGGAAGTGTACGAACGGGTAGACAACAGTTCGGGGTGGCTGCGGATCGTTGGGGTGAAGACGGAGATTCCGCAGGTTAACGGCAGGTTCGTGGGTGAAGACGCGAATGCGGCGATTGAGATTGCGTCGGGGATTTTCGACCAGGGTTGGGAGATTTCCTCGCGTCTGTGTGCGGTGGATGTGAACAATTTCCGGGGGCGTGTGGACCGGCGGAAGGATTACATCCTGGTGTGGCGGCCGGATCATCCGCACCCGATCATCTGGGGATCGGCGATTGGGGAGGAGATCGAGGAGCCGACGGCGGCGGAGAAGTTGGCGACGATCGCCGTGATGCTGAAGCAAGGTGGCCCGCAGGCCCAGGCGAATGTGAGCGTTTTCCCGGGCGCGGCCATTTATCCTGTGGCACCATCCGTCGAGACGGCCGACAGTTCCACTCGCCGCGACCGATAACCGCGTTTGCCAGCCTGAGTCTGCAGGGATAGAGTATATCCAGAGGGGACTGTGTCCTTGGGGGTTGAGGTGCGCTGTGTTCGATTTGCCCGCCGTGCTCGATCAGCTCTCCAGATGGGGAGCGTTTATCCGGGAGTACCGGTTGGTTGATCTGGGTTCTCACCCGGTCGCGGCGGCTGTCGGGGCGGTGGCGGCTGGTCTGCTGCTTTGTCTGTGGGGCGCTCGGATCCTGCGTACCGTGTACATTCTGGTGTTCATGTCGGTAGGGGCCGGGCTGGGCATTCAACTGGCACGGCAAGCGGAAGTCGACGTTCTGATCGGGTTGGTGCTGGGTGCGGGCGTGCTTGCCCTGGTTGGTCACCTGCTGTTTCGGTTGTGGGTAGGGGGCACGGTGGGGCTGGTGGCTTTGACCGCCGTGCTGGCTCTGGGTGCACCGTGGATTGGCGACGAGGCACAGCGGTACGCGGACCGACTGTTGGAGCTGGCGACGGGCGATCGGGTTTTCGCGGCCGCGGTGGAAGCGGCGGTGGAGGCCGAACTCGAGCGCGGCCCAGTTCTGCCGTCGACGGCTGAAGAGCGGTTTTCCCTGTATGAGGCGGCCTCCCAGCTTGGGTCGTTTCTGTGGGCCGAGCGGCATGAGGAGCTATGGCGGGTTGTGTTTTTGGGAATGGTTGCCGGCCTGTTGGGATTAGCTCTTGGGGTGGTATGGCCGCGGCTGGTGATGATTGTTGGCACGTCGGCTGTTGGTGCGATTTTGGTGACCGGCGGCGTGTTGACTCTGGCGGTTCGACTCTGGCCCGCGGCCTGGGATTGGATTGAGTCGAGGCCGTCGGGCGTGCCGATCGCGGTCGGTGTTGTGTTGCTTCTTGCCATGCTCCGCCAGGGGCTGCGGCGTTCGGCACTGGCGGTCACTCCGGCTGTGGTGCCAGCGACGCCGGCGAAGGCCGCCTGATCGACCGGGTCAGAAAGTGCTGGGGCCATGTCTTCAATCTCGTTTCGGGCATTGGTGGAGGGGATGGAGGGGCAGGATCTGGTATTGGGGGTGGTGCTGCTCGGCGCGGGCCTGGTGTTCATGATCGTGGGTGGTCGGCTTTTCAAGATGCTCTTGGCATTGAGTTTCGCGGGGGTGGGCTTGGTTCTGGGGGCGTCTCTGCCGATTTCGGAACCCTATCACTGGGTGGTGGGCGCCGTGGTGGGGTTGGGTTTGGCGTTGATCAGCACGCTGGTAGCGAAAGTGGCCGTTGGGGTCTTGGCGGGCGGCTGGGCAGGGCTGGCGGTGGCGGCTGCTTTGATGGGTGTGGGGGTGAGCGACCAAGTCGTGCTGATTGTTGGGGGGGTGATCTGTGCCGTGGTCATCTCGCTGACCTTTGTGTTGTACCAGGAGATCATCGCGGCAGTGATGAGTTTTGAGGGGACACTGCTGTTCCTGGCGGGTCTGATTGTCTTCCTGAGTCACTCGGCTTCGGGCTGGGCGCCCTTGCGAGCGATGTTTTTGGATATGCCGTTTTTCGGTGCGTTTCTGCTGATAGCGGGGACGGTGACCGGCTTCTATCTTCAGGTGACGGAGTTGCAGAAGCGGCAGGTCGGCACATCGGGTTGACTTCCGGCGGATTGGGCGGAGCGACTGCTACGATGAATCGTGATACGCGCTAGCGCCGGCCAAGTCGGTGCGGTGTTCGGAATGAAGGCTCCTCAGCAGAATCCGTGGGTGAGTACGCGCCTGGGTAGCCGTCCAAGTGCATGACAGATCGCGACTTGTACCCCTTTCAGATCCCGATCATGGTACGTTTTTCTGATGGTCGGTATGGTCTTGTAGTTCAAGCCCTCCGCGCTCCCGCTGGTCAATCATCTTGCCAGACCTCGCCTTGAGCATGGTTTGTGGTCGGGCCTCGCGGCGGCTGGCAGTGGCGGGGCGGTACTGGTATGCTGTCGGAGGTGATTCGGAGGTGCGGCGATGGCGGTTCGTTTTGTGGTCGGACGCGCGGGAGCGGGCAAGACCTGGCATTGCCTCGAAGCGATCCGGGCCGGCCTGCGCCGCGACGCCGCCCGCGGGCCGCGATTGCTGCTCCTGGTGCCCGAGCAGGGCAGCTTCCAGATGGAACGGGCCCTGATCGAGACGCCCGACCTGCCCGCCTACACGCGGTGCGAGGTGCTGAGCTTCCAGCGACTCGCCTACCGCATCTTCGCCGAGACCGGAGCGGATCCCCGGCGAGGCGACCAGACCATCGGCGGCCTGGGACGCATGATGGTTGTGCGAAGGCTGATCGGGCAGGAACGCGGGGGGCTGAGCATCCTCGGCCCGGTGGCTGACAAGCCCGGGCTCGTCGGGCAGGTGGTGAGAGCGGTTGACGAGCTGATGCGCGAGAACGTCGAGCCGGCGGTTCTGGAAGAGCTGGCCGCGAGAACACAGGTCGACAACCCACTCGGTGGAGCCAGGCTGAGCGACCTGACCCGGCTCTACCGGGCCTATCTCGATTACCTGAGCGAAGACCGACTGGACCCCGCCCAGTACCTGCGACTGGCGGCCGAACGGTTGACGCACTGCCGGTGGATTGACGGAGCTGAGGTTTACGTCGACGGCTTTGCCGGCTTCACCCGGCAGGAGTCGGCCCTGCTGGTGGAACTGGCTCGTCGGGCGGAACGGGTCGAGATCGCCTTGCTGATGGACCCCGCCGCCGCCGCGGTTACCTCTGATACGCTGCCTTCGTTGTCTTTCTCGCTGTTCGCCCGGACGGAACGCACGCTGGTGCAGTTGCGCAAGGATCTGCGGGCCGCGGGTGTTACCGAAGACGAGCCGCTGCGATTGGGCGACCAGGTGCCGCGGCGTTTCCGTGGGCCGGGGCTGGCGGAACTCGAACGTCATGTGTTCGCCGAGCGGGCACCGAAAGTCGACGCCATTTCGTCGCCGTCGGTACGGGTGCTGGAACTCCCCGATCGGCGGGCGGAGGTGGACGCGGCCGTGACCGAGATTCTGCGCCTCACCCGCGAGGCCGACCCGCCCATGCGCTATCGCGACATCGCGGTGATCGTGCGCGACCTCGAGGCCTACCACGACCTGCTTTCGGCAGCCATGCGGGCCCACCACATCCCCTGTTTCATTGATCGCCGCCAGCCGACGACGCACCATCCGCTCATCGAGCTGGTGCGCTCGCTTTTGGCCGTCGCCCAGGATGATTGCCGGCTCGACGCGGTCCGTCTGATGCTCAAGACCGGGTTGCTGCCGATCGCCGCCGGGGACGCCGACCTGCTGGAGAACTACTTACTGGCTCACGGGATCGAGGGCCGCACGCGATGGCTCAATGAATGGCAGCAGCGTCGATTGTTCAAGCACCGCGGCCCGGACGACCAGTTGCGGCCCTATCAGCAAGAAGCCCTGGCGCGGGTCAATCGTGCCCGCGAAATCTGGCTGGAGCTGATGGGTGAGTGGTTGGATGCCGCGACCGAGCCAACCACTCCCGGTCGCCAACGCATCGAGGCCCTTTACGCGTGTCTGGACAGGCTGGCGGTGGGGCGGCAGCTCATGGACTGGGCGGCCCAGGATGAGGAGGATGGACTGCCCGATCAGGCGGCAACGCACCGTCAGGTGTGGGGCGACTTCCTGGAACTGCTCGACGAGTTTGCCCACGCGTTGGGTGACGAACCGCTGACCTCGGCGGCTTTCCGTGAGATCATCGAGGCGGGGCTCGGCGAGTTCGACCTGGGCCTCGCACCGCCGACCCTCGACCAAGTGCTCGTCGGAGCGATCGAGCGCAGCCGGCAGCCGGCCATCCGCGCCGCCCTCGTTTTGGGTTTCGACCAGACGTTCTTTCCGCGACGGCGATCCGAGGATCCGCTGCTCGGCGATGAAGAGCGCGAGGCCCTCGAAGCGGCGGGAGTGGGCATCGGCCCCTCACGACGTCGCCAGTTGCTCGACGAACGGATGGTCGCGTACCTGGCGTTGACCCGGGCCTCGCAGCGGCTGTGGATCAGCTACCCGCGCGTAGAGGTCGACGGTGGACCGTTGGAGCCGTCGCCGTTCCTCGTGCATGTGCTGGAGGCTCTGCCCGGCCTGGCGGTCGAGAAGGTCCAGGATCCGCGGCAGGACCGCAAGCCGGCTTGGGTGAACCGCGTCGGCGAGTTGGGGGGGCGACTCGCGGCGGAGTTCCGCTATCGGCCGACCTTGGCGGCGGATCGTGGAGGCGATGAGCGGGCGGTCTGGAATGCGCTGTACGAGGCGGGTCGTTCTCGCTCCGAGTGGGCCGCGGGGCTGCGACGGACGCTGTCGGGTTTGGCCTACCGCAACCTCGCTCAGCTGTCGCCGAGCTTGGCCGCCCAATCGCTCGCCGAGCCGTTCATGGCCAGCGTCAGCCGGCTCGAACGGTTTGCCGCCTGCGCGTTTGCCCACTTCGCCGAATACGCCCTGCGGCTTGAACCACGGGTCGAGGCCGAGATGACCGCCCTGGAAGTGGGTACGCTCTGCCATGGGATTCTCGAACAACTTATTGACGGTTGGGCCGGCGAGGGCCGGCGACTCGCGGATATCGAGGACGACCAGATCGCGGCGGATATCGAGTCGGTGACGGAGAGAATCCTGCCGCAGTTGCTCGGCGACCTGGTAGTGGAGGGGCCGCAGAACGACTACCTTTGCGATCGCAGTCAGGCCCTTGTGAAGCGGGTGACCTGCTGGCAGCGCGACTCGGCCCGGGCGGGGCGGTTCAATCCCAAGGCGGTCGAGTTCCCCTTCGGGTACCACGGGCCGGGCAATGCCCTCACTCTGGCCACGCCCAAGGGCCGCACCATTCACCTGCGCGGTCGGATCGATCGCGTCGATATCGCCGAACTCGCCGATGAACTGGTCGGCATGGTCATCGACTACAAGACGACCTACGATCGCCGGTTGGATCTTACCGCCGTTTATCATGGTCTGTCCCTGCAATTGGTGGGATACTTGCTGGCCCTCCAGCAGCAGGGTCACACGTTGACCGGCCGCCCGATCCGCCCGGTGGCTGCCGTCTATCTGCCCTTGCTTGAACAGTACGAAACCGTCGCGCATCCCACGGTCGGTAAGGGCAAACGCTACCAGTGGCGGGGCGTGCTGGATCTGTCGGCTTTGGATGTCTTGGACGCGGGGGCTCGTGACGCGGGCGGCTCAGCGTTCTTCTCCGCCCGAATCACCAAGGCGGGCGAGCCATACGCGGTCTCCGATTTGGCTTCGCGAGACGAGCTGGCGGCGGTGATGCGGCACGTGGGGCTGAGGATGGGCGAGCTGGCCGACGGGATCATCGACGGGTGCGTCGACGTCAACCCCTACTCCCTGCGGCGATACACCCCCTGCACCTGGTGCGTCTATCAGTCCGTGTGCCGGTACGAGATCGAGACCCAACCACCGCGCCCCCTGGATTCGTACCAGGGCCGTGAGGTGCTGGCCCTGCTCAGCGGCGGAGGTGGCCATGCCTGACCTGCCGGAGCTGCGTGAACTCTTCGCCCACTTGACCGAGCCGCAGCGCCGCGCGGTGCTGGCCGTCGATCGCAGCCTGCTGGTGTCCGCGGCGGCCGGAGCCGGCAAGACCATGGTCCTCGCCGAACGCATCGCCGCCTTGGTTTGCGATCTGCCCGCTCCCCGGCGATGCCGGGTTGATGAACTCCTGGTGGTCACCTTCACCGAGGCGGCGGCTCGCGAGATGCGTACGCGGATCGGCTCTGCGATCCAGAAACGCATCGCCGCCCGCCCGCGCGACGATTATCTCCGCGAGCAACTCTACCTGTTGGACAACGCGTCCATCTCGACCATCCACGCCTTCTGCCGGGCGCTTATCCAGCGCTGGTTCCCGCAGGCCGAGGTCGACCCGCAGGTCGCCGTTCTCGCCGAGGACGAGGCCGAGCTGCTGCGACTCGAAGTCATCGAGGATCTCTTCGAGGATCGGTTCGGCTCAGGCGACGATGCCGGGGCTCGTTTCCGGCAGTTCCTTGAGGAGTATGCTGATGGCAGCGAGGCTCGGGTGCGGCCCATCGTCCTGCAGTTGTCGAGCTTCCTCGGCAGCTTGCCCGCCCCCGAGGACTGGATGCGCATGGCCCACGGCCGACTCGCCGCCGGCGCCCAAGGCAGTCTCGTGGGGCATGTCGACGAATGCCAGAAGCAACGCCTGCTGCGCGAGCTGAGTCTCCAGGCGGAATACGCCCAGGAACTGGCCGCCACCGTCCGCTCCGCCTGGCCTGTGGCGTCGCTCCGCGCCGAAGCCCTCGATGCCCATGCCGCGCAACTCCAGGAATGGCATGCCGCGCTCGGCGAGGCCAAGGCCTCCGCATGGACCTTCATCGCCGACGCGATCAGCAACTACGACCTGAAAACCAAACGCAAGCCCTCCAAGCTTTCGCCGGAAGACAGCGCCGCCTACGACGCGGCCAAGGACCTCGTGGATGAGGCCAAGCGGTTGCTCAAAAGCCGGCTTCGGGATGCCCTCTGCCGGTTCACTACTGAGGAATACGAGACAGGTCTGCAACTCATCGCTCCGCACGTACACACGCTGCTGGAGCTTGTCTACGAGTTCAACGAGCGTTATCGCGAGGCCAAGCGGAACCAGGCGGTTGTGGACTTCGAGGATCTGCAGCGATCCGCCTATCGCCTGCTGATTGATCCGGACAACCGGACCGGGCCCTCTGAAGTCGCTCGCCACTTGCAGCGGCAGTACCGCCACGTCCTGGTGGACGAGTTCCAGGATGTGGACCCGCTGCAAGAGGCCATTCTCCGGATGGTCAGCCGCGAGTCCGCCGACCCGCCGGCCGGCAACCTGTTCACCGTCGGCGACATCAAGCAGAGCATCTACCGCTTCCGCCTCGCCGAGCCCGACCTCTTCGCCAAGCGGACGGAGCAGTTTGCCGACGGCTCCGACCTCGGCGAGGTCATCCATCTGCAGGAGAACTTCCGCAGCCGCCGCGAGGTGCTCGACGCGGTGAACGCCGTCTTCCGCCCGCTGATGCGGCCGACGTTCGGCGGCACCGATTACGACGCGCACGCCGAGCTGCGGGCGGGCATGGCCTACCCCGAGGCGGCCGAGGATGGACCGGTCTTCGGTCGGCCGGCGGTCGAACTGCACCTGCTCGAACCCATCACCAGCCGAAACGCCCCCACGGTCGCGCATACCGATGACGAGGATGATGGCTCCGCGGATGCAAACGGCGGCGACGAGGAACTCGACGGCCTCGACCGTGAGGCCCTGCTGATTGGCCGGCGTATCCGGACCTGGATGGGGCTTGAAGGCGACGGCAGGCGCTGGCAGGTGGCGGATCGGCCGGCCACACCCGGCGGAGCGCTCGTCACCCGACCGGTCGAGTTCAGCGATATCGTCATCCTTCTGCGATCCATGCTCCACAAGGCCGAGCCCATCGCTGAGGTGCTTCGCCGCATGGGTATCCCCGTGCGCATCGAGCGAGCCGAGGAAAGCATCGACTCGACCGAGTATCGCGACCTGCTCAGCCTGCTCCAGGTGCTCGACAATCAGCAGCAGGATATTCCTCTGGCCGCTGTGCTGCGATCGCCGCTTCTGGGCCAGTCGTTCAGCGAGAGCGAATTGCTGGAGATCCGCTTGCTGGACCGCGAGGTGCCGTTCCACGCAGCCGTCGCCCGATATGCCCGCGAAGGGAAGAAGAAAGCACTGCGAGAGAGAATCGCGGCGGTGCTCAGCCAGCTCGACAGGTACCGCACGCGCATGCGACGCTCGCCCGTGGCCGACGTGCTCTGGGAGATCTACCAGGAGACGGATTACCTGGCCTATGTCTCCGGGCTGCCCGGCGGCCTGCGACGGCAGGAGCACCTCATCAGCTTGCATGAGGTGGCCCGGCAATTCGGCGGCTTCGCCCGTCAGGGTCTGCGCCGCTTCCTGCGATTCGTCGAGGATCTTATCGCCCAAGAGCGCCAACCCGTGCCCGGCATGCCCGGAAGCGCCAACGACAACGTCGTCCGCATCATGTCCATCCATGCCAGCAAGGGCCTTGAGTTCCCCATCGTCGTCCTGCCCGACCTGAGCAAGCGATTCAATCTCCAGGATCTCCGCGGCAACGTCATCGTCGACCGCAAACTGGGTATTGGCCTTCGGGCGGTCAACGCCGACCAGCGCATCCGCTACCCGACCCTCGCCCACCAGCTCGCCGCCGAGCAAGTGTTGCGCGAGACCCTCTCAGAGGAACTACGCATCCTGTACGTCGCTCTGACCCGTGCCCGCGAGCACCTCGTTCTCGTCGCCCGCCTGTCACCCCAGCGAATCGAGCGCTGTCGGCACTGCGGTCGCTCGGGCGGCGGCCCGGCCATCTCGCAGCTTCAGCTCGAAACCGCCGGCCAACCCATCGATTGGCTGCTGCCGGCCGTCTGCACCGTGCCCGAGCTTGCCAACTGGCCCGAGGACGAGCGGACCGGCAAGCCGTCTGCCGCCTTGTTCGAGGTGCGGATCTACCCGCGATCGGTGACCGATGAGTGGAACCTGCCCTCGCCGATCGAGCCGGCCGTGCGAACCGAAGCCCTCGCCGCCCTTGCCCAGTTGCGACCCCTCCCGCCCGACGAGCCCCTCGCTGATGCCCTCACCGTCGAGCCGTTGATTCGCGCTCTGACCCATGACTACCCGGCCTGGGAACTGACCAGCTTGCCGGCCCGCATCGGTGTGACCGAGCTCAAACGTCGCTGGGATGCCCTCTCCGAAGCCGACGAGCGAGCGGATGAGCGCAGCGCGGCCGCGGTCAAGCATGGCCCCCGTGCCAAGTCGGAGCCGGTGCCCCGGCCGCAGTTCCTCGGCCCTCAGCCCGCGGGTGAGGCCCTGGCTCGGGGGACCGCCACTCATAGGTTCCTTCAGCAGGTTGACCTGCGGAGAGCCTGCGATGCCGCCGACCTCGCCGACCAGCTCGCCGCGATGACCGCGAGCGGGGCGATCTCCGCCGAGGACGCTGCCCAAGTGATGATCGACGGGGCCGCTTGGTTCTTCACCAGCCCGCTCGGCATCCGCCTGCGAGATCATGCCGACGCCGTCCAGCGAGAGGTGGCCTTCGTCTGGCGTATGTCGCCGTCGCAAGTCGATCCGAGCGTCCAGCCCCGCGACGAGCGCGACGTAGTCCTGATCCGCGGCATGGTGGATGTGGTCCTCGCGGATGGGGACCACCTCGAGATCCTCGACTACAAGACCGACCGGGCGGAGCCCGCGGACTGTGCTCGCCTGGCGGAGGGCTATCGTCACCAGTTGCGACTCTACGCCGCCGCTCTCGCCGACGCCTACCGCTGCCCGGTCGAGCGTCAGTATCTCGTATTCCTCCATCCGCGACAGATCATCGAGCCGGGGGTGAAAACCCCCGGTTGTGACAACGAGCGAGTAAAACGCAAGTAAGTGACGACGCCAACGAGCCGGGGGTGACAACCCCCGGTTTAGTCCGCAAGCAAGCAGATAAGCACTATCGCGAACGCGCCACTTACTGGGGTTACCCCTTCGCGATGAACCACAACACGGACCCACAAACGCCTCCTGCGTCCACCCCGACGCCTCCGCGCCTCACCATCTGTCGCCGTTGGCTCGAATCCGAGCCTCTCGTCGCCCCGGTCGCAGGGCTCATCACCGGCATCATCCTGGACAGTCGCTGGCCGATCCCTCTCTCCGTCGCACTGCTCGTCTTCGCCCTCTCCGGCCTGCTTCTCTGGCAAGCCCGCCGCCGCGACTGGCTCGGCTACGCCGCGGTATTCGTCGCCGCGATGGCTCTCGGAGCCGCCCGGCACGACCTGGGCTTCCGCCGCATCCGTGCCGACCACGTCGTCCGCCGATGTGTCTCGCCCGTTACTCCCGTCCGCATGGTCGGCACCGTCCTCTCGCCCCCGCGAATCGCCCCCATCGACACCGGCCAACTCCAGGCCTTCACGCAATCCCCGCGAACGCGAATGCTCGTCGAGGCCGAGCAACTCGCCGGCGTCAAAGGCACGATCCCGGTCTCCGGTGCGGTCGCCGTCGTGGTCCGCGAGCCGGTCCTGCATGTCTCCGCAGGCGATCGGGTCGAGCTTTTCGGGCACGTGTACCGTCCAAGCAGCCCGGAGAACCCCGGCGAGTGGGATTGGTCCCTGGTCGGCCAGAGGCAGGGGGTGCTCGCGGGCCTGTCTTGCGGCAAGGCGGGCAACGTGCGTGTCCTCGGCGAGTCGAGCCCCTGGGCACGACGGCTGGCGGTCCTGCGCCGCCAGGCCCGGCACGCGATGCTCGATAACACCTTCCGTGCCGAACAGCCCGGCGCCCAACTGCTCGCCGCTATGGTGCTCGGCCAGCGCAGCGCCGTCAGCCCGCAACTCAACGACCAGTTCGCCGCCGCCGGCACCGTCCACTACCTCAGCGTCAGCGGGGCTCACGTGGGCATGCTCGCCTCTGCCGTGTGGCTGGCGGGTCTGGTCCTCGGGGCCTCACGCCGGGCCTGTGCCGCCTGGGTCATGATCGCTATCACCCTCTACGCCGTGGTCACCGAGCCACGCCCGCCGATCCTCCGCGCCGTTCTGGTCGGCGATCTTCTCTGCCTGGCCATCCTGCTACGCCGCCCGGTGCGCTCGCTCAACTGGCTTGCCCTCGCGGCCATCATCCTGCTCATGGTTCAGCCTACGCAGTTGTTCGATCCCGCGTTCCAGCTGTCGTTCGGTACGGTGACGGCCCTGCTGCTCCTTACCCCCCGACTGCACGAGACCGGACGCAGGCTGTGGCATCGGGCGCTCGGCCGAGATGACCCGCTGCTCATGCCCGAGATCCAGCGGCTGCTTAACCCTCGTTCGCTGCCGCGCCGCAGTCTCGAAACCGCCACCCGCATGGTCGGCGCCGCCCTCACTGTGACCGTCGGGGCCTCGCTGGCCAGTCTGCCCCTCGCCGCTTATCACTTCCAACGTATCGCCCCGTGGGGCTGGTTCAATAACCTGCTCATCCTGCCGGTCGTCTGGGTGGTCGAGGTACTCGGGCTGGTCAAGACCGCCGTTGCGTTCATACTTCCACCCGCAGCGGAGTTACTGGGCGCGCCGCTGGCCTGGGCCACGGAGCTACTGGTCGGCTTGGTGGAACGACTCGCAAGGCTGCCCGGGACCGGGATGGCCGTGCCTCGTTGGCCCGCCTGGCTGGCCCTCGCCGCGGTCGGCGTCATGGCTCTTTGGGTGATCGCCCACGCGCTGCGCATCGACCGCCGCTGGATCTTGACCGTGGCCCTCGCATGGTCCGTGCTCGCTGCTTGGCGGCTGGCTCCACCATCACCCACGAACTCCTGCCGGGTGGATGTCCTCGCGGTGGGGGCCGGCACCGCTTGCGTGATTCAGTTGCCTGACGGGCGGGCTATCCTCTACGACGTCGGCGCCATTCCACCCTACAACCTGAATAAGTGGACCGTAAGCCCGTTTCTGGCCGACCGTCGCATCCGCCGCCTCGAGGCCGCGGTAATCAGCCACGCCGACCTCGACCACTGCGTGGGCCTGCTCGACGTCGCCGACCAGTACCCGATCCGCCGAGTACTGGCTCCGCCGCACATGGCCGACGACGCCAAGCCCTACAGCCTCGCCGTCTGGGTCGAGGCGGGCATGCGAGCCCGCGGCGTACCCTGGCAGAGCGTGGTGCGCGGCGATCGGCTCACCGGCACCGGCGACGTGACCATCGAGGTGCTCTGGCCGCCACCGCCCGCACAGTTGACAATCGCCAAGGCCAACGACACCGCCGTCGTGCTCCGCCTCAGCTACGCCGGCTGGCGCGTGCTGCTCTGCGGGGACATCGAGGAGCTGGCCCAACACCATCTGCTCGCGTCCGCGGACCTCAAAGCGGACGTACTACTCCTACCGCATCACGGCTCCGTCGAGCCGACCACCGAGGCCTTTATCCAAGCCGTCAATCCCCAATACTGCATCCGCTCGAGCGGGCAACGCGACGCCCACACCCGCAACGGCCTGCTGCCCCTGATCGCTGATCGAGGTTACCTCAACACCGCCGACGACGGCGCGATTAGCATCCACCTCGCCCCCGGCCGCCTTGCGGTCTCCGCCAACCGCCCGCGTCCCGCCGTCAAGTAGCCCTGGGCCCACGACATAGTCCGGTACGTGCCGATCGGTGAGGGACCGGTTCAGCCTGTGTCCAAGTGAACATCGCCGAGAGGGTATCTCGCGATGTTACGTGACAGCAGTACCCGCCGCGCGGACAGCAAACAGCGCATCAACGTGCCGGCCGGCGTCGGCGTTTCAGTCTCTCGGCCGGCCTTGCCTGGTCGGATTCTGTGTCCTCCATGTGATGCCGAGAAGATCAGTTCCATTGTATGATCTCCCGGTGCTCGGCGAACGACAAATCCGGGCCTTGACGCAGGTGGGCGGATTATGGAATTCACACAGTAGGAGTTGTTCGCAAATCGATCCGCCATGGGCACGGGATTCCGCTCGATCGGGCGGAAGCCTCACGGCGCTGTGCCTCTGTGAAGAGGATGAAGGAGACGTCTCGACAGGTTCTCCGACTTGGCTGTGCGGCGGCGGTCTGTCTGTGTGTGGCCGCCATCGCCCAGGCGAACATCATGGTTTACGATGACCTCTGGGACGTCAGCCGAGACACGTCAATTGTCGCTCACAGCGGCGTGCTGGCCAGCAGCGATGCACGGAACATGATCGGGTTCGCTGGTATGGGAGGCGAGCCATCCACCTTGCTGTTCGACGACAACAAGCCGGCAGGTTCGTTGCATTACATCGAGTGGCATACCTTCTCGCCCGTCAGAATCGAATCGTTCAACATTGTGGCTGCTCATGATTATGACGCGTCTGACCGACGGGCATTCAGTGGATTTGAGCTGTTCGCTTGGTCCGGTCAAACCTGACATATCACGCAAGGATCACCGTGGAGCAGGCGAGCGGAAGGCAGTGCCGAGTAGATAGCACCAGGGGGCTATACCGATGTGTTCGCTGCCCCGCGTTTGGCAGCGGCCACCTTCCGAGTTCGAAATCGCTCAAGGTGGCGGCGCGAACGGGTCTGTTAACTGGGCGAGGGCTGCTTGCGAGAGAGTCCGAGAGTTCGGGCCGTTGCTCTCGGCGTGCGGTTCATTCAGCCCTTCCGTCTCGCAAGAAAGGACTCATGAGCACAGTTGCCTGAGTGCCTCCGATGCGTCTGTTCCCGGAAACCGCCGAAGCAGCGTGAACGTCACCCTGGATCCACTTCACTCAAGAATGAGACGATGTCAGATTCAAAGGCGCGGATACCATCAAGAATCTGGTTCGTCAGGCTTTCTTGGTCCTCCAAAGAGCAGCCTTCTGCAAGCGTAGCTGTTACGATGGCATCTATGCCAGCACCGGGCTTCATGAGCCGGTGCTTGTGGTATCCTGCGTTGAGAAGTAGATCCCAATAGCGGCTCTGTACCCTTCGGTTCCGTGCAGCGAGCCAGATTTCAAAGCCGAAGGTTTCGTAGTTGAAGACGATCGCGAGCTTGAGATTGCGTTCCTTAAGCGTGTCGGATAGCAGCGCAAAGTAGGTCATATCGAAGTAACCTTGGTACAATGCGGATACGAAACGTTCGCCTCTTTGCTCGGCACACAACGTTCGCAATCGAGACATGTACGATATGATTCCTTTGTAGGCACGCCGTATCGACCCATCACGCAAGCGTTTCTGCAGCTCTCGAATGTCCTTGTCGAGCATATCCATTCGCGATCTCCACGATTTCGTTGTCCACTTCGTCACTGCCGCCGTTGCGAAGGCTGTCACACGGACATTGCCTCGCAAGCATCGTGAATCATCCCAACAGTACCGCTTCCAGCACTGCAAGCCAAGGCTCTTCTTGCTGCCCACTGGGGAATGAGCTCTCCTATTCTGCTGGGTGTAACTCGCCATCCGCGGACGAAATGACCCATGGCGAAGCCCCAATGACCAATGAAGTCCGAATGACCCATGACGAACGTCCCCGCCCGCGGCTGGCGTTCTGGCTTCGGGCTTGGTCATTGATTGGTCATTGGGCCTTGGGCATTCGCCATTTTGCCCCGGGAGCCAGGCGGACAGCGAGTTGCACCCTATTCTGCTGTCATCGTTCGGCCGGTGCAATCTGGTCCTCGTGCGACGCGGGCAGCTCGATCTCCTCCGGGCGGCCCCAGACAACCTTGCTGTCGCGCCACTGATGTTGAGGAGCGCCCAAAACCAGCCACTCGGAGGCGCCTCAAACCCAGCCATCATTGAGGAGCCAACGGTTGGCCACGTAGCCTGGGCCACGAGCATGTCGCTCGCGGAGGCCGGGCATGGCGAGTAGCCGTTCACGAGCTGAACCACCAAGGCACCAAGACACAAAGAATGCAGCCCGGTCAAGCAGCCGTACGCTCGATTCTCGCAGATCATGCCTCTTGGTGTCTCTGTGTCTTGGTGGTTCAAGTTACTCGCGATGTCACCCGTCGGCAGTGTTGAATCGCCGCGACACACGAAGCCCCGTGAACGGTTACGAAGAAACAAACGGTTTGCAGTGCAGATAGGCTGGCTACGATCATCAGGCCTCCAATCTGCGTCATCTGCGAAATCTGCGGATCGTCACTCCCTGCCTCTGCGGTTCACACCTCCTCACGCTACCGCCCAGGTCGCCAAGGGCCCACAAACACGAACCCGTCCCGTGTTCCAGCCCCGTTTTTCGTCCCTACCCCTGCCCAGGCCCGCTCCGAATTGGCTTGCGCCCCTTCTTCTCCGCCCCGAATTGGCTTGTGACCCTTTTTCTCCGCCCGCAGGCGAAGCACGCCTCGGGCGAGAATGGCCGCGATCTCGTGGCGGCGCTGCTGCGGGGTCATGGTGGCCGGGTCGTCCAGCGATTGTGGCATTGCGGGCTCCTTCCGATGTGCCCACAACGGCCTTCGCTTGGCGACCGGCTCGCTGTCTGGCGGGGTTGGTGGTTCGTCCTCTGTTTACTTACCCGGCGGGAGTTCGAAATGGCGGTGGGGTCCGAGACGAACGGGTCTGTTATGTTCTGGACGAATCGCCACGATATGCCGACAATGCGATCATGAGCGCTCCCCTCGCATCCAAGCTTGACGACAGGATCAACAGATTGCGCATCATCGCGCAGGCCGAGCCGCGTCTAGACGGGGTGTTGCTATACGGGTCGTGGACGACGGGAGAGGCTGACCAGTATTCCGACCTCGAGGCCTATGTGTATGTCTACGACGACCAGGTTGGCAGCTTTGACGGTCGAGCGTTCGTTGAGCAGCTAGCGCCCCTGAAGTTGGCCTACACCAATATGTATGGCATCCTCGCAGTGGTCTTCGATGACCTGATGCGCGGGGAGTTTCATGTCGCGCCCGCCAACCAAGGCATTGACGAGATTGCCACGTGGCGAGGACTGGTGCATTTGCCTGATCCGAACGCCGCCATTCTGCTGGACCGCAACGGGCGATTGGCCGAGGCAACCGCCTGCCTGCGGCAACCCTGTCGTCCCGATCCGGTCAAGACCGCGCAGCAGATCAGCAGCGAATTGGCCAACTGGACGCTCTCGCTGGCGCAGATACTGGCCCGGGGCGAGATCGCCCGTGCTCACGCCCTAATGCAGACAACCATTGCCCCGCAGCAACTGCAGCTCCTTCGCTTGCTTCGCGGCTCGACCGATCACTGGCTGACACCCAGCCGTGCGCTGGAGCGCGATGTATCTGTCAAAGACCAGTCACGCTACGCCGTCACGACGGCCCGACTTGGTGAATCGGAGGTTCGCCGAGCAGCAGCGGCCAGCTGGCAGTGGAGCCGCGAGCTGGTCGCCGAAGCCGCCGAGCAATGGGGCATTTCCATGCCTCACGATCTTCATCATGACATCACCGCCTTGCTGGTGGCGGATCATCAGTCATCGCACTGAGCTTGAGTTGCCGCAACGGATAGAGTTCGAAATCGCCCTGGGGTCCGAGACGAACGGGTCTGTTAACTGGGCGAGGGCTGTTTACGAGAGAGTCCGAGAGTTCGGGCCGTTGCCCTCGGCGGGCGGGCGAGAACGTGTAGGTTCACCGCCGCGACGTGGTGGAGGCGGATTGAAACAGAGAGCGCAGCCCGTGGTGGTGGGTGCGTCGTAACCCTTTGACGGCATAGAGATACGAAAACGCCCGGCCAGTTTCCTGGTCGGGCGTTTCCGTTAACTTGGACTGGCGAAAAAGTTCGCCAGGTTGATTTTGGCTCCCCGTGTGCAACCCTCTTCATAACCGTTCTCCATCCGGATGTCAATCCGAAAGCGCTTATCATTCAACGAGTTATCAAAGAGCACGCTGTTCCGGCAGACCGGAAGCGGTGTTGACCCGGATTTCATCCCTCTGCCTGACAACCACCAGATTTCATGGCTTGCTCCCGGACTTCTTGACTTCATAGATCATAACATGGTGAAGCCGCTGAAGATCGCGCTGCGTCAGTTCCTTCAGGGATCGGATCGGTTTCTTGAGGGCCAATCGTTCTTGCGCCAGCAGATAGAGGTCGTCTTTGGAAATCCCAAGCTCTCCCGCTCGTGCGTAGATCGGCTTGTAGAGACTCTCCTTCCATTTATCAGGGGCTTTCCTGCGGATTTTGGGTCTTG
>Ga0123328_1000578_pt1 | contig 38464 bp, 30 predicted proteins | sample BioC12SIPDNA_2_FD_89702 | JGI IMG/M metagenome (GOLD analysis project Ga0123328, IMG submission 89702) | Anaerobic biogas reactor microbial communites from Washington, USA - Biogas_R1_A C12 SIP DNA | ecosystem: Engineered > Bioreactor > Anaerobic > Unclassified | place: Washington, USA...
ACCACCGGAGCATTGAATCTCAATGACGAGTTGCCACCGGTTATCGAGGGCGGGACCCTGCCCGCGGATAACGCCTATGTCGATGTCACCATGAGCGAGGCCGTTTATGCCAACAACGACGGGACCGGGGCCCTGCAGGCGGCTGACTTTACCCTGACCTTCGATCAGAACGGCGGCAACGCCACCAACGTCACGATCAACAGCCTGACCAACAACGCCGATGGCGCTTTGGTTGGCGGCGAGACCGTCATCCGGGTGGTCCTCGATGTCACCGGCGTACCTGACGGACTGGAAACGGTCACCATCACCCCGGCGGACGGTAACTCGATCTTCGACGCGGCGGGCAACGCGATGGCTGCCGGACAGACCACCGGAGCCGTGACGCTCAGCGATCAGCTGCCACCGGTCATCGACCTCGGGGTCATGGAAGCGACCAACGCACACGTCGACGTCACCATCAGCGAAGGTGTCTACGCCAACAACGACGGGACCGGAGCCTTGCAGGTGGCCGACTTCACCCTGACCTTCGATCAGAACGGCGGAAGTGCCACCAACGTCACCATCAACAGTCTGACCAACAACGCCGATGGCGCCTTGGCAGGCGGCGAGACCGTCATTCGGGTGGTCCTGGATGTCACCGGCGTGCCCGACGGCAACGAGTTGGTCACCATCACCCCGGCTGACGGCAACTCGATCTTCGACGCCGCCGGAAACGCCATGGATGCCGCCGAAACCACCGGTGCCCTGAACCTCAACCCATAGTGCCTCAAGGAGCTAGTGCAATGCGGTGCAGATACGACCATGATGGAACAACCGGCCCCCGTTGGGCTGCGACGTTGGCAGTCATGCTGGCGGCAAGCACGATGGCCGTGCGGGCTCAGGATCCCTGCCCCTCACCCTTTGTGGTGGGTGACAACCTGGTCCCGGCAAATACGCGGCCGGTCGCGGTGCTTGCCCAGCTCGATATCGACGCGGACGGCGTGGCAGACGGTGCACCAGATACCGACGGCGACGGTCTGCCCGACAACTGGGAAGTGGGGGGCCTCCACCCCGGGTTCGTCGGGTTCTTCGCCCCCACCGCCATCGGGCCCGGAACCCCGCCCACCTTCCTCACCGCCCGCCTGACCGTCTCCACCGATGCCGACAACGCAGATACCGACGGCGACGGCCTGACGGATTTCGTCGAGGTCTTCGGCCTCAAATACATCGATGACTACGGCAACGGCAGGCTGGACTTCGTCTTCACTGATACCAACGGCAACGGACGATGGGATCTCGGCGAACCCATCGACCCGAGCAGTGAATGGCTGGATCTCAACCTCGATGGGCTGCCCTCGATCGGCGAGTATCCCCTGCCCAACATCGACCCGGCCGCCAATCGCCAGTATGACTTCGACGGATTCGTCTTCACCGACCCCAGCAATCCGGATACCGATGGCGATGGCATCCTGGATGGCTGTGACGTTGATCCGCTCATCAACCCCGAGACCTTCGGCGTGTCTCTGGCCACCGGATTCGTGAGACCCTATGCTGAGGAAGGCGACACGGATCTTGATAACGACGGACTCGGCAACGGGTCAGACTTCGGAAACGACATCATTCAGACCGTGGACTTCCCCACCGACGTTGCCGATTTGCTCACCATTTTCCGAAAGGACCGCATCACCGCCGGTACGCTCCCCGAGTCGTTGATCGAGGATTTGCTCGGCGCCGATTGGGACGGCAACGGACTCTTCCGGATCACCGACACCAACGGGTTTGCCAGGCCGCAGATCGGAACGGCGGTCGACATCGCCGGCAACGATTGCTTCTACAACTCGTTGGGCACGCTTCAGACCCGCTATGCGGAGCTGTTCCGCGTCGGGCCGCGCAAGCTCTACGGCGAGTTGCCCACCGAGGATGCCGACTGTGCCTTGGCCCCTGGCCTGGGTACCTCCACCGTCGCAGGGGATCGAAACGATCCGGGTACCAACTACGCCACCATGCGACAGGGGCTCGGTTATCAGCTCATCGTCGTGCCGGCCGGTCGCATCCCCATCACTTTCCCCGACGTGCGGGTGTGGACTATCCTCTACGCGTGGCGGACGTCGGGGTTTGATATCGACGGCGACGGATTCGTGGGCTCGCCCGAAGGCCGATTCACTCAAGATGATCGCCATCCGTTTGTGATTGACACTGAAGTCGATCTGAGTTTCGACGGGCGCATTGCCGTGCCGCAGCGGTTCGAGTGTGGCATCATGGCTCCCCTGGCGATGACCGGGATGCTCGCGGGTTTCGCGGTCTTCAAGATGGTGGGCCGACCTCGACGCCGGTTGTCGTAAGCGAGAATGCGAGCCATGGCCCGAAGGATATCCACCGCACTGGGGCGCCGCTGGACGGTTGTGCCGGGATTCTTGGCCGGGTTGGTGATATTGCTTGTCGCCTGTACCAGCGATTCTCGCTCGCGCCGGCACGAAGAGCCGAGGCCCGCACCGACGGAGCATCGGCCGCGGAACGAATCGGGTTACTTTGATCGCCAGGCCGGCAGCATGGCCGACGAAGACGCCCGACGCGTTCAACCCAGCGTCTCGCGTCCAGATCGACCCGGTCGTCGGCCTGAGCCCATCCAACAACGGCCGACCCGGCCGATGGACCAGCCGCGCTTGCGCTAGGCAAAACCCGGCGGCCGGCGGCGGCATGTAAGTAGCTGGGACGAAAGCAGTAACGGCTCGCGAGCACTGGAGGGTGACCGGTGAGACGCTTCTGTAGAGCAAACGAGAGTCAACCCGCTATAATGGAATCCGTACGTTCCGGTTCCCGCACGTCGAAGGCGTAGCGGCAGTCGCAGCACGGCCGCGCACTTGGAGTCCGGAAAGCTGTGAGTCCGTTGGCCGAGTCACTATCTCCCGCATCTTTGACCGCCCTCACCGAGGCGGCCGCGGCCATTACCTCGACCCTCAAGCTCGACTCGGTGCTGCAAACCATTGCCCGGCTGGCATGTAGCGTTACCCGCGGCGAGGCCAGTTGCGTCTTTCTGCTCGATGCTCGTACCCGCCGGGTCACGGTGGCCGCCGCCACAGGTAGCCGACGCGACGCGTTCATCGGCCGGGAGTTCGATTCCAACCTCGGGATTCCCGGGCAAGTCATACGCACCGGCTCGCCGATCAGCATCATCAACGCATCCCGCGACAACCGATTCGTCAAACAGATCGATCACCTCGCCAGCCTTCGCACGCATTCCATCATTGCCGCACCCATGCTCCACCGCGGGGAGATGATCGGCGTGGTCGAGGTGGTCAATCGGCTTGACGGTAGCGATTTCAGCCCCAATGACCTCAAAATTCTTCAGGTTTTCGCCACCCTCGCCGCCGGCGCTACCCAGAACGCCAGGGCGTACGCGGACCTGCAACTCAAATACGACGGTCTGCGCGAGTCGGTCATGAAGAAGACCGCGATCATCGGGCAGTCCCCGCTGATGCAGGAAGTCTTGAAGCTTTGCGAGCGCGTCGCCCCCAGCAACGCCACCGCTCTGCTGCTCGGCCAGACGGGTACCGGCAAGGAACTCTGTGCCCGCTACATCCACAGCGTGTCACGTCGCCGGCACGAAACCTTCGTCGCGATCAACTGCGCTGCCCTCAGCGAGACATTGCTCGAAAGCGAGCTGTTCGGTCACGAGAAGGGATCCTTCACCGACGCCCATGCCCAGCGTCGCGGATGGTTCGAGGCGGCCAACCGGGGCACGTTGTTCCTCGACGAGATCGGCGACATCAGCCGTGCCACCCAGGTCAAGCTCCTCCGCGTCCTCCAGGAGCGGGAGTTCGTGCGCGTCGGTGGCAGCAAGCCCATCCCCTGCGATGTCCGCATCATTGCCGCCACCAACCGGAACCTGAAGAACATGATGGCCGACGGCCTGTTCCGCGACGACCTCTACTACCGCCTCAGCGTTTTTCCCATTCGCATCCCTTCGCTACGCGAACGTCGCGAGGACATCCCGCTCTTGGTCGAACACTTCGTCAAGCACAGTGCCGAGGCGTTTCGCGTTCCCGCGGTGCGGGTGTCCGAGCCGGCCATGGACCTGCTGACGCGCTACCATTGGCCGGGCAACATCCGCGAGCTGCAAAACGTCATCGAGCGATCGGTCCTCATGGCCGACAACCAACAGTTGCTGCCCGGGCATCTCCCGCCGGACATCCAGGCGGCGGTGGCCGAGGTACTCGTCAGCGAAGATGTGAACAGCCTCCAGGGCCAGGAGCGAGCCCTGATTCTCAAGGCGCTGACGCAATGTGCCTGGAACCAATCCAAGGCTGCCAGGACGTTGGGCATCTCGCGAGATTACCTGCGACACAAGATCAAGAAGTACGGACTGCGGAAACCGGCCTCTCCCGGCGACGCCGATGGCGAGTCATGCTCGTTCTCTGAGAGCCCGGTGATGGGATACGCTGGCGGAAGCGGCACATGAGACGTGTGGCGAATTGTCGTCCGCGACCTATGCTATATCTATAACTCCATTGTTGTCAGTGTGTTGCGCCACTCCTTCCGCCGGACGTGACAATCTGTCGCGGCACATCTATATTAGCCGCAAGCATTTAGGTTATCCTTTGCCCCAAACGGCGCCGATAATAGGCACAACTGTCGACCACGGCCGCCGTGGGCTCGTGTGGTGCAACTGGCTGGTAGGACTATGGTTGAAAAGGTCTGTAACCTCTGGCTTGAGCCGGCGGCGTTCCGCTGTATCCTCACCAATGGGTCGATTACTCCCGCCGGGGAAGCTATCTTGGAGCATCGCACCGCTCAGGAGGCGGTCTCCCGGTACGCGGGCGTGGCCCAGGATTTGGGGCATCTCCTTGCCTCGCGCGGGAACCAGGTCCACGTGATCCGTCCCGGGGTGGTCTCCTTTCCCGTCATGCAATCTCAGTACTCGTTGCCCAGTTTGCCGATCATCGAGCGGAGTGCCCGCCAGCTCGTCGAGTTGGTCGGGTCGCAGCAGACGTTGCTTCCCCGGCCGGGCTGCGATGCGGGGCAGTTGGCCTGGGAGGACGTGGCCAAGGTTCTCGCCTTCCTGCCCGACAACATCATTGTGATTCAGTACACCTGATCGATCGCACGGGCCCCGTGGTAGAGGCCCTTCTACGCTTGCGTCACGGCCACTCTGCCGAGGAGTTCGTCGAGGATGCGAGCTTTGGAGTGCACGAAAGGCACGGTGGACAGCTCGTGCTCGCTCTTGTCGTCTCCGAAGTAGAACACCAGGCGCCCGCTGCCCAGCATCCCGTATTCGACCACATCTTCGATGACCAGCTTGAACCTGGCTTGGGCCGTGGGGTGCCGTTCCACTTCCTGCAGGAAACCCCGGTGGATGATGATTTCGTTGTGCTCGACGACCCAGTAATGGAATCGCGTGATGACCCAGGCGATCACCAGGTTGAACAACAGGACGAGCCCGAACAGGAAGTAGAAAGCGGCATTGGCGTAGACCTTGATACTGAGAGCCCGCCCGATCGCCTGCCAAGCGCCGCCCGCGATTTGCAGGTTGATTACCAGGACGATCAACACCAGGACCAGAATGAGCAGGCAGACGATGATGAAACCTCGCAGGCTGAGGTCGTAAAGCAACATAGTCAGGTTGATCAGGAGGATAAACAGGAAGCCCAGGCAGACCAGGTGGGGGAATCCGAAGTCGGCGTTGGTGGCGGGCGGTTCCTGGGTCATCATGATGGCGCCGGCCACGCCGGCCATCACAAGTGTCGGCAGCATGAGGATGATCTTGGGCCACGAGCGGATGACCACGCGGTTGGGTTTGACGGGTTTTTGAGCAGTACTCTGGGTCATGGAACGACTCCTACTTGGCCGCGCGTGCGAGCGCGGTGCTGAGGCGGTCTTGCGTACCTGTCACCAGGGGCAAGTGTCGTGGGTGCGGGCGTGCTCGTCAAGGAGCTCGTCAGGCGTCTTCGGCGGTAGGGTCTGGGGCCAGGGTTGTTGAGGATGAGTTGGCGGTGGTTCGTTCCAGGATGCCGGAGGACGCTACGTCCTGGGCCAATCGTCGGTATGCCTGCACGACGTCCTTGCAGATCAGGTCGATTCGTTCGCGGAGGTCGCGGCGTTCGCGAAGGATACGCCCGGTGAGGAGTCGGAGTCTGCGGTAGCGTGTTCGTTGGCGTCGTTGTCGGAGTTCGGTGCGGAGCACCCCTCGGATGGTTCGTACGAGATCGACGGTGTCGATGGGGTGTGGGGCCACTCCGCGGATTCCGAGTCGCATGGCATCGATCAGGTCCTCGGGCGTTGGGGAGTCAGCCAGCAGGATGATGGGGCACTTGTTGGAGACCTGGATGCGGCGGACCAGTTCGAGTCCGTCGGCGTCGTGCAGTGACAGCTCGGTGATGACGAGGTCGTGGCGGTGGTTGAGTTCCTCACGGAGCGCTTCGCCGGCGCAGGAGACGCGGTTGATCTGGACCTGCATGACCTCGAGCAGGCACTCCTCGATCATCTCAGCGAGGGAGGGTTCGTTCTCGACCAGCAGGATACTGACGGACCGTTTGGGCATGCTCGCTTCCTCAGCCGGAAAGCACAGGCGAGGCGATATCCGCGAAAAAAGGCCGGCGGGCGTTTTGGCCGCGAGAGCGAGGAGGAGAGGAGGAGAGAACAAGGCCTCCACGGCCCGCCTGGCCCGGATATCTGGATTCCCCCGGCATTACCGCCTTGTGACTACGAACCCCGTTCAGGCATCCAGCCCCTCATCGCCGCGTCCGTGGCTGTGGTGCTTGCTTCCCGCGTGGTCTGCCCGTCAGGCCGGGCTTGCGGCGGGAATCGAGACTAGGACAACCGTTCCTTCTTGTGGTCGGCTGGCGATCCGGATAGTTCCCCTGTTTACCTCCGCGTACCGGGCCGCGCGGGAGAGCCCGAGTCCTCGGCCTCGGCCGGCCGGTCGCTGCGAGAAGAACGGATCCATTGCCCGCTCCAGCACCTCGGGCGTCATTCCGACGCCGTTGTCTTCGACTCTGACCACGAGCATTTCATCGGTTACATCGCCTCGACAATTGACGATCAAACGCGGGTTGGGGTGTTCACGCATGGCTTCGACCGCGTTGCGGATGACTTCGTCGAATAACTTCCGCATCTGGGCGGCGTCCGCCGTGACGAGGGGTAGATCGTCCGATAGGATTAACTGAAATTGTTGATCGCTGAGGATGTTTTTGTCGAGCCAATCGCGGCGTAGTTCGGCCAATAACGCGCCGATGGACCAGGTACTCAGCTCGGGGGGTGCCGGTTTGGCGTATTCCATGAGTTCGGTGACGATGGCGCTGGCCCGATGGGCGTGCTCGGCGATCACGTCGGCGGATCGCCGGGTGTGTTCATCGACTTCATTTCGAGCGAGCAACTGAGCGCGGCCGGAGATGACAGCCAGCGGGTTGTTCAATTCGTGGGCGGCACCCGCGGCCATTTCGCCGACCATGGCCAGCGATCGCATTCGTGCGACGGTCGTCTGCGAAACCACCAACCGCCGGTTCATGTCCAGGAGTTCGTCGTTGAGTCGGCTGGCCTGTGCGCGCGATTCGGCCGCGCCGAGCCACGAAGCCACCCAGTCTACCAGGGTAGCCAATCCTTCCTGCGCTTGGGGCGGCACAGTCGAGCCGAGGGCCAGCAGTCCGACGGGAACATCGTGGAAGCGAATGACCAGCCAAGCCGCGGGAGGCGTACCGAGCAGGGTTGCCAAGCGGTCTTGCATCAGGCGAGGTATGGGGGCGTCTCGCATCCATTCCGCGTTGCTGTTTTCGCTCAGGCTGGCGATGAGTCCCGCGGGCAGAGGCAGGAATTGAGCGGTCGGCGCGGCGGGGTTGTCAGAGTGGGAGGGTTGAGGCGATGGCTCTTTCATTGGGGACGCAGGCTCGGGGTGACAGGCGGCCAAGGTTGTCAATGAACGCGCCTGGGAGAGGCCGATCATACCTACCGGCATGTCGGGTAGGACGGCTGCGGCCGCGGTGACCGCCGCCCGGCAGACGTTCTCGTGAAGGGCGGGCTCGTCCAGAGCGGCCTTGAACGCTCGCAGGGCCTCGAAACACTGCGAACGCTGTTGGAGGCACTGATTGGCTTCGGTGAGGCGGGCGTTGACACGGGCGAGTTCGGCGTTGGCTCGTCGCAAAGCCTCCTCGTATACCTCCCTGGAGGTGAGGGCGTGCAGGCCGATCAACTGCGCACGCGATTCGACCCACTCAGGCAGGGCCGCCCGAACCTGTTCGAGGGTCTTTGGCGTCAGACCTGCCGTTTGGCCGGAGTGCTCCTCCTCGTGTCCGAGGTCGTGGCTTCCCGAGCAGCCGATGCACATCTGTCGAGCCAGTTTGTTCGCCAGGTGGACGAGCCGAACATGGTCCGCATAACGGATCTGCGTGGGCAAGGCCGTAGGGGGGTGGTGGTGTAACCAGATGGTCTCGGCCACCATATCGGGCAATTTCCAGTGCTGGGCGAGGCGCCGGCCGACCAGGGTATGGTCTACGCCGAAGACCTCGCGTTCTCCGTCGGCCAGGCTTAGCAGCAGGGCCTCGCTTTGCTCGATGACCCGGTCGTAAGCTTTTGGGAAGAATCCTGCCAGCACGATCTTGCCGATGTCGTGGAGCAGGCCGCAACAGAAGGCATCTTCCGGTTGGATTGGTCCGCAGCTTTTTGGGTTTTTCGTTTCGGCAACGGCTTCCGCGAGCAACCGGGCCGCACACGCCACCGCCAAGCTGTGTTTCCAGAAACCCTCGCGGTCGAATCGCCGTGCCCCTTCCTTTCCTTGCCGGGCCAGGGTCTCGAACACCTCGACGGAGAGCGTCAGGTTTCGCACCGCATGGAAGCCGAGAACCTGGACCGCGCGTTCGATGGTTTGGGCGTCGGTGCCACGGTCTGCCCGGCGAGCGACCGCCAGGACTCGGGCCGCGAGGCTCTGGTCGGACTCGATCAGGCGCACGAGGTCGCGTACCCCGGTTCGCTCGTCGCTCGTCAGCTCCAGTAGCTGGACCGCTGTCTGGGACAGCGTGGGCAACGACTCGATCTGCGCGAGGATTAGCTCGACCTGTGTGGCGTCCACGGGCGTGCCTTCCTCTTTGAGGTTACGGAGGGTCGCCTTGTCCTCGGTGGTCGTGGCCATACCTACACCTCGACGAGTCGCAGGATGCGGGCGATCAACTCGTCAATTTGAAATGGCTTTCGTAGGAAGTCATCGGCTCCGGCCTCGCGGAGCATGGCGATTTCGTCCGGGTCGGCGACCCCGCTGATGATGATGATTCGCGTGGCCGCCATGGTGGGATTGGCTCGGATGGTGCGGCAGACATGGTTACCGTTCACATCCGGGAGTTTGTAGTCCAAGATGATCACATCGGGCTGAAACTCCTGGGTCAGAAGGCCCGCCTCGTAGCCTCCGCGAGCCACTCGTACCTCGAATCGTCCATCCCGCTCGAGCAGCTCGACCAGCATCTCGAGTATGGCCTCATCGTCGTCGACCACGAGCACGCGTTTTTTGCCGGTTTCCAGGTTGTCCAGGGGGATTTGGTTCTCGCGCATGAACTCCAGCAGGCTGTCGCGCGGGATCCGGCGGAAACGGGATCCCGGCACTCGGAATCCTCTGAGCCGGCCGCTGTCGAAACAGCGGATGACCGTTTGTTGGCTGACTTGGCAGATATCCGCGACTTCGCCGGTCGTGAAAACGCTCTTCATGATTCGCCTACCCAGTACGGTCCCAGAAAATCGTTGAGAACAGGGCGGGTACACCTGGTCCGATATCGAGCCAATTTCTCTATCTTCGCCAGACTTCCCAAACTACTATACCAATCGTCCAGTAAACGTGTCAACTGCATTTTGGCCCTGTTGGTGCTCGGGGGTGACTGGTTGCGGTGTGGTGCTTGCGGCTGGCTGAGCAAGCCATAAAATGCGCGCCCGTTTGCGGTTGTGGGCTAAGCAAGATCTGACTTGGAGTGGCGGAATATGGCCAAGCAGCAGGTGGGCTTGATCGGTTTGGACGTCATGGGCAGCAACCTGGCTCTGAACATTGAGAGCCGGGGCTACACGATGGCGGTGTACAACCGAACGACGGAGAAGACGGACAAGTTCATGGCTGAGCGGGCGGCGGGTCGTCGGTTTGTGGGTGCCCGCACGCTGCAGGAGTTTGTGGACGCGTTGGAGAAGCCGCGGCGGATCATCTTGATGGTCAAGGCGGGTGGCCCGGTGGACACGGTGATCGATCAGCTTGTGCCCCTGTTGGACAAGGGCGATCTGATCATCGACGGCGGCAACAGTTTCTTTGAGGACACACGGCGGCGGAACAAGGCCTTGGGCGAGCAGGGGTTTTTGTTTATCGGTACGGGCGTATCCGGCGGCGAGGAAGGGGCGCTCAAGGGGCCGAGCATCATGCCCGGCGGCCAGAAGGAGGCGTACGAGCTGATCGCCCCGGTGCTGGTAGCTATCTCAGCGAAGGCACCGCAGGACGGCGCCCCTTGCTGCACGTACATCGGCCCGGACGGGGCCGGCCACTACGTCAAGATGGTGCACAACGGCATCGAGTACGGCGATATGCAGCTTATTTGCGAGGCGTACTACATTTTGCACAATGCCCTCGGTCTGGACGCCAAGGCGATGCACGAGGTGTTCACGGCTTGGAACCGCGGCGATCTGAGCAGTTACCTGATTGAGATTACAGCGGACATACTCAAGCGGACGGACGAGGACACCGGTCGTCCGCTGGTGGACGTGATTCTGGACAAGGCGGGGCAGAAGGGCACGGGCAAATGGACGAGCGTGTCGGCGCTGGATCTGGGCGTGCCCGCTCCGACGATTGCCGAGGCGGTGTTTGCCCGGTGCATTTCGGCGATCAAGGAGGAGCGAGTGGCGGCCAGCAAGTTGTTGGCCGGTCCGTCGGCGACCTATCGCGGCGACAAACAGGCTTTTGTCAAGGCCATCCACGATGCCCTGTATGCCTCCAAGATCTGCTCTTATGCCCAGGGCTTCCAGCTCATGCGGGCGGCCAGTGCGGAATGCGGCTGGTCCCTGAACTACGGCGAGATCGCGATGATCTGGCGCGGCGGGTGCATCATTCGGGCCCACTTTCTCAATCGCATCAAGGATGCCTACGACCGCAAGCCGGACTTGGCCAATCTGCTGCTGGACCCGTATTTCAAGGATATCATCGACCGCAGCCAGGCGAACTGGCGCAAGGTGGTTGCGACGGCGGCCGAGTTGGGCATTCCTGTCCCGGCGTTCGCGTCCGCGTTGTCGTACTACGACAGCTATCGGCGGGATCGTTTGCCGGCCAACCTGTTGCAGGCCCAGCGTGATTACTTCGGTGCTCACACCTACCAGCGTGTAGACAAGCCCGGCACGTTCCATACACAGTGGGTGTGACCCAAGAGGGCGTCGCGCCAGCAGGATGTGGGTTGCCTGGTGTGGACACCCGGCGTGGTGTGGCACTGCGTTGTGAGCAGTGCCGGGAAGCCTGTCCGTCTTCTACTCCCTCCCGCTCGCTTGCGCTCGGGGCTCGTTGGCTCGCGTGCGTGCTTTCGTGTGGCACTGCGTTGTGAGCAGTGCATGCGTGTCCCCATGGTGCCCCGCAAGCGTTGCGCACCGCGTCGAGCCCGGTCGGCAGGGCTCGGCCGAGCTCGCCGAAGTCGGGGGCGACCGCCACGATGGCGAGCGATGGGGGGCGAGAGTTACGATGGCGTGTGAGCTTTGGATCGGTTGGTGACGTGGTAGACGGCGGCGAGGGTCGCAGTGGTCAGTGTTTGGACGAGGGGGCCGCTGATCCAGTTCGTATGGTTGGTGTCCAGGCTGGCCAGGAGCAGTCCAGCGGGACTCCACGTCGGCAGGAGCAACGCGTCTCTGGCCTCGCTGCCTCTTTCGGTCGCGGTCCACATCAGATCGAGCAGCGGCGGGACACCCCAGGTCAGCACAACCCAGATGGCAATGCAGAAGGTTGGCGCGAATCCCAGCCGGTAAAGCATGCCGAGCAGGTAACGAGCCTGAAGCAGAGCGGTCACGGTCACGAACAGTGCCGCGGTGAGTAGGGTGGCGTTCGGTAACGGCGACTGCGTCGTGTTGAAGGAGGCCAAGGCCAGGGGCATTAACAGGAGGGTCGCGGACGCGAGGAGCACGATGAGGACCGGGGCGATGGGATGTGGTTCGAGTGCGGGATCGTTGAGCGTGCGTCGCCGTCGCCATCGTCCCTCTGCCAGGACGGCGGCGGCGAGGGGCACGAAGGCCACGATGATGCCGGCCAGGATGGAGGCGACCAAGCGGTAGTCGGTCATCTCTGTGGTCGGCATGCTGGGGAATATGGTCAAGCTGGATGCTGAGCTCATACCGCAGATGGAGGCCAGCACCCAAGCGAGGACCAGGGCCATGCCGAGCAGTCTACCGAAGGCGGGCACGTCGTCTCGGCAGTACCGCCTGGCCGCGGCGAGGAAACACAGGCCCGCGATCATTAGTTGGAGGCATAGCGAAATCAGGTGGATGCCGCTCACTGTAGCTCCACCGGCCACGATGCCGAAGATACTGCCGCCGAGGACCGGGCCGGCCAGAATCGTCACCCCGGGAAACAGGCTCGCGACAGCTCCGCCGCCCGTGGCCACGAGGAACAGAACGCCAATGACCACGCCGAAGGCGTTCTTGCCGAGCACGGACAGCAGAACGCAGACCACCCAGACACAGGCGGCGAACAAGCCGAGGACGAGGTTGACGCCGACCCAGTCGACGATGCGATATCCGCCCGTGGCGGCCGTGCCCAGCCCGAGGCAGAATGTGGCTGCGGACAGGGATATGGCCTGAACAGTCGGGCCGGTCAGGTAGCCGACCACTGCCGTCACTCCGGTCATGGGCATGAGGCGGTGTGATTCGATCATGCCGGTGTCGATGTCCTTGCGTACGGCGTTGCGGATCACGGACGGGGCCAGCAGAAGGAGGATGCCGGCCTGCAAACCGAGCAGGATCATCGTCCACGTGGCGAGAATCTGGGGTACGGAGGAGGGGTCCATGCGCGTGCTGATGAGGATGAGTCCGCCGATGATCGCGATGTAGAGAGCCAGCACGCTCAGCAGATTTCGCGGTCCGCCCTTGAGGCGGAACTGGCTCCAGGCCAAGGCGTTGTCTGGTCCCAGCAGTGTTCCCATTTAATCCACCTGCCGAATACCGGCCCGCAGATAGGCCTCTTCCAGGTCCGCCCGGTGAGGCCAGAACGCGGCGATGGGCACGTTTCGTCTGACAAGTTGGGCGATCAGGGCGGCGACCTTCTGGCGATCCTGGCTGTATTCGATGGTCACGCGCTCGCCGTTGATGGCCACGGCAGTCAGGTCGGGTATATCTGCGAACAAGTCGGCCAGCCCGGCGACATGCTCGGCCAGGAGCATAGAGTATCGGCAGCGTTCGCCATCGGATCCGGCGGCCACCTCGGTCACCGTGCCGAACTGTACGATTTGTCCCTGGGCCATGATCGCGATATGCGAGCAGTACTCGTTCATATCCGCGAGGATATGCGAAGAGACGATCAGGGCTTTGCCCTGTTCGCGGAGATTGCAGAGCAACTGGCGGAATTGGACCCGCCCGGCTGGGTCGAGCCCCGCGGCGGGCTCATCCAGCAGGATGACCTGCGGGTTGGGCAGCATGGTGCGGGCGATGCCGATTCGTTGCCTCATGCCACGTGAGAGGGTTTTGAGCTTCTGGTCCGCCTTCTCGGTAAGCCATACCTGATCGAGCCAGAAGGCGATGCGGTCGTCCAGCTCAGACCGATCGAGGTCGTAGGCCTTGCCGATGAACTTGAGGAATTCGCGGACGGTGAGGCCCTCGTAGACCGGGGGCGTATCGGGGGTGAAGCCGACGAGGCGTTTGAGGTGGTAGGCTTGCGGGTTGATATCCTCGCCTGTGACGGCCACCCGTCCGCACGCCAGCGGTTGCAGGCCGGCGATGGCTCGAAGCAGTGTTGTCTTGCCCGCCCCGTTGGGCCCGATGAGCCCGAGCAGGCAGGCGCCGGCCAACTCGAAGGATACGTCGTGCACCGCGACCAGTCGGCCGAACTCGACGCGGACGCGTTCCAGCCTCAGCAGGGGTGCGGATTGTTCAGGTGTCTCGCTCATATGTGCCCGTCCGTCTGGGCCAGTGCGGAGTGTAGCATATTCCAGATGGTTTGCCTAGATGGTTATCACCGGGAGAGGCGAGGAGTCCGAGTTCTTTCGAGATACTACAGTGGCCAGCCAGTGGTGGGGGGGCATGGGTCAGCACACACGTCTTGAAGGTCCAGCAGAGCACGCGCCAGGCCCGACGGTCACGCCGGGTTTGCTGAGCGTGCTCGGTAACTGCGCGACCCCGATTCACCGGGGTTCTCGATAGGTGGCTTAGGTCATGGAGCCCAAGAATGTGGCGATCGGGTCAACCCAGACAACGAGAACCTCGCGAAGGCAGGCTGGACCATGGGAGCGGGTGAAGCCAACCCGCGCGGCATGAGTGCCGGACCTGGCGCGCACGAAGCAGTATCCACCGGGGGTGCTAAACGCGTCCGTGCAAGCCCCACACACCGCGAGGGCATTGCGACTCGGCGTATTGGGGGTGGCACGGTATCATGTGCGGCGTGAGCGTGGCTCCGTTTCATTCCAGTGCGTCCGGCACCGACGAGTTCTACTCGCGGAATATGGCGGCGTTGTTTCGCTGCGATATGCGGCTAGCCCAGCTCATCGATGAGTGCGAGCCGGACGGTTCGGTCGTGGTCGAGCCCTCGCGTCGGGGACCGGCGACGGTATCCGTTGCGTTGCCGGGCACGGATCGGCGCGTTTACCTGCATAGCCGGGTTGACCCCGAGTCGGAGGCCCGGCAATTCGCCGACCACGTCAAGATCGACAAGGCTCTGTGTCTGGTCGTGGCAGGTTTCGGCCTGGGGCATCACCTGAAGGCCTTGGCTGCCAAGCAGACGGGCGACGCTTTTCTCGTGGTCACGGAGCCTAACCTGCAACTGCTGAGAGCGGCGTTCGAGACGGTGGACTTGACGGATTTGTTCGTGGGTCGGCGTTGTCTGATTCTTACGCATACCGACAAGGGTCGCATTCAGAGCATTCTCGAACCGAACAACACGTTGATGATGCTGGGCACGCAGTTTGTCAGCCACGCGGCCTCCGAGCGTGTGGGCGGCGAGTTTCACAAGCGGATGCGGCAGGTCATTGCCGATCATATCACCTTCTGCCGCATGAGTCTGGTGACGCTGGTTGCCAACTCGCGGATCACCTGCCGCAACATCGTGAATAACCTGCCGACGTTTCTGTCCACGCCGCCCATCAACGTGTTGCGTGATCGGTTCAAAGGCATGCCCGGCGTGGTGATCGCCGCGGGTCCATCGCTTCATCGCCAGTTGGATCAGCTCGTGAGTCTCAAGGGGCGGGCGGTGCTGATAGCCGTGCAGACGGTATTCAAGACGTTGCTGGAGCGCGGGGTGTCGCCGGATTTTGTGACCTCGCTGGATTACCACGAGATGTCGAGGCGGTTTTTCGAGGACTTGCCGGCGTTGCCGCAAACTCATCTGGTGGTCGAGCCGAAAGCGACGTGGCACGTTCTGGACACCTACGGTGGGCCGATTTCGGTGCTGGGCAACACATTTGCCGGGCTGTGTCTGGGGGAGAAGCTGGCGGCTCGGGACGGGCTCAAGGCGGGGGCGACCGTGGCCCATCTGTCTTTCTATCTGGCGGTGTACATGGGCTGCGATCCGATCGTTCTGGTCGGGCAGGATCTGGCCTATACGAACCATGTTTACTACACGCCCGGGGTGGCGATGCACGGCCTGTGGCGACCGCAGCTCAATCGTTTCTGCACGATGGAGATGATGGAATGGGAGCGTATCGCCCGCAGCCGCCCGATTTTGATGAAGGTCAAGGATCTCCACGGCCGCGATGTGTACACGGATGAGCAGCTCTTCACTTACCTGCAGCAGTTCGAGGGCGATTTCGCGACGGTGCCCGGTCGGGTGATTGACGCGACGGAGGGCGGCGTGCGTAAGGCGGGGACCCGGGTGATGCCCCTGCGCGAAGTGATGGAGGAGTACTGCACGGCTGAGATTCCGCCCGAGCGATTCGCGTATCTGCGCGAGCTGCGTTGGCATGATCCTTCGCGTTTGGAGGCGGGCAGGAAGGAGCTGGCTTCTCGGATGGAGGAGGTCGACCGCATGGCCGACACCTGCCGCCGGATGATGGCGGTGCTTGAGGAGCTGGAGGGTTTGTTGGATCGGCCAGCGGAGTTCAATCGTCGCATCGCCCGAGTGGACGCGTTGCGGCTGGAGGTGCAGGCCCAGGAGCGGACTTATCAACTGATCAGCTCGGTTGCCCAGCAGGCGGAGTTGCAGCGTTTCAGCACGGATCGGCGATTGAAGCATGCGGGGGCTGAGGGGGTCGAGCTTGCCCGCGGGCAGCTCGAGCGTGACAAGCAGTTTGTGGGGGCGATCATCGAGGGTGCGGATGTTCTGAAGGAGATTCTGCGGGGCGGTCTGGAACGATTGGACGAGGCTGCCCGGCGGGCTGCGACATGAAAGTCATTGCCGCGATCAGTGCTGACTTCGATCATGGTGCTCTGGGCACGTCCGCTCGGCTGGAGGCGGATCTGCGGGGCGAGACAGTCTTGCGGCGGACGCTGCGGCGCGTGTTGCAGAGTCGCGGGCTGGCCGGTGTACATTTGGTCGTGCCCACAGCCCAGGCGGAGCGAGCGGCGCGGGCGGCGGCGGGTTTAGCGGTGCAAATCGAAACGCACGATGCCGCTCCGGTGCCGTGGGGCGCGTATGTGCGCAGTGCCCGCAAGTGGTCGATGGATGCCTGGCGAGGCGGGTTGAGTGGTGCGTCGGTGTTCGATGAGTCGCTGGATCCGTGGGTGCTTGACGGGCTGGCCGGCAGGGAGGCCGTCGACGGCATCGTGGATATCCCCGCGTCAGCCTGCCTGCTGGATCCGACGTTGCTTGATGCCATGATTGCGCATTACGAAGGCGTGCACGAGGATGTGCGGATGACCTTTACGCAGTCGGCACCGGGCTTGTCGGCGGCCATCTACGCTCCCTCGTTGTTGGCCGACTTGGTCAAGGCCGTGCAACCCATCGGGCGCACCATGGCCTTCAACCCGGCCGACATACGCAAGGACATGATCATGCTTCCCTGCTTCTATCCGCCGCACTCGGACGTTCGGCGGGCATTTGGGCGATGCCTGGCGGATACGGGGATGGCGTTTGATCGTGTCGCGAGGATTGTCGATCACGGGGCGGCGACGGGCGGAGAGGATAGCCTGGATGCGTTTCGTGTTTCGCAGTGGCTGTTGGAGCACCGTCTGCAGGCGTGCGGGGATCTGCCGGCCGAGGTGGAGATCGAGCTGACCACGGACGATCCGTTGCCCGGCAGCACGCTGCGTCCGCGTGGGTCGGCGGTGGAGAGACGCGGGCCGATGGATGAGAGCCTCTTTGCTCGACTGGTGGCGGAGCTGGCTGGGCGGGATGATCTGCGCGTTGTTCTAGGCGGTTTTGGTGATCCGCTGATGCACCCGGAGTGGCCGCGATGGGTGCGGCTGTGTCGGGAGGCGGGCGTGTTCGCTCTCGCGGTTCGCACGCCCGCGGTGCATCTCGATGATGCCGCCGTGTCGGCTTTGCTCGATGCTCGGGTGGATGTGTTGAATGTACTGCTCGACGCCGCGACGGCGGAGACCTATCTTCGGGTGCACCAGGCGGATTACTTTGACCGCGTGCTGGCCAACATCGATCGGCTGACCGAGGCTCATCGGCAGCGCGGGCAGCCTCAGCCGCTGGTGGTCTGCGAGATGATGAAGACGCACGCGACGATGGACGAGATCGAGGTATTCTACGATCACTGGCTTCGGAAGACGGGCACGGCGGTGCTGTCGGGCCCGAGCGACTATGCCGGTGAGTGGGCGGATCTGGCGGTGATGAACATGGCCCCGCCGAACCGCGCGCCCTGCGAGCGGCTGCACGCACGGGCGTCGGTGTTGGCCGACGGGCGGGTGCTGTTGTGCGATCAAGACTACAACGGCAGGCATGCGATCGGCTCGCTGACCGACGCGTCTCTGTCCGCTCTGTGGACGGGCCCGGCCATGACTGCCGCGCGCCAGGCCCAAGCCGCCGGTCAATACGATGCACTTCCGCTATGCCCCGTCTGTCGCGAGTGGCACCGTCCGTGACTGCTCCCTTTGACGCCCGATAACAGTCAGCTGTCAGCGAGCGAAAGCATCGCGTTCTGCTCGCGGAACGTTCCTTTCCGGCCGATGGATATGGTGATAGTGCCTCTGGCGCTTCTGCCCTTGTGCCTGCCGCGTGAGGTTGGCAGGAGGGGGATTATCGCCCTGTGGGGGGAGCCCGGCCGCGACTGAGTCCCGGTAGCGATCTGTTGCCGGTACTACCTGAGGAGCGGTGGTGCCCGAGGTACTACACACGGTTCATTCCGCCAGGGCGAGGCAGGCCACGAGCCGGATGACCAGACTATCTCGGAGCGCAACATGCAGAAGACAGAGTTGGATCCGACCGCCGCCCCGACCGGGCGGCGAGGTACGTTTGAGTCGTTGCCGGCCGTGTCCCACCTGCAAACCGATCAACCGTGCCGGGTGTGCGGGCATAATCTGATCACACGGGCTGTCCGGCGCGACCCGCGGACGCAGCTTCTAATGATCCGTTGCCCGCAGTGCCGGAGTTACAACGCGGCAAGCGAACAGCCGGCCGCCATTCACGCCGCGGCTCCGCCGATCTGGGGGCCATACCTTGCCCGATCATTGATGTATCTGTGGCTCATCGTCGTGGGTGCCGGTGGTTTGGGCGTGGCATTGACCCAGGGTTTCAGCACGCTGCTGATTCTTGAACTGGTCACCACGCATGCCAAGTCCACCGTGCAGTCCGATTCGCCCCGCATGACTCAAGTTGTCTGGCGATACGTGCCCAAGCAGAACTTGCTGGAATATCGTTTTCTGACCTACTCGGCCGTGGTCTTCTCGACGGGTGTTGTGATGGCCGGTGCTCTGGTGACGGCGGTGGTGTTTTCGCATTGGCCTCGCTGGGGGCAATGGGTGTTCTGGCTGGTGGAGCCGGCGGCGGTGGCTTTCGTGGTATGCTTGGTATGGAAGGCGCTCGCACCGGGTTTGTTCCTATGGGGCGCGCAGATTATCTGGCTGCACGCCGCCGTTCATGCCTTCGGTGGATTGGCGGGGGTGACGATCGGTCGTCCGTTGGTCCGCCTGTTTGCTCGCCTGACGACGCCGCAGAATGTGCGTGAGGTGTTGGCGCATCTGCGGTAGCGAGGTGGGCGACGGACCATTGCTCCCGCGCGGCAGTCGGTGGGCAAGACGAGCCCGCACGCGAGACCCACGAAGCGGCAAGCCGGCATTAAGCCCGCTTTGTGTCCGTGATCCCGCACGCTTGATCGCTTACCTTTTGAGCTTGGGATCTCGTGTGGTCTGGCGCCAGGTTTGCAGCCGATCCTGAAGGACCTTGATGACCGCCTGGTATTCGAGGTCGGTCATCGCGTTGTGCAGCTCATGCGGGTCGCGTCCCAAGTCGTAGAATTCGTCGTTTCCGCCGAGGTAGTCGGTCAACTTGAACTGCGGTGTGACCACGCCGCGTACCTCGGCGGCTTGGTCGGCGAGGCGGTCATACACAAAGAAGCGCTCATCGGCATGGTCCGGCCGATCCGGGTTGTCCAGCAAACCGAGCAGTGATCGGCCATGCATGGTGATGGGTGCGCTGAGGCCCGCCAGGTCCAAGAAGGTCGGCGCGAGGTCCACCAGACTCACGATCCGCTCGACCTTGGGCGTTGATCGCTTGTCGCCCGGTCGCCGGATGACCATGGGTACGCGTGACACCTCTTCATGGAACACCGGCCCACGTCCCCACAGGGCGTGGTCGCCTATCGGCCAGCCGCCGTCCGAGGCGAATACCACCACGGTGCGGTCGCGCAGGTCGGGCTGGTTGAGACGTTCGAGGACGCGCCCGACCGCGGTGTCGAGATGGGTGATCCTCGCGTATTGTCTAGAGCGGTCCTGGCGAAGTTGGGATGGGTTCTTGGCGGGGTATGCTTTGGCCGGCGGGGAGTTGGCCAGGATGTTCGATCGCCGACGCAGATTCACCTTCATGGTCGGCGGCAGTTCGACTTGGTCGGCGGGGTAGAGTCCCTCCGTGCCGGGCGGGTAGGTTGTCGGCTCGCAGGGGCCGCGGAAGTTGACCCAGAGGAAGAACGGCTGCTCGTGTGCCCGGTCGAGGAACGCGAGCGCCTGCTGGGCCGTCCAGTCATCCAGTAGTGTTTCCGCCTGGCTCGGTTCGCCCTGCACCATGACCGTGCAGCGATCCCATGAGCGGGCCTCGGGGCAGACCGCGGCGTGGTCCTCGATACCCGGGGCCGGCTGCGAAGTGCTCACCCCCTTCATGTGCCACTGGCCCACGAGGGCGCAGGTGTAGCCCGCGGCCTCCAATCGGGAAGTGAAGGTATCCGCCACGGCCGGCAGCGGCAGGTCGTCGTTGAGCACGCGGTGGGTATGCGGGTACTGGCCGGTGAGGATGCTCGCACGGCTCGGTGCCCACTGGGGTGTCGGGGTGTAGGCCCGGGCAAACCACACCCCCTCGACCGCCAGCCGATCGAGGTGCGGCGTTTTGACCTGGTCGTGCCCCTCGAAACCGGTCAGCCCGGCGCCCTGGCTGTCGGCCATGAGCAGCACGATGTGCGGCCGATCACTACCCTGTGCCGGTATCGCCATCAACGGCATCAGCCCCACAACCCACGCGGCTGATGATCGAAACCATCCTCGCCGGTTGTTCCTTACGTCACGCGTCATCCTGTCATTCCCCATACGTCCTTGCCTGCCGAGCATCAGGTCGCCATCTCGTAGCAGCCATCCTTCGTAGTGGCTGCCGGGAAGCCATTGCACGATGGATTGCGGCCGGTACGCGAACTCCGCACGCGCCCATACGATAGTCGAAGTCCGGGCCGGGGGATAACCCCCGCGCGGATCATCGCCAGGGGAGCGCCCTCTCCCCGTGCCGCACGCTCAGCTCTTGCGATGCACGGTCTGATACCAGGCGTGGTGTTCGCCGTCGGCGGTCTTGGTCACCAGTTGATCGTGGACGCGTTGGTAACCGGGGATCTGGCAGGCGGGCAGATCGTGGGCAAAGTACTCCTGGTCGTGCAGGGTGTGGCCGGGCCGGTGGATGCGGACCGCGCCGGAGGGCAGCACGGTATTCTCGGGAAAACCGAAGAAAGTATTGGCAGGGGATCGCCAGTCAACAATCGCGATGGTGGGTGACCAATGGGCGATCAACTGCGGCCCGTCGGCGACGAGCATCATGAACCCCCAGGCGACGACGAGATCGGGCGGTTGGGGCGGATGATACTGCTCGGCCGGCCCGCAGATCACCTCGACGCCGTTGCCGCGGGCAATGCGGCACATTTCCTCGTCACTGTCGAGGCCCAGGGCCTGGTAGCCGAGGTCGGCGAGCAGCTTGACATGTCGGCCGGGGCCACAGCCCACGTCGATCGCGCGGGGGCTCTCGGCGGGCACATCCCGCCCCGGTCGGGCGTAGCGGTAAAGCAGGCCCACCAAGTCGCTATCAGGATATTTGAGGCCCTGCCAGACACGTGGCAGCATGAGTCGCTCCTTGCTCGTATGGCGGCAGGCCGAGAGACTCCTCAACGTGCTTGGCGTCGATGCGCGGCACGATGAAGCTGTCTCTATCCCATTCGCCGCCGCCGTCCAGCACGCCCTCAAAGCCCAGCGATCGCAGGCTGGGCACCAACTGCTCGACCGTCGCTGGATATCGCGGCCGCATGGGCAGTGTCAGGTAGCGTGTCGGCGTCAGGCCGGCCTGCTCCATGGCGGCCATGCACGGCAGTACCTCCGCATCCAGGTAGCCGGCCACATCGCCGTCAAACGCCCGATGGCTGACGGTGTGCGGGCCGAACTCGGCATGATGCCATCCGAGGTATTCCTTGGGGGCCGCGAACCGCGCTGCCAGATGTTTGGCCTCTTCGTCGCCCAGCGGTCCCAGCAAGGCTCGGGCCTCGCCGTCTTCCAGGACCACGTTGCAGGCGCCCTTGAGGCGACGGCGCCTTCTCTCTGTCTCGTAGGCGTAGACACGATCCACATACTCGGCCTGCTCGGCGGTGAGGGCCGGCTCGGGCAGGGTCTGGTCGGGCAAACAGAGCAGGATCTGCAAACGATGGGCGACCGGGTAGACGGGCGGGTCTTGCCACGGGCCGGTGATGATCGCGGTGTGCGTGGGGATCTTCTCCGCCTCGCACCAGGGCAGCACGTTACGCACTCAGTCCACCGTTCCGTCGTCGCCGGTCACATAGAGTGTGTTCTCGTTGGTGTCTTCCCGCAGGCGTGAAAGCGATCCGAAGGCCCAACCCTGTCGGCGGGCGGCGTGCACCTGATGGCAGAACCGCGCGAGGGGGATGGGAAAGCTGCCGAGCACCGCGGCCGCGTGCGGACCATCCACCGAGTGATACATCAAAATGACCTGTCGGCCGGGCACGGCGAAGCCTCCTCGTTGGATCAACGCGTACACCCGCACGAAGGCGAGGGGGACAGGCACTTTTTTGCCTTGAGCCTGTTCTGTCGCGACGCCGCCTCCATGCCGCCAGAGGACTGAACCGCGTCGGAAGCTCCCACGTCGGCAAAAAAAGAGCCAGTCCCCAGACGCCACGTTGGGTCGGCGCGCACGCACAGTGTACGCTTGCCGTCTATGTTATCGGCCCCCCCGCGAAGGGGACTTGAGCGTTCCATTCCTCGGCAGGCCCGACGCCTCCGCGACGCCCATTCCGCGGCCGGCCGGGGTGTGTCACCGGTGTCCCGCCGGTGTTCGGTCGGCGCGGCGCGGCAGCACCATGGTGTGGCACTGCTCTGTGAGCAGTGTGTGCGTGTGAGGTTTTCTCCCCTCTCGCCCAGCCCGTCAAGCAAGCACCGCTCACCGAGCAGGGCCCGGTCGCCACAGCCTGCCCGCCGTGGCGGGGGGGGGCGACCGCGTCATGGCGTGGAAAAGCTCTTTTGTGTGCTTGCAACCCCTTTTGAATACTGCTTCGTCTGCGCTAGGCCCGGCGTTCACGCCGGGTCGAAGTGTGCCGCATGAATGCGCGAGCCCGCTTCAGCGGGGTTTTCGATGGGCGGCTTGAGCCATCAAGGCCGAGCAGACACCGCGATCAGGTCAACCCATACATCGAGAACCCCGCCAAGGTGGCCTGCAGGGAGGCGGATGGTCGAGCCCGGCTGACGTGCGGATTCGCCGGTACCGGCTTGATGTGGTATCGTGCCTGGGCGTGTAAGGAGTCGTGTATCGCAATGGCATGAGGATGGTCGCGGGTACGGCGATGTGCGGATCAAGGATTGGAGTTGGCGTGCTGCTGCTCGGGGCGATGATGTCGCTGCCGGGGTGCCGCACGGAAGGGACACGCATGGTCGATCGACTACGATTCGAGCTGCGGGAACTGCCGCCGGTGCCGCAGGGCGTCGGCGGGGGGATGTCGGGTCTTGTCGGCGAGACGCTGGTGCTGGCCGGCGGGAGCTACTTCACCACCCCGCCCGATCAGGGCGGCACCAAGTTATGGACCGACGAGGTTCTCATTCTGGGCCTGCAGGCGAGCCAGTGGCAGTCGGCCGGGCGGTTGCCTCGGCTGCTGGCTTACGGAGCGGCCGTTTCGACGCGCAAGGGGCTGCTGTTGGCGGGCGGATGCGATGCCGAGAAACACTATGGTACGGCTTACCTGCTCACGCTCGATGGCGATCGCTTACGCATCGCGGAGTTGCCCGCGTTGCCCCGGCCGACGGCGTACATGGGCGGCTCGCTGCTGGCCAACACCGTCTACCTCGCGGGCGGACGCGAAGGACCGGAGACTCCCGCGGCTCTGCGGACCTTCTGGTCGTTGGATCTCGACCGGCCGGCGGAAGGCTGGCGGGAGTTAGAACCGTGGCCTGGGCCGGCGCGGATGCTGCCCGGTGTGGTCGCCCAGGACGGGGCGGTGTACGTCTTCAGCGGTGCGGATCTGCTGCCCGGTGACGATGGCGTTGTGGGCCGACAGTACCTGACGGATGCCTATCGGTATCGTCCCGGCAAGGGTTGGAGCCGTGTCGCGGATCTGCCTCACCCGGCGGCGGCCGCACCGGTGGCCTCCTGGGGCCGGGATCGCGTTCTTGTTTTCGGTGGGGATCACGGCCGCCTGGCCGCCTTGGGTTCATCCTTGGGCGACGCCCATCCCGGATTCGGTCGGGCGCTCTTGTGCTATCACACGGCCGACGACACCTGGACGCACCTGCACGACCTGCCGCCGTTGCCGGTGACCACCACGGCCATCCGCCGCGACGACACCATCCTCATCCCCACCGGCGAAGACCGCCCCGGCCGACGAACGCCCAAGGTTTACGCGGTTGAGCCGAGGCCGCTGTTGAGACGCTAAGTCTTGTATTGGCAATTAGTAACGCTTCTTTGTGGGCGTTTTCTGGTTAAAATGAGCAGACGATTGACTTGACAAGGGTATTCACTTATAACTAAACTTCAATGAGCATGGATGCCGATAGCCCGTTAGTTGTTCACGGACCGATGCGGATCATCGAGTACGCTGTGTGCTCGAACGGCATCATGCCCGCCAGAAAGTTCATCGAGAAGGAGCTTAACGAAAGCGAACGGACAATGCTGCTTGTCCTGTTCAAGCGGATGGCAGACCATGGAACCGTTCCGAACCGGGAGCAGTTCAAGAAGGTAGAAGGTGAGATATTCGAGTTCAAGAAACATCAGATTCGCGTGTTCTGTTTTCGCACGGGCGACCACTGGTTACTGACCAATGGCTACAAGAAAAAAACGGATCGACTGGATCCAGGGGAGGTTAAGCGGGCGAAGAGAATTATGGCGGAGCACTTGCGCCGCGGGACAGGAAGACAGGAGAGACGGACAAAATGAGCGACAGTTTGATGAAGCGATTGACGGCCACCCCTGAAGGGATGCGGCTCTATCAGCAGGAGCGCGCGATTCAGGAAGTGACTGACCTGATTTGCCTGCTTATGGCTGAGCAAGACGTGAGTCGCGCGGAGCTGGCCAGGCGGATCGGCAAGACCAAGGGATACGTGACGCAACTGTTGGATGGGCGAACGAATATGACCATCCGGACTATCTCGGATGTGTGCTTGGCACTTGACCATGCCGTTCACTTTCAAGACGGGCCGCTGGATGCCACTGTGAGCGATGATCCCCTCCTGACTATGACCATATCTTGCCCGCAGCAGGAGTACTTGATGCTGACCAGCAGGGAACTGCCAGTTCATGGCAGTGTGTTTGGTCATCAGAGAATGGTGAGCTAATGGTGAAAAAGGGAAGTGAACTCAAGATTGGGGGGGCTGATGCCCTTTTGGAGTTAGGGGCTGTTGTGTCGGATCGGGTCCAGATTCAGAATGTGCATCTGTTGGAAACTAGAGCGAAACGGGGTTCGATACGTGAGAAGCAGCCCCTCCACCTGCGGTTCTCGGTCAATGTGACGACGCAGGTCGACCAGTCCAAGTCGATCCTGCTCGTCCGCCCCCTGCTGACCATGATTGCCAGCCATGAAGACGCAGCCGATGGGGAGGAAGCCCTTCGCATTGAGGCACTATTCGTGTTGGCTTACAGAGTAGATTCTCTCAAAGGACTCGACAAGACGAACTTCGACGCCTTTGGAGAGACCAATGGCCTGTACAACGTCTGGCCTTTTTGGCGGGAATATGTGCAGGCGACAACCGCTCGTTTGGGATTGCCGCCGCTGACGATACCGGTGCTCCCACCCGCTAAGCGCAACGTCGAGGCGAGCGAACAAGTCCGACGGACTTCTCCTAGGCCAAAACGGACAAAGAAACCCAGGCAATCGTCATCTACCTGACTTCAGGGCACCGATCCCCGAAGGATCCTTCATGCTCATTCGCTGGTTGTCGGTTTGCGTGTTTCTTGTGGCGGTCCAGGCGGTCGCCACGGCCGCCGATGACTTCGCCATCCGCGACGGCGACACGGTGGTGTTCCTGGGCGACAGTATTACCGCCGCCCGGACGTACGGCCGGTATATCGAGACGTACACGCTGTTGCGCTACCCGGATCGTCGCGTGCGGTTTATCAACGCGGGGTGGGGCGGGGATACGGCGGCCGGCGGGCTCGAACGGCTGCAGCGCGACGTGCTCGACCGCGGGGCGACGGTGGTGACCGTGGCCTACGGCGTCAATGACATCGGCTGGGGCGGGCGGGCCGACGAAGAGCACAAGCAGAAGTACCTCGATGGCATCCGCGGGATCGTCGAGCAGTGCAAGGCCCGCAACGTGCGTGTCTTCATCTGCTCGGCGGCCGTCACCGGGGCCGACCCGCACAAAAGCGAGGACGACTTCCTCCAGCGGATGTGTGACGAAGGCATGGCCCTGGCCCGGTCGCTGGGCGGGGCGAGCATCGACGTGCAGCGGAGCATGCGCGAGGTCCAGAAGCGCGTCTGGGCGGCCAATGAGCGAGTCACCGAACCGGCCAAGAAGGAATCCCTGCACACCGCCGACGGCATCCACCTCAACGACCTGGGGCAACTTGCGATGGCTTTCGCGATCCTCAAGGGTCTCGGCGCCCCGGCTGACGTGTCGTCGGTGACCATTGACGCGGCCGGACCGACGTTGACCGAGGCTCGCGGTTGCCGAGTCACGGAGTTGGGCAAGCAGGGCCAGACGCTGAGCTTCGATCGTCTGGATGAGGGCCTGCCGTTCAATCTGGCGGCCTTGTGGGTGCTGCACTGTCGGTTTGTGCCCATCCCCGAGGAGTTGAACCGCTACATGCTGCGGGTGACCAATCTGCCCGCAGGTGAGTACGAACTGGAGGTGGGCGGCCGGCCGGTGGGCACCTTCAGCAGTGAGCGATGGGCGGCGGGGATCAACCTGTCGTCGGCAACGCCCGACCCCTGGGAGCCCGGCGGCCCCTGGCATGCCCAGGCGGCCCAGCTATACTTCCACCAGGAGGCTCGCTGGCAACTCGACTTGGCCGGGCAACGCCTGCCGAGTTACCTCGCCACCCACCCCGACCAAGCTCGCATCGCTCAAGAGCATGAGGAAGTCGCCGCCCGAGCGATGGCATTGCAGCGCATGCTGGTGCGACCTTATCCTTACCGCTTTGTCATTCGCCCCGCGAGAGGTTAGTCTGACGTGTGGCACCGGCGTCTCGCCGGTGCCCGGTCGCCACGGGGGGCGACCGCTACGACTGAAACTGTCATCTTGGATTCCCGACTGGAGGTCACGTTATGTTCAGGTTTGCCATCCTTGGCTTGTCCGCGTTTTTGGTGTGCGGTCATCTGCAGACGGTTTCGGCCGCCGGTCCGGTCCGGTTTCAGCAGGACCGCCTGGCGATCGGCTTCTGGTTCGATCCGCCGGCCGACGAACAGATGGAGGCCCGTTACGCGGAGATCGCCGAGGCCAACTTCACGCTGGTCATTGGGGGCTTCGGAGCGCGCACGCCCGAGCAGGTTCGGCTTCAGATCGCGCTGTGCGAGAAGTACGATATGCGGGCTCTGGTGGCCCGGGCCGGACTCTCGCCGGACCAGCTGCCCACCGGCGACGGGTGCTGGGGCTACATGGTTCGCGATGAACCCAACGCCGCGGATTTTCCCGCCCTGGCCGAGATGGTTGCACAGCTTCGCAAGGCCCGCCCGGGCAAGATGGCGTACATCAATCTCTTCCCAAACTACGCCTCGCCCGCGCAGTTGGGCACGGCCACGTATGACGAGCACGTCGAGCGATTCGCCCGGGAGGTGGACATCGATGTGTTGAGTATGGACCACTACCCGATCATGCGTCCGGAGGCTGACGGCCGGGATACCTATTGCACCAATCTCGAGGTCATGCGTCGCGTGGCGCTGGAGCGGGACATCCCGTTCTGGAACTTCTTCAACACCATGCCCTTTGGTCCGCACTCCGACCCGACGGAGGCCCAGCTTCGCTGGCAGATCTACACCTCACTGGCGTACGGGGCCAAGGGTGTTTTATACTTCTGCTACTGGACGCCGCGGGGCGGCGAGTTTCCCAAGGGCGGGGCGATCATCACCGCCGAGGGCCGACGCACGCGGCACTACGACCAGGCCCGCCGCATCAACGCGGAACTCAAGAATCTCGGCCCCACGCTGATGCGGCTGACCAGTACCGCCGTCCATCGCGTGCGTGGCGACGACGATCCCAAGAAGGTGCTCGCCGATGCCCCGCTGACGCCGAGCCCGGGTGAGTACCTCGTCGGCGTATTCCGCCACGCCGACGGCCGGCGGGCTGTATTGCTCAGCAACTATCACTTTGCCTACACCCAGTGGCCGACCGTCGCGTTTGCCGTGGACCTCTCCAAGGTGGTCGAGGTCTGCCCGCAGACCGGCCGTGAAGTCCCGGTCCTCGATGACAGCCCGGATATGGAGGGCCTGCAGCTTTCCCTGGACGCAGGCATGGGGCGGCTGTTTCTGCTGAGCGAATAGTGCAGCCGCATACGGGTGCGTCGTCCGGGCGAGCCGCCGGGTTTACCCCGGCGTTTGGCGGGGAAGGCCCCTGGGCCCGTGTGGAAGCGTGCTCACGAAGCAGCGTCTGTACGCGATCCGCACTGCTCAGAGAGCAGCGGCACACGGCCAACGAGCCGCGGGCTTCAGCCCGCGCGGCGTCTCCGGGCGATGAAGCCCAGGCCGACCGTCAGCAGAGCGAGCGTTGCCGGCTCGGGCACGATTCGCACGTTGTCCACGCCCACGATCGTGCTCCCGTCCGCGATCACCCGAACCTCCAGCCAACCCACGGACGCCATGAGCCCAGCGAAGCTCGGGGCGAGGTTCTCCTGCGTCCAGCCGTTGGCTAGTGCGGTGGCGTCGTCCCACGTCGGGTCGAACAGCACGTCGTAGGATGCCCACTGGTTGGCGTTGGGGGCGACCGGCCCGAAGTCGTAGTACCAGCCGTTCTCGTCCACGGCGCGTCGCAGCCGCAAATGGGCCTCATCGAGCGTTATGTTGAACACGTTCAGGTCGAAGCCCGCTCCGCTGACCCCGGCGGCCGCGTAGTCGCCCAAGAAGCCGGGCCACACGCTGTTCTGCGTACCGATGTCGAATCCCGGCTCAAGATTCTTGCGAATCTGCACGAACCCGCCCGGGTTGCCGGCGCTGTCCACATGGACCTGCACGGTCGCGATGGTACTGCCGATGAACCCATCTTCGTCGGCGTCGAAGGTTGCCACCGTGCCCGGGACGGCCGCCAGGGCGGTGCCCGCCGCGAACAATCCGCTCAATACCACCAAGCCTGCCAGTCTACTCTCTCTGCCCATTGTATCTCCCTCATCTGCTTGTGCCGGGTCGCCGTGTGTGCGGTGGGGTAGTCTGAAGAGACTTCTTTCCCCTCCGGTGAAAGGCGATACCTGGCATGCTCCGGAATGGGGCCGGCCCGATGCCGGCTCACGGGGGGATGGTAGGGGCGCCGATCGCCAAAGCAAGGGGAAAATGCCAAGATTGCAGCGAGAATGTACCTGTCCCGCGACAGAGGCGCGAGGTAGGAAGTGTTACTTCCTTCCCGGTCGCACGAAGAGATTGCCGGGCAGTTGCCGGGCCAGCCCGCGCAACTGCAGGCCGATCAACGCCGCCGAAACGCGCGAGGCCGGCAATCCGGTCTGCTCGGCGATCGCCTCGATGGTCCGCTCGTCGGTGCTCAGTGTACCCAGGACGGCCTGCTCGGCATCGTTGAGCCCGGCTGCGGCGGGCGCCGGCGACGCGTCTTCGTCGGGAGTCGATGATCCGCCGCGTAGTGCGTCGCCCACTTCGCCCAGCTCGTTGATGATGTCCTCGACGCAGGTCACCAGCTTGGCGTGTTGGTCGCGGATCAGGCAGTTGGTGCCTTGCGACGTTTCCACGTCCACGCGTCCGGGCAGGGCGAAGACCTCACGGTTGTACTCGCTGGCCAGCCGGGCGGTAGTCAGCGAGCCGCTCCGTCGGGCGGCTTCGATCACCAACACGCCCAACGACAGCCCGGCGATCAACCGATTTCGCGGCAGGAAATTCGAGCCGTTGGGAGCGGTGGCCATCGGCAGTTCACTCACCAGGGCGCCCTGGGCTGCGATTTTGTCCGCCAGCTCCTCGTGCTCAGGCGGGTAGAGGTTCGCCAATCCGTTGCCCAGGACCGCCAGTGTCCGCCCACCGGCCGCGAGCGCACCTTTGTGCGATTCGCCGTCGACTCCACGGGCGAGCCCGGACACGATGGTGACGCCCTGTGACGCCAACTGGTAGCTGAGTCGGTGGGCCTGCTCGCGCCCGTACAGCGAACAGCGACGGGCCCCGACCACGCCGATGGCCACCGTGTCTTCCGGCTCCAGCCGCCCGCGGACGTACAGGCAGATGGGCGGGTCGGTGACGTGCTTGAGGGGAGCCGGGTATTCCTCGTCGTCACGGCAGAGGATGCGGACGCCGTGACGGGCCGCCAAATCGACTTCCTGCCGCACGTCGGCTGAGTCCCGCCCTCGGGCAATCTGGGTGGCTCGGGCAGGGCCGATGCCGTCGACCCCTTCAAGCTGTTGGGCGTTGGCTCCCAGGGCCGCCTGGGCCGACCCGAAGTACTCGATCAGCCGGCCAAAAAGGATCGGGCCGACCTCCGGCGTCAGAGACCAACGAAGATGCTCAATGGCCGCGGATGAGGCGATCTGGGTGTGGTCGTCCAAGGGCCGCTCCTGTGGATGAGTCAAGCTTCAGTTGAGCCGGCAAGGTACCAGCAGGCTCCCATCCCGACAAGCTCAGCAGCCGGTCTACCCATCGAGGAACCCGCGAACCGGTTCGTTCGGTCCGCGGGGCCACGGTCCAGGTCGCTCGATACGGGGAGGGGGCTCGAAGGTTGACGAGGGCGGGCGGTTTTGCCACACTATCCGTATTGGGCGTGAGGTGGTCATCGCCCTCGCACCGGTTTGCGAGCCTGAAAGGCCCGTTCTGTCAGCCCAGGCCGAGGGTCTGGGAACCGGATAACATCCTCCGGGTCGGCCCGGTAGGGGCCGTTTGCTCTGATGAGGCATTGTGCCGCGTGGGCGCTCGCGATGCAGCCCGCCGGTGGCATGATGCCGGCGCCCGAGTTGTGCTCGTGGACTGTCGCCGAGAGCATTTGACAGCATGCCGGGGAACGCGGTCGTTGCGGGGCGGCGCCGTCAATACTAACTAACAGAGAGGCAAGCTTATGTCCGTCAAGGTGAGTGAACTGCGCAAAGGCCAAGTGATCATGTACGAAGGCATCATGTACACGATCAAGGATATGCAGCATGTGGCCAAGGGAAACTGGCGCAGCTACTACCAGGTCAAGCTCAAAGATTTCAAAACCGGTCGGATCATCGACCAACGCATGGCCGTGGATGATCGCATCGAGACCGTCTTCGTCCAGACCAAACCCTACGAGTATCTCTACCGCGACGGAACGGACTACGTGCTTGCCGATGTCGACACCTACGACCAGATCCCCGTGCCCGCGGATACCTTCGGCGACGCGATCCGGTTCCTCAAGGAGAACACCCGGGTGACCTGCGAGGTCATCGACGGGGTGATCGTGAACGCCGAGCTGCCCAATACCGTCGAGCTGCTGGTGACGGACACGCCGCCCGGGATCAAGGGCGCCACGGCTACGAACCAGAACAAGGAAGCCATCCTCGAGACAGGTGCCAAGGTCAAGGTTCCGCCCTTCGTCGAGATCGGCGAGCTCATCCGTGTGGATACGCGCACGGGCGAGTACCTCGAACGAGCCAAGTAGGGCTGTTCGTTCTCGCATTCCTCTCCATCAACGCAGGGTGCGAACGTCCTCGGCGGCCATCGGCTTGACTGGCGAACGGGGTTGTCGCATCGTCATCCCGCCCAAAGCAAGATGCCCAGCACGCGGCACGTGCTGGGCATCGTAGATTCTCAGGAACCATGATCCGGTCAGTTGGCCCGGCTCTGCAGGATGATCTGGGCGGCTTGGTCGCCGGGGAGATTGATCGCTCCCAAGGCGGCACTGGCCGCGGTCCGAATTTCGAGATCAGGGCCGGCGAAAGCTTGCTCAGTGAGTCGCTGGATCATGGCCGGCTCCAGTTTCGGGCCGGCTTGCCGTGCCGACTCCGCCAGCGCGGCGAAGGCCACCTTCCGCAGGTCACTGCTGTGGTCCTCGGCGAGAGCGGCCAAGGCGATGGCTTGCTGGGCGGGGGCCGTCGGGAGTTCAGCAAGCACCTTCAGTACGGTCATCCGCAGGGTCTCTGATGGATGCGCCAGGGCGGCGGTGAGTGTGGGCTCGGCCATGCCGACGTTGAAGATCGGGCTGCCGGCCTGAGCGATCCGCAGCAGGGCTTGGGCGGCGTCAAGGGCCAGAGCCTCGCTTGCTTCTTCATCAAGCTCGTCCATGCGAGCCGCAGCCGCGACTTGGGCGTGTTTCTCGAGCAGCAGCTCGGCGAAGCCCGGAGCGGTCGGGCCATTTCCGTCGACCACGAGCACATGTCCCACGGGGCGTTCGAGCTCCGCCAAGCGGTCCAGCACCGGAGCGTCGCCCTCCTTGATGTAGACGACGATGGGCACCAAGCCGAAGCGTGCGTCCTCGGCCAACGTGCGGATGGCCTCGATCAGCGAGGGGTGAGCTAAGTTGCTGGCCAGGAAGATCCCATCCAAGTAAGTGCGTTCCTGGTGGGCTCGGGCGAGGATGGTATTGAGTCGGTCGCCAGCTAACACCTCGGCGCCGGTTTTCTGCAGGCCGTCGGCGAGGTTCTTGCGGCCCGCCTCGTCGGGGTCGACGAGCAGGTAGTACCGCTGGCCGGTCAGCCCCAGGGCCGACGCCAGGATGGGGACGACCTCATCGGCACCCCGGAATACGCCACCCGGCAGGGCGTGGGCCAGGGCCAGGGCGGCCTTGGTTCGCACCAACAGGTCGGGGAAACGCAACGCGGCCGCGAGGCTCATGTCGGGAGCGCTGTCGGTGCCTACCATGGCCGCGGGGCCCGCTACGCGGTTCAGTGCCGCGATGGCGCCCAGGGCCACCTCGCGATCCCGGTCGCGGATCGCTCGCCGTAGGACCATCTGGCTGTGGGCCGGGCCGGCGCACCGGGCGAAGTAGACGCTCCGCAGGAAATCGCCTGGGCGGGTCAGGTCCGCCGTCTGGGCGACCTCTTCAGCTTGCACGTCGAGTCCCAGCCGGGCTTCCCGTCGGAAGTTCGCCGCCAACCACAGGGCGACGACCTCCGACTGGTCCTGTCGCAGGGCCAGCGACTGCTCGCAACTCCGCATGCACATGACCAGCGAGAAGATGTCCCTTGGGACCTCGATCGGTGCCACCATGTCCTGTCGGGCGACCCAGACATTGGCCCGATCCTCGCGTGGGTCGGGCTGGAGGGACTCGATGTCGGCGTAGTACTGCTCGGCCAGTTCGGCCAGGAGGACGGCGGCGGGCCGATCCAGAATGGCCGGGTCCGGTACGACAAGCTGTCGTATCGCCGTCGCCGCGGCTTGGCGGACCGCCTCGTTGGTCTTCGGATCGGTCGCCAGTCGCTTCAGGTAGGGCAGGCTCTGCGGGTACCCGATCTTGCCCAGGGCGTCGACCACCAGCCGCTGGAGCACCGGGTTGCCCATGTCCAGGGCCGCGATCAGCGGGTTGAGTGCCCGCTTGCCGAGTTCGGGCAGGGCCTTGATCACGAAGGGCCGCAGGTCGGCTTGGGCCGGGTCGGTCAGGGCGGTCAGCAGCCAGGGCACGGCATATTCGCCGGACTCCAGCAGGCGCTCCATGGCCGTCGCCTGCTGCGTCGGCGTGCCCGCCAGGAAGCGGATGCTCTCGCTGATGTGGGCAGGGTTTTGCCGCTCGCCCAGGTGGGCGGCGCGGATCAGGTCCAGGATCTTGCGGGCGTTATCGGCGATCGACGTGTTGTTGATGATGAGTAGCAGGACGTCGATGCTGTCCTTGTACCGGTCGGTGAGGTCCAGCAGTTGCCGTGCGCCGGCCTCGGAGAGCGGGGCCAGGTCGGGGTTCTTGAGCAGGGCCTCGGCGTAACGGTCGGCGATGTCGAACTGCCCGATCAGGGCGAAGTGCAGGTAGCTGGAGAAGTCGTTCTCCAGTGCGTTGTCTGCCACTCGCTCGCTCGCCTCAGCGACGGGTGGGGCCTGGTCGGCCACCTCCTCGTCCTCGGGCTCCATCGCTTCCGCCTGGACCCCGGGGTCTTCATCTCCCGGCGTTTGTGCCTGGAGCGTGCTTCCCCATCCCGCGAGGAGCAGGGCTCCCACACACCCGCAGCGTACCCACCACTTCCATCCTCCGTCCCAGCAGCAGCGTCCCATCGTGGCCTCCGATCAGGGGAACGGCGTCGGCCTTGCCGGCCGGCCGTCACGAGCGGCATGGTTCCGACTTCGCGGGATTATAAGAGATGCCCCTGTCGCGTCAACGAGGCGGGATGGTCCATCCGGGTGAGCGACGCCCCGCGGGCGTATTGTCGGCTGTGCCCGGGCAGCCCCCCTTCCTGAAAAATAGTGTCACCTGAAAAATAGTGTCAGGATGATTTTTCTTGGGACTCCACGCGGGTGGAGTCCCGGGAAAAATCATCCTGACACTGTTTTCATGCGTTGGGGCGACCGGGGATCACCGACGGTTCGCGGTGATTAGGAAGACAGGGAAGTCCCGTTGTTCGCCGCTTTCAATGGGTCTGCGGATTGTGTGAGCGGTCACATCCCGGATGTCGCGAAAGCCGATCTGACTGAGCTGGCTTGTGAGTTCGGCCCGGTCAAAACCATGATGACGCACGCTCGCGGCGGCCTCGGGCGCATGGAAGATGCCCGGCTCGGTATCCAGGTCGGCGATGCACAGCATTCCGCCGGGCAGCAGCAAAGCGTGAAAGGCACGCAAGACACGGTCCGTTGCAGCGACGTGGTGAAGGGTCATGTTGGTCACCACCAGATGATAGCGATTGTCCGGCAACCGATCCTGCTCCAGATCGAGTGGGAGGATCTTGAGGTTCTGAATGTCCGCTTCCTTGAGTTTGGTCTGGAGCATCTGGAGCATGCCGGCCGAGCTGTCCGCTCCCGTGACGCTGTGGACGTGCGGCAGGAGGTAGAGGCTGAGCAACCCGGTTCCACAGCCGTAGTCGAGCATGTCCATGTCCTTGGTCGGCCGAGCTTCCCGCAGAATGGTCTCGCCGACGGCTTTGGTCATCGCGACGCGGCGGGGCTCGTTGTCCCACGTCGCGGCGGCGTCTTCGAAGTAGCTACTCTTCATTGCAGAGACTCCTCTCGTGTTCATCATCGCCTATCGGTCGATTGGCATTCAGCTGGAAGGCAGCGTGGCTGCGCGGGTGGCGGCCGTTTGATCTCCACGTTGAGCGCCTTGTCTGTCTTGGTTCAGCCTGAATGCGAGAGCAAGGCCGTTCACTCCACCGCCCGTGTCTCGCTGGGCGGTTTTTGCGTTTTGGCTGGCATGGGGGGACACACCGAATGGCAGGGGGGGGCTGCGGCGGTTCCGCCGTGTGGCCATTCGTCGAACACCCCCTACCCGCGGTAGGCCATCCCCGGCAGGTTGCCCATGACCCGACGCCCGGCTTTGCCGCTCGTGGGCGCCCACGCGACCGCGTCGCGTCAAGGGTTGGACGCCTCCAGAGCCCACTTCCGCTTCGCCGGCTGGACGGCATTATCTGGTTCGGTTGTTGCCGCTGCAACAGTGAGTTGCGGGAGTCCAGCCAGTCACGAAGTACCTTGTTGCGGGGCGACAAGGAATGGTTTGTCGAGCGATGAGGAATCAGCGCTTTGCCCACGCCATGCTTCGCCCCGCCGGGGCGAGCGGAGAGAAAACAGGACTCCTGGTCCACGGGTTGCGCGTCGGGCGGCTGCGCTGCCGGGCCGCTCCACCCGTGGCTACGCCCCTTGGCCCCTCCGGGGCCGGAAGATATAATGATGATATGACGATCACCTTGCCCGATGACATTCTTCGGCAGGCGGGTCTCAGCGAGCAGGAGGCGCTCGTGGAGTTCGCGTGCCGGCTCTTCGACGCCGAACGGCTCGACCTGTTCGCCGGTGCGCGCCTGGCCGACCTGTCGCGCAGCGCGTTCGAGGCAGAACTTCGCGCTCGCCGCATTCCCATCTATCGTCCGACGCTCCAGGACGTGGAGGATGACGAGGCGGCGTTGCGAAAGCTGGGAGTCTGATCCGTGGCGGTGGTCGTGAGCGATACTTCACCGCTCCGCTGCCTCAGTCATCTTCACCTGCTCGATATTCTGCCACGACTGTTCGGGACGGTGTTGATTCCGCCTGCTGTTGCTGACGAGCTGCGAGCGCCGGGCCAAGGGACACCGCCGCTCGATCTTGCGGTCATCCCGTTTTGTCAGGTCCGTGTGCCCGGCGATGTGGAGCTTGTTCAGCGCCTTGCCAAGCGCCTGCACTTGGGCGAATCAGAAGCCCTGGCTCTTGCGGTCGAGGTGAAACCGGACGTGGTACTCATCGACGAGAAAACCGGGCGCGCCGTTGCGAAGGAGCTCGGGCTCGTACCGCTCGGCGTCCTGGGGGCGCTGGTCCAGGCGAAACGCGCCGGTCTGATCGTCGCGGTGGCCCCACTGGTGACGACGCTCAGACTTGAACTCGATTTCCGCGTATCCACAGAGGTGGAGCGCCGGATTCTGGACTTGGCCGGCGAGTAGATGACGGTGCAGAAGCTCGCCGGTCTGACCGTTGTCGGGATCGTCGCGGCGACAAGAAAACCATATTCCACCCACACCCTCCTTCGCCCCTGCCGGGGCGGGCCGAGAGAACACGGGATTCCCTGTCCACGGGTTCCGCGTCGGGCGGCTGCGCCGCCGCGCCGCTCCACCCGTGGCTACGCCCCTTGGCCCCTCCGGGGCCAGAAGGAGGCCGATGCCGCCCGCGGGCGAAATGCCCAATGGCGAAGCACCAATGACCAATCAAGTCCGAATGACGAACGTCTCAGCCCGCAGCCGGACTTCGGGTTTCGGGGTTGGTCATTGGGCCTTGGGCATTCGCCATTGTGCTCAAGGGGCCGGGTGGGCAGCGCGTGACGGCCGAGTCATTTGTATCGGAAAGCCCGGTCCGAGGCATGGCGGCAGGCGATCAGGCTGCAGCTCCGACCCCAACGGGGTCGTTCAGACAGCCCAGGGTGAAGCCCTGGGGAAGTGGTCACCTCACATTCGAGGCGAGCCTGTAGGGCTCGTTCACGTCGCATCGCACGACAATGCCAGGCGCGCCGAGCGAGGCCATGGCATGAACGGTCCCTTCAGGACCGACCTTGGTGGGGCGATCCCGTCCCCAGGCCTTTGACCTGGGCTGACGGAACGAGCCCTTCAGGCTCGAAGACGCCGAGCACGTGAACCCCGCCCGGCGCGATTTGATGGGTTCACGGCCTGGTGGCAGGCGGTCAGGCGGGCCACCATACGTCAACGGTTGGACTCATGCCCTCATCCGCCCGGCATCTCGCTCCGAAGGAGCGAAGGAGTGTAGCCACGGGTGGAGTGAGCCGCAGGCGAACGGAACCCGTGGAGGGCGGCCCCACATCCTATCCCCCACCCCGGGAGGGGTGGAGGATGGAGGTGCAGGATTGGCCAATGCGTTCATGATGCGGGAAGGAATCGTTTGCGGGGCGACAAGGAATGGTGTGTGGGACGCCAACGAATCATCGTTATGCCCGCGCCCTCCTTCGCCCCTGCCGGGGCGAGCGGAGAGAAAACAGGACTCCTGGTCCACGGGTTCCGCGTCGGGCGGCTTTGCCGCCGCGCCGCTCCACCCGTGGCTACGCCCCGCGGCCCCTCCGGGGCCGGAAGCAGGCTGATGCCATCCGCCCACATCGTCACGCACGCCCGTTGCGGTTCGATCGCATCGAGGCATAGCGGCAGGCGATCGGGCGGGACTCCATGCGTCAATCCCTGAACTCATCCCCTTGCCCGCCCGGCGAAAACTGGCCGCGTTCCCGTTCTGGACTCTCAAGGCGCGGACCAGATCTCCTCGCCCTGTTCGTTCGCGAAGGTCAGTTCGGGACTGCCGTTCCCGTTCACGCCCAGCCCGGCGCGGCTCTCGCCGCTCTCATCCGTGAAAACTAGCCACGGCTCGTTGTCATTGTCTACGGTGAGAACAGCGCGGGTCTGGCCCATTTTGGCCACAAGGAACAGCCCAGGCGCACCGTCCTCGGCCACCTTAAGTACAGCGCGGCCCTCGCCCATCTCGTCCGCTAGGATCAGCCCAGGTGCGCCGTCATTGGTCACGCCTAGCCCGACGCGGGTCTGACCCTTCTCGCCAAAGAAGCTCAGCGTCTCTCCATCCTTGGTCGCGCTCAGCCCGGCACGGGTCTCGCCCGTTTCGTCCATGAAGGTCAGCCCGGGCTCACCGTCTTTGTTCGCGCCGAGGCCGGCACGGGTCTGGCCCTTTTCGTCCAAGAAGAGCAGCCCAGACGCGGCGTGAGGTAGTGTCAAGTCCTGTGTAAATTGCCTCGGGGCATCCTGCCGGTCCAATTCGTTACGCCACTTTCGATTTCTTCTTTGAGGATGAAGAGGGTAGCGGCACCGTCGGGCACAGGTGTG